>Ga0136633_1002368_pt1 | contig 13064 bp, 13 predicted proteins | sample AntDrymeUQ832206_2_FD_105494 | JGI IMG/M metagenome (GOLD analysis project Ga0136633, IMG submission 105494) | Polar desert sand microbial communities from Dry Valleys, Antarctica - metaG UQ83 (22.06) | ecosystem: Environmental > Terrestrial > Soil > Desert | place: Antarctica: Dry Valley... | reverse complement strand
TGGGACTCGGCGTTGATCTCGGTGATCGTCGCGTGGAGCGTGGCGAACGGACCGTCGACCACCATGACCGAGTCGGACACGTCGAAGTCGGCCACCTCGACGGGGCGCTTCGGGGTGGTGGCTCCACCTGAGGTCTGACCAGCGGCAGCCGCGGCGGCCTCGGCCTCGGCGGCGGCGAACGACGGCGCCAGCCAGTTCTCGACCTCGGCCATGCTCAGCGGCACCGGCTGGTGGGCGTGGCCCACGAACCCGGTCACGGACGGCGTGTGGCGCACGGCGGCCCAGGACTCGTCGGTGAGGTCCATCCGGACCAGCACGTAACCGGCGAAGCGGGTGCGGTTGACCATCTTGCGCTGGCCGTTCTTGATCTCCGCGACGTCCTCGGTGGGGACCACGACCTCGTGGATGTAGTCCTCCATGTTGAGGGAGTTGATGCGGTTCTCGAGGTTGGACTTCACCCGCTTCTCCATGCCGGAGTAGGTGTGGATGACGAACCAGTCGCCGGGCTTGGCCCACAACTCGTTGCGGAACGCCTCCAGCGGGTCCTCGGCCTCGTCGGCGGGGGCCTCCTCGTCGGCGGAGGCCTCCTCGGCCGCGGGGGCCTCGTCGGCGGCGGGGGTCTCGTCGACCGGGTCGCCCTCGGCGACCATGTCGGCGACCGGGGTCTCGGTCGGGGCCGTCTCGGCCTCGACCGTCTCCTGGTCCTCCGGCGAGGCCGACTCGGCCTGATCCGCGTGGTCCTGCTCCGACACCTGTTGCTCCGTCACGTCGTTGGTCTGGCTGTCCGTCTGGTCGGTCTCACTCAGGTGATCCGTACCTTGGCTGTCGCTCACTGGCCGTCGCTCACTGGCCGCCGGAGGTGAAGACCTCGAACACGAGCTTGCCGAAGCCGAGGTCGAGGAGGGACACCATCGTCATGAAGAACGCGACGAAGATCAGCACCACGATGAAGTACGTGACCAGCTGCTCCTGGGTCGGCCAGACCACCTTCCGCAGCTCAGCGACGACCTGCCGGTAGAACGTCACCGGGCTGGTGCGCTGCTCGGTCGGGTCGCGGCGGTCCGCGCGGCTGTCCGTCATCGCCGTTCCTCTTCTCCGTCAAACGTCAGAAACTCGTGAGTCCTTGCAGGGCACGAGGGACTTGAACCCCCAACCTTCGGTTTTGGAGACCGATGCTCTGCCAGTTGAGCTAGTGCCCTCCGGCTCTCCACCCACAGACCTGCGGGCAGGCCGAAGTATCGGGGAGATCACCAATGGGGAACTCTACCCGGCGCATGGATGCGGAGTCGAACCGGCGGAGCGGGGATGCGAGCATGGCTTCGTGGCCGAGCAGACGACGCAGACCGGACCTCTCACCGACCTCGCCCCGGAACGGCTCTCGGCGTTCCGCCAGGAGCAGGAGGCGGCGTACGCCGCCCTGCGCGAGCGCGGGCTGGCGCTCGACCTCACCCGCGGCAAGCCGTCGCCGGCCCAGCTCGACCTGGCCGACCGGCTGCTGACCTTGCCCGAGGGGACCCGGGACCCGGCCGGTGTCGACGTGCGCAACTACGGCGGTCTGGAGGGCATCCGCGCCATCCGCGAGATGTTCGCGGACCTGCTGTGGGTGGAGCCGGAGCAGGTCGTGGCCGGCGGCAACTCCAGCCTGGTGCTGATGCGCGAGGTGCTGACCGACCTGTGGCTCAAGGGGGGCGTCGACAGCGAGCGCTCGTGGGGGGCGGAGGAGAAGGTCACCTTCATCTGTCCGGTGCCCGGGTACGACCGGCACTTCACGCTGCTGAGCTGGTTCGGCATCGAGACCGTGACCGTCCCGATGCACGCGGACGGCCCCGACGTCGAGGCCGTGGCGGAGCTGGTCGCGAAGGACCCGAGCATCAAGGGCATCTGGATCGTCCCGACCCACGCCAACCCGTCGGGGTCGATCGTCTCGCAGGAGGTGGCGGCGCGGCTGGCGTCGATGCCGACGGCCGCTCCCGACTTCAAGATCTTCTGGGACAACGCCTACGCCTTCCACCACCTCACCGAGGAGGAGGCGAAGAGCGCCGACCTGCTGTCCCTCGCCGCGGCCTCCGGCCATCCCCACCGGCCGATCATGTTCGCCTCGACCTCGAAGATCACCTACGCCGGCGCGGGGGTCTCGTTCCTGGCGGGGTCGGTGGAGACGGTGCGCTGGTACCTCGACCACCTCGGCAAGGGTGCGATCGGGCCGGACAAGCTCAACCAGTTGCGCCACGTGCAGTTCTTCGGCAGCCCGCAGGGCGTGCGCGACCACATGCGCCTCCACCGCGAGATCATCGCGCCGAAGTTCGAAGCCGTCGCCGGGGTGCTCGAGAAGCGGCTCGGCGGTCGTGGCGTGGCGACGTGGACCCATCCCAGCGGCGGCTACTTCGTCAGCCTCGACGTGGTGCCCGGCACGGCGGCGCGGGTCATCGAGCTCGCCAAGGCCGCTGGCGTCGCCCTGACCCCAGCCGGCTCCGCGTTCCCCGGCGGCCATGACCCCGACGACACCAACATCCGGCTCGCTCCCACCTTCCCGCAGCTCGCGGAGGTCAGCCAGGCCATGGAAGCCGTCGCCACCTGCGTGCTGCTGGCGGCCGCCGAGCACCTCGAGGACCTGCCCTGAGCGCAATGGAGCGCAAGCAGCTCGCTGCCCTGCCGAAAGCGCACCTCCATCTGCACTTCACCGGCTCCATGCGGCACGGCACGCTGCTGGAGCTCGCGGAGAGGGACAGGATCCCGCTCCCCGACTCACTGGTGAGTGAGTGGCCGCCGGAGTTGTCCGCGGCCGACGAGAAGGGCTGGTTCCGGTTCCAGCGGCTCTACGACGTGGCGCGCAGCGTGCTGCGCACGCCAGCCGACGTACGCCGGCTGGTGCTCGAGGCGGCCGAGGACGACGTCCGCGACGGCGGCCGATGGCTCGAGATCCAGGTCGACCCGTCCGGTTACGCCGCTCGCTTCGGAGGGATCACCGCGTTCACCGACCTGGTCCTCGACGCGGTGGCGGACGCCTCGCACCACACCGGTCTGGGAATGGCGGTCGTGATCGCGGCCAACCGGACCCGGCACCCGCTCGACGCCCGGACGCTGGCCCGGCTGGCCGCGCAGTACGCCGGTCGCGGCGTGGTCGGCTTCGGGCTCTCCAACGACGAGCGGCGGGGCGCGACGGGGGACTTCGCTGCCGCGTTCGCGATCGCGGACCGGGCCGGGCTGCTGCTCGTGCCCCACGGCGGCGAGCTGCGCGGGCCCGACCACGTCCGGGTCTGCCTCGACGCCCTGTCGCCGGGACGACTCGGCCACGGCGTGCGCTCCGCCGAGGATCCACGGCTGCTGGACGAGATCGTCCGGCGCGGTATCGCGCTCGAGGTGTGCCCGGTCTCGAACGTCGCACTCGGCGTCTACTCCGACCTCACCTCGGTCCCGCTCCCCCAGCTGGTGGCGGCCGGCGCGACCGTCGCCCTCGGCGCTGACGACCCGTTGCTCTTCGGCTCGCAGCTGGCCGCGCAGTACGCCACCATGCGCGCCGCCCACGAGCTCACCGACGCCGACCTCGCCGAGCTGGCACGCATGTCCTTCCGCGCCTCCCGCGCGCCCTCCGATGTCGTCGAGCGGGCGCTGGCCGACATCGACGCCTGGTTGGCCTGACCGGCCCTCACGCCGCACGTCAGTCGCGGCTGGGCGGTCGCAGTCGACGAACTGTGCGGACAGCGGCGGCGCTGACCGCCATCAGGACCACCAGCCCGATTCCGCCACCCACCACCACGAGAAACAGGCCGACCACCCACAACCCTGAGTCGTCAGTCGAGGCGGCGTCCTGGGCAAACGGCACGGCGAACCCGATGACCGCAGCAGCGGCCAGCACGAAGATCGCCCCCGTGCCGCGCACCCGGAGGTGGGCCAGGACGCAGGCGGCCGCGATGGACGATCCACACCCGAGCACCTGCCAGGTGCGATAGGGACCCTGCGCGACTCCGTCGACCAGGTAGTACTCGTGATCCCATCCCAACCAGGCGAACCACATCGTCGCCGCGAAGAGTGCCAGCGCGATCGCCGTGCCCCCGAGTCGAACGACGCGACGAGCGGTGCCGTCGGTGGCGGCCTCGGGCTGGTGTGGGTTCATGTGGTGAGTGTGGCCGTCGCGGTGCCGTCCCGCGTCCGTGCGGGTGCTCAGTTGCTAGAGCTCGCAGCCGACAAGGACCGGTTCGTTGACCAGCCGGATGCCGTGCGCCGCCTCGACCCCGTCCCGGATCTCGCGAGCCAGCGCCAGCAGGTCGGCGGTGGACGCGCCACCGCGGTTGGTGAGGGCCAGGGTGTGCTTGGTGGACAAGGACACCGTGACTCCCTGATCGAGGCCATACCCCTTGGAGAAACCGGCGTGCTCGATCAGCCACGCGGCGCTGGTCTTGACCCGGCCGTCGGGCTGCGGCCACGTGGGCGCACCCTCGGGCACGACCGCGGCATCGACCACGGGGTTGGTGAAGAACGACCCGGCGCTCCAGGTGTCGTGATCGGTGGGGTCGAGCACCATGCCCTTGCCGGCCCGCAGCCCCAGCACGGCCGCACGGACCTCGGTGAGCGGGGCGCGCTCGCCGACCTCCACGCCGAGCGTGCGGGCGAGCTCGGCGTACCCCACGGGCGTCCCGAGCGTGCCCTGGGTGAGCTGGAAGGTCACGTCGAGCACGAGGTAGCGGCCGGGCTCGGCCTTGAAGCGGGAGTGGCGGTAACCGAACCCGCAGTCCGCGCTGGCGAAGGTGTGGACACGACCGAGCAACCGGTCCCAGGCCCGCACCGACGCGACGGTCTGCGAGACCTCCTGGCCGTAGGCCCCGACGTTCTGGATGGGGGTGGCGCCGACCGCGCCGGGTATCCCGGAGAGCGCCTCGATGCCGACCCAACCGCGCTCCACGGCCGTGGCGACCAACGCGTCCCAGTTCTCCCCGGCGGCGACGGTCACCATGACCCCGCCGCAGGCAGCCCCGTCCTCGACGTCCGGGACGACTCCGGCGGTGGCGACCTCGACGACCACTCCCGGGAAACCGGTGTCGGCGACGACCACGTTGGACCCACCGCCCAGCACGAGCACCGGCTCGCCGGCGACGTCGGCCGCCGAGACGGCGGCGACCAGCTCGGCCTCGGTCGTGGCGGTCACCCAGCGCGCCGCTGGACCGCCCAGCCGCAGGGTGGTGTGGTCCCCGAGCAGGTGTGTGAGCTCAGGCACGCACGACTGCCTTGGGCATGCCGAGCACCTTCTGGCCGTCGCTGGTGACGTCGAGCGCGAGCGCGACCAGACCGTCCTCGACCGACTTCACGGTGCCGCCGACGTAGATCGTGACCGCGCCCTGAGCCGGTACGACGACCGGGCGGGTGAACTTGCAGCCCAGCTCGACGACCGGGGCCCCGTCTGTCCACTCGGCGACCGCGCGGGCGGCCAACGCCATGGTGAACATGCCGTGGGCGATCACGCCGGCCAAGCCGACGGACTGCGCCACCGACTCGTCCTGGTGGATCGGGTTGTGGTCCCCGCTGGCCTCGGCGTAGCGGACCAGGTCGGCGCGGGTGACGGCGTAGGCCTGCGGCTCGAGGACGTCTCCGGGGGTCAGGCTGGTCATGACTGGTCCCCCGTGTGCACCAGCGTGGCGCTGGTCGTGCAGACCCGGGCGCCCGTGACGTCGGTGATCTCGCTGGTGGTGCCGAGGATGTCGGCGCCACCGATCTGGCGCAGGCTCGCGACGGTCAACGTCGCGGTCAGCACGTCGCCAGGCAGCACCGACCGGGTGTAGGAGAACTTCTGCTCGCCGTGGACGATCCGGAACAGGTCGACCTGCTCGGCCTCGAGGAACGCGTTCATCGCGTCGAACGCGAGCACGATCGGGTACGTCGCCGGAGCGGCTCCCCCGTCGTAGTCACTGCCGGTGGCCTCGGCGAACGCACGGACGTGATCCTCGGTGACCTCGAGGGGCCGGGTCGGGGGGAAGGTCCGTCCGACGAGGGACTGGTCGATCGGCATGGGACCCAGCCTAGGGCCACCAATGACGACGACCCGCCCGGGGAACCGGACGGGTCGATCGAGCAGAGCGGGGAAACCTCAGCGGGTTTCCTTGTGCGTGGTGTGGGTGCGGCAACGCGGGCAGAACTTCGACAGCTCGACGCGGTCGGGGTCGTTGCGACGGTTCTTCTTGGTGATGTAGTTGCGCTCCTTGCACTCGTGGCAGGCCAGGGTGATCTTGGGGCGAACGTCGGAGCTCTTGCTGGCCACGGGAAGTCCTTCTGGTTGTCCTGCTGTCTGGTGCGTCTGTGTGAGTAGCGGGGGCGGGACTCGAACCCGCGACACCACGATTATGAGCCGTGTGCTCTAACCACCTGAGCTACCCCGCCACGGGAACGGAGTGCTCCGCCGCCACGACAGCGACGAAACCCCCACCCAGAGCCCCTTTACGGAATCGAACCGTAGACCTTCTCCTTACCATGGAGACGCTCTACCGACTGAGCTAAAGGGGCAACGACCGAGAACGATACACACCCCCCACGGGGTTCGAGAAATCGGCTCTGCAGGCGGGGAGGTGCCTCCGGATCAGGCGTCGATCCGGGCCCACGGAGAGGCTTCCTCGAGCTCGAGGGCGAGCTCCAGCAGGGTGGTCTCACGGCCCCATCCTGAGGCGAGCATCATGCCCTGGGGCAGTCCGCTCGCGGTGGTCGCGAGGGGCAGGCTGATCGCCGGGTCGCCGGTCGCGTTCTGCCACGGCGTGAACGCCACCCAGTCGAGCATCCGCTCCATGATCGTGTCGTAGTCCTGGGTCGGCGCGAGGTGGCCGATCACCGGGGTCTCGGTCGCCAGCGTCGGCGTCAGCAGCACGTCGTGGTCGGCGTAGAACTCGCGCGAGAAGCCGGTCATCCGGCGGAGTCGAGTGATCGCGCCCGGCAGCCGGTGGAGCCGGCGGGCAGAGTGGGCAGCCAAGCCCTGGGTGAGGTTGTCGAGCTGCCCGCCGTCCCAGGTCCGCCCGAAGGTACGGCGACCCCCGCGGACCATCGCCAGCGCGAGCATCGACCAGTAGAGCAGGAAGTCGCTCTTGAACGCGTCGGGCAGCGGGTTCTCGATCATGCGGACCTCGTGGCCGAGGTCCTCGAGCAGCGCGGCGGTCGTCATGGTCAGGTCGGCGACCTCGGGAGTCGCGCTGCGTCCGATCCCCTCCGTGACCACCGCGATGCGCAGCCGGGTGCGCGCCGGGCCGGCGACGTCGCCCATCGGGGGCAGTCGCAGGTTGCGGTAGACGTGCTCGGCCTCGCGGTAGAAGGCCGCGGTGTCACGCACGCTGCGGGTGAGGACACCGTCGGAGACGATCTGGACCGGCATCTGCCGGGTCAACGCGTCCTGTGCCAGGCGACCGCGGGTCGGCTTGAGCCCGACCAGCCCGTTGACCGAGGCCGGGATCCGGATCGAGCCGCCGCCGTCGTTGGCGTGCGCGATCGGGACCGCACCGGCGGCGACCAGCGCGGCCGAGCCGGCCGAGGAGGCACCGGCCGTGTGGTCGGGCGACCACGGGCTGCGGACCGGACCGAGCCGCGGGTGCTCGGCACTGGCGGAGAAGCCGAACTCCGAGAGCTGGCTCTTGCCCAGCGGCACCAGCCCCGTCGCGAGGTACATCCGGGCGAAGTCGCCGTCGGCCGCACGCGGGGCCGGTTGCCACGCGTCGCCGCCCTGCATCGTCGGCATGCCCTCGACGTCGACGTTGTCCTTGAGGAACGTCGGTACGCCGGCGAAGAACCCGCCCCGCGGATCGGCGGCCCGCTCGCGGGCACCGTCGAAGTCGGCGTACGCGACGGCGTTGAGCCGCTCGTTGACCTCCTCGGTGCGGGCGATGGCGGCTTCGACCACCTCCGGGATGGTCACGGCGCCGTTGATGAGCTCCTCGGTGAGGCCCACCGCGTCGTGGTGTCCGAGGGCGTCGTCGGAGAAGGCGTGGACGGGCGTCATGGGTCGTGACGCTACTGGCCGGCCACTCCGCGCCGGTGGCAGCCCAGCAGGTGGTCGTCGACCAGGCCGATCGCCTCCATCAGCGCATACATGGTCGTCGGCCCGACGAAGACGAACCCGGCCTTCTTGAGCGCCTTCGACAGCGCGACCGACTCCGCCGAGGTGGTGGGGACCTGGTCGCTGGTGACCGGCTCCGGGCTCACCTCGGGCCCGAAGCCGAGCACGAAGGCCTCCAGCCCGCCCTGGGTGCGCAGCGCGACCGTCGCCCGGGCGTTGGTGATCGCGGCCTCGACTTTCAACCGGTTTCGGACGATGCCGGCATCGGCCATCAGCCGCGCCCGGTCGCTGTCGTCGTACGCCGCCACGGTGTCCGGGTCGAAGCCCGCGAAGGCGGCCCGGAAGTTCTCTCTCTTGGTGAGGATGGTGCGCCACGAGAGCCCGGACTGGAAGGCCTCGAGGGTGAGTCGCTCGAGGTAGGCCGACTCCCCGTGGACCCGCGTCCCCCACTCCGTGTCGTGGTAGTCGCGGTTGACCGGGTCGCCGGCCGCCCACGGGCAACGCGGGACGCCGTCCTCCCCGACAACAGGTCCGCTCACCGGCGCTGCTTGAGGCGGACGTGGGGCATCGGCGGAGCAGGGATCGGTGGCAGCGGGTGGTCCACGATGCCGAACCTGCCGTCGGTCCCGGAGGCGATGCGCTGCTGCCACTCCTCGCGGAAGCCGACGATCTCGTCGTGGGTGCGGCCGACGAAGTTCCACCACATCACGATCGACTCGCCGAACGGCGTTCCGCCCAGGACCAGCACCCGGGCCGCCGCTGCACCCGCCGACAACCGGAGCCCGGTCCGGCCCGGGGCGACGTAGGCGAGGTCGCCGGACGTGGCCTCCTGGCCGCACACCTCGACCACTCCGGTGTCGACGAGAACGCCGTGCTCAAATGCCGCGTCGACGTCAAGGTCGAGCACAGTGCCGGCGTCGAGCAGGAGCTCTACTCCGAGCAGCGGGGTGTGGGTCTCGACCGGCGAGGTGTCGCCGAGCAGCGAGCCGAGGAACACGCGGGCCACCCAGCCGTCCCCGCTCACCGGCTCGGGAGCGTGGTGGGCGAACCCGGGATCGACGTCCCGGCTCGCGTCGGGCAGCGCCACCCACAGCTGCACGCCGTGGAGGACCTCGGTGCCGTCGGTCGAGACCTCGGAGTGGCTGATCCCGTGCCCGGCCGTCATCAGGTTCACCTCACCGGGTCGCACCATCGCGTGGTTCCCGGCGCTGTCGGTGTGCTCCACCTCGCCGGTGAAGAGCCAGCTCACGGTCTGCAGCCCGGTGTGCGGGTGGGACGCGACGACCATGCCGCCACTGTCGGCGACCCGGTCGGGTCCGTAGTGGTCGACGAAGCACCACGCCCCGATCAACGAGCGGTGCCGTTGCGGCAGCGTCCGGCGTACGGACATGGCGCGAGGTCCGCCGAGAGGTACGTCGCGGGCCCTGAGGATCTCCACCTCACTGGTGGCTGCGCAGGGGTCGAGGACCAGTTCGTCGGGGTCGCGCTCGGGGTTGGTCACGAGGCAGTCCTACGAGAGGTGGTACGGCGTCGCGGCGGGCTCGCCGGTGGCGGAGTCGATCTCCGCCTGGCCGGACTCGAGCCGGATCACGACCGACTTGGACGAGGGACAGTTGCTCCCCTCGGCGACGTGGTCCAGCGGCACCAGCGGGTTGGTCTCGGGGTAGTAGGCGGCCGCGCAGCCCCGCGGCTGCTCGTAGGGCACCACCCGGAAGCGCGGCGCGCGCCGCTCCGACCCGTCGCTCCACTCGCTCACCAGGTCGACGATCTCGCCGTCGGAGAGACCCAGCGCGGCGATGTCGTCAGGGTGGACGAACACGACCCGTCGCCCGCCCGAGATCCCGCGGTAGCGGTCGTCGAGGCCGTAGATCGTGGTGTTGAACTGGTCGTGAGAACGCAGCGTCTGCAGCAGCAGCCGTCCCTCGGGGACGTGCAGCACGTCGGTGGGGCTGACGCTGAACCGGGCCAGGTCCACGTCGGTGGGGAAGGTCCGCGAGTCACGAGGCGGGTGTGGGAGGACGAACCCGCCCGGCTGGTTGACCTTCTCCTCGTACGACTCGCACCCGGGGACGACCCGGCCGATCCGGTGCCTGATCTCGGTGTAGTCGTTCCGCATCGCCTCCCACGGCACGACATGGTCGCCCCCCAACGTGGCGAGGGCGAGGCTGCAGACGATGTCGACCTCGGAGCGCAGGTACGACGACGCCGGCGCCAGCGGCCCCTTCGAGGCGTGCACCGCCGAGACCGAGTCCTCGACGGTGACCCGCTGCTCGCGGCCGCCGGTGCGGTCCTGCTCGCTGCGGCCGAGCACGGGGAGGATCAGCGCCTCACGTCCCGTGACGACGTGGGACCGGTTGAGCTTGGTCGAGACGTGGACGGTGAGGTCGGCCTGCCGCATCGCACTCTCGGCCACCTCCGTGTCGGAGATGGCTGACACGAAGTTGCCTCCCATGCCCATGAAGATCCGGGCCTCGCCGTCACGCAGCGCCTTGACGGCGTTCACGCTGTCGAAGCCGTGCTCTCGCGGCGGCTCGAAACCGAACTCGTCGCGGAGCGCGTCCAGGAAATGGTCGGGCACCTTCTCCCAGATCCCCATCGTGCGGTCGCCCTGGACGTTGGAGTGGCCGCGCACCGGGCACAGCCCCGCGCCCGGCTTGCCGATGTTGCCCTGGGCCAGCGCGACGTTGGTGATCTCCTTGATGGTGGCGACCGCGTTGCGGTGCTGGGTGATCCCCATCGCCCAGCAGGTCACCGTGGCCGAGGAGTCGCAGAACATCTCGGCTGCCTGCCGGATCAGGTCGCGGTCCAGCCCGGTGGCCTTCTCCACGGCGTCCCAGTCGAGGTCGCGGACGTGCTCGGCCCACGCCTCGAAGCCGTGGGTGTGCCGCTCGATGAACTCGTGGTCGAGGGCATCCCACTCGACGAGGTGGTGGCCGATCGCCTGCATCAGCGCGAGGTCGCCGTTGACCCGGACCGGCAGGTGGAGGTCGGCGAGGCCGGTCCCCACACCGACGATCCCGCGGACGTTCTGGGGGTTCTTGAACCTCACCAGGCCGGCCTCGCGCAACGGGTTGATCGCGAGGATCTTGGCGCCGTTCTTCTTCGCGTTCTCGAGCGCGGTCAGCATCCGGGGGTGGTTGGTGCCGGGGTTCTGGCCCATGACCACGATCAGCTCGGCCCGCTCGATGTCGGCGAGGCTGACCGAGCCCTTCCCGATGCCGATCGTCTCCGCGAGCGCGAGGCTGGTCGACTCGTGACACATGTTCGAGCAGTCGGGGAGGTTGTTGGTCCCCAGCGCCCGAGCGAAGAGCTGGTAGGCGAACGCCGCCTCGTTGGAGGTCTTGCCGGAGGTGTAGAAGACCGCCTCGTCCGGGGAGTTGAGCCCGCGTAGCCGGTCGGCCATGAGGTCGAAGACGTCGTCCCACTCGATCGGCTCGTAGTGGCTGGCGCCGTCCCGCAGCACCATCGGCTGCGTGATCCGGCCCTGCTGCCCGAGCCAGTAGTCGGTCTTGTCCCGCAGCTCCGCGATCGGGTGGGCGGCGAAGAACTCCGGGCCGACGCGACGCAACGTCGCCTCCTCGGTGACCGCCTTGGCGCCGTTCTCGCAGAACTCGGCCGTGTGGCGATGACCGGCCTCGGGGTCGGGCCAGGCGCAGCCCTGGCAGTCGAACCCGTCGACCTGGTTGAGCTTGAGCAGCGTGCGCGCGGTGCGGACGACGCCCATCTGCTCGACCGCGCGCTTCAGGGCGACCGCCACGGCGGTCACACCCGCAGCCGACCGTTCTGCTCCGCCGACCTCCAGCTCGGTCTCGTCGATGTCCCGGGACGGTGCGCGACGGCTCATGCGATCCATCCTCACCGTTGCGTCAAGCGTGACCACGGCCACCCTGGGGAATGCGGATGCTCCTCCGGGGAGTTGTGCCGAACGTGGCTGATCTCTTCGACGACCTGACCATCGGCGCCGTACGCGCACCCAACCGCGTCCTGATGGCGCCGCTGACCCGGATGCGCGCGACGGTCCCGGGCCTGCTGCCCAACGACCTGATGGGCGAGTACTACACCCAGCGCGCCTCGGCCGGTCTGGTGATCAGCGAGGGCACCCAGATCTCCCCCGAGGGCCAGGGGTACGCCGACACCCCGGGCATCCACAGCGCCGAGCAGACCGCGGCCTGGCGGGGCATCACCGACGCGGTGCACGACGCCGGCGGCCGGATCGCGGCCCAGCTGTGGCACACCGGGCGCGTCAACCACCCCTCCCTTCACGACGGTGAGCCGTCGGTCTCGGCCAGCGCCCTGGGCTCGGGCAGTCGCACCTCGTTGCGCGGCCCCGACGGCCAGGTGGTCCGCGCCGATTCACCGGTGCCGCGCGCGTTGCCCACCGACGAGCTGCCCCGCGTGGTCGACGACTTCCGCCGGGCCACCGCCAACGCGCGCGACGCCGGCTTCGACCTGGCCGAGATCCACGCCGCCCACGGCTACCTGCTGCACCAGTTCCTCTCCCCCAACAGCAACCACCGCGAGGACGCATACGGCGGGTCGCCGTCCGCGCGCGCCCGACTGCTGGCCGAGGTCGTCGACGCGGCGGCTGACGAGTGGTCTGCCGATCGCGTCGGGGTCCGGATCTCCCCCGTCGGCTCCTTCAACGGCGTCGATGACCCGGCCGGCGAGGCCACCGCGCTGCTCGTCGCCGAGATCCTGGCCGAGCGTGGCGTGGCGTTCCTGCATCTCTCCGAGCCCGACTGGATCGGCGGCACGGCTCTCTCCGACGGCTTCCGCGAGCGGCTGCGCGAGACCTTCCCGGGGACCATCATCGGGGCGGGCAGCTACGACCTCGCCAAGGCCGAGCGCGTGATGGAGGCCGGCTGGGTCGATGCGGTCGCCTTCGGCCGGGCGTTCCTGGCGAACCCCGACCTGCCGCGCCGGTTGCGCGACGGGTTGCCGCTCAACGACCCCGACAAGGCCACCTTCTACGGCGGCGACCAGGCCGGCTACGTCGACTACCCGGCGTACGGCGCCGCCTGAGTCAGGAGTTGGAAAAGAC
>Ga0136633_1002367_pt1 | contig 13068 bp, 16 predicted proteins | sample AntDrymeUQ832206_2_FD_105494 | JGI IMG/M metagenome (GOLD analysis project Ga0136633, IMG submission 105494) | Polar desert sand microbial communities from Dry Valleys, Antarctica - metaG UQ83 (22.06) | ecosystem: Environmental > Terrestrial > Soil > Desert | place: Antarctica: Dry Valley... | reverse complement strand
GCCCATGGTCGACGAGCTGCGGGCCCGCATGGGCGACGAGCTCGACTACCGGCTGGAGGCCATCTGCCAGAAGGAGTTCGCCGACCGCTACCGCGACCACCCCTTCATCCACGTGCCCGACGTAGTACCCGAGCGCAGCAGCCGGCGGGTCATCACCAGCGACTGGGTCGACGGGATGAACTGGAAGGACTTCCTCGACTCGGCCACGCCAGCTCAGAAGCACACTGCGGCCGAGGTGCTCTTCCGCTTCGCCGAAGGGTCGATCTGGCACCACCGGGTGTTCAACGGCGACCCCCACCCGGGGAACTACCGGTTCCATCCGGAGAGCGGCAAGGTCACGTTCCTGGACTTCGGCCTGGTCAAGCGGTGGGGACCGGGCGAGCTCGAGGGCCTCAGCCCCATCCTCGACGCCATTTTGGCCCAGGACCCCGAAGGCACCCTGAAGGCCGTGGTCAGCTCGGGCTTCCTGCCGCCCGACTCCGGCGTGTCGGCCGAGCGTCTGTATGAGTACTGCACCCTGCCGTACCTCCCGTTCCAGGCCGAGGAGTTCACCTACTCGAGTGAGTTCGTGGGCAAGACCCTCCAGCGCATGCTCGACCTGGCCGGGGAGTTCAGCGACGTCATCCGCCAGCTGAACATGCCGCCGTCCTACGTCATCCTCGACCGGGTCGTGTGGGGTATGAGCGCGCTGTTCGGCCGGATGGGCGTCACCCACCGCTGGGGGGACCTGCTGGACGAGTACCTTCATCACGCCCCACCGTCCACCGAGCTGGGGCGGGCCGAGGTCGAGTGGCGACGCCGCAGGCTCGCCGCCGCGCAGCTCTAGCCGGGTACCTGCGCAAGCACGCCTTCGTCCCGCGCTACGGGGAGGAGCGGGCGCTGCCGCTGGTCACCGACGACGGCGTGCGCCTGGTCGCCCACCGGCTCGAGGGCCCTGCGGACGCACCCGGCACGGTCGTGCTCGTGCACGGGTTCAGCCAGTCGTCCCGCATGCCCCGCATCCACACGTTCGCCCACCTGCTGGCCAGGCGGATGCACGTCATCGTCCCCGACCTGCGGGGCCACGGGGCCTCGGGCGGAGTCAGCAGCATGGGGCCGAAGGAGCCGCTCGACGTGAAAGCGGCGGTGGGGGCTGCGGATCCTGCGCTCCCGGTGGTCACCGTCGGCATCAGCCTGGGTGGGGCGGCGGTGGTGCTCCACGGCGGTACCTTCGGTGGCGTCGCCGGGGTGGTGGCCATCAGCGCGCCTGCGTGGTGGGGGGCATGGGACACGCCGGCCACCAGACGTATCCAGCGCTACGCCATGTCCCCGGCGGGGAGGCGGTTCCTCGCGGTGTTCATGCGCACCCGGATCGCCCAGGTGTGCGAGGGGGTTCCCCACGCCGAGGAGCAGGCGGGGGCCATCGCTCCGGCCTTCACGCTGGTGGTGGCGGATCCGGCCGATCACTACTTCTCCGAGGAGCACCCCCGGACGATCTACCAGTGGGCCAACGAGCCCAAGGAGCTGTGGCTCCTGCCGGGCACGGGGCACGGCACGGATCTTCTGTCACCCGCCTTCGCAGACCGCCTCCTCGCCGACCTGGAGCGCCGGCTCCGCCGCCCGGGGACCGGCCCGCCATCTGGGCGGTAGCGTCCCGGGGTGGCCCTATCCGCGGAGAAGCTCGGGACCCGGTACGAATCGCGGGCTGCGACGATCGACGCCGACCGGGCCCGGGCGTACGCCGCGGCCACGAATGACCTGAATCCGGCCTACCAGTCCGGGAAGTTCGCCCCGCCCGTTTTCGCGGTGGTCCCGACCTGGGACGCGATGATGGTGGCGCTCCACGACGTCGTTCCCGCCGCAGACCAGATAGCCATGCTGTACGCCGAGCAGGACATGCACTTCTTCCAGCCGTTGGTGCCGGGCCAGGCCCTGTCGACCTGGGCCGAGGCCTACGGCCTGCGCAGCAGCCGGATGGGCACGCGGTTCACCATGCGGGTGGTGAGCGAGGACCAGGCCGGCGAACTCGTGGTGGAGCAGTTCGCCACCATGCTGATCCGGGGCGTCGACCCGGTGGAGGACGGCGGCCGGGTTCCTCCGTCCCACTCCTTTCCGGCCGACGCCAAGTCGGCCAAGGTGGCCGAGCTGAACTCCACCGTCGACGTCGACCAGGCCCGGCGCTACGCCGGGGCGTCGGGCGACGCCAACCCGATCCATGTCGACGACGACGCGGCCAAGGCCGTCGGGCTGCCGGGGGTCATCCTCCATGGCATGTGCACCATGGCCCTGTGCGGCCGGGCGGTGGTCGACGAGCTGGCCGGCGGCGACCCCACCCGCCTGCGCCGCCTCGCCGTGCGGTTCTACCGCCCGGTGTTCCCGGGGTCCGACCTGGTGACCACCGTCTACGAGGCCGGAACCGGGAACGGTCGCCGCAACCTCGCCTTCGAGGCGTCGAGCGCGGGCAAGGTCGTCGTGCGCGACGGCCGGGCGGAGCTGGAGCTCTAGTGGCGGTCCTCCGACTGTTCGCCGGGGCGCGAGAGGCCGCAGGCGTGACGAGTGTCGAGATCGCGGCGGCCACCGTCGCCGAGGTGCTGGACGAAGCCCGGGGCCGGTACGGCGAGCGGTTCTGCGCGGTGCTGGCCGCCTCGAAGGTGTGGGTCAACGGCCAACCGGCCGGGCCCGCCACCGCAGTGGAGGAGTCCGACGTGGTCGCCGTCCTGCCGCCGGTCTCAGGGGGAGCGGGTGGCTCGCCTCCGCCGGCCGTCCGGGGCAATCTGGCCCTGGTCCCGGACCTGCCGCCCGAGGAGGAGGAGGTCCCGGAGACCAGGACGGAGGAGGAGCGACCGCCGCTGGCCGTCGTCCACAGGAGCGTCCGGCCCCACGGCCGCCTGGGCCTGGCGTGGGCCGTGGTCACCCTGGGCCTCACGGTAGCCGGACCCTCGTACCTGGCCGGCTGGCTGGCGCTGGCGGCCTTCATCGCCGGCGCCCAGACGTGCGTGGTGTGGCGCAAGCAGGGGGAGCGGCCGGTGCCGCTGGCTGCAGCGGCGATTGCCGCAGGACTCCCGGTGGCCGCCTCCTTCCACGTGGGGGCCATGACCGGGGTGGTCGCCGCCGGTGTGCTGGTGACGTTCGTGTGCCGGTTGCGTGCCCCTACCCGCGCCCCCTCGCGTGACATCGCCCTGACCCTCGCCATCGGCGTGCCCATCGGGCTGGCCGCCGCCGCGCCGGTGATCGTGCGTCACACGGGGATCGCAGCCACCGTGCTGCTGCTGGCCATCATCTGCCTGTACGACGCCGGCGCCTACCTGATCGGCACGGGGGCATCGTCGGCGTGGGAGGGCCCGGCCGCGGGCGTGGCCGCCCTCATCCCCCTCACGATCTTCGCCGAGGTCGTGCTCATCCCGCCGTTCGCAGGGGCCCAGCCGCTCTTTCTGGGCCTCCTGGCCGCCGTGCTCGCCCCCGCCGGCCCCGTGGCCGCCTCCGCGCTGCTGGGCGACCGCAGCGGGTACGCGCCGGCGCTGCGGCGACTGGACTCGCTGCTGCTCCTCGGCCCCCTGTGGGCCTGGTGCACAGTCGTGTTCCTGAAGTGACCAGCGAGCCGCCGAGCGCAGCGAGGCCTGGCGAGGCGAAACGAGACTGAGCGCGGCCGAAGGCCGGTCGGCCGTGATTCCGCGCGGACGCGCTGTTACGCCTTCTTGGTCTCCCAGAAGATCTTGTCGATCTCGGCGATCTGGTCGAGCAGCTTCTGGCCGGTGGCCGGGTCGACGGAGCCCTTGGTGGCGCCGGCGGCCTTGGTGGCCTCCCAGAACAGCTGGTGGAGCTGGGGGTACTTCTCCAGGTGGGGCGGCTTGAAGTAGTCGGTCCACAGCACCCAGAGGTGGTGCTTCGTAAGGTCGGCCCGCTCCTCCTTGATGACCAGGGCCCGGGCCTTGAACGCCTCGTCGGCGGACGCCTGGTACTTCTCCTGGATGGCCTTCACCGACTCGGCCTCTATGCGCGCCTGCGCGGGGTCGTAGATGCCGCAGGGCAGGTCGCAGTGGGCGGAAACCAGCTCAGGCGGGCTGAACCGGTCGATGATGGACAACACACGGGAGAGGACGGGCATGCGTAGGCTCCTTCGTCCGGGATGAGACGGTCAGCTCGACACTACCTAGTCGCCGCCGCCACCGTGGCGGGGCTGTCCTGCTGGCGCCCGGTCGGCCGGGTGGAGGTGACCGGTGACAGCATGCTGCCCGCCCTGGCGGCCGGTGACCGTCTGCTGGTCTTGCGGGGCGGCCGGGCCCGGGTGGGGGACATGGTGGCCCTCGCCGACCCCCGCCTGCCGGCGCGCACGCTGGTCAAGCGGGTCGCGGACCGAGGCCCGGAAGGTGTGACCGTCCTGGGCGACAACGCAACGGCCAGCATCGACAGCCGGATCCTGGGCCCGGTGGCCCCGGAGTCGATCCGGGGCCGGGCCGTCTACCGCTACTTCCCGGACAGCCGGCGGGGCCGGTTGTAGCCTGGGACCGATATGTGGACTGACGACGTCGACCGGGTCCTGGCCGAGGACTGGCTGGGCGATTTGCCGGCGAAGCCCATCGCTGACATCCGAGCCATGCGGGACGAGTGCCGGGCCATCGAGGACCGGGTGTCCTACCTGCGCCGGATCATCCAGGGTCGGCTCGACATCGTGGCCGCCGACCTGCGGCGGCGGGCCGAAGGGGGATCCCCCGTCGACCTCGGCACGCTGATCGAGCAGCTCCCCGACATTCTGAGCGACAAGGGGAGCACCGGCGGGCCGGGGCGACTGCCCAGCGGCCTGATCCCGCCCGAGGACCCCGACCTCACGGTGGAGATCGACCGGGTGGCCGGTCCCGACCTCCTGGGGCACCTGCCTGAGCTGTCCGACGACGAGGTCGCCGAATTGGCCCGCAGCATCGGCGAGCTCGAGCGTCGCACGTCGGGCAGCCGACGGGGCCTGTTCGGGCGGATCGACACCCTGAACGGCGAGCTGGCCCGCCGCTACGGCAGCGGCGAAGCCGACGTCGCCGCCCTGCTGGACCGCTGACCCGGCCGACGCAGGGAATCCCCGGGCGCTGGATAGGGTTTCGACCGTCGTGCGCCGACTTGCCGTTCTTTCCTTCCACACTTCGCCGCTGACCCAGCCCGGCACCGGCGACGGTGGCGGCATGAACGTGTACGTACGCGAGCTGTCGTCTGCACTGGCCGGCGCCGGCGTGGACTGCGACGTGTTCACCCGCTCGTGGCGGCGGGGCCTGGCCCCGGTCCTGGAGGTGGAGGCGGGGTTCCGGGTCCACCACGTGCCTGCCGGCCCGGAGGCCTCCGTCGCCAAGGAGGACCTCCCCCAGTATCTCGACCAGTTCACCGCCGGCGTGCTCGACCGGATCGAGGCGTCGGGAGCGCCCGACGTGATCCACGCCAACTACTGGCTCTCGGGGGTGGCCGGCCACGCGCTGAAGCACCGTCTCGAGCTGCCTCTGGTCTCCACGTTCCACACCCTGGCCCGGGTCAAGGCCGAGGAGGCCGCCGAGGAGCACGACCGGCGGGCCAGGGCCGAGGCCGAGGTCATCGGGTGCTCCGACGCCATTCTGGCCAACTCCGTCGACGAGGCGGCCCAACTGGAGCGCCTCTACGGCGCGGTGCCCGACCGGATCGAGATCGTTCCCCCGGGCGTCGACCACCACCTCTTCTCGCCCGGCGACCAGCGGGCGGCCCGGGCCGAGCTGGGTCTGGACGCCGGGCCGGTCCTGCTCTTCGCCGGGCGCATCCAGCCGCTCAAGGGCGCCGACGTGGCCATCCGCACGCTGGCGGTCTTGTCACGGGAGCGATCGCCACGGGAGCGATCGTCACAGGAGCGACCGTCCGACCGGGCCGGGCCCCCGGCCACCCTGCTGCTGGTCGGCGGGCCGAGCGGCGTCGAAGGTGACGCCGAGCTGGCCCGCCTCCACCACCTGGTCGCCGACCTGGGGCTGTCCGGCCGGGTGAAGTTCGTTCCTCCTCAGCCCCACGGCCGTCTGGCGCTGTACTACCGGGCCGCCGATGTCTGCCTCGTGCCCAGCCGGTCGGAGTCCTTCGGGCTGGTGGCGCTGGAGGCGGCAGCGTGCGGCACACCGGTGGTGGCCTCGGCCGTCGGTGGGCTGAGCACCCTGGTCGCCCACGGCGTCAGCGGCTTCCTCGTGGAGGGACGTGACCCCGAGGTCTACGCCGCCTACGTCGCCCGGCTCCTGGGAGACCCGGTGCTGGCTGGGAAGATGAGCCTGGCCGCCACGCTCGGGGCCGGTCGGTACCGATGGTCGATCGCTGCGGCCCGGCTCCGCCGGCTCTATGCCGACCTCACGGCCCGTCGCCTGGTCGAGTGCCGCTGAGCGCGAGGTAGGCCCTGAAGTGTGGTCGCCGGGGCGCTACGCTGGCCCGCGGCGCCAGGGGGGAGGCGTTGCCTGAGTTCGGCGCGCCCAGATGCATTTTCATGTCTTCTCTTGCGTTCCTGATCAGGAGGCGATACATTGCCGCCGGGCCCGAGGGGCGGATTGGTCACCCCTTCGGGGAAGTGGGGGCGGCCATGAGGTTCCTCGGGCCCGTTCGCGTCCGCCCGTCCGAGCAGTTCGTTCAACGCTTGCATCACGTACCGCTCGGGTTTAGCCTTCCCCCACCCAGCAGCCCGGCGGGAGCTGCAATTCGCTGGAGTTCATGGCAAACCTGAAGATCCCAGCCCGCGCGCTCGTCGTAGTGATGGTGATGGCCTTGGCCGCACCGGCTTTTGCCGACCCCTCCAATGAGGAGAAGCGAGCCACTGCGGCGGCGAAGAAGTCCGAAGCGGCGGCCAAGCTCGACACGTTGAAGGCGAACGACGCCGAGCTGGAAGCGGCCGTCAAGGCGCTCGACGCCGGCGTGGCCGTGCAGGCGGCCAGCACCGACGCCGCCCACCAGGCGCTCCGAGCGGCCGAGCGCAACCTCGGGACGGCCCAGGCCCGCCTGGCCACCACCGAGGCCCGCATGGCCGACCTGCGGGTGAAGGCGTCCGAGGCCGCGGTGCGGGCCTATGTCCATCCCGGCGGCGACACCCTGCTCGACATCGTCCGGTCGAAGGACCTGGGCGAGGCCAGCCGGCGCCAGACGCTGCTGGCCCACGTGGTCTCGAGCGACCGCGACGTCGTCGACCAGATGCGCGCCGCCCGCCAGGACGAGCAGTTCGAGAAGGAGAACCTGGCGGACGCAGCCGGCGTGGCCGCGGACCGCAAGAAGGCGGCGGCCGAGAAGCTCGTCGGCCTCGAGAAGGCCCGGAACGACCAGGTCCGGTTGAAGGCCGCTCTCGACGTCCGCATTGCCGAGGTCACCGCCGAGGTGGCCGCCCTGTCGAGGGAGGAGGCCACCCTCTCCAACCTCATCCGGTCCAGGCAGGTGGCGGCGGAGGCCGCCGAGACCGCGGCGAGCAACAGCAACAGCAACAGCGGCAGCGGCGCAGCCGCCAACGTGCCGGCGGCTCGGTCATCGGGTTCGGGCATGGCCTGGCCAACCAATGGCTCCGTGACCTCGGGCTTCGGCTACCGGTGGGGCTCCCTGCACGCCGGCATCGACATCGCCAACGGGACCGGTACGCCGATCCGGGCGGCCAAGGCCGGCACGATCATCCTGGCCGGCTGGAACGGCGGCTACGGCAACTGCATCGTGATCGACCACGGCAACGGCCTCTCCACCCTGTATGGCCACATGACCCGCCTGCGGGCCAGCGAGGGCCAGCGGGTGGGCCAGGGCGACCTGATCGGCGACATGGGCTCCACCGGCAACTCCACGGGCTCGCACCTGCACTTCGAGACCCGCGTCGGCGGAACTCCCCGGGATCCCACCGGCTACCTGCCCTAACGTTCGGGTATGACCGGTCCCCGGCTCGTCGTGGTCGGTGGCGGCAAGATGGGCGCCGCCCTGGTGTCCGGGCTGCTGGCGTCCGGGTGGGCCAGGGCCGGCGAGGTGGCGGTGGTCGAGCCGGTCGCCGGCCGCCGAGACGAGCTGGCCGCCGAGTATCCCGGCCTGGGTGTGGGGGGGCACGTGCCGAACGGTGCTGGTGGCGCAGTCATCGCCGTAAAGCCGGGCGACGTGGAGGCAGCGTGCCGGTCCCTGGCCGAGGCGGGCGTGGGTCGGGTCCTGTCGATCGCGGCCGGCGTGCCCCTCGCCAAGCTCGAGTCCTGGCTCGGTTCGGGCGCTGCGGTGGTGCGGGCCATGCCGAACACACCTGCGCTGGTGGGGTGCGGCGCGGCCGCCATCGCGCCCGGCACGCACACGTCGGAGGCCGACCTGGCTTGGGCCGAGGAGATCCTCGGCGCGGTCGGCAAGGTGGAGCGGGTCGCCGAGCCGCTGCTCGACGCCGTCACCGGCCTCTCGGGGTCCGGGCCCGCGTACGTCTTCCTCATCGCCGAGGCGATGATCGAGGCGGGCGTGGCCGTCGGACTGCCCCGGACCGTGAGCGAGACCCTCACCGTCCAGACCCTCCTCGGCTCCGCCCGTCTCCTCGCCGAATCCGGTGAGCGCCCCGAGTCCCTGCGGGCCGCCGTCACGTCGCCCGGTGGCACGACGGCCGCCGGCCTCGCCGCCCTCGAGTCACGAGCCGTCCGGGCCGCCCTGATGGAAGCGGTCGTGGCCGCAACCCAGCGATCGAAGGACCTCGGGGCCTCCTAGCTGGCTGGTGTGAAAGTCGGTGGCTGGTGTGAAAGTCCGACCGTTTGGTCGATCGGGTTCGTCGAGGCCGCAGATTGACCAGGGCCGGCCTTTCACGGAGGTGTCTTCAGCGCGTAGCATGTCTGGAGGCGAAGAGGGGTGATCCATCTGGTTGCGCAATCTCATGAACGGGCCCGGTTCCTCACAGTCGCGGAGGTCGCCGGCCAGCTGCGCGTCTCCACCATGACCGTCTACCGGCTGATCAAGGCCGGCCAACTGGCCTCGGTGCGGGTCGGGAAGTCCTACCGCGTGCGCGAGGACGACGTCGACCGGTACCTGGCCAGCACCTACACGCAGGCCGGGTGACGTTCGAGAACGTCTGGTTCCTGTCCGACTACGGGCTGGAGGACGAGTTCGTGGGGGTGGTGAAGGCGGTGATCCGCGCCATCGCGCCCCACGTCACGGTGGGCGACGTCACCCACCAGATCCCGCCCCACGACATCCGGGCCGGCGCCTTGGCCCTGGCCCGGAGCATGCAGTACCTCACCCTCGTGCCTGCGGTGGTGCTGGCGGTGATCGACCCGGGTGTCGGCTCCGACCGCCGGGCGGTGGCCGTGGAAGCGGGCGGGGACACCTCTGACGCGCCGACCGCCGTGCTGGTCGGCCCCGATAACGGACTCATGGCGTCGGCGGTGGCCATGGCCGGCGGTGCCCGCCGGGCCGTCTCGCTGACCAACGACGAGTACCACCTGCCGGCCCCCGGCCCCACCTTCGCCGGGCGCGACATCTTCGCCCCGGCCGCCGCCCACCTGTGCGCAGGCGTCGACCTTGCCGAGCTCGGCTCGATCATCGACCCCATCACCCTGCTCCCGGGCATCATCCCCCTGTCACGTCAGGAGGACGGGGCGGTCACCGGCGAAGTCCTGTGGGTCGACCGGTTCGGCAACATCCAGCTCAACGTCGACCCTGACGACCTGCTCCTCATGGACGACCCGCTCGCCTTGCTCTCCGGCGACACGACGCGCACGGCCGTCCGGGTCCGCAGCTACTCCGATTTGCGTTCCGGCCAGATCGGCCTGGTGACCGACTCCTACGGGCTCGTCTCCATCGCCCTCGACCGGCGGTCGGCCGCCGAGGAGCTGCGCATCGGAGCGGGAGACTCGGTCACCATCAAGGCTGCGGAATGAGGCCGTCGATCGCCCTGCTGCTGGCGGCCGTCCTGGTCCTCATCCTCGGAGCGTCGATCGTGCAGTTCCTGCTGATCGGACGCTAGAAGAGCGACGCACAGAGGCGGTTGATCTCCCGTTCCAGGGACGACAGGCCGTCGACCTTGCCGATGCAGAGCGAGATGCCCGCCTCCGCCGCCGCTCTCTCCAGGGCCTCGTCGATGTAGGCGGTGTACAGGATCATCACCTGGTTCTGGCGGCGCCGGCGGATGCCCCGTGCGGTGTCGAGCCCGTCCATGCCCGGCATCTTGTAGTCGATGACCACGATGTCGGGGTCGGCCGCCTCCACCGCGTCCAGCGCAGCGGGGCCGCTGGCGACGTCGCCCACCACCTCATAGCCGTCGAGTGACAACATCGACGTGAGCATGCGGCGCACGTGGTCGGTGTCATCGACCACCATCACCCGAATGATGCGGGACACGACGACCGATCCTACCCCCTTGGCCCTGCGTACCCGGCGGGCCTCCCCGACGACGGAGCGTCGGCGTCTTGTGAACAAACGCACGAAGTCGCATACACTTCGAGTAATGCAGGACCCGAAGCGGGAGGAAGGTTCCCCGTCACCCGGCCGGAAAGCACCGGCGTGGCCGGCCGGAGCGCTCTCCGCCGGCCAGAACGGGAACGGCGGTGCCCCGAACGGCGGGGTCCCCCTGCTCGACGCCGTGCTCCCTGCCGCCGCGCTCGGGTCGCCCGGCCGCAATCCCCGGAGGATCCCCGAGGCCACCGTCGCCCGACTCCCCGTGTACCTCCGCAGCCTGCTGGAGATGGCCGATGCCCACATCGTCACCATCTCCTCGGAGCGGCTGGCGGAGATGGCCGGGGTCAACGCGGCCAAGGTCCGCAAGGACCTGTCGTACCTGGGCTCCTACGGCACCCGCGGCGTCGGGTACGACGTCCAGTTCCTCCTGGTTCAGATCAACCGGGTGCTCGGCCTCACCCAGGACTGGCCGGTGGTCATCGTCGGCATCGGCAACCTGGGCCACGCCCTCGCCAACTACAAGGGTTTCTCCGCCCGCGGCTTCCGCATCGCCGCCCTGGTCGACGCCGACCGCTCGAAGGTGGGCGAGATCGTGGCCGACCTGCCGGTCCGCCACCTCGACGAGCTGCCGGCCATCGCCGCCGAGCAGACCATCGCCATCGGCATCGTGGCCACGCCGGCGTCGTCGGCCCAGGAGGTCGCCGACCAGCTGGTGGCCGCAGGGGTGACGTCGATCCTGAACTTCGCCCCTGCGGTGATCGCGGTGCCCCGGGGCGTGTCGCTCCGCAAGGTGGATCTGTCGATCGAGCTGCAGATCCTCTCCTTCTACCAGCAGCTGCGGGTCGTCGCCCCCCGGGTGGCGGAGGCATAACCGTGCAGTACCCGGTCAACCTCGTGCTCGACGGCCGGCGCTGCCTGGTCGTCGGCGGCGGAAAGATCGCCCTGCGTAAGGTCGAGGGGCTGCTGGCTTGCGGCGGCCGGGTGACGGTGGTTGCCCCCCGGATCGACCCCGACCTTCGGGCATTGCCCGACGTGACCTTCGGCGAGCGGCCCTGGCGGTCCGACGACCTGGCCGGCATGTGGCTGGTGATCGCCGCCACCGACGACCCTGCGGTCAACGCCGCCGTCTACGACGCGGGCCAGCGTGCCGGTATCTGGGTCAACGGGGCCGACGACCCCGCCAACTGCTCCTTCACCCTGCCATCGGTGGTCCGCCGGGGCGACCTCCAGGTGGCGGTGTCCACCGGCGGCCGCAGCCCGGCCCTGGCCAGCTGGCTGCGCCGGCGGCTCGAGGGCGAGATCGGCCCCGAGTACGCCATCCTCCTGGACATCCTGGCCGCCGAGCGCGACGGTCTGAAGGCGGCCGGCCGGTCCACCGAGGGCCTCGACTGGAACTCCGCGCTGGACTCCGACATGCTCGATCTCATCCGAACCGGTGACCTGGCCCACGCCCGTGAGCGTCTCCAGACATGTCTGTCGTCGTCGTCGGACTGAGTCACCGCACCGCCCCGCTCGAGCTGCTCGAGCGCATGGCGATGCGGGACGAGCGCCTGCCGAAGGCGTTGGGCGACCTGGTCGGCCGTGACTTCCTGAGTGAGGCCGTCGTCCTTTCGACGTGCCACCGGGTCGAGGTCTACGCCGTGGCCGAGCGGTTCCACGGCGCCATGGCCGACGTCCGGCACTTCCTGTCCGAGTTGTCATTCGTTCCCCCGGAGGACTTCTCCGACCACCTCTACGTCCACTACGACGAAGCCGCCGCCGCCCACCTGTTCGCCGTGACGGCGGGGCTCGACTCCGTAGTGGTGGGGGAGACCCAGATCCTCGGTCAGGTGCGCGACGCCTGGGAGCGGGCCCGCCAGGAGGAGGCCGCCGGGATGCGGCTGTCGCTGCTCTTCCGCCAGGCTCTCGAGGTCGGCAAGCGGGCCAGGACCGAGACCGCCATCGCCCGGGGCATCACGTCGCTCTCCCAGGCTGCGGTGGCCATGGCCGGCGAGCGGCTGTCCTCCCTCGCCGACCGCAACGTGGTCGTGTTGGGCGCCGGTGAGATGGGCGCCGGCCTGCTCGACGAGGTGGCCGACGCCGCCGTCCCCGGGAGCCGGGTCACGGTGGCCAACCGCACGTGGGCCCGGGCCGAGCAGCTGGCCGAGCGGGCCGGGGGCCGGGCCGTCACCCTCGACGGGTTGCCCGCGGCCCTGGCCGAGGCGGACCTGTTGCTCACCAGTACGGGTGCGACCCGGGTGGTCCTGACCGCGGAGGAGCTGTCCCGGGCGCTGGTGGGGCGGGAGAGCCGCCCTCTGCTGATCGTCGACCTGGGCATGCCCCGCGACATCGACCCCGCCGTCGCCGACCTGCCGGGCGTGAGCCTGCTTGGCTTGGCCGACGTCGAGAGCTTCGTCGCCACCAACCTCGACGAGCGGCGCAAGGAGGTGGCGCCGGTCAAGGCCATCGTCGCCGAGGAGGTCGAGCGCTGGGTCGAGGCCACCACCGCCCGCCAGGCCACCCCCACCGTCACCGCCCTCCACGGACGGGCCGAGGAGCTGCGGGTCGCCGAGCTGCTCCGGTACCGCAACCGCCTGGCCAACCTCGAGCCGCGCGAGCGCGAGGCGGTCGAGGCGCTCACCCGCAGCCTCCTGGCCAAGCTCCTTCACGACCCCACCGTCCGCCTCAAGGACGCGGCGGGGTCGCCCAAGGGCGAGCGCCTGGCCGGAGCCCTGTCCGAGCTGTTCGATCTCTAGG
>Ga0136633_1002366_pt1 | contig 13072 bp, 9 predicted proteins | sample AntDrymeUQ832206_2_FD_105494 | JGI IMG/M metagenome (GOLD analysis project Ga0136633, IMG submission 105494) | Polar desert sand microbial communities from Dry Valleys, Antarctica - metaG UQ83 (22.06) | ecosystem: Environmental > Terrestrial > Soil > Desert | place: Antarctica: Dry Valley... | reverse complement strand
TCGGCGAGCCTTCCTCCGCTCTCGGCGGCGGTCTCGAAGATCAAGCGGTAGCGCCCGTCGACTGCATCGAGTAGGCGGCCCAACTCGTCTGGATTGAGAACGCGCTTGGGTCGCTCGTCGTCAATGCTCGGCCGCTCGACGCGATCGAGTACAGAGACCGGATTGACGCCGACGAGGCCGAGGTGACGCGCGGCGTACGTGAAGATCGCGCCGAGAACGGTTAGGTGCCCGCGGACCGTCCAGCCCTTGAGCCCCGCTGCCTGCTGACGGCTCACGAACGCTGCGACATCCGTCGGAGTCACGTCGGTCATCCGCCGCCGACCGAAGTCGCGCTTGAGGTGAGTGAGTGCAGCTCCGTAGGCGTTCTGCGTTGCCGGCCGCAGCTTGAGCACCCGCGCCTCCCACCATGCGCTCGCAGCGTCATCGAAGCGCAGCCGCGGGTCCGCTGTCATCGTCTCACCGCGTGACCGCTTCGCGTGCTCGTCAGCGAGCGCGGCTCGCGCGGACCTGAGTCCGTTCGGGACTCGCCGGCGTCGTTGAACGCCGGAAGCGTCCCGCCAGGTGATCTCATAGACCGCGGTTCCATCGGCGATCTCCCGTCGCCAGATGCCGGGCTCGACCTTCTCCCGTCTGACATTCGTACCCTTGCTCATGCGGTTGACCCCTTTCGGTCACTCGCCACGCCGCCCGGACGTTGTGCAGAACGGCGAGCCGGTAGCGGCAAATGCTGCCAGTTAGAGCCACCTACCTCAGCGTGGCAGCAGCGTGGCAGCGCTGGCCGGCGGTCGGCGCAGAAGTGCTCCTCGCGATCGGGCGCAGCGACTGTCGTCTCACGCCAGTCGATCTCACCCGACACGCGCCCGTCGGCGGCCAGATCGCTCGCTCCGAGCTCACCAGTAGGGCCGATGCCGGCCTCGGCCAGCGTCCGAGCCGCGATCTGCTCGGCTGTGAGGGCACCTGTCATTCCAATGAGTCGGACATCGCCAGCCGAATCAGCGAACTTTCACGCCGGACACGTCGAATGGCGAGCTGCAACGGTGTCTTTCTAGTGACGAGCGGTGCCGAGGCCGCTCGCCGACGCCACGCTGCCAAATCGCTGCCACGCTGACCTATGCGCGCCAGCTGACAACGACATGACTGTAAAAGAAACCGCACTGTAGCGGGGTTTCTATGGCATGGGCGCGGCGGGTTTCGAACCTGCGACCTCTCGCGTGTGAAGCGGTTGGGCGCGGGTTATGAATGTGGCCGGTTTGCAGGGAGAACGCGGCACGACAAAGTCCGAATACCCGGCGCAGATGCCATCCGTGTGCAGGGGATTACCGGGGATTCAGGCCAAAATTCGCGTTCCTTGGGCGAGTTTCGGGTTCACAGGCACCCGGGACGGATGGGGTGCTTTGAAGGGTCCGGCTGGGCCGCCGTCCGCAGTGAACGGAACGATGCACAGCGCACGAGCGCCGAGGTCATTGACGTGCACGTCGTCGAGGTCTTGGGCACGAGGCCGCAGAACACGCACCTCCACCTACGGCTCGAGGATGGCCGCGACGTCGTCGTCGTAATGCGCGCCTTTCGTCCCGATCTACGCGCAGCACCTCGCCCAGTCGGGCGCCCGCCTGCCCGTTGCGGTGGACGCGAAGAAGCCGACCGCGTGTCAGTCGACTGGCCCGCGGCCGCCGAGGCTGACGCGCACCATGTCTTGGAAGTGAGCAACCGGCCGCTCGCTGACGGGTAGAAGCCGTCCCGTCAGACGCGCCGTCAATTTAGACGCGATCCATACCGACTGTCCGTTACGACTATTTCAGCGACCAGACCCCCGTGTCGCCGTACCCGCTGGCGGCGACGAACTTCAGCTCGGTCGGCTCGTCGTTCTTCTTGACCTCGAACGCCAGGCAGGAGCTCACCTTCTTGCCCATCTTTAGCTTGAGCCGCTTGTTGTCGCACGGGTCCTTGCCGTGGACGACGATCAGGGAGGTCTGCTTGCCCTTCGCGCCGCTGGCAAGGGTCAGCTCCGCGTGGGGCTGGGGGTCGTCGAACGGCTCGTCGCCGACGCCCTCGAAGCGGACCTTGACGCCGATGATCTCGTTGCCCTTGTCGACGTTGAAGCCCTTGAACGGGCCGATGACCCTCAGGACGGTCATCTTCACGGCCTCCTTCGCGGGCTCCTTGTAGCCGGCTTGGCCGACGAGTATGAAGCTGTCCCTGAGCGAGCCCTCGAAGGTGGCGGGGTCGGGAGAGCCGTCGCCGTCGGTGTCGGGCCGGCCGGTCGAGTCCGGGCTCGCCTTGGCAGTCTCGGCGGCCGGAGTCTCTTCGGCGCTCGTGGTCGACGAGGGCGATGACGCGGCCGGCGTCGTGGCCGTCTCCTCGTCGTCGCCACCGCATCCGGACATGAGTCCGGCGAGGCAACCGAGCACCAGCATCAACCTGATAAGCCGCAATGTTCCCCTTCGATCCGAGTCTGTGCGGCCGATCCTCTTCGATGGCGGCGGCGCTGTCCATCTACCGGCGCGTGTACCTCAGGGTGCGGGTCGGACCGGCGGCATGCGACACGGCGCCCGAGCCCGACACCCGGATCGTCAGCTTCGTTCCCGGCCGTACCGTGAGGACCCGGACGAGGCGCTGCTTCGCCGTCGCGAAGAACAGCTCTCGCCGACCGTCTGACCCGTTGACCGTCACGCGGAAGCGCTTGGCCGTCTTCAGCCGCGGCCAAGTAAGGGTGATGGTGTCACCCCTGCGCTTGGCCTTGACCTTGCCCGGCCGGCCGGGACGCATCGGACCCGGGGCGCGCACCCGCGCGACGGCTACCGGGGCGACCGGGAACCCGCCGCCGGCGACCTGCGCCTCGACCTTGCGTGACCCGGCGGAGCCGTCCTGGAGGTCGAAGCGCACCCGGCCGCGAGCCTTCTTGGTCTCGACGATCGTGGCGCCGGTGTTCTTGCCGTGCTCGGTGAAGCGGATCGTGCGCCCGGCGAGGCCGGACGCCCGCCAGGTCAGCGTCCGCGTCCGCCCCTTGCCCGTCACGCGGCCGGACACCTTGAGCGGCGGCAGCGAGTCTGCGCTGCGCACCTTGTCGATGGCAACGGAACCGGGTTGTGGCGTCAACGTCCACGTTCCCTCCACGGGATTCTCGACGCGCAGCAGGGTGCTGTCGCTCCCGGTCACCCAGAAGCTCCGGAACCCGCCGTCTACGAAAAGCTTGTCGGGTACGTCGGACGGCGTGTAGACCCGCCCGCTGGGGTCGGTGAGCGTGACCTTGGGAGCCTTGCCGGAGCCGGCCGCAGCGTCGACGCCGAGCACGAGCGCGCGTTGTCCCTTGGCAACCGAGAACTCCTTGCGGGGAGGGGTCGCCTGCGCAGCCTGTGCCGGCGGCAGCAACGGGGGACGCTCTCTGAGCGGCGCGAAGCGATACGGCGCGAGGTCGCAGCCGAGCAGCGCTTCCGCCCTCCGGCTCGCCCAGTTGTAGGCGACCGTCGTGAACCGGTCGAAACAGCCGGCCATCCAGTCGTTGTTGAGGAACACGACGACCGAGCCGTCCAGCGGGCCCACCTGGATCCGGACCGTGCTCGTCCCCTGCCATCGAAGCGAGTTGTCCGGCTGGGCCTCGAACCACATGTCGACGCGGCCGACGAGCGTGAACCAAGGGTGTGTCCTTGGGTATTGGATCCCGATGCCGCCGCCCATCGTCATGTAGCCGTTGGACCAGATCTCCGAATAGGCCGACGCGAGCGGGATGGGTCCTCTGAGCACGGCGGTCCCGTCGATCCGCAGAGCGACGGTCCGGTCGGGAAGGTACGCGTACAGGAAGTTGGCGTTGACCTGGATGACGTTGGCGAAGTTCGCCCCGATGCCCCCGCCGTAGCGGAAGGGGTTCACGCCGATCACGGCGGCGAACCGGTTCAGGAAGACCGCCGGATAGACCAGGATCCCCGGCTCGAAGGAGAGGTCGGCGCTCATGTAGTTGAACTGGCCGTCGATGAAGATCATCCGGCCCTCGGCGGTGAAGAGGTTGCTCGTCGCGATGAAGACCGTGACGTCCCAGAGATCGCCCTCGTGCAACGGGCTGCCCGTGCCGGGCTGCTCGTACCGGAAGGCCAGTCGGACCAGTGTGACCGGTCCGATCGTCGCCCCCGCGATCTCGAAGCGGAGGCGGTCGAGCACGATGCTTCCGAGCACGATGCTCGCCCGCAGGCGCACGCCGGCGGTGCCGGTGACGTCGCGGCCCACCGTGATCTGGACATCGAAGATCGCGTCGTAGGTAGTGGTATCGATGCCGAGACCGATCTCGCCGGTCAGCGGAAAACCGCCGGGGACTGTGGCGCAGACCGGGCGCAGACCTCCGGTCGCGAAGTCGTTGTCCTCGAGGTTGCATCTGTGGCTGACCTGGAAGGACAGGACCCGTGCGGGCACACCGTGCACGTTCCCCCCGCCGGCGGGCATGGGCCAGTCGATGCCGTTGACCTCGTCGGCGAACATCAGGTCGCCCTGCGGCCCGTTGAGCACCATCACACGGAAGCGGCTCGCCGAGCGGATGGAGCGGCGGGTCATGTCGAAGCGCACCCGTGCGGCCGGGTCGGCCGTCACGAGCGCGACGCCGTTGAGGCTCACCATGTAGCTCTCGCTGAAGCCGAACCGAGTTTCGACCACTCCCGGCTCGGCGACGAGGTCCTCGCCGTCACGCCGGATGCACGCAGCGCGGATCCGCAGGACGCCGATCGAGGCTTCTGGCTGGCACCCGGCCGTGCTCGGTGGCGGATTGAGGGAGATGCTCGTCACGTCGGTCAGGCCGGCGCTGTCGACCACGCGCACCACGACGGTCTGGGCGGCGCTGCCGACGATCAGATGGGCGACGGGGTCACGGGCGGTGTTCGTATCGAACGTGCCGTCGCCGTTCATGTCCCACTGGTAGGCGACGATGTGCTGACCGGCGCTCGGCTTGCTCGACGTCGCGTCGAGGACCGCCGCGGTTCCGGGCTTGGGCTGGCCCTTGGGGAGCTGCAGGACGGCGACCGGCTTGCTCGGCTTGCTCGGCGGCGACGGCTGGGCGGTCGCCGTGGGACTCGGGTCATTCACCGGGTCGGGGAAGACGACTCCGTCTTTGATGCGCACGGGCAGTCCGCTCTTGGAGGCATTGCAGCGCACGTCGCCGGGATTGGGGGCGCTCGTGTCCACGGTCGCGGCGTTCGGTAGGAGGTCCCACGGACCACCGCTGGCCGGGTCGGGTGGTGCCTGCGCGAAGACCGCCCAGCGGAACGAGTCCAGCGAACCGGGGACGACGGTCGGGTCGAACGTGAAGCTGAACGTCTCCAGGCCGCCGGCCACGGTCGTCGTGACCGTGCCCGCCGCACTGGTCGGCTTCCCCGCGAGGTCCTGGCAGGAGTCGGTGCTCAGCGATCGCTCGAGGGTCCGCACCTGGACGTCGACACGCACGTCGTCGGAGTTGCGCGACGCCACCACCTCAGCGTCGGCGAGGTCGTCGGAGTCGGTGTCGAGGAACGTGTGGACGCCGATCTGGGCCCGCACATCGACGCAGTCGGGTTTGCACTCCTGGTAGGTGCTGGCGTCGAGCGCGATCGTCAGCTTGGCCGTCGAGCCGTCGATGTCCCAGCCGACGGTGCGCAGATCCGCTTCGCCGAGTGGGCCGGCGGGCGCATCGGATGCGTCGTCACGCGACTGGGTGGAGGCCGCTGCGACGGCAGCCGCCAAGGCGACCAGCGTGAGGGTGATGACGATCAGGGCGCCCCGGCGACGACTGCGGCTTACGCGCACGACAAGTCCCTTCAGTTCGGCGGGAGTGATTCTCCGACCGCGCCTCGAGTCTCTGCAATTCAGACGCGGAATGCAAACGCGCCAGCTAAACCACCGATGGTCAGTACACCCGAAGGCGTGTCGGTACTTCCGACCCCGCCTCGCCCATGTGGAGTTCCCCCGCCACGCGAGAGGTCGCAGGTTCGAAACCCGCCGCGCCTCCATGCGGCGGTCGGTCAGGCCGTCTCGGGCGCGATGTCGTCGGCTACTACGCGCCAGAAGTCTGTGCACTTGATGCCCCGACCCGCCTGCCTGCGCCCACGCTCCTCCAGCCTCCAAAGCAGCAGGCGCAACAACGATCGATGCCAAGGTCCCGCCGGACGGATCAACGGGGTCCGCAGGCAGGTAGCGCGTCAGCGGCGGTGGACGACGTGCCAGGCGCGGTAGCCGGTTCGGAACCGGGAGATGTACACGTGACCGCGGTTGGTACTGACCACCAAGCTGCGACGGCGAATCTTGTCGCCGCACCGGCGACCCAGCTCGCGGCCTGCGCGCCGGATCGACCGGACGCGCCCGGTCCGCGACGCGACTCGACGCGCCACACGCCGAGCTGAGGTGCTCAGCGGTAGCGGGCGGTTCGGGCACACGGCCGTCACGACGGGTGGAGCCGGAGCCGGAGCCATTGTCGGTGTCGGTGCCGGGACAGCAGTCGGCGGCGGCGGAGCGCCGGGTAGCACCGCGTCGGCGGTGTGCAGGGCGGCGATCTCGAAACCCATCAGGGGGCGCGCTCCCGTGAACGTGACATTCGCGCCCAACCCGATCGGGACGCCGTCGTCTCCGACGAACTGCGTTTCAGCGTTCATGTCCTGCTCGCTAGGCAGCTGCGTGATGACTGGGAGTCCGACCGGCGACGGGACTACTTGGTCGGAGTCGCAACCAACGTCGTTGGAGGCAATCGACCGCAATCGACGAATCAGAGAAACCGCGAAACCGCCCGTTTGCAGGGACTACCGCCCCGGAGGGCGGTTGTTTGAATCAGCGGCCTCTCGCTCCGATAGCAAGCGCTCTTCCACTGAGCAGAAATAGCCGAATTGCAGGACTTTTTCGCAGCCACGCGGTCGCGTCGATCGTCGTGAACCGGCGCTCAATCACCTGCTGAAAATCGACCAAAAAGTGCCGATTTGCAGGGATTTCATGGGCGCGGCGGGTTTCGAACCTGCGACCTCTCGCGTGTGAAGCGATATGCCTCCCGGTCATAAAGTGGTTGATTTGCAGGGAGATCGGGGAGGAGCGGCGCCGGAGCAGGCCGGAGGTATGCCATCCGTTTCCAGGGGATTCCTCTGGATTCAGGCCAAAAATCACAATCTTTGGGCCGAATTTTCAGGGCGAGTCATGGTCTCGCTTCGTGTGTTCGCGCTGCGAGGACCGGGGGAAACCGCCCCGCCGGAAGGGCTCACCTCACACGACCGCCTGTCCCAGGGCGGGGGGCTCTGGACCCTCGGAAACCCCCCCGGCGGTCAGGCTCGCTTCGAGCACAGCTTGTAGCGCTGGGTGGCGGCGACGTGGCGGCCACTTCTTCGGCTACCTGCTGACGAGCCTGCCCCTGCTGCGCGCGGGCTTCACCTTGGCCGCCGTCATCCCGATCGCGCTCGCCTCGGACACCCTCTCGATCGCGTTAATGGAGGCGATCGACAACGGCGTAATGCTGTTGTTGCCCGGCGCGATGGATGCGGGGCTGGGCTCACTGCTGTTCTGGGGCGCGCTCTCGTTCGCGCTGGCGGTGGCGTTCGTCTTCGCGGTCCCGCTCAACCGCTGGCTGATCAAGCGCGGCAAGGGGCACGCCGTCGTCCACGAGACGGGGATCCACGGCGGCCCGTCGCCGCAGATGGTCGGGACGATCCTCGCGGTCGCTTTCGTGTTCGGCAGCGCGGTGCTGCCCAGCGAGGCGTTCGGCGGCGGTGAGGAGCCGGCGCACCAAGCGGAGCCGCACGCCGCCGTCACCCGCTCGGGCTAAGCCTGACTGGCCAATCAGCCGTGCGCCGTCGAGCCCGGCGCGCGGCTAACCGGGGCCGAGCGGCGACCGCAGCTCGATGAGGCCGTCGATGAGCGCGAGGTCCGCCTTGTGGGCGTCGATCCACCCGTTCGGGTGCAGCGTGAGGCCATGCTCCTCGGCGACGAGCCGCGCGCGGCTCCACCAGAGCTCGTCGAAGAACCGCTTCGCGTCTTCGCTCGGAGGCCCGTCGGTGAGGATGTAGAGCTTGATCGCGTGCGGGTCCATCCGCTCGCCCTCCTGTATGGCGAGCATAAAGCGGAAGATGTTGTCGCGCGCGCGGCTGGCGAGCTTGCGCTGGGACTTCTTCTCCTGGCGGATCTCCTCGACGGTGACCCCGATGATCTTGTGGACCACGCTCGCCAGCGCTGGCCGCCCGCGCCGGAACGCCAGCCAGCGCCCGAACTCAACCGCGCGCGGTTCCCCGGAGAACGCCTCCACCGGCTGGCGGCCGGCGAGGAGGCTCTTCTCTAGTGCCACCTCGATGCGTGCGTCGGCGACCCAGACCTTGCCCTCGGGGGCGGCGAGATCGAGCACGAAGATGAAGTCGCGGCCGGCCATCGGGTCGTCGCTCGCGATGAGGTACACCGGGGCTACCGAGAGCCACGGCTTCTGCGGGTCGCTGCGTTCCTCGGCGAGGTCGCAGCTCTGCGTCGTGATGATGCCGTAGGCCGGGCGATCGTCAGGGTTGACCTCGACGAAGTCCTCGCCGCGCTTGCCCTCCTCGACCGACTCTGCCACCTCTGCGGTGGTCTTGAAGAGCGGGTAGCGAAGATCGGCCGCCCAGAACAGCGGCGGCTTCTCGATCAGGTGACCCTGGCGGAAGGGCTCCAGCGCCTCGCGGACGGCCGCGGGCCACGGCGATACCAATCCCTCCTGGATCACGCCGGGGGCCGGCGAGGCCGACGTCGGCTCGCGCGCGGCGCCTGCCCCTCGTGCGCGGCCGCTTCACCCGCGTCCTCGGGGGCGGCGACGAACGCGAGCCTCGTCTCCGGATCGCCGCGGAACAGCGCGTCGTAAACGTCGCGTTCCAGGTCTTCCAGCCGTCCCGCGAGGAGCGTGTCGCGGCGCGTCGAAGGCGCACCGACGTGCAGCCAGCGCCGCAGCTCGTCGGCGCCGAGGTATCGGTGCAGGGAGCCGACGGTGGCGTGGTACTCGTACAGCCGGCGCACGGTGCCAACGCGGGGCTCGGTGCTGGTCCGCTTCCACTGGTACGGCGTCGTCCTCCCGAAGCCGAGCATGGCGGCCACATGGCCGTCCTCGGCGTTGAGCCATTGGCCGAGCTGCTTGAACGCGCGGAACGCCGGGGGGTCGTTCGGATCGACCGGGGGCCCCGGCTCGATGCTGGGCGTCTCCTTGGTGATCGTCGCGCCGCCGCCGTGGGACCGGACCTTTTCGATGATCGCTTGACCGCCGCCGTAGCGCCGCGCCGGGAGCGGCTTTTCAATCACGACGTTGTCAGCTACGACGCGACCCATTGGCACCGCATCGCCCCCGCCGTAGGGCCTGATGATGTCTCCATCGCTGGTTGCGGGCAGCAGGAGCCGTGGCACGACCTCGAAGGGCTCCAAGAATGCGGGCCCGCTGGGAACGGTCTCCCAGGCGCCCATCTCATCGAGCGCCAGTAGGAGCGCGACCTTTGAGACTCGGTGCTCGCGCGAGAACTGGTCGAAGAGGTAGTCGAGCAGCGCGAGCCGGCGATCGAGGGTGAAGGGGGTGCGGCCCTCCTCCGGCCTCGCCTCCAGATCGGCGACGAGCCCGTCAGCGTCGAACGTCGACAGGTTCTCGATGCTCGTGTCCTGGGGCTTGATGACCACGTGGGCTGAGGCGGTCGGCTTGTCGGCGAGGACGCTCGGCATCGTCACTTCAGCTTCTCCAGCAGCTCGTCGGTGATGGTGCTCTGGAAAAGCTGTAAGGCGAGGGTATTCAGCGTCGCGGCCGTCTCGACGAGCTGCCCGACGTCGAAGGGGCGGGCGCCCTGGCGAAAGACGTCGTAGTCGAGCTGGTAGTCAACGTTGGTCTTGGTCGGGATGGGACCGTGCCGCACCCCCGCACGCAAGCCTTCGCCGAACTCCAGCACGAGGTGTTGCTGCGCAGTACGGACGAGATCACCCAGCTCAGGGTGCGCGATAAGGCCGAGCACCTCAGGGCGTAGGTAGGGGCGCCAGGAGGCGACATCAGGCAGCTCCAGCTCGGCGATGCGGTCGATGTAGCGGAGACCGATGCGCTGTTCGATCGCCGGCTGGACGATCTCGGCGACTGCGGTGATGAGCTCCGAGAGCCGCGGCGCGAAGTCCTCCTCCCAGGTGGTGTACGCGTTGGTTTCCAAGGAGAAGTGCTCCGCGGTCAAGCTCACGGCCCAAGAGCCGTCAGCGGCGGCGAAGCGCCACCCAGAGGTCTTGGTCTCCGACACCTGGGGGCCTGAGCCGGGCGCCATGATAAAGCTAACCTCCTGCCCCGTGATCTCGTCGAGCTCGGGGTAGTTCCCGGAGGCTCCACCGAGCGCCTCGTGGATCGCGATGGCCGTACTTCCCTCACCCACCACCAGCCGGCGCTCGTGGCGCACCGCGCAGACAACGAGCTCCAGAGGCGATCGCGACAGCCGGGAGCGGTCCGGCTCGGGAAGGTTCGTAGGTGCGGGCATGTTCTCCTTATCGGCCATAATGAACTCGATATGAACAGCGTACAGATCCCACCGGGCTGCTGCCCGGGTTTCGGCTCCGGTGGTGCGGCGGCGACATCGATGGCGTAGCGAGCTACCGCGGTGGGCCGTCCCGCCGACTCCTCGCTTGCCGCGGTGCGCGCGGGCGTCGCGGGTCATCGTCACCTGGCTCCCCTGAGGTACGCGCGGTGGATGCCGGACGCCGTGCGGGCGGTTGTAGGTCGCGCGGATCCGGCGCGGCTTCGCGCGAGGCGCCCAGCTGTAGCCGCCGGGCTGCGGTTGCAGGTTTAGCGGGCCGAACTCGTCGAGGCAGATCACGACCGCCTGACTGGCGTCGGCGAGCGCGTAGAGCTCGACGATGCGGTCGCGTTTGGGCTCGAAGTTGGGGTCGTTGGAGCGCTTCCAAGTCCTCACGGCTTGAAAGCGGACGCCCTCCTCGCGCAGCAGCAGCCGCAAACCTTCATGGGAGATGTCCGTCACCACCCCCTCAGCAACGAGGTAGTCCGCCAGCTTCGACAGGCTCCACGTCGCGAATGGTTGATCGAGGTTCTGCGGATCGGTCAGCGCGATCCGCTTGATCTCCTGGCGCTTGGGCAACGTGAACGTCTGCGGCCGCCCGCCCGCATATTGATGGGCCGATCGACCTTCGAGCTTGCGGTCCCATCGCCGGGCGACCATCATGCCTATCTCGCGCGGCGAATATGGGCAAAGGATCGGCGGCCGAAAGGACAGCGGTGCAGGGAAGGAAAGGCGAGCGGAACCCTTTGCGCTCGCCCCTGCTGGTCGGCCGGGACTCCGAGGTCGAGCGGGCCGTCGAGGCGATCGCGGGCTCTCCGGCTTTGATCGTCATCAGCGGCGAGGGTGGAGTCGGCAAGACGCGACTCGTCGAGGACGTGCTTGCTCACCCGGGGGTGCGCGACCGCCGACCGCTAATCGGTCAGTGCCATGCGATCCGTGATCCATTTCCGCTGAGCCCGGTGATCGACGCGCTCCGGCGTACCGAGCGTCCTCTCACCGGACGACAGCTGAGCCCGGTCTGCGGCGCGTTGCGACCGCTGCTGCCTGAGCTCCAGGATGAGTTGCCCGAGCAACCGGGGCTGCTCGAGGATCTGTCCGCTGAGCGCTTTCGTCGCTTCCGGGCTTTGCTTGAGATTCTCGGCGCCGTCGGTCCCGCGGTGATTGTCCTCGAGGACGTCCACTGGGCCGATGAGCAGACGCTCGAGTTCGTTCGCTTTTTGCTTTCTGAGCAGCCCGAGACGCTCGCGGTGATGGTGACCTATCGCGATGACGAACTGCCCGCGCACGCCCTGCTGACGACAAGCGCTCTGCGTGCCGGTGGCCGGGCGACGGAGATCTCGCTCTCGCCCCTGGGACCCGCCGGGGTCGGAGTGCTCGTGGCGTCGATCCTGGGAACCGAAACGATCTCGGAGGAATTCGCGGCGTTCGTGCATGAGCGGACCAGCGGTCTTCCGTTCGCCGTCGAGGAGGTTGTCGGCCTGCTGCGCGACCGCGACGAGCTCATCCTCGCTGACGGGCGCTGGGAGAGAAGGCTCATCGAGGAGCTTGGAGTCCCGGGGGCCATCCGCGAGTCGGTGCTCGAGCGTGTATCGCGGCTCACCGATCAAGCGCGCACGATGATCGAGGCCGCCTCGGTGTTCCCCGCCGGAGTGAGCGAGGCCGTGCTCAGTGACGTCGTCGACGGGCCTAAGGATGAATCGGCCACGGGGCTCGTCAACGTGTTGCGTTCGTCGCTGCTTGTCGAGCCCGAGCCCGACAACTTCGAGTTTCGCCATGCGCTGACTCGCCAGGCGGTCTACGAGTCGATTCCCTCGCCGCAGCGGCGGCGCCTGCACCTGCGGGCTGCGGCTGCGTTGCTCGCCCATTCCGGCCCCGCACCGCTGGCTCATCTGGTCCACCACTACCGGGAGGCCAACCGTCCGCAGGAGTGGGCGCGCTATGCGGAAGAGGCCGGCGACGCCGCGGTCTCCCTGGGTGAGTTCGTCACTTCGCTCGAGTTCTTTCGCGATGTGCTCTCCGTATCGAGATTGCCGATCGAGACGCGGTCGCGTGTCGCGGCGAAGATCGGCCGTGCGGCCTTGTATGGGCTCGAGCATGTGGAGGCCGTACCAGTGCTTCAGGAGATGCTCGCTGACGATGCGCTCCCGCTGGCTGCGCGAGGCGAGCTGCGCTGGAACCTCGGTGTGCTGTTCCGGCAGTGCGGGGACATCGAGGCAGCGGTTGCCGCGACCCGCCAGTCAGTCGAGGAGCTGGAAGAGCGGCCCGCCGTGCTCGTCCGGGCATTGACGACACTCGCTTATCCCTGGGATTGGGAGACGCCCGTTGAGGAGCACTTGGCGTGGCTGGAGCGTGCGACCGAGGTTGCCCGGCGTTCGCAGTCCACCGAGACGACCGCTGCGCTGGTTGATCGCGCTAGCGTCCTGCTGTCGTTCGGATACAGCGCCGGTTGGACGGCGCTCGACCAGGCGGAAGCCCGGAAGGACCACTCGGTCGCCGACGGGCGCGAATGGGTACGAGCCTCTGTGAACGCCGCGGCCGCCGCCGCTGACCTGGGCCACTATGAGCGCTCGAAGCGCCTCGTCGCCGAGGGGTTGCACACGGCG
>Ga0136633_1002365_pt1 | contig 13076 bp, 13 predicted proteins | sample AntDrymeUQ832206_2_FD_105494 | JGI IMG/M metagenome (GOLD analysis project Ga0136633, IMG submission 105494) | Polar desert sand microbial communities from Dry Valleys, Antarctica - metaG UQ83 (22.06) | ecosystem: Environmental > Terrestrial > Soil > Desert | place: Antarctica: Dry Valley... | reverse complement strand
GGAGATCGGCTCGGAGCCGGCGGCCCGAAGGCCTTCATCGAGCTCGCAGGCCGGCCGATGCTCGCTTGGTCGGTCGCGGCCGCCGCGGCGTCGAGATCGGTCGGTCGGTTGATCATCGCTTCGCCGCCCGGCGATCAAGCGCAAGCGGCCGAGATCGCTCGGGCGGCGTGTGCGGATCTTGATGTCTGCGTCGTGGCCGGTGCTCGAACGCGGGCGGAGTCGGTGATGGCGGCTGTTCGCGATGCCGAAGATGAGATCGTGGCGATCCACGACGCCGCCAGGCCACTCGTCTCGCCTGCGTCATTCGATCTGCTGGGCGAGGCGCTGGCCGTCGATCGTGAGGCGGTCGGCGCGATCGCAGCGACCCCCGTCGCCGACACGATCAAGCGGGCATCGACGGCGGCGGCACCTGCCACGATCGAGGCCACGGTCGAGCGCGCCGCTCTCTGGGCTGCTCAGACGCCTCAGCTGTTCCGGGCCGAGGCCCTCCGGGACGCGCAGGGCCGCGCCGCTGCTGCGGGGAGCTTGGAGCAGGCCACCGACGAAGCATGGCTCCTGGAGGGAGAAGCCGCTCGGGTGCTGCTGGTCGCGGTTGCCGATCTGAACCTCAAGGTGACGACGGAGGCGGACCTGGACCTGGCGGCAGCGATACTCGAGCGCCGCGGCAGGGTTTAAGTTTCTGAACATGTGGCGGGGGATAGATCAGAGTCAGCCGTGCACGGCCGCACGGATTCGGGCCGCCTGCTTGGCGACGATCGCAACGACGGCCGCGCTGGCATTGGTGGGGGTCCTGAGCGAGCCGGCCTGGGCGCTCGGCGACGTCGGCGCAACGGTCGAGACGGATCTGAGCGCCGTGCAGGGCTCCGATTTCGGCTCCTCCATCGCCGCCGAAACCGACAATCCCAATCGCCTGCTGGCCGGGTCGGCGACCGCTGACGGCCCCCCGAAGCTGTTCATCTCCGACGACGGCCTCGCCGCGGGCTCCAGCGCGCCGCTCGCACTCCCGGCCACCGCGCAGGTCTCGGGCGGGGGGACCGCGGCGCTGAGCCTCGGCGGCGCGGCGGCGCTGGCGGGCGATCTCGACGGCAACTTCTGGGTAGCCGTCGCCGCCGGCGGCCCGAGCAGCCAGATCTATGTGAACCGGATCCCGGCCGGTGCCCTCGGCGCACTTTCGCAGGGCGTGGCATTGCCCCGCGGCTCGGCGGACCGCCAAGAGCTGCCGGCGATCGCCGTCAACGACTGGGCAAACGGGAACCCGAACGAGGGCAAGGTCTATGCGGCTTGGGTCGAGCGCAACGGCGCCGGCCGGCGCGTCGTCGTCTCCGAGTGCTTTCCCGAGATCTACTCGAGCGGCTGCACCGATCCAGCCGACTGGACGCCGGGCAACGCGCTCGCCGCCGCCGCTCCGCCCGGGGGGGACTACCTTCACCCGGACATCGCCACCGCCCCGAACGGCGATGTCTACGTCGTTTGGTGGGATGCGGGCGCCGACAACGCGATCGAGATGAATCGCTGCCAGGCGGGGGAAATCTGCCGTCAGACGGCAAGCTGGGATGAGCAGGTGACGCTCGAGCCGCTCGACAGCATGGACGACAACGGCGACGGCAGCTTCGATTCACTACCTCGCAGCTGCCCGATCATCGCCGCGCCGAGTGGCTACGTCAACCCTTCGCCCTCGGTCGAGATCGATCCCGACGGCTACGTTTTCGCGACCTACTCCGATCTTCGCAACAACGCCGATCCTGCCTTGCCGTCGCGGTGTTCGGCGCGCGGCGCGGACAAGACCTGGGACTCTTACCTTGCCTTCGGGACTGCTGCCGACGCGCTGCCGCTCCCAGGCGACAGAACCCGTGTCAGCCCCGATCCGGCGGGCGGCGTCGACGATCATTTCCTGCCGGCGCTCTCGATCGATCGCTCCGACGGCCGCGTCGACGTGACCTTCACAAGCACCTTCGGCGATCGCAGCGGACAGACGACGGCGCGACGCTTCGTCTCCACGCTCGACCGCGGCATCAGCTTCGTCGACGCCGTGGCGATCTCCACCTCGCGATCGCGGTTCTCCGGTCCCAACAGCGACGGCTGGGACTACGGCGCCAGGCAGGGCTCCGCCTCGGCGGGCGGCGTGCTGCGTGCCGTCTGGACCGACAACCGCTCGCTGCACAACCGCGATTCGGATCTCTACGTGCTGGCCAACGAGGCGCAGACATCGATCACCTTCGGACCCGAGTCAACGGTTGAGACGGCGGTCAATGCCTTCGGGATCGCCTCGAATGCGCCTCGGATCGAGTGCTCGGTCGACGGCGCGGCTTTCTTGCTCTGCCCCGGCAGCTTCCAGACGGATCCCCTCATCAACGGCGCGCACGTGTTCCAGGCGCGGGCGACCGACCCCGTCGGCAATCCGGTCGACCGCTCGCCGGCGAGCCGAGGCTGGGCGATCAACGACGTGACTCCGCCGGACACCTCGATCCTTCTCGCGCCTCGCAAACAGACCAAGCAGCGCCGCCCGAAGTTCGTTTTCGACGCGACCGAGCCAGGCGCCACGTGGGAGTGCCGCTACGACAACGAGAGGTGGCTCTCGTGTCCGCGTGGTCGCAAACGCCAGGCGGTGAAGCTGGGCCGCCACCGCTTCCGGGTTCGAGCGATCGACGTCGGCGGAAACGTCGATCCGACTCCGGAGATTTACAAGTTCAAGCGCCTCAAGCCGAAGCCCAAGCCGTAACCGAAGCCCTGAGGAGCCCGGGACAGACGAGCAACCGGGCGACGAGGACAGACGCGGCGGCAAGTAGCTGCTCTACGCTTGCGGCGTGCTGAGCGACTACCACGTTCACCTCCGCCCGGATGGCCCGCAAGCGACTGCGGAGAGCTACTTCACAGCCGCGAACGCCGATCGCTACCTTGCTGAGGCCGCCGAGCGTGGAATCTCCGAGCTCGGCGTCTCCGAGCACATCCACCGCTTCTCGGCGGCGCTTTCGATCTGGCGCCATCCCTTCTGGGTCGAGCAGGCGGTTGACGACCTCGACGCCTACTGCGACTTCGTCGCGGCCTCGGACCTGAAGCTCGGGATCGAGGCGGACTTCGTAGCCGGCGCCGAGGATCGAATCGCCAACCTGCTCGACGCACATCCCTTCGACTACGTGATCGGGGCGGTCCATTTCATCGCCGACGGGGCGGTCGACCAGGATCGCTGGGATGTCTGGGAGCTTGAGCATCGCGATCCCGATCGCGTCTGGGCGCGCTACTTCGAGCACCTCGCGGAAGCGGCGCGCTCCGGCCTCTACGACGTCCTGGCCCACCCCGACCTGGTCAAGGTTTGGGGCGCCGGGCGACCGAGGCCGACAGTGGATCCGCGCCGCTTCTACGAGCCGGCGGTCGCGGCGATCGCCGAGGCGGGGGTCGCGGTCGAGATATCGACCGCCGGCCTTCGCAAGCCGGTCAACGAGATCTACCCCTCCCGGGAGTTCGCCTCGCTCTGCGTCGAAGCAGGGGTTCCCTTCTCGCTGTCCTCCGACGCACATGTTCCCGAGCACGTCGGCCACGCCTACGATCTGGCCCTGGAGATGATGAGCAGCGTCGGGATCGAAGAGATCTGCGTCTTCGAAGGCCGGCAGCGGCGACTTGAGCCCCTCGGCGCTGAGGTGCCTGGCGCTGAGGCCGGCGCCGAGGCATCGAGATGAGTCTGCGGGTCGGGATCGGCTACGACTCTCACCGGCTCGCCGGCGAGGGGCCGCTGATCCTCGGCGGGGTCGAGATCCCCCACGATCTGGGCCTCCAGGGCCATTCCGACGCCGATGTGCTCAGCCACGCGATCACCGATGCGATCCTCGGCGCCGCGGGCGCCGGCGACATCGGCCGCCACTTCCCGCCTGAGGACGAGCGCTGGCGCGATGCGGATTCGATCGAGCTGCTCGGCCAGGTCCTGGCAAAGCTCGGCTGCTCGGTACTCAACGTCGATGCGACCGTGATCTGCGAGGAGCCGAAGCTCGCCCCGCACGTCGCCGCGATCGTCGCGCGGCTCAGCGACGCGATCGGAGCGCCCGTCTCCGTCAAGGCGACGACGAACGAGGGCATGGGGGCGATCGGCCGGGGCGAGGGCATCGCCGCCACGGCCGTCGCATTGATCGAGCTTGACTGAGCGCCCGCGCCCCTATCGAGGTGGGCACTAAGCTAGCCCCGATGGCCTCGGGAGATCTCACGCGTCGTGTTGCGGCGGCTGGCCGGCGTGTCAAGGTCGGCTCGCTCGGCAACATCGTCGATCTGCCGTTTAGCCTGCGTGCGCTCGGCGGCGCCGGAGTCGTTAAGCCGATGCCGCCGCGGACGCTGGTCGGGGTGCTCGGGGCCCTGCGTCGCTGGGGCGCATCGCCGGCGGCGGGGATCACGGCCGCCGCGATTCGCCGCGGCGATCAGATCGCCGTGATCGACGAGGCTGGATCGCTGACCTTCGCCGAGATCGACCAGCGCTCCAATGCCCTCGCCCGTGCCCTTCGCGCCCGCGGGGTACAAGCCGGCGACAGCGTCGGGCTGATGTGCCGAAATCACCGTGGCTTCGTCGACTCCCTTTTCGCTTGCTCGAAGCTCGGCGCAACGGTGCTGCTGATGAACACGGATTTCGCCGGCCCCCAGCTTGAGGGCGTCGTCGAGCGGGAGCAGCCGAAGGCGCTGATCTACGACTCCGAGTTCTCGGGCTTGCTGGCAAAGGCGAGCGAGGGCCTCGAGCGGGTGATCGCCTGGGTCGATGAGGGAGACGAGGTCGACGCGCCGACGATTGAGGAGGAGATCGCCGGGCAGAGCAGCGAGGCGCTCGATCCTCCGGTCGAGACGAGCCGTTTCATCGTCCTCACTTCCGGCACGACCGGCACCCCCAAGGGCGCGCAGCGCAGCTCGCCCGACTCACTCGGCCCCCTGGCAGTCCTGCTCTCGAAGATCCCGTTGCGAAGCGAAGAGAAGACTCTGATCGCTGCGCCGATGTTCCACTCCTGGGGTTCCTGCACTTCACGCTCGGCCTCGCGCTCGGATCCACATACGTGCTGCGACGGCGCTTCTCTGCGGAGGGAACCCTGGAGGCGCTCGCGGAGAACGATGCCAACGCCCTGGTCGTCGTCCCGGTGATGTTGCAGCGGATCATGGAGTTGCCCGAGGAGACACGCGCCAAGTACGACCTCGGCAGCCTTCGCGTCACCGCGGTCAGTGGTTCGGCGTTGCCCGGAAAGCTGGCGACGAACTGGATGGATGCCTTCGGCGAGAACGTCTACAACCTCTACGGCTCGACCGAGGTGGCATGGGCCTCGATCGCTACCCCCGAGGACCTCCGCGCCGCGCCCGGTACGGCCGGTAAGCCACCCCACGGCACCGTCGTCAAGATCATCGACGAGTCCGGCAAGGAGCTGCCCCAGGGCGAGACGGGCCGGATCTTCGTCGGCAACGAGATGAAGTTCGAGGGCTACACGGGAGGCGGCGGCAAGGAGGTCGTCGACGGGCTGCTCTCCTCCGGCGACGTCGGCCATTTCGACGAAGGCGGCAGGCTCTTCATCGACGGTCGCGACGATGAGATGATCGTCTCCGGCGGCGAGAACGTCTTCCCGCGTGAGGTTGAGGATCTTCTCGCCAGCCACGATGCGATCGATGAAGCAGCGGTGATCGGCGTCGAGGACGAGAAGTTCGGTCAGAGGCTGAAAGCGTTCGTGGTTCTGAGCGACGGCAAGAAGCTCGACGAGGACGCGATCAAGGACTACATCCGCGAGAACCTCGCCCGCTACAAGGTCCCGCGCGAGATCGAGTACCTCGACGAGCTGCCGCGCAACCCCACTGGCAAGGTCCTCAAGCGCGACCTGAGCTGAAGCCTGTTGAGCCGCGGGCTCAGCCAGGGCGATCGCCGGTCAGGGCTTGCTCGTAGCCTCGCGCCGCAGGGCTGCCTCTTGCCGGAGGCGCTCGTGCTCGACCTGGTCCTTGAGGCTGATCAGGCTCTGCTTGAGCTTGCCGCTCAGGCTCGGGGCCGCGACACGCTCGCTGATCAGGCCTAGAATCCCGGCGCCGGCGACGCCGTAGGCGTAGCGGAACTCGACCCGCGTCTTGCCTTGACCGGCGTCGCGAAGGCGCCAGCGGCCACGCTGATCGACGCCGGTGACCGAGGCCCAGGCCATGTCGCAGCGTTGCTTGAACTCGACCACCTCGATCAAGCCGCCGACCTCGGCGGAGCCGACGCGGATCAACATCTTGTAGCGCGCGCCGAGGCCGCTGCGCAGGTCGCCGACCACGTCCCAGCGGGTGATCCCCTCCATGAAGTCCTTGTAGTTGTCGGGCTCGTTGATGTAGTCCCAGACGAGCTCCCGGGGGGCATTGACCGTTGTCGAGTGGCGGATTCGCATCGTCTTCGGCTCAACCGATCAGTGGAAAGCGTCGCTCGGCAGCGAGCCGGTCGAGTGCATCCTGCATCACTCCGGTCACGTATGCGTAAACCTCGCCCGGGTCGGGATCAGCGCCGAACTCCTTCTCGATCTCGATCGGCGGCAGCACCTCGACGGTGATCTTGGCAGGCAGGGGTAGATGGCCGAGGAAGTCGCCGATGTTGATGCCCCACGGGATTGCGAGCGAGATCGGCAGGACCTTGAGCCGCAGCGACTTGTCGACTCCGAGCAGCTGCGCAAGGCGACTGCCGTGCGAGAGGAAGAGCGCCGTCTCCTGGCCGCCGACGGAGACGACCGGAACGATCGGGACCCCGGCGCCGAGCGCCAGGCGGATGAAGCCCTTGCGCCCATTGAAGTCGACCTTGGCGGATTCCCAACTGGGCCGGTGCACCTCCCAATCGCCACCCGGGTAGACGAGGACTGCGGCGCCCGCATCGAGTGCCTCGGTGGCGTGCTCGTGAGAGGCGCTGACCGTCCCGAACTTGCGTAGGTAAGGGCCGACCGGAGAGGCGAGGACGAGGTTGTGGGCGAGCTGGTAGAACGGGCGCTCGACGCCGAAGTAGGCGTTGAAGGCGAGCGTGAAGACGATCGTGTCGGGGGTCAGGTTGCCGCCGGAGTGGTTGCCGACCATCAGCACCGGCCCCGTTTCGGGGATGTTGGCCAGGTTGCGGACCTCGCCGCGGAACCAGAGCGTCGAAAGCAGCCACGACATCGGTAGCCGCTCGCGGATGAAGTCTGGGTCGCGGTCGTCGAGGTTCGCTTCGAGCCGGCCCGCGAGACGGCTGCCGATCCCACCGAGGAGCTTTCCGGCGAGCCCGCCCGCGGTCCCTTGGGCGAAGCGGCGGGCACCTCCGAGCGCATCGCCGAGCGCCGGGGCTGAGCCGACGGCGGATGCGAGCCGATCCGGCAGTCCGCCGCCTCCGTTGCTTGCCGGCGCGCCGCCGTTGGTACGGCTGCCACCCTTGACTGTGTCGCCCATGCCTGCGCAGCTTACGCCTGATTAGAGTCAGGTCGATGCGAGAGGTGCGAATCAAGGACACGTTCAGCGGTGAGCTGATCGCGATCGAACCCGGGCCCGGGGGGGAGGTCGGGATCTATGCATGCGGGCCGACCGTCTACTCGCGGATCCACATCGGCAACGCCCGTCCCTTCGTCGTCTTCATCCTGCTGCGGCGCTTTCTCGCCCAGCTCGGCTACGCGCCACGCCTGGCGATCAACCTCACCGATGTCAACGACAAGATCTATGCCGCGGCACGGGAGCGCGAGCTCGACTCGGCCACTCACGCCCTAGAGATGAGCGCCGCCTACATCGCCGACACGGACCGGCTCGGCCTCGGTCGGCCCGACGAGGAACCTCTGGCGACCGAGACGATCGGTCCGATCGTTGCGCTGATCGAGGCTCTGATCGCAGCCGGCCACGCCTACCAGTCCGGCGACGACGTCTACTTCAGCGTCCGTAGCTTCGAGCCCTACGGCAGGCTCTCGAACAGGGACCCCGGCGCGATGGATCAGGGCGAGGAGGCGGGCTCGGCGGAGCTCAAGGAGGATGCCCTCGACTTCGCTCTGTGGAAGGCCCGCAAGCCGGGAGAGGACACATTCTGGCCGAGCCCGTGGGGGGAAGGCAGGCCCGGCTGGCATATCGAGTGCTCGGCGATGGCCGAACAGATCTTCGGGACCGAGTTCGCGATCCACGGCGGCGGCTCAGACCTCGTCTTCCCCCACCACGAGAACGAGATCGCCCAGAGCCAGGCGGCGCGCGGCGTCGCTCCGGCGAGGATCTGGATGCACAACGGGATGGTCGAGACGAACTCGGCCAAGATGGCGAAGTCGGTCGGCAACATCTTCATGCTGCACGAGGCGCTGGATCGACATGGGCCGGAGGCCGTGGTCGCGTTCCTGATCGGTGGCCACTACCGCCAGCCGATCGCCTTCGATGAAAGCGCGCTGGCGCAAGCGGCGGCCCGGAACGCCCGCATTCGCGACTTCTTGGCCGGAGCAGGCACGGGGGACCCGGAGGCCGCGCAGGTCGCGGCTACCCGTGAGCGGTTCCTCGCGGCGCTGGCTGAGGACTTCAACACGCCGAAGGCCCTTGCTGAGTTGTTCTCATTGATCGGCGAGGCCAATCGCGCGCCGCTGGCCGGCGCTCGCGAGCTGGTTGTCGAGCTGCTGCCGCTGCTTGGCCTCGAGGCGCTCGCCGCCGAAGCGGGCGAAGCAGCCGATCCTGAAGCGGAGGCGCTGCTCGTGGAGCGTCTTCAGGCTCGCGCCGATCAGGACTTCGAGCGCGCCGACGCGATCCGAGAGGAGCTGGCCGCCCGCGGCTGGGAAGTTCGTGACAGCGCCGACGGCGCGCGACTGATCCGGCGCCGATGAGCGAGTCGCTGATCTATGGGCGCAACCCGGTTGCCGAGGCGCATCGCGGTCGGCGCAGGGTCCTTCGGGAGTGGCGGGCGCCCGAGACGTCGAGTGAGGAGTTGACGCGCCTGGCGGGCTCGCCCGATCATCAGGGGATCGTTGCCGAGGTCGAGCCCTATCCCTATGCGGATCCGACCACGATGCTGGCCGATCCCGAGGCCCTTGTCCTGGCGCTTGATCAGGTTCAGGATCCGCGCAACCTTGGAGCGATCTGCCGGAGCGCCGAGGCCGCAGGGGCGAGCGGCGTCGTTATCTGCGAGCGCCGGGCGGCCTCGGTGACTGCGGCTGCGTGCAAGGCCTCCGCAGGGGCGGTCGAGCATCTGCCGATCGCCCGAGTTCGTAACCTCGCCGATTGGCTGGCCGAGGCCCGCGCCCAGGGCGCCTGGATCTACGGCGCCGATGCCGCCGCCGGAGGCTCATATCTCGACCTCGACTTGAGGGAGCGGGTTGTGCTCGTTCTCGGCGGGGAGGACAAGGGCATCCGGCCGCGGGTCGCGGCGAGCTGCGATACGCTCGGCGCGATCCCAACCGCCGGAAAGGTCGGTTCGCTCAATGTCTCAGCCGCAGCAGCGGTGCTCCTCTTTGCAGCTGTCGCCGCGCGAGCCGGCCGATCCCCGGCGTAGCAAGACCGTCGGACGACTGCAAGATGTTCTGCAAAAACTTTGCCGCAGGGGTTGACAGAACTCCGCCAGGGCGTATTATCCTCCGCGAGCTAAGGTTCAAGCTCAGGTAAAGACATTCAAACGTCCGAGCCTGATCTTCAGCCCCTGAGCTCACCAAGGAGAAGAGATCCGGCGCCACGGGAGGAGCGGCGCCACTAGCCCCCCTAGAAGGAGGAGCAGTGGCAACACCTACCCAAGAGTTCGCGCAGATTTCGGCGCACGTCCGTCCACCCAGCAGGAACACACCGCCCGGTGAGCTCGACGACCTGTATCTGGTCGCCGAGGCGAAGCGGGGGGATCCGGTCGCATACGACCGGCTCGTCAAGCGCTACAAGGGCTTCGTCCGGATGAGGGCCTCCTCGTACTTCCTGCTTGGCGGTGAGTCCGACGACTTGATTCAGGAAGGCTTGCTCGGTCTCTTCAAGGCCGTCCGTGACTTCCGACCGGATCGCGAGTCGAGCTTTCGCAATTTCGCGGAGCTCTGCGTCACCCGTCAGATGATCACGGCGGTCAAGACGGCGTCGCGGAACAAGCACACGCCGTTGAATCAGTACATCTCGTTCGCGACGTCGCCGACGGCGGCCGGCGACGGCGAGTCGACCTTGGAGGAGATCCTGCCCGGCTCGCTGGTCGAGGATCCAGCCAGCCGCGTGATTGCGACCGAGGAGCTGCGCAGTCTCGTCGACTGTCTGACCTCGGTCCTCTCCGAGCTCGAGAGCGAGGCGCTGACCTGTTATCTCGACGGAATGTCCTACGAGGACATCGCCGAGCACCTGGCCGTCGACACGAAGACGGTGGACAACGCTTTGCAGCGGGTGAAGCGCAAGGTCCTCGCGCACCTAAGCGAACGCGAGGTCCTTCACTAGACGGTTGATTCCACGGTCGCGCTTGATACCGTGATGCCGCCGCGGGGCGTCCTCACCCATTCGCTGTATGCGACCGCGATTCAGGGTGGTATTTGCGGAGAAGCACGGTCGCGTCGCCTTGGGCCGCACCCCAGTGGTTGGCGACCCGCATGTTTGAGCGGGTTGCCGTGGAATCAATCATCTAGGTACCGCGATCGGGAAGGACGCCGCGCACGGAAGTAGCCGATCGCGCCGGAGCTGGTGAGCTCGACTTCGATCAGGCCGGCGTCGGCGAGCCACCGCTTCACTTCCGCGCGGCTGCCGCTCGGGCCGAGCAAGCCTCCGAGTCGGCCGAGGCGACGGACCGGCTCGTGGCGCAGGCCGGTGTCGGTGAGCAGCAGGCTGCCGGTGATCACGCCGCCCGGTGCCAGCACTCGAGCCAGCTCTTCGACCGCGCGGGCGGGCCTCGGAAAGCAATGCAGGCCGGTGAAGGTGGCGATGAGGTCGAACTCGCCATCGCCGAATGGGAGCGCCTCGACGTCCGCTTCGACCACCTCGATTTGGTCGAGCCCACGCCGGCGGGCGTTTGCCTTGGTGCGCTTGAGCATCGCCGGCGAGATGTCGGCGGCGACGTAGCGGACACTCTGTGAGCGGGCCAGCCCGCGCAGCGCGACGCCACCTCCGCAGGGGATGTCGAGGATCGTTGCCCCCTCGGGCTGACGCCCGATCTCCTCGGTTGCGGCATAGAGCAGGCGGATGTCGGTGCCGACGCCGAGCTTCCAGACCGTCCCCGCCAATCGCTCTCGCTCGACGACGAAGTCGTAGAAGCTCGCCCACGGGTGGTCGGCGCGCCATACGTCGCTGACGGCCGAGACCGGAGAGCGAAGTGATGCGAGCAGACCCATCGGACCGTGACGATACGCGAGCGATCATCGTCTGCGACATCCTTCATCTCGCGCCGGAGTAGCTCAGCTGGCAGAGCACCCGATTTGTAATCGGGAGGTCACGGGTTCGAATCCCGTCTCCGGCCCTGGCGACGTGGCAGAATCGGCCGAGTGGAGGCGTTCGCCGAGCACGCGTGGTCGGACGGCGATCTGGAGATCCGCATCGCGAACGGAGCGTTGCAGCGGGCGGCCGGAATGCTCGCCGATCATGGCTTTCGCGACTACGAGCTGGTCACCACCAAGAGGGCGCTGCAAAGCGCACCGCGCGATTTGGTCGAAGCCGCCGACCGGGTCCATGAGGTTCCCTCAGGCCCGGTCCCCGATCTCTCCGCTGCCCTGCTCCCGGAGATCGGCGAGCGGCCCCGACTCGTTTCCCTTGGCGGCGGCCGCGTCGTCGACACGGCCAAGGCGCTCGCGGCGGTCCGCGGCGGCGAGGTCGCCGCGATTCCGACGACTCTCTCGGGCGCCGAGCTGACCAGCTTGCATCGCATGCCTGAGGGCGCCGGCAGCGCCGCCCAGGTTCGCCCCCGGCTGGTCTTGGTCGATCCGTCCCTGCTCGGCTCTGTCTCCGAGCCGTCGTTGCGGGCGAGCGCCGGCAACGCGCTCGCACATGGCGCCGACGCCCTGATCGGACCGCGCGCCGACGCCGAGACGGCGCGCCGCACGCTCAGCGGCGCCGGCCTGATCGCTGCCGCCCTCGACCAGGCTCCGTCCGATCGCAACCTGACCGGCCTCGCGCTCGGCTCGGCGCTCTGCGCGATCGCGCTCGAGCGCGGCGGCCTCTCAATTCATCACGTGCTCGCCCAGAGCCTCGTTCGTGTCTTCGAGACAGCCCACGCGGAGACCCACAGCGCCGTCCTACCTCACAGCCTGGTCGTGATCGCCGCCCGCGCGCCCGACTCGGCGGCCGGCCTGGCGGCCGTGCTCGGGAGCCGGGTCGAGGTCCTTCCGGAACGGATACAAGAACTCGCCGGCGTCTACGCCCTGGGACCGCTCGGAGCCGAGCGAGACCGCCTCGGGGAGGTCGTTGAGATCGCCTTGGCACGCCTCAGCTCGGCTCCGGGCGAGCGGCCTGATGCCGACGAGCTGACCCGCATCCTCGAGGCCGCCTTCTGATCGGGGCGAATATGCGAGTGTCCATAGGCTGACCGTGTTGTGTAACTGCGTCAACCGCAGCGTGTAAGCGCCTTTGCGGTGTCCGAACCTCCCAACAGCACGATCGACGAGGTCCGCGTCGAGCAGCCTCGCGAGGCGCCCCAGACGGGGGCCGCCGAGCGGATCGGCGCCGAGCGGATCGCTTCCTACCATGAGTTCACGCGCAGCACCGGCGTCAACAGGTTCGTCTACATCCTCGTCCGGCTGCTGATGCAGCCTTTCTTCCTGATCTGGTTCCGGCTCGAGCGGGTCGGTCGCGAGCACGCGAAAGTCGAGTCCGGGCGCGGCTTGATCGTCGCCTCCAACCACCGCAGCTTCCTCGACCCGTTCCTCGTCGGCGCGGCAGTTCCATGGAACCGGCCGATCCACTACGTGGCCAAAGTCGAGCTTTTCGAGAAGCGCTTGCAGGGTTGGTTCCTGAATCGGCTCGGCGCCTATCCGGTCAACCGAGGCCAGGCCGACACGGACACGCTTGAGACTTCGAGGGGGATTCTCGATCGAGGCGGCGCCCTTTGCATCTTCCCCGAGGGGACTCGAATTCGCCGTGGCTCGCTCGCGGCGCCGCACCGCGGCGTCGGCCGCCTGGCGCTCGAGTCGGGCGCGACGGTCCTGCCGGTCGCCGTCCATGGCAGCGAGCACGTTCGCCGCGGCTGGCGG
>Ga0136633_1002364_pt1 | contig 13079 bp, 13 predicted proteins | sample AntDrymeUQ832206_2_FD_105494 | JGI IMG/M metagenome (GOLD analysis project Ga0136633, IMG submission 105494) | Polar desert sand microbial communities from Dry Valleys, Antarctica - metaG UQ83 (22.06) | ecosystem: Environmental > Terrestrial > Soil > Desert | place: Antarctica: Dry Valley... | reverse complement strand
ATCATGGTCGGTGTTCCTTTGTTGAAGGCGAATCCCGCACGAACGCCTCTTGCAATCGAAGCAATCGCCGCGCCAGGATCGGATCGGGCACAGCGCTGTCTTCGGGACGCCCCGCGCGACTGCCGTGGTCGATCTGGTCGGCAAAATGGCAGGCAGCCCGATGGTCTCCCGCCCCGGCAACCGATGCAAGCACCGGCTCCTCGATGCGGCATCGCGACTGGACGTAGGGACAGCGGGTGTGAAAGCGGCAACCGGCCGGCGGGGCGGTCGGACTCGGGATGTCGCCTTCGAGCAGCCGACGCCGTGTCGCCCCGGCGCCGGTCGAACGATCGGCGGGTTCGGGCCGGGGTACTGCGTCCAGCAGCGCCTGGGTGTAGGGATGCCGGGGACGAACGAAAAGCGCGTCCTTGTCCGCGATCTCGACGATCCGGCCGAGGTACATCACCGCCACCCGGTTTGCGATATGGCGGACCACCGCCAGATCGTGGGCAATAAATACGTATGCCATGCCGAAGCGGCGCTGCAGGTCCATCATCAGATTGATGACCTGCGCCTGGACCGAGACGTCCAGCGCCGAGACCGCCTCGTCGCACACGATCAGGCGCGGCTCTACCGCCAGCGCGCGGGCGATGCCGACGCGCTGACGCTGCCCGCCGGAGAACTCATGCGGATAGCGGCGCGCGTGCTCCGGGGAAAGCCCCACCGTCGTCAACAGGCCGGCCACCCGGTCCTGCGCCTCGCGCGAACTGCCAACCAGCCGGTGGAGCCTGAGCGGCTCGGCCAGGATCGACCCGACCGTCATGGTCGGATTCAGCGACGAGAAAGGGTCCTGGAAGATCATCTGGAGCGAGCGGCGTCGGGCACGCAGCGAGGCGGCATCGAGGCTGCCGAGGTCGTCCCCATCGAAGATGATGCGCCCGGCAGTCGGTTCGATCAGTCGCAGCAGCAGGCGCCCGAGAGTCGATTTGCCGCAACCCGATTCGCCCACGATCCCCAGCGTTTCGCCGGACGTCACGCTCAGGTCGACCCCGTCGACCGCGCGGACCACGCCACCGCCCCGCCCGCTTCCCCGGCTGAACAGAAAACGGCGGGCCGCGAAATGACGCACCAGGCCTTCAGTGCGCAACAGGGGTTCTTCCGGGCGTGGATTCATCGGCGGACCTGCAGGCGCTCCGGGTCCAGCGGCGCCTTGAGGCAGGCCGACCAGTGGTTGCTGCCGCCGTTCACCGCCACCAGCGCCGGCTCGCCGTCCCGGCAGGCCTGGTCCGCGAACGGGCAGCGATCGGCGAACCGGCAACCAACAAGGCGGCGATTCGCGCCGGGCACCTGGCCCTCGATCGTCGGCAACCGACCGGCGCGCCCTTCCAGCCGCGGCATCGAACCGAGCAGGCCGACCGTGTAGGGATGCTGCGGCTCTGCAAACAGTCGCACGGCCGGCGCGCGTTCGACGATGCGACCGGCATACATCACCACGACTTCGTCGGCCAGCTCTGCAACGACGCCGAGGTCGTGGGTGATCAGCATGATGGCCGTGCCGGTATCGCGCTGCAACTCGTCCATCAGCCCCAGGATCTGCGCCTGGATGGTCACGTCCAGGGCGGTGGTGGGCTCGTCCGCGATCAGCAGGCGCGGCCGGCAGACCAGGGCCATCGCGATCATCGCCCGCTGGCGCATGCCGCCGGACAGGCGATGCGGATACTCGTCGAAGCGGCTTTCCGCCGACGGCATTCGAACCCGGCGAAGGGCTTCGATCGCCCGGGCCCGGGCCTCGGCGCGGCTGACCGGATGGTGGCACAGCAATGCCTCGACGATCTGGGCGCCGATGGTGAACGCCGGATTGAGCGAGGTCATCGGTTCCTGGAAAATCATCGCGAGCCGGCTGCCGCGCAGCGCGCGCAGGTGGTCTTCATCCAGGCCGAGCAACTCCTGGCCATCGAATCGGATCGAGCCGCCGGCGTTGCGCCCGGGCACCGGCAACAGCCCCATGATCGACAGCGAAGTCACGCTCTTGCCGCATCCGGATTCGCCAACGATTGCCAGGGTCCTGCCGGCCCGGATATCGAAGTCCACCCCGTCGACTGCCGCGAACTCGCCTGCCTCGGTGGAAAATACGGTGCGCAACCCGCGCACCTCGAGCAGTGCGGCCTCTGCCTGCCCCGGCACCGTCATCCGATGCTCTGACTGGTCCGCCGGCGATCGGCCAGGGCGCCCTCGATCCGTGCCTCGATCGCCTGCCGGTCCGTCAGGCCGACCGGGTCCCCGCGGCGAGGCAGGCAGGCGACGAACATCTGGTAGCGCTCGAGGCTCTTGCGGTAGAGACGCTCCAGTTCAACCAGCGGCGATTCGTGATCGTCCACGCGCAAGTCCAGGCTCGGATAGTCCTCTCCCGCGTGTATCCTCAGCGCGGCGGCCTGCTGCCCGCGCTTGTCGCCGCCGGCCCTCTGCCCTGCGGCCATGGCCGACAGCAGGCGCTCGGCCAGCGGCAGGCCGGTGGATTCCCGGTAGGCACGGGCGGTTTCATCGAGCACCTGCGGACCGGCGAGCATGTTGCCGGCTACTGAGAAGGTGGCGTCGAGGCGATGCCCGCACCAGTCGATGCAGGAGGCCCCGGTGAATGCAGCCGGCGAACCGCCGGCACCCAGCAGGTGCAACTGGCGATGCTCCCGGCCGGCGTCGGCCGTTGTCAGCGCGTCGACCACCGCCTGCGCCGACTCCCCCGCAGCCAGTCGTGCAATCGCGGCGAGACCGTAGAGTGGATTCATCAGCGCCTGGGTGCACACCGCGCCGACCCGGTAACTGGTGTGCACGCAAAGCGCGCCCACGGAGAAGAACCGGCTGGCAATGGCCACGCCGAAGCTGCCGTCGGTGTCGCGCGCGAGGATCGACCAGGTCATGATCGGCGAGTGTACTGCGATCCCGGTTGCCGTTCCCGACTTGGTCTATCCTCGGGAAACACCGAACGAAGAGAATCATGAACGAAGACCGACGCGACCTGCTCAAGTACACCCTGGCCACTGCGGCGACCGCGGCCCTTCCTGCAGCCAAGGCGCAGGGGACGACCGGGTCCGGGCCGATCGATGCGCACGATCGGGTCTTCATCACCAATGAAGACTCAAACACGCTGGTGGTGATAGACCCGCGCACCAACACGGTGGATACAACGATCAATCTGACGTCATTCGACGAGGATCCTCGGCCTCCGTTTCGCTACCTCACCGCTGGCATTGCACCCACCCACGCCGCGATGATTCACAAGCCGCTTTACCACGGGTGCATCGATGCCCATGGCGCCGTGCCGTCCCCCGACGGGCGAATGCTGGCCACGAGCGGCCGTGGTTCGAGCAATATCTACCTCATCGATACGGTTGGGAAACGCGTGATCGGCAACACGGACAATCCGGCTGCCGGGCCCACTACCAACCCGGAACGGATCTCCAGCGGTCTTCTGCTGGGACGCGAGCCCCACGAACCCACGTTCACCCGCAATGGACGTGAATTGTGGGTGGCGCTGCGAGGAGAAGACCGTATCGCGATCCTCGATGTGGCCCGGGCGGTGAGCGGACTGCAGGGTACCGACACCACAGCCGTGCGCCAGTTCCTGCCCACAATCAGCGGTCCGGCACAGGTCTGGTTCAACCGCGAGGGCACGCTGGCATTCGTGGTCAGCCAGAAGGTGCCTCGACTGGATGTATTCAAGGTCAACCCCGACGGTGACGGTCATTCGCGACCCGAGCGGGTTACGACGCTGGACATCAGCCAGCAGGACAAGCCCGGTTTCACTCCCTTCATGAAGACGTCTCCCGATGGGGCGGAGATCTGGTTTTCGCACAAGCTCGCAGACGCAGTATCCTGCCGCGCCACCGGAGGCGGTTTCGAACTGCTCGATCTCGTCTCTCTCGGTGTCGGCGCCCGCCCCAACCATGTGGAGTTCGTTGCCAATGCCAAAGGAAGCGTGCTCTATGCCAGCCTGGGAAGGATCGATGACGGCGGCCCCGATGGGGTGGCCTCCAGCCAGATCGCCATCGTCGACCGCAGCGCCGGGGCCGGCCATCGAAAGATGGCCGGATCGTTCTTCACCCGGGGCCGCGAATCGCACGGCCTGTGGACAAACCCGGAGAACACGCTGCTCTACGTGGCTCACGAACAGGACGAACTACCCGGGACGCCCAATGCCGGTCAGACAGTCTGCAGTGCCTTCGATGTCAGCGACCCGTTCACGCCCGCGTTCATTGCCCAGATCCCGCTGGGCAACCTGGCGCTGCCCTCTGGCGGCCTGCGCAACAAGAAGAGCATCAACCTCGTGTATGTCCGGCCGGGAACGCCGGGCCAGACCGCATGAATCCGGTGTTCGAGCGGGCCATGTCCCGGGGGATGGACCGGATGATGACCGACATGCATGCGGCCGGTCACAGCGGCAACCCCGACATCGACTTCCTCTCGATGATGATTCCCCATCATGCCGGCGCGGTGGAGATGGCCAGTCTCGTGCTGGCACATGGCCGCGACCCGGCCACCCGCAGGCTGGCAGAGGAAATTATCGCGTCACAGATGCTCGAGATCGAGGGCATGACGCGCCGGCTGGCGGCCCTGCGCCGGCAAAGCGGGTCTCCCGATGAGTTCCCGGCATTGGGCGGGACCCGTGGACCATGACCCTCGGCGCCTGAATACCCCCATCGGCAAGGCCAGTCCCCGATAAGGCCAGTCCCTGATATCTGCGAACATGGCAGCCTGCCGACCGATAGTCGCGGGTCAGTGCCTGCGGGTGCAGGATCCGCCCGCTCAGGTCCTCTTATTCAAAAGCCTGGAGTTCCGCGCATGAACGATTCCTCCGTCTACGTCCCGCCCAAGGTCTGGAAACTGGACAAGGAAAACGGCGGGCACTTCGCCGGCATCAACCGGCCGACCGCCGAGGCGACTCATGAGAAGGCGCTGCCGGTGGGCCGCCATCCGCTGCAGCTCTATTCGATGGCCACGCCGAACGGCGTCAAGGTCACAGTGATGCTGGAGGAGTTGCTGGCCCTGGGCCACAGCGGCGCCGAGTACGATGCCTGGCTGATCCGGATTCGTGACGGTGACCAGTTCGGCAGCGGCTTCGTTGCTGTGAATCCGAACTCCAAGATCCCCGCACTGATGGACCACAGCGAACCCGCGCCGATCCGGGTCTTCGAATCCGGCTCGATCCTCCTGTACCTGGCCGAGAAGTTCGGCGAGTTCCTGCCCACCGACCGGCCGACACGCACCGAATGCCTGTCCTGGCTGTTCTGGCAGATGGGCAGCGGCCCGTTCCTTGGTGGCGGCTTCGGTCACTTCTACGCCTATGCCCCGTTCAAGTTCGAATACGCGATCGACCGCTTCGCCATGGAAGTCAAGCGCCAGCTCGACGTGCTGGACCGCCGTCTGGCGCAGACCCAGTACCTGGCGGGCGACGACTACACGATCGCCGACATCGCGGTATGGCCGTGGTATGGGGCCCTGGCCAGGGGCTTGCTGTACAGCGCCGGCGAATTCCTGCAAGTGCAGGACTACACCCACGTCCAGCGATGGACCCGGCAGATCGCGGAACGTCCGGCGGTCAAGCGCGGACGCATCGTCAATCGCGTTTCCGGCGATCCGGCGAGTCAACTGCATGAGCGCCACGACGCCAGCGACTTCCAAGCGAAAACCCAGGACAAGGTCGCCGGGAAGGCGACAGCCTGAGTCTGAGCCGGCGCTTCCTGGCCGGCGCATTCGATTTCCTCCGCCGGTAGCCGCAGCCCGCGGCGCTGGCCTGCCTGCTCGGGCTAAGGCGCGTCTTGACTATATTTCGACTATTCCGGTAATATCGACAGATGGATCACGATCAGGCCGTCAAAGCGCTCAGCTCACTCGCTCATCCGGTTCGCCTGCAGGTGTTCCGTGCCTTGGTGGTGTCCGGTCCGAGCGGATTGACGCCCGGTGTCATGCAGCAGCAGCTGGACCTGCCGGCGTCGACGCTGTCGTTCCACCTGAAGGAACTCGCCGCGGCCGGTCTGGTCAGCATCGAACGCGCGAGCCGGCATCTGGTCTATCGGGCCGTCTATGACCGGATGAACGGGCTGATCTCCTACCTGACCGAGAACTGCTGCCAGGGCAGCGAATGTGCCTTGCCAACCACCGAAGCAGCCTGCGGCTGCTGACGCCACTCATACCCGAGGAGAAGTCATGAAACGCTTTCACGTCCATGCCCACGTCGAAGACCTCCAGGCGAACATCGCCTTCTACTCGGCGATGTTCGGTGTCCAGCCTACGCGAATCGAGCCCGATTACGCCAAGTGGATGCTCGACGATCCCCGGATCAACTTCGCCATTTCCACCCGTGGCGACAAACCCGGCGTCGATCACCTCGGCATCCAGGCCGACACGCAGGAGGAGCTGGCCGAAATGAAGGCGCGCGCACCCTCGGCCGAGCTGGCAATGAGCGACGATGGTGAGACGACCTGCTGCTACGCGCGAAGCGAGAAGCACTGGCTGACCGACCCGCAGGGCATTGCCTGGGAGCAGTACCACACGCTGGGTGACATCCCGGTCTTCAGCCAGCCGAAGGCGGCGCCGGCCGAAGCGGCCTCGTCCTGCTGCTAGGCGATGCACACCAACGTCCTGATCCTTTGCACGCACAACTCGGCCCGCAGCGTACTCGCCGAGGCGATGCTGAATCACTTGGCCGAGCGACTTGACAAGCCCGTGCGCGCCTACAGCGCCGGCAGCGCACCCGGCGGCCAGGTCAACCCCCTCGCGCTGGATGTCCTGCATGTTGCCGGCATCCGGACTGAGCAATTGCGCAGCAAGAGCTGGGAAGAGTTCGCCGGCCCGGACGCGCCACGAATGCGCATCGTGATCACCGTCTGCGACAGTGCCGCCGCGGAGCAGTGCCCGATCTGGCCAGGCAACCCGGTGCGCGCACATTGGAGCTATCCCGACCCCTCGACCGCGCCGGAACACGATCGCCGCGCCGCGTTCGAACTGACCCGCCAGGCCATTGGCTATCGCATGCTGGAGTTGCTGGATCACGACCTGGACCGCGCGACCGACGACGGACTGCGCCGCCTGTTGAAGGCTATCGAGGCCGGCTGAATTGCCTTCTGTACAAGCCGCCGAAGCGGTACTCGCAACGACTTCAGACAAGCCTTCGATCGATTTCTTCGAGCGCTACCTGACCGTCTGGGTGGCTCTGTGCATCGTCGTCGGCGTCGCGCTCGGCCAGGTGTTTCCAGGCCTGATCCAGGCCATCGCCAGGCTGGAACTCGCCAGGGTCAATATCCCCGTCGGCCTGCTGATCTGGGTGATGATCATTCCGATGCTGCTCAGGGTCGACTTCGGCGCGTTGCACCAGGTGAGGCAGCACTGGCGCGGCATCGGGGTGACGCTGTTTGTGAACTGGGCGGTCAAGCCGTTCTCGATGGCGCTTCTGGGGTGGGTCTTCGTGCGCCACCTCTTTGCACCTTACCTGCCCCCGGAGCAACTCGACAGCTACATCGCCGGCCTGATCCTGCTGGCGGCCGCGCCGTGCACGGCGATGGTCTTCGTGTGGAGTCGCCTGACCAATGGACATCCGCTGTTCACTCTCAGCCAGGTGGCCCTCAACGACACCATCATGGTGTTCGCTTTTGCGCCGATCGTGGCGCTCCTGCTCGGACTGTCGTCGATCACGGTGCCCTGGGACACGCTGATCACGTCGGTCGTGCTGTACATCGTCATTCCGGTGGTCATCGCCCAGGCCTGGCGACGCGCCATGCTCAGGCGTGGCCAGGCGGCCCTCGACGCGGCGCTGGCCAGGATCGGCCCATGGTCGATTGCGGCGCTACTGGCGACGCTGGTCCTGCTCTTCGGTTTCCAGGGAACGGCGATCCTGAATCAGCCCCTCGTCATTGCCATGCTCGCGGTTCCGATCCTGATCCAGGTGCTCTTCAATTCCTCGCTGGCATACTGGCTTAACCGACGACTGGGTGAAGCGCACAGCGTGGCCTGCCCCTCGGCGCTGATCGGCGCCAGCAACTTTTTCGAACTGGCGGTTGCGGCGGCCATCAGCCTCTTCGGCTTCGAGTCCGGCGCCGCGCTGGCCACGGTGGTAGGCGTGCTGATTGAGGTACCGATGATGCTGCTCGTCGTGCGGGTCGTCAATCGGAGCAAGGGTTGGTACGAGCGGGGATTGAATACAGGCTAGGATCCGGTTCATGAGTGACGACGACGGACTGGTGTGCGCATATCTTCATTCGCAAGGCGGCAGCTGGCGGGAAGTCGGCTGGGAGCAACTCCGCGCATGGAAACCCGGAGACGGCCTGCTCTGGGTCCACCTGAATCGCACGGCGGAACAGGCAAAGACCTGGCTGCGAGACGAAAGCGGGCTGGATCCTCTCGTCTGCGAAAACCTGCTCGCCGAGGAAACCCGGCCCCGGGCGCTGGAGATCAACGACAACCTCCTGCTCAATCTTCGGGGCGTCAATCTCAACCCGGGTGCGGATCCCGACGACATGGTGTCGTTGCGGCTCTGGTTCGAGCCTGAGCGTATCGTGACCGCCCGCCAACGCCGATTGATGGCAATCGATGACATCCGCGACCGCATGGCCAAGGGCAAGGGGCCGAAGGATTCGGGGGATTTCCTGGTCGAGATCGCCGGCCGCCTGGTCAACCGCATGTCCCCGGTCATCGAGAACCTCGATGAAACGGTAGACGAACTCGAAGATCAGGTCGTAGCGGGGGCGCCTCAGGAGGTCAGGACCAGGCTCGCCGGGCTCAGGCGCCAGGCCATCAGCCTTCGGCGTTATCTAGCGCCGCAGCGCGAGGCCATGTCACGCATACTGGGGGAGCCCATCGACTGGCTCCGTGAACGTCAGGTCGCGCAATTGCGGGAGATCTCGGATCGCACCATGCGCTACGTCGAGGATCTCGATGCGATACGGGAACGAGCGGCTGTCATCCAGGACGAGGTCGCCAACCGGGTCTCGGAGTCGATGAACAAGAACATGTACATCCTCGCCATCGTGGCCACGATCATGCTTCCTTTGGGCTTTCTCACCGGCCTGCTCGGAATCAATGTCGACGGCCTGCCGGGGTCCCAGGACGCCCCCTGGGCGTTCTGGGTGGTCACGTCGCTCCTTGGCACACTGGTCTTCATCCAGGTGATCATCATGAGACGGCTGAAATGGTTTTGAGCGGCGACAGCAACCTCACACGTCGATATTGCGCGCCCCCAGCGCATTTTCCTCGATGAACTGCCGGCGCGGTTCCACGTTGTCACCCATCAGGGTGGTGAAGATCTGGTCGGCGGAAATCGCATCTTCGATCTGCACTTTGAGGAGCCGTCGCGCGGACATGTCCATGGTGGTCTCCCACAACTGGATCGCGTTCATCTCTCCCAGACCCTTATAGCGCTGACGTGACACGCCGCGTTCGGCATCGTTGAGCAGCCACTTCATCGCATCGCGGAATTCGTTGACCGCCTGGGCGCGGCCGCGCTCGCCTTCTCCGCGGCGGATTTCGGCGCCCTCGGAGATGAGGTCGCTGACCGTGCGGGAGCAGTCAACCAGCGACAGGTAATCCGCGGAGATCAGGAAGTCGCCCTCGATCACGCTGGCCCTCACATTGCCGTGAACCCGACGCGTGATGCGCAATTGCCACTCTTCCTCGACGGTGTCGAAGAAAGGCTCCACCGTCGCGACGTGGTGCGACTGGCCCGGCAGCAGGCGCTTGGCCAGTGCCGCCTGCAGGCGTTCAGCGGAGTCACGCGCGGCGGCCTCGTCTTCGAGGTGCAGTTCCACGCCATCCATGATTGAGCGCAACGCATCGGTGTCGATGGCACGGGTCAGACGGTCTATCACGGCCTCTGCGACAAGGTACTTGCGGGCCAGTTCGCCCAGCGCCTCCGCGCCGATCGGTTCCTGGCCGGCGCCCGGCAGCAGGCTGGCGCCATCCAACGCCAGCTTGAGCATGTACTGGTTGAGCTCATGGTCGTCCTTGAGGTAGCGCTCCTCCCGGCCGTGCTTGATCTTGTAGAGTGGGGGCTGGGCGATATAGATGTGACCGCGCTCCACCAGTTCAGGCATCTGGCGATAGAAGAAGGTCAGCAGCAGGGTACGGATGTGGCTGCCGTCGACGTCGGCATCGGTCATGATGATGATGCGGTGATAGCGCAGCTTGTCGACCTTGAAGTCGTCGCTGCCCATGCCGGAGCCGATGCCGGTGCCCAGCACTGTGATCAGCGTCGATATCTGCTCCGACGAGATCAGCTTGTCGAAGCGCGCCTTCTCCACGTTCAACACCTTGCCGCGCAGCGGCAGGATCGCCTGGAACTTGCGGTCGCGGCCCTGCTTGGCCGAACCACCGGCCGAGTCGCCCTCGACGATGAACAGTTCGCACTTGGCAGGATCCCGTTCCTGGCAGTCGGCCAGCTTGCCGGGCAACCCGATGCCGTCGAGCACGCCCTTGCGCCGGGTCATGTCACGGGCTTTTCTCGCGGCCTCGCGCGCCCTCGCCGCTTCGACGATCTTGCCGCAGATGATCTTGGCATCGACCGGACGTTCCTGCAGGTAAGACTCCAGGCCCCGGGCCACCAGTTCCTCGACCGGTCCACGGACTTCGCTTGACACCAGCTTGTCCTTGGTCTGCGACGAGAACTTCGGTTCAGGCACCTTCACCGACAGCACGCAGGTAAGGCCTTCGCGCATGTCGTCGCCGCTGGTCTCGACCTTCGCCTTCTTGGCGATGTCGCTCTCTTCGATGTACTTGTTGATGACCCGGGTCATCGCCGCGCGCAGGCCGGTCAGGTGGGTGCCGCCGTCACGTTGCGGAATATTGTTGGTGAAGCACAGCACCTGTTCGCTGTAGCCGTCGTTCCATTGCATCGCGGCCTCCACCGTGATGCCGTCTTTTTCAGTGCGGACATGGAAGATGGTGGGATGCAGGACATTCTTGGTCTTGTTGACGTATTCGACGAAGCCCTGGACGCCGCCTTCGAAAGCGAAGTCCTCCTCCTTGTTCTCACGCTGGTCGATCAGCTTGATCTTCACGCCGTTATTGAGGAACGACAACTCGCGCAGGCGTTTGGAGAGGATCTCGTAGTGGTAATCGATATTGTTGAAGATCTGGTCGTCGGCCAGGAAGTGGACCTCGGTGCCGCGCTTTTCAGTCGTCCCGGTGACCTTGATCGGCGACACCAGGACGCCGCGCTCCTCCACGATCACCCGATCCTTCGGCACACCGCGCTCGAACTCCATGTAATGCACCTTGCCATCGCGCTTGATGGTCAGGCGCATCCACTGGGACAGACCGTTGACGCACGAGACCCCGACGCCGTGCAGGCCACCGGACACCTTGTAGCTGTTCTGGTCGAACTTGCCACCGGCGTGCAACTCCGTCATCACGATTTCAGCGGCGCTGCGCTTGGGCTCGTGCTTGTCGTTCCACTTGATGTCGGTCGGGATGCCCCGACCGTTGTCCAGGACAGAGATCGAGTTGTCGGTGTGAATCGTGACGATGATCTCGTCGCAATGACCCGCCAGCGATTCGTCGACCGCGTTGTCCACAGCCTCGAACACCAGGTGATGCAGGCCGGTACCGTCCGAGGTATCTCCGATGTACATGCCCGGTCGCTTGCGGACCGCCTCCAGCCCTTCCAGGATCTGGATCGAGGTGGAATCGTAGTCGGAGTGTTTTGAGATCGGCGCTATCAGCTTGCCGTCCGCCGCATTGATCGGTTCGGAACCGCTGTTGGTGTTCGTGGTATCTGTCATTGATTTGTGTTGCAACCTCGTATTGTCGGTCGTGCCCGGGTACTTTCCCCCGGCGTTCGACACTAGATTCGCATCGGCATGATGACGTACTTGAAGGTCTCATCACCCGGCAGGCTGATCAGCGCACTCGAATTGGAGTCGCCGAATTCCACCTTGACGATATCCACCTTCAGGTTGGCGAGCACATCCAGCAGGTAGGACACGTTGAAGCCGATCTCCAGCGCCGCGTCGTTGTAGTCGACATCGAGCTCCTCGGTGGCCTCCTCCTGCTCGGCATTGCTGCTCTGGATCTTGAGCTGCGACGGCCCCAAGCTCAGTCGGACGCCCTTGAACTTCTCGTTGGTCAGGATCGACGCGCGGCTGAGCGCGTCGGAGAACTGCTCGCGATTGATGGCGATCGCCTTGCTGTAGCCGGTGGGAATAACGCGCTGGTAATCCGGGAACTTTCCCTCCACCAGCTTGGTGACGAACTCCACTTCGCCGAAACTGATCCGGATCTGATGGCTGATCACCTGGATCAGCACCGGCTCTTCGTTGTCGCCAAGCAGCCGGAGCAGTTCAGTGACGGTCTTGCGCGGCATGATGACTTCGGCCCGGCTGGAGGCCGACTCACCGGTTTGCGCACAGAAGGCCAGCCGGTGGCCGTCTGTGGCGACACTGCGGATCCCGTCCGGCCCCATCACCAGCAGCAGCCCGTTGAGGTAGAAACGGATGTCCTGCTGCGCCATCGCGAAATGAACCATCTGCAGCAGATGCTTCAGCTGCTTCTGGGGCATGGTGGTTTCGGACGTCACCTCGGTTGCCACTGCAAGCGTCGGGAAATCCGCCGCCGGCAGGGTCTGCAGGGCGAAGCGGCTCTTGCCGGCATTGACCGAAAGCTTGGTGCCGTTGAGCACCATGGTGACTTCGGATTCCGGCAGGGCGCGAAGGATATCGATGAGTTTCCTGGCCGATACCGTGATCGCCGCGGACTCGGTACCCGAGCCGATCGATGCGCGAGTCTGAACCTGCATCTCGATGTCGGTTCCGGTGAAGGAAACCGTCTCGCCTTCCTTGCGGATCAGCACATTGGCCAGGATCGGCAATGTATGGCGTTTCTCGACGATGCCCGCAACCGTTTGCAGGGGCTTCAGGATGGCGTCTCGCGAAGCTTTGATGATCTGCATGCGCTTTTTCCGCTTCTCTTATCTTTCTTTAATTAAAGATGCTGTTGTTGTTGATGCTCGACCGGTAACTGTGGATACCGTCCTGGCAGCCTCTCGATTCCGGCATCGGCGGGGTGGATATCCCTGTGCAGAGTCGGATCTCGCGGTGCGCGCGTTCTGTGGATGAATT
>Ga0136633_1002363_pt1 | contig 13086 bp, 11 predicted proteins | sample AntDrymeUQ832206_2_FD_105494 | JGI IMG/M metagenome (GOLD analysis project Ga0136633, IMG submission 105494) | Polar desert sand microbial communities from Dry Valleys, Antarctica - metaG UQ83 (22.06) | ecosystem: Environmental > Terrestrial > Soil > Desert | place: Antarctica: Dry Valley... | reverse complement strand
CGACGCGGGTGGTGGCGGGGGTCGGGGTGCCGCAGGTGACGGCGATCCACGACTGCGCCCGGGCCGCGGCCGCTCACGGGATCCCGGTCGTCGGCGACGGCGGCCTGACGTCCTCCGGCGACATCGCGAAGGCGATCGCCGCGGGCGCCGACGTCGTCATGCTCGGCTCGATGCTCGCGGGAACGGATGAGGCTCCCGGCGAGGTGATGGTCGCCCAGGGTGAGCGGTTCAAGGAGTACCGCGGCATGGGCTCTCTGGGAGCGATGAAGGCGCGCTCGTATTCGAAAGACCGTTACTTCCAGGGCGATGTCGAGGACGTGCACAAGCTCGTGCCCGAGGGAATCGAAGGCCGCGTTCCGTACAAGGGCCCGCTCGGCCCGATCGTGCACCAGGTCATCGGTGGGATTCGCCAGTCGATGGGCTACTGCGGCGCGGCCACGATCGAGGAGATGAAGACGCGGACGCGTTTCAACCGGATCACGCCTGCAGGTCTGCAGGAAAGCCATCCGCACGGGATCACGATCACGAAGGACGCGCCAAACTACCGAAGAAGCTGATGGGCGAAGTCGTCGCGTTTCCCGCGCCTGAGCCTACGCCGGAGGAGCGCCCGGTCTTGGTCATCGACCTAGGCGGCCAGTACAGCCAGCTGATCGCCCGACGTGTGCGCGAGGCGAGGGTCTATTCGGAGCTCGTCGGGCATCGGTTGTCTGCGGACGAGATCGCTCGACGTAACCCGGCGGCGCTCGTTCTCTCGGGCGGGCCTGCCTCCGTGTACAGCGAAGGAGCTCCTGACCTCGACCCGCGCATCTTCGAGCTCGGCGTGCCGACCCTCGGGATCTGTTACGGGATGCAGCTCATGGCGCGCGATCTCGGCGGCGCAGTGAAGCGCACGGGTGTGTCCGAGTTCGGGAAGACGGGCCTCGAGGCCGCCGACTCCGAGCTCTTCCACGATCTCCCACCCGAGCAGACGGTGTGGATGAGCCACCGAGACTCGGTCACCGCTCCCCCTGAAGGCGCGGTCGTGACCGCGTCCTCTCCCTCGACCCCGATCGCCGCGTTCGAGCACCGCGAGAAACGGCTTTACGGCGTCCAGTTCCATCCAGAGGTCGTGCACACGCCGCACGGACAGGAGATCCTCAAGAACTTCCTCTACGAGGTCGCTGACGTGCCTCCGACCTGGACACCGGCGGCGGTCATCGAGGAGCAGGTCAGTCTCATTCGCGCGACTGTCGGGAACGAAAGAGTCCTCTGCGCTCTCTCGGGCGGGGTCGACTCTGCGGTCGCCGCGCTCCTCGTGCACAAGGCCGTCGGAGATCAGCTCACGTGCGTCTTCGTCGACCACGGTCTTCTCCGGGAGAACGAGGCCGGCCAGGTCGTCGAGACCTTCTCCGGCCACTTTCGCGTGCCGCTCGTCCATGTGCAGGCACAGGAGCGCTTCCTCTCACGCCTTGCGGGGGTCACCGATCCGGAGGAGAAGCGCACGATCGTCGGCGAGGAGTTCATCCGCGTCTTCGAGGAGGAGGCGACGAAGCTGGGGGACGTCCGGTTTCTCGTACAGGGGACGCTCTACTCCGATGTGATCGAGTCGGGCGGGGCCGAGGACGGCGTGGCCGCGAAGATCAAGTCGCACCACAACGTCGGCGGACTTCCTGCGGACATGCGCATGGAGCTCGTCGAGCCGCTGCGGATGCTCTTCAAGGACGAGGTGCGGCGTGTCGGAGGGGAGCTCGGGCTGCCGGAGCGCATGGTCTGGCGCCAGCCGTTTCCTGGTCCTGGTCTGGCAATCCGCATCATCGGCGACGTCACCGAGGAGCGGCTCGCGATCCTGCGGCGCGCCGACGCGATCCTGCTCGAGGAGGTCCGGCGCGCGGATCTCTATCGCCACCTCTGGCAAAGCTTCGCGGTGCTCCCGGCGATTCGCTCGGTCGGCGTGCAGGGCGACGAGCGCACGTACGCCTACCCGGTGGTGATCCGCGCTGTCACCTCGGAGGACGCCATGACCGCCGACTGGGCCCGGCTCCCGTACGACCTGCTCGAGGCCGTGTCGAGCAGGATCATCAACGAGATCCCCGGGGTCAACCGGGTCGTGTACGACGTGTCGTCGAAACCGCCCGCGACCATCGAGTGGGAGTAGGGGCAGGCTTGCCTCGCCCTCTCCTGCACTGACCCTCGGCTCGGGGGCGACGTTTCTACCGCGTACCCCGTGGATATACCCACCGGACATCTCTAGCGAGGAGGAAGACGATGGCGAAGCAGATCAACTGCCCGTGTGGCGAGACCGTCCGCGGCGAGAACGACGACGAGCTCGTCGCCAGCGCCGAGGAGCACGTCCAGAACGTGCATCCCGAGCAGGTGGGGCAACGCACCCGAGAAGACTGGCTGGCCATGGCCGAAGAGGACGCTGCCTAAGAGATCGCGACGCCGCGGAGGGCGACCGTGTCCTCCGCGGCTCTTTAGCCCAAATCGAGCGGGACGATTCCTCTCTCGTCGATCGCGATGTGCACACGGTCTCCCGGGCTCGGGTGGTCGAGCGCCGAGACCGCCGCTTCCAAGATCTCGCCTGCATCGAGCTTTACGACCACGCGCACGGTCGGGCCGTGTCGCACAACGTTCTCGACCACACCATCTCCGAGCGTGCCGCTCTCGGCGCGCGTGACGGCGACAGCCTCAGGCCGGATCATCGAGCCGTCGCGGACGTTGCCGAGCCCGAGGAAGCGCGCGGTGTCCTCGTCCGCGGGCTGTGCCCAGAGCTCGTCGGGTGTCCCGGTCTGCACGACGTGTCCAGCTCGCATGACCGCGACCCGGTCGCCAAGAGCGAACGCCTCCGCCTGGTCGTGCGTGACATAGAGGGCGGTCAGAGAGATGCGGTCGAAGAGCTGTTCGAGATCGTCGAGGAGTCGGTCCCGCAACCTGCGATCGAGCGAGCCGAGCGGCTCGTCGAGGAGGAGCACGCGTGGCGCCGGCGCGAGAGCGCGGGCGAGGGCGACTCGCTGCTGCTCGCCGCCGGAGAGGGTCGCGACGGAGCGCCGTTCGTATCCGGTGAGGCCGACAAGCTCGAGAAGCTCGCGTACCCGGTGCTCGATCTCGCCCCGAGAGTCGCCCCGCATCCTGAGTCCGAACGCGACGTTGCCCTGGACATCTCGGTGGTGGAAGAGCGCGTGATCCTGGAAGACGAGTCCGATTCCGCGGCGATGCGGCGGAACCGAGGTGATGTCGTCGCCGTCGAGCAGAACGCGCCCCGAGTCTGGTCGCTGTAGGCCGGCGATGGCTCGAAGAAGCGTGCTCTTCCCCGAGCCACTGGGGCCGAGAACGCTGACGACCTCGCCTTCCGCGACCTCGAGAGTGACACCGTCCAGTGCGGCCTTCCCGCCGAACCTGACGGTGACGTCTTCGATCCTGAGCATTTAGTGCTCCCCACCGCAAGTACGCCCGCACTTCGAGCGGCTGCGAACACTTCGCATGCCGTCGTCCTCAGTCCTACCCCAGAAAGTGCTGCGCACTTCTTGGGGGCCCCAAGACCTTGCGCCAATATTCAAGAATATTGGCGCTCCCTGCGTCCTAGGCCTGCTCGGTTCTCGCCCGCGAAGCGCGACCGTACCTGCGGCGCGAAGCATCAAGACCATCCCGTCCGAAGCGCGCGGATCCGCTCGATCGAGAACACCGAGACGGCGACGACCGCCATCAGGATCACGGCCAGCGCGTACGCCTGACCCGCGTTCAGCTCTCCTGGACGGCTGAGGAAGCGGAAGATCGCCACCGGAAGCGTCGGGCTGTCGGGGCGGGCGAGAAAGACCGTCGCCCCGAACTCGCCGAGTGAGATCGCGAACGCGAACCCGGCTGCGACCCCCAGCGCCCGGCCGGCAACGGGGAGGTCGATCTCGCGGCGCACCCGTCCCGGCGACGCGCCGAGCACTGCGGCGGCCTCTCGCTGCCGGTCGTCGATCGCGCGCAGCGTGGGCACGACGATGCGGACGACGAAAGGAATCGCGACGAGCGCCTGCACGACCGGCACGATCCACGGAGAGGACCGGAAGTCGATCGGCGCGGTGTCGAAGGCGATGACGAAGCCGAAGCCGAGCATGACTGCCGACGCGCCGAGGGGGATCATGAGCAATCCGTCGAGCAGTCGCGTCCCGCCGTGGCGCGAGCCTGCGACGGCGAAAGCGGCCAAGCCACCCACGACGGCGGCGATGGCTGCCGCGACGGCCGCGTAGACTAGGGAGTTCACGACTGCCTCCCAAGGCGTTGCGAGGAGCGCGTCCGTCGATCGGCCGAGCGTGCGGTACGCCTCCAAGCTGTAGCCGTTGCCGACTGCCAGCGAGCGCTCGATCAGGACGGCGAGCGGAACGCCGACGAGCAGCGCCAGAAGCCCGAGACTGCCGGTGGCGATTGCCTTCTCGGTCCGCGTGCGAAACGGGCGCAGGACATCGCGCTCCTGCCGCCGCTGGCCACCGGCCGCGAGCCTCTGCTCGAGCCGCGTCGCCGCCCAGATGGCGAGCGCGACGAACACCAGCTGCACGAGCGCGAGGATGGCCGCCGCCCGCAGGTCGAAGATGCGCACCGCCTGGTTGTAGATCTCCGTCTCGAGGGTCGAGTACCGAGGTCCGCCGAGGATGAGGACGATGCCGAACGACGTGAACGAGAACAGGAAGACGATCGAGGCGGCCGCCGCGAGCGCGGGAGCGAGCAGGGGAAGCGTCACCTCGCGAAGGCTCCGTACGGGACCGGCGCCGAGGGTGGCAGCGGCCTCGGAGACACGCGGGTCGAGGCCGGCCCAGAAGGTCCCGACCACGCGAACGACGACCGCGACGTTGAAGAAGACGTGGGCGATCAGGATCGCCGCCCAGCCGCGCTCGAGGCCCTCCGGCAGCACGGCGAGGAAGGCGAGGGCGACGACGACCGTGGGAAGAACGAACGGGACGGTCACAGCCGCCAGGGCGACGCTTCGACCCCGGAATGTATAGCGACCGAGCACGTACGAGGCGGGAAGCCCGACGGCGATCGTCAGCGCAGTGGAGACAACCGCCTGCCACAGCGTGAACCAGACGACGTCACGCGTTAGCTGGTCGGTGAGGACGTCGAGCGAGGAAGCGAGATCCTCGCCTGACCCGAGCCCCCGCTCCAGGATCGAGGCCAGCGGGTAGGCGAAGAAAAGCGCGAGAAAGGCGATCGGCACGCCGTAGGTCAGGGCGCGCCACACGCGAGCGCTCATCGCAGCACTATGCGCGTCCACTCTTTCACCCATCTGTCACGGTTGGCTCCGATCTCGTCCGGCGACAGCTCGAGCGGGCTCTCGGGGACGACAGCGAACTTCTCGAACGCCGGCGGAAGCTCGGCCGCACGGTTGACCGGGAACACGAACATCGAGAGCGGGATGTCCTCCTGGAAGCGCTCGTCGAGCAGGAAGTCCACAAGCCTTCGCGCCCCCTCCTCATTGCGCGCTCCCCGCAGGACTCCGGCGAACTCGATCTGGCGGAAACAGCTGTCTCGGACGACCGCGCTCGGCGCTTCCTCAGGGCGTGGAGTGGCGAAGATCACCTCTGCGGGCGGGCTCGAGGCGTAGGAGACGACGATCGGGTGATCTCCCTCCCCGGCCGCGCCGGAGAACCGCACGTTGTACGCCTCCTCCCAGCCGTCGACGACGAGGGCGTCGTTCTCACGCAGCCGACGCCAGAAGTCCTGCCAGCCGGGCTCGCCGTAGTGGGCGACCGTGGCCAGCAGGAACGCGAGCCCCGGTGTGGAGGTGGCCGGGTTCTCGACGACGAGGAGCCCTTCGAGCCGTGGATCGGTCAGATCGTCGAGGGACTGAGGCGGCTGGATCTCACGATCCGAGAACCACTCCTTGTCGTAGTTCAGGCACACCTCGCCGTGATCGATCGGCGTGACCCGGTAGTCCGGGTCGAGCAGATAGCCCTCCTCCACCTGGTCGAGGAGCCGCGACTCGTACGGCTCGAAGAGATCGCCGTCGAGCGCGCGCGAAAGAAGGTTGTTGTCCACCCCAAAAAGGACGTCGCCCTGCGGGTTTCCGGCGGTGAGCAGCGCCTTCGACACGAGCTCCCCCGCATCGCCGGACTGCAGGATTTGTAGCCCGAAGCCGCTCGTCTCCTCGAACTCGGCCTGCACGTCGTCCGAGATGACGAACGAGTCGTGGGTGACGAGCACCACATCGGTCGGCTTCTCCTTCCCGCCACAACCCGTCACCACAAATGCCAAGAGGGACGGAATCACGAACGCGAGAGCCGCCTTGTGACACTGTGTCACTTGACGCCTCCGGTCCCGGGGCGAACCGCGAGAAGAACGCCCTGCTCAACTCTGATCGTGGCGGTCTCGCCGGCGAAGACGTTCGAGACGCCGCGGCTCGACCCCGGCCCCAGCGTCTCTCCGTCGAGCGGGTACGTCAGACCCTGCGTTCGTATGCCTGCAGCCGGACCATGCAACGCGAGGAGCGAAAGCAGCTCGCCCGGTGCTCCCGACAGCGTCCGCTCGCCGCGGACGACGTGCACGCGCGCTAGCCCGATATGCGCGTCGAGCTCGATGCCCGAGTAGCGGGGTGCTCCGAGGAGCAGGAACGCGGCGAGCAGGTGATCGAGGCGGTCTCCGACGCCGGCGAGCAACACCACTCGCCGAGGACGAAGCTCGACAGCAGCGTCGAGGGCCAACTCGAGATCGGTGGCGTCCTTCTCTGCAGGATGCCGCTCGATGCGCGTGCCCGCCTCTTCCGCGGCGTTCACCGCTTCCGGCGAGGCCGAGTCGAAGTCCCCGACGGCGAGCTCGACGTCGAGCCCGAGCGCTCGTGCATGGTCGAGCCCTCGATCGGCGGCGATGACGCGCGCGCCGGGCGAAACCAAGAGCACTGCCTCGGCGCGCGGAAGCTCCCCGCCTGCCACCACCACTACAACCTCGTCCGACACGTGTTCCTCCGCTGGCATTACCCAGATCAGGTTCTGCGGGTCAGCAGCGCTTCTCAGCCGCCCTCTCAGCCCGGTTCGCCCGAGCTCCCCGTTACGTTCCTGTCATCCTACCGCGGGCCGACGGCGACCACCCGCCGCCGCATTGCGAGCGGTTAGAACAGCGTGATCGAGACGATCAGCGACCCGGTCGCCAGGTTCCCAGCCGCATCCGTCAACGAGAGCGCCGCTGCGAAGTCGAAGTTGGCCGCCACGAGGTTGGTGCCTCGATCAGCGCAATCGCCGCTGCAGGCACCGGACACCGTCGCGGTAATCGTCTTGTCGCCGTAGCTCTTGGTCAGCGTGGAATTCGTGTACTGGAAGGTGCGGTTGTTGTTGTTCACGTAGGCATTGCTGCCGGTATTACGCGCGCCGTTCGTAAGCCCGGTGATGTTCAGCGTGTCGTTTCCGCCGCCCGTGGGGTCGGCCTCGGTGATGATCGTGACCAACCCGACCGCGGAAGCGATCGGCTCGCTGAACGTGACGATGAGCGAATCGCCGGAATCGATGAGCCCGTTTGTGGCACCGTCAGTGTCGGTGATCGACACCGGAACCGGGCCTGCCTTGTCAGCAGGAGCCTGCATCGCGAAAGACGAGAGGTTGCCGGCGTTGTCGCGGATGCCGGAAGCGTTCGTCGCGAGTGCGACGGTGAACGAACCGACGGCAGTATCGGCCGCGCCGGCACCCTCGGTGATGTTCAGCCGGGCGGTCGTCCCGGAAACATTGGTCACGGTGTTCAGCGCGCCACTGGACGGCACGTTCGCGAGCGTCAACGGCGTGTTCCCGGCCGAGTAGGGCGTATCCAGATTCTCGGAGAACGTCGCGACGACGCGGTCGATCTTGCCGTTGGCCGTACTGCCGCTGCCAACGTCGAACATCTCGAGCGTCGTCAGGACGGGCGTGGCCTTGTCCGCGAGCACGGGCGCCTCAAATGGCATTTCGCGAACGACCAACCGAACGGGGGGGGCTGGTCCCGACTAAACGGGCGTTTGCTGATTCTCCGAGTCTAAGCAGGGAAAAGCGAGGCCCGCAGCGAGGTTCGACCGACGGGGCGCTGCGTTCGCGTCGAAAGCGCGAAGGTTCGACGGATAGGCTCGCCGGATGGCGGCGTACCCCGTCCGGCGGAACACCGCCCTGCTGGGTCTTTGCCTGGTGCTCCTTTCGGGGGTGCTCCAGCTCGCGGTGGCCGTCGCGACGATCACGCTCGTCCTCGTCACCGGGATCGAGTCGATCCTCGGCCTCGGGCCTGCGATCTTCCTGACGGCCGGCGCCGCAGCCGCGCTTCCGGCAGGCCGTCTGATGGACCGACTCGGTCGCGTACCCGTCATCGCGGGCGGCTTCGTCGTGGGGATGGTCGGATGCTTGTTGACCGCGCTCGGGTGCATCGTGGACAGCGCCTCCCTCGTGGTCCTCGGATTCGTCGGCGTCGGCGCGATGAATGGAGCCGTCCTACTCGCGCGCACGGCAGCCGCGGACATGTATCCGGAGGAGAAGAAAGCCCGGGCGATCTCGTACGTCCTCTTCGGCGCGCTCTTCGGAGCTGCGCTCGGGCCGCTGGTGTTCCGACCGCTCTTCGCGGGGAAGGATCTCGAGCTCGACACGCTCGTCATCCCGTGGTTCGCGGCCGCCGCGATGTGCGTCGTGGGACTTTGCATCGCGCTTCTGATCCGGCCGGATCCGCGGACGATCGCGCTCGAGCTGGAGCGTGCGGGACTCGCGGGCGGCGAGATCCGCGCCGCGCAGCCGGCTGCTCCGTTGGGCCAGATCCTCCGGCGCCCGGGAGTTCCTGCTGCGGTTCTCGCTGCACTTGCGAGCTTCGCCGTGATGGCCGGCGTGATGAACCTCACGGGCTACATCGTTGTGGGCCACCAGCACGAGCAGGCGGATGTGTTCACGGTCATCAGCCTCCACATCGTCGGGATGTTCGCGCTCGTGCTGATCGTCGGAGCGCTCATCGACAGAGTGGGACGCCATGCGTCGCTCGTCGGTGGTCTGGCGATCATGGCCGCGTCGACCGTGATGCTCGCCTGGACCGTGTCTATCCCGGCCATGTCGGTTTCGCTCTTCCTGCTCGGCCTCGGCTGGAATGTCTCCTACGTTGCTGCCACCGCAGAGCTCGTCACGCACGCCACCCCGGTCGAGCGCGGCCGGCTCGTCGGATTCACCGATCTGGTCGCCGGTCTCCTCGCCGCGGTTCTCGCGCTCGTCGGTGGGCTGGCCTATACGGAGTGGGGGGTCGCGGCGATCGCTATCGGGGCGACTGGTGCCGTCGTCGCGCCCGCGCTCGCACTTGTCCTTGCCCGCCGCCCTCCGGCCGCGGCGCCCGAGCCGGCGCGCTGAACCGAGGAGATGGCCAGTGAGGGAAGTTGCTAGACTCGACCGCCGGCGGACGGGTGATTCCGCCCTCTTTCTGAAATGAAGACGTATTCGGCCAAGCCCGGTGAGATCGAGCGCGAGTGGTTCGTCGTCGACGCCGACGGACAGACGCTCGGACGTCTGGCGACCCGTATCGCGGACACGCTCCGCGGAAAGGGCAAGCCGCAGTACACACCACATGTCGACACGGGCGACTTCGTCGTTGTCGTGAACGCCGAGAAGATCACGGTCACCGGGTCGAAGCTCGACACGAAGATGTACTACCGCCACTCCGGCTATCCCGGCGGGCTTCGCCAGCGCACGCTTCGCGAGCAGCTCGAGCGCAGGCCGACCGAGGTTCTGCGCAAGGCCGTGAAGGGGATGATGCCGAAGAACAAGCTTGCCGCGGCTCAGCTGCGCAAGCTGAAGATCTACGCCGGGACGGAGCATCCGCACGTCGCCCAGGCGCCGAAGGACATGATCCTCTCGTGAACGACATCGCCCAGTACCTCGGCACCGGGAAACGCAAGACGTCGATCGCACGCGTGATCCTGCGGCCGGGCGACGGGAAGAGCTGGATCAACGGGCGCACGCTCGAGGAGTACTTCCCGCGCTCTGCGCACCGGAAGATGGTCATGGCGCCGCTCGAGGTTGCCGAGGCGGCTACCACCTACGATCTGAGAGTTCGCGTCCACGGTGGAGGCGTCTCCGGCCAGGCCGGCGCGGTCAGGCACGGGATCGCACGGGCGCTGGTCGAGGCCGACCCGGAGATTCGCGTGCCGCTCAAGCGCCAGGGCTTCCTGACACGCGACGCTCGCATCGTGGAGCGCAAGAAGGCGGGCCTGCACAAGGCACGCAAGGCCCCGCAGTTCTCGAAGCGCTAGAGGCTTGATGTGAAATTCACGGCGGGCCGGATGACGGCCGCGACACGGCGCCGGATCGCCACCCTCCCTCGCCGTCCAGGCTCTTCAGCCTGCACGACGAGTGCGTGCGTCGCCCGGCTTGGTCGCGACCGCCCCCTGCTGCGCGCCAATTTCACATCAAGCCTCTAGTTTCGGCCGCCGTGGCGCGGCGTTACTTCGGAACGGACGGAATTCGCGGGATCGTCGGCGAGGATCTGACGCCCGCCCTTGTGGAGAAGATCGGCCGGTCGGCCGTGCTCTGGGCGAAAGCTGCCGGAAAAGCAGCAACCGGGTCTGACCCCGGACGTGTCCTTGTCGGACGGGATACCCGTGGATCCGGGCCCGAGCTCGAGGCCGCGCTCGCCCGCGGGATCACGTCGGCCGGTTGGACGGCAGTGCTCGCCGGCGTGCTCCCGACGCCAGCGGTGGCGCTCCTCGTCCAAGATCTCGGCGCCGTCGTCTCTGCGTCGCACAACCCGCCGGAATACAACGGCGTCAAGCTCTTCGACGGCGAGGGCCGCAAGCTCGCGGACGAGGACGAGGAGGCGATCGAGGCCCTGCTGGACACACCTGCGCGCGACGTCGCCGGCTCGGTCGAGCGGCTCGAGGATGCTTCCGAGAGATATCGAAGTCACGTCCTCGAAGGCTTCGGCTCCGACCTCAGCGGACTCCGCATCGCCGTGGACTGCGCGAACGGCGCGTTTTCGGGGCTCGCGCCTCCTGTCTTCGAGGAGCTCGGGGCCGAGGTGCATCCGATCGGCGACCAACCGGATGGCCGCAACATCAACGTCGGCTGTGGCGCGACCGACCTCAGCGCCTTGCAACAGACTGTTACAGGGTTGGATCTTGACCTGGGAGTCGCCTTCGACGGCGACGGCGACCGCATGCTCGCCGTGGACGAACGGGGCGAGCCGCTCGACGGAGACCAGATCCTGGCGATCCTCGCCCTCGCCCTCGGGGTCGACGTCGTAGCCGTCACCGTGATGACGAACCTCGGCTTCCATCGCTTGATGGCAGAGCACGGCATCCGCGTCGTGACGACGGCGGTCGGAGACCGCTATTTACTCGAGGCTCTCCACCGGGACGGCGGGCTGCTCGGCGGCGAGCAGTCCGGTCACGTCGTCTGGCTCGGAAACCACGTGACGGGAGACGGGCTCGCCGCAGCGCTTCTCCTCTGCCGCGCGCTCGACGGCCGCCGGCTGAGCGAGGCCGCCGCGGCGATGCCTCGGTACCCGCAGGCGAAGCAGAACGTCCGCGTCGCACGCCGTGAGCTACCGCAGTCGATCCGCGACGAGATCGCTCGCGTCACCGAGGAGCTCGCTGAGAAAGGGCGCGTCCTCGTTCGACCATCGGGAACCGAGCCCCTGATCCGAGTGCTCGCGGAGGCCGAAACAGCCGAAGAAGCAGGGAAAGTCTGTGCTAGCATCGCCGCGCTCGTTGCCAGAGAGCTCGGCTAGCCCGACGAAGGGCGTCGCCGGGCTCTATGCGTTCCAAGGAGGCCAGCGAAGGTGTGTGGGATCATCGGATACGTCGGACCTCGTGAGTCCAAGCCACTGCTGCTGCAGGGGCTCGAGCGCCTCGAGTACCGCGGATACGACTCCGCCGGGATCGCCCTCCTCGAGAACGGCCGTCTCACGTATGTCCGTGCGGTCGGGCCCCTCGAGAACCTGATCAAGCGCGCGACGAACGGCTCCGTAGCGACGACCGGGCTCGGGCACACGCGCTGGGCGACGCATGGAGCGGTCACCGAGGAGAACGCCCATCCCCTGACCGGCTGCGACCCCGAGTGCGTCTCGATCGTGCTCAACGGCATCGTCGAGAACTACCGCGAGCTCCGCGCGAGCCTCGTGGCCGAAGGCCACACGTTCACGTCCGAGACCGACGCCGAAACCGTCACCCATCTGATCGAGCGCCACTACGACGGCGACCTCGTCGAGGCTGTGCGCCTGACATGCGGCGAGCTCGAAGGCCACTTCTCGTTCGTCGTCATCCACTCCGACCATCCCGGCCTGCTCGTCGGCGCCCGCCATCAGGTGCCGCTCGTGGTCGGCCTCGGCCGCGGTGAGACTTTCCTCGCCTCCAACGCCGCCGCCTTCCTGCGGGAGACGCGCATGGTGCAGTTCCCGGGCGACGGCGAGATCGTCGCCGTCACGGCAGCTGGCCCGGTCTACGTGAAGGTCGACGGGACGCCGACGGAGCACGAGACGATCGAGCTCGACTGGGACGACGAGGGCGCCGAGAAGAGCGGCTACGAGACGTTCATGCTGAAGGAGATCTACGAGCAGCCGGAGGCAGTCGCGGAGACGATCGGCGATCGTGTTCGCCATGGAACTCTCGTCCTCGAAGGGCTCAACATGTCCGGCAAGGACGTCAAGGAGCTTCGCCGCATTGTGTTGGTGGCCTGCGGAACCGCGTATCACGCGTGCGTTGTCGGCCGGTATCTGATCGAGGAGTGGGCGCGCGTGCCCGTGGAGTTCGACATCGCGTCCGAGTGGGTCTATCGCAATCCCGTCATCGACGAGAACACGCTCGTGATCGGGATCACGCAGTCCGGCGAGACACGAGACACGATCGAGGCGGTGAAGCTCGCTCGCGAGAAAGGCGCCCGAACGGTCGCGATCACGAACATGATGGGCTCGCAGATCACGCGCGAGGTGGACTCGGTGCTGTACACACGCGCGGGCATCGAGACGGGCGTCGCCGCATCGAAGACCTTCACGGCGCAGGTGGCGCTTCTCTACCTCGTCGCCCTGAAGCTCGCGCAGGTACGGGAGACGCTTCCGGCAGGAGAGATCGAGTTCATCCTCGATCACGTCTACAAGCTGCCGCGCAAGATCCAGGCCTTCCTCGAGGGAGACCACCCGATCGAGGAGATCGCGCGG
>Ga0136633_1002362_pt1 | contig 13090 bp, 12 predicted proteins | sample AntDrymeUQ832206_2_FD_105494 | JGI IMG/M metagenome (GOLD analysis project Ga0136633, IMG submission 105494) | Polar desert sand microbial communities from Dry Valleys, Antarctica - metaG UQ83 (22.06) | ecosystem: Environmental > Terrestrial > Soil > Desert | place: Antarctica: Dry Valley... | reverse complement strand
GCTGCGCATCCAGGGCGCGGTCCGGCGCTTGTCGACCGGGTCGCCGCTGAGGAACTTGTAGGCGGACTCGACGCGGATCAACGCCATGACCAGCAGGGCGACGGTGACGGCGAGGACGCCGATGACGACCCCCACGGCCGTCATGGTCAGCCCGGTTCCTCCCTGGACGCGGCTGCCGACCCAGATCGCGAAGATCGGGGCGCCCGTCCACAGGTTGATGCTCAGGATCGCGGTCAGGACGGCGAGGCCGAAGCGCGCGGCCTTGATCTTGGCGGGCAGCGCTGGTCGGGGAGCTTCGGCGGCCACGTTCGTGCCCATCATGGCGCCTTGGAGTCGGAAACGTTCATGTTCCTGAGTATCATAGACACTCGTGTACCCGACTGTGCCGTCGATCACACAGGACGAGCCGCCCCGCGAGCTCCCGAGGGGCCCCCACCGCTTGGATCGAGAGGTGGTGCTCGCTTCTCAGCGGGGCCGCATGCTCGAAGCGATGGCTGAAGTGGTCGCCGACAGGGGCTACGCGGCGGCCACCGTGGCCGATGTCATCGGGCGAGCCAGGGTGTCGCGACGCACCTTTTACGAGCACTTCCGCGACAAGGAGGCGTGTTTCCTTGCCGCTTACGAGGCCGGGGTCGAGCTGCTGATCGGCGCCGTACGCGCCGTCGCCGTCGAGGGCGATGACCTCCTGGCCGGCGCCCGGGCGCGAGTGCGCGCCTACCTCGAGACGCTGGCGGCCGAGCCCGCCTTCGCGCGAACGTTCCTCATCGAGGTCGCGGGCGCGGGGCCGGCTGCGCTCGAACGGCGCGAAGCGGTCCACGACCGCTTCGCCGCGCTGCTGCGCGAGCAGGTCGACGCGGCGCGCGCCCAGTTCCCCGAGCTGCCGGCGCCTCCGGAGGAGGTCTACCTCGCCGCGGTGGGCGCGACCGACGTCGTGGTCTCGCGGCTGGTGGCCCGCGGGCGGACCTCCGAGCTGCCACAGCTCGAAGACTCGGTCTTACACGTCCAGCTCTCGCTGCTGGCCGGCGGGGCTGCAGCGGCGGCCGCGGCCGCGGCCGCGCGGGCGTAGGCCACCGAAGCGACGCCGGCCGTCGCGAGGGCCGCAACCCCCCCGACGACCAAGCCCCAGCGCGGACCGAACTGCTCGGCGAGGACGCCGACGATCGGCGCGCCGATCGGGGTCGACCCGAGGAAGACCACCGAGTACAGCGCCATGACCCGCCCGCGCATCTCTCCGGCGGCCAGCTGCAGCGACGAGTTGACCCCGGCCGCGAACATGACGCTGGCGGCGCCGAGCGGAACGAGCACGAGCAGCTGCGCCCACTCCGTCGGCGCAGCGGCGGCGAGAAGCTGGGCCACTCCGAAGAGCGCCGCGGAGGACACCAGCAGCCGGGCGCTGACGTTGCCACGGAAGCCCGAGATCAGCGCGCCGGCGATCGCCCCCACTCCCATCGCCGCCATCAGCGTCGCGTAGGTCGTCGCGGTCCCGTTCCAGGTGAACTTGGCGAACAGCGGGAGCAGGACCTGGAAGTTGAACGACAGCGTCCCGATCGCCGCCATCATCAGCAGGGGGATCCTGAGGTCCGGATTGCGGCGCACCTCGGCAACGGCAGCGCGCACCTGCCCACGGCTGCGGGGTGCGCGCGCAGGCGTCAGCAGCCTTCCGCGGTCCATCCCCCGCAGCGCCACGATCATGGCGGCGAACGAGAGCGCGTTGACGAGGAAGGCCGGCGCGACGCCGAACAGGGCGATCAGGCCACCGGCGAACATCGGGCCGGCGATCCGCGCGGAGTGGATGATCACGCTGTTGAGCGAGACCGCGTTGACGACCTTGTCGGGGCCGACGAGCTCCATCACGAACGTCTGGCGCGCCGGGTTGTCGACGGCGAGGACCACGCCGCGGGTCAGGACGAGCAGGTAGACCATCCACACCTCGACAGCGCCCGACGCGGTCAGCCCCCACAGGGCCAGCGCGGGCAGCGCCATCAAGGCCTGGGTGATCATCAGCAGGCGGCGCTTGTCGCAGCGGTCGACGAACACCCCGCCCAGCGCGCCGAGCAGCAGGATCGGCAGGAACTGCAAGCCGACGGTGAGCCCGAGCGCGGCGCCGCTGCCGGTCAGCTGGATGATCAGCCACGCCTCGGCGACCATCTGCATCCAGTTGCCGGTGATCGAGACGATCTGGCCGGCGAAGTACCGGCGGTAGTTCGGGACGGTCAGGGAGTCGAGGGTTCTCCGCACAGCAACGGTCAAGCGGGCTCGTCCTCCAACAGCCCCTCGAGCAGCTCAGCCGCTCGGCGCAGCGTGGCGCGATCCTCGGCGGGCAGGCGGCGCAGACGGTCGGCGAGGAACGCGTCCTTGCGGGTGCGGATCTCGCGCAGCAGGCTTTCGCCCTCAGAGGTCAGGGAGAGCAGACAGGAACGGCCGTCCGCGGGGTCGGGCATCCGCTCGACGAGCCCCTCCGCTTCGAGCCTGGCGATCAACCGCGTCGCGGTCGGACGCTGAATGCGCTCGCGCGCCGCCAGGTCACTCGGGGTCAGGTACCGGAAGCGGCCGATCGTCGCCAGGGCGGCGGCCGACGTGGGACTCAGCCCGCCTCCGGCCTCCTGCCTCAGCCTCCGCGCCGTCCGCGCGATGGCAAGGCGCAGGTGCGCGGCAAGAGGCGGAGAAGCAGATTTGGTTCGCATAGCTAACAGTTAGCCTAGCGAACTAGGGGCCTGACCCCTACTTAGCGGCGCTAACCAGAACTAGGGGCCTGACCCCTACTTAGCGGCGCTAACCAGAACTAGGGGCCTGGCCCCTACTTAGCGGGCGAACCAACGGTTTCCCCCTCTCAGGGAAAGGCCGGAACCGGCCCCGTGTGGGCGACATGGCCGTTGGAGGAGCCGTTGCTCGACGGCTCGTGCTCGGTGCGGTAGGGGTCGGCCTTGGGCCGCTCCTTGCCGCCCGGGAAGGCCAGGCGGACGATCGACCGCTGCACCATCAGCCACTGCTGCAGGAAGGGTCCGGTGTTGTAGGGCAGTTCGTACTTCTCGCAGATCGCCTTCACCCGCGGGGCAATCTCGCCGTAGCGCGAGCTGGGCAGGTCTGGGAACAGGTGATGCTCGACCTGGTAGCTGAGGTTGCCGCTCATGAAGTGGAAGGTCGGGCTTCCCTCGATGTTGGCCGCGCCGAGGAGTTGGCGGACGTACCAGCCGCCGCGGGTCTCGTCCTTCGCGTCCTCCTCGGTGAACGTGTAGGCCTGGTCGGGGAAGTGCCCACAGAAGATGATCGCGTGCGACCACAGGTTGCGCACGATGTTGGCCGTGAAGTTCGCCTTCAGGGTTCGCTTGAAGCCCTTGCGCCCGCTGAGCGCCGGGAACGCGATGTAGTCCTTGATGATCTGGCGGCGCGCCTTGACGCCCATGGCCTTCAGCTCGTCACGCAACTGCTGTTTGGACTTCTTGCCGCTGCGGATGGCCTCGAAGTCGAGGTCGTGTGACGCCACGCCCCACTCGAAGAACGCCATGAGCAGCAGGTTGTAGAACGGCTGCGCGAGATAGAACGGATACCACTTCTGCCTCGGGTCGATCCGCATGATCTCGTAGCCGACGTCCTTGTCCTTGCCCACGATGTTCGTGTACGTGTGGTGCACGTAGTTGTGGGAGTGCTTCCAGGCGGCGGCCGGCGACGCGGTATCCCAGTCCCAAGTCGAGGAGTGGATCGACGGATCGTTCATCCAGTCCCACTGACCGTGCAGGACGTTGTGGCCGATCTCCATGTTCTCGACGATCTTGGCCATCGACAGGCCGATGGTCCCGAGCACGAGCGCCGGCGGATAGCGCGAGGCCATCAGCATGATCCGCGACAGCGCGCCGAGCCGGCGGTGGAACTCGATGATCGAGCGGATGTACGTCGCGTCGCGGTCGCCGAGGTCTGAGTAGACGTCGTCATGGATCTCCTGAAACGCCTTGCCGATCTCCTCGATCTGCTCGGGCGTCAGGCGGTGGAGGGGGTTCGTGGATGTGGTTGCGGCCATGGTGGTCTCCTAGAGATCGATCTCGACGTCGCCGTCCGGAGCGGTCACGCAGGTGCGCACCATCTCCCCTTCTTCCCCCTCGATCTCCCCCGTACGGAGATCCCGCACACGCCCGACCCGCAGCCGGCCCACGCACGTGTGACAGATGCCCATCCGGCAGCCGAAGGGCAGGACGGCGCCGGCACGTTCGCCGCCGACGAGGATCGACACGCCCGGCTCGCACTCGGCCGAGCACTCGGTGACGCGAAAGCCCACGGTTCCGCCGCCGACGTCCTCGCCCCCCTCGCCGATCGTCGGCTGGAAGCGCTCGGTGTGCAGGGCCTCGGCGTCGGCGTCGGCCTCGGCCTCCCAGTGCTTCTCCATCTCGTCGATCATGTCTCGCGGCCCCGAGAGGAAGGCCTCGCGCTCGCGCCAATCGGGCACGATCTCGTCGAGGTGCGCGGCCCCGACGCGGCCCTTCTCCTTGGAGTGATGCTCGTGCAGCGTGTAGGCCGAGCAGCGCTCGCGCATGGCCCGCAGGTGCTCGCCGAAGATCATCTCCTCCGGCGTGCGCGCGCCGTGGATGTGGAAGATGTCGCCGTCGAACCCGCGGCGCTCGAGCTCGCGCAGCTGGCTCCAGATCGGCGTGACGCCAGAACCCGCGCTGATCATCAGCAGCTTTTCGGGCAGCGGATCGGGGAGCGTGAATTGCCCTTCGACCTCGCCCAGGAACACCGTGGCGCCCACCGGCATCTCGTCGACGAAGTACGGCGAGAGCTTGCCGCCCTCGGTCCGCTTGACCGTGACGCTGACGAAGTCCTCGGGATGCTCAGGATCGGCGGTGATGGTGTAGGCGCGCCACTGGCGGATGCCATCGATCTCGACGCCGAGGCGCACGTACTGACCCGGCTGGTGCCCCGACCAGCTGAACGTGGGGCGGATGACGATGGTCGCCGCGTCCGCGGTCTCGGGCTGCTTGCGAACGACGGTCCCGGTCTGCTCGCGGGCCGACCAGCGGGGATCGAGCAGCGCGAGGTAGTCGTCGGCCGGCAACGGCGTGGTCAGCGCACGGGCGAACGCAAGCGCGCGCCTGCGTAAAGGATGCAGCTGGGGCTCAGCGGCCTTCTCGACCACGAGAGCCCTCTTTCTTCGCCTGCCAGGGCAACACTGCGCTGAACTGTTGCACGAATGCGCTCAGGCCGCGTCGCCGGTGGCGCAGAGGGGCGGGTTGCGGATGCCGAAGCCGCCAAGCACGCCGCCGAGCGCCAGCAGCAGCGCGGAGATGCCGATGCCGACGTGAAACGCGCGCACGGACGCCGCTTCGACCGCTCCGGCCACGTCAGCGCCCGCACGACCGGGATCGACTCGCGCCAGCGTCTGGCGGCGGGCTTGCTCGACCAGCAAGGCGGCGGGCGCGGCCAGCCTGCGGTCGGCCAGCCGATCGTCGAGCGTCGAGCCGAACTGACCCGCGACGACCGCGCCAACCGCAGCGACCGCGAGCAGCCCGGCGACGCGGGCGATCGCGTTGTTGACCCCTGAGGCGATGCCGGCATTGGAGTCGTCGGCGTCGGCCAAGACGGTCGCGGTCAGCGGAGCCACGCACGCCGCGAGGCCGAGCGAGAAGACGACAAGCGGCAGCAGGAGATCGCCGATGAAGCTCGGGTCGGCGTCGACTCTCAGCAGCAGCAGCAGGCCCGCGGCGCTCAGCAGCGGGCCGCCCGCCATGAACAGGCGCGGCCCGAAACGGTCGGCCAGTCGCCCCGCCCGGCGCGAGAGGAAGAACAGGACCAGCGACGGGGGCATGGTCGCCAGGCCCGCCTCGAGCGCCGAGTAGCCCACCACCTGCTGGAGGAACAGGATCAGGAAGAAGAACGCGGCGCTCAGCCCCCCGTACATGAACAGCGTCTGGAGGTTGGCGAACGCGAAGTTGCGCCGGCGGAACATGCCCAGCGGGAGCATCGGGAACCGCGTGGTGCGCTCGCGGACGACAAAGGCGCTGAGCAGGACGAAACCCGCAAGGAACGGCCCCCACACCTGCGCGCTCGACCATCCCGCCTCGGGCTGACGGATGAGCCCCAGCACCGGGCCGGCGAGGCCGAGCATGGTCAGCGCCGCGCCCCACCAATCGACAGGTGCTCGGCTCGTGGCGCGCTCGCGGACGGCCACCGCCCGGCGCACGAGCAGCAGGGTCAGCACCACGAACGGGACGTTGATGGCGAAGATCCATCGCCACGACGCCACGTCGACGAGCCAGCCGCCGGCCAGCGGGCCGATGATGACGGCGATCCCGCTCCACGCTGTCCACGATCCGATCGCCGCGCCGCGCTCACGTGGGCCGAAGGCGCCGACGATGACCGCGAGCGAGCTGGGCGTCAGCAGCGCGCCGAACATGCCTTGGAGCGCACGGCCGGCGATGAGCACCTCGACGGTCGGGGCCAGCGCGCACAGAAGCGACACCGCCCCGAAGCCGGCGACGCCGATGGAGAAGATCCGCCTCGCGCCGAAGATGTCGCCGAGCGAGCCGCCGATGAGAATCAGCGATCCCAGCGTCAGCAGGTAGCCGTTGGCGACCCACTGCTGCGTGGCCAGCCCGCCGCCGAGGTCCTCGCGGATCGCCGGCAGCGCGACGTTGACCGCCGTCGAGTCCAGCGCCGCGACGAACGAGCCCATGATGGCCGCGGCCAGAGCGAGGCGCTTGGGATCGGTCACGGCGCGCAGTATCGCCGCGGCCGCACGTTACGTTGTCCCCCGCCACGGGAGAGAACGTAAGCCGGGCCGTCAGCGGTTCAGGCCTGGAGCACGACGGCAAGGCCCTGGCCCACGCCGATGCAGAGGGCCGCGACTCCGAAGCCGCCGCCGCGGCGAGCGAGCTCGTGCGCGAGCCCGCCGAGGATCCGCACCCCAGAGGCGCCAAGCGGGTGGCCCACGGCGATCGCCCCGCCGTTCGGGTTGACCTTCACCGGATCGAGTCCGGCCTTTGCCCACTCGCCGATGTCGGCCAGGCACTGAGACGCAAAGGCCTCGTTGAGCTCGACGACGTCGACGTCGTCCCAGTCAATGCCGGCCCGGCGCAGAGCGATGTTCGCCGCCTCCACCGGGCCGATGCCGAACACGTCCGGATCAACACCCCAGCTCCCGCGCCCGACAATCCGCGCGAGCGGCGCGCGCCCGATGGCCTCAACCCCGGCTTCGTCGGCCAACAGCATCGCGCCCGCCCCATCGTTGAGCGTCGACGCATTGCCGGCGGTGACCGTTCCGCCCTCGACGAACGCCGGCTTGAGCGCCGCGAGCCGCTCCACCGTCGTCTCAGGGCGGATGCCCTCGTCGCGCGCGAGCTCGACGCCCGGGACCGGCACGACCCAGCCGTTGTAGAAGCCGTCGTCCCAGGCGCGCGCCGCGTTGACCTGCGAGCGCGCGGCAAAGGCGTCCTGCGCCTCGCGCGTGATCCCGTAGAGGCCCGCGAGCTTCTCCGCGCTCTCGCCCAACGAGATCGTCCACTGCCCGGGCATCGCTGGGTTGACCATCCGCCAGCCCAGCGTCGTGGAGTGCAGCGTCTCGGGCGCGCGCGGGAAGCCACTGTCGGGTTTGAGCAGCACCCAGGGCGCGCGCGACATCGACTCGACGCCGCCCACCACCACGATCGACTCATCGCCGCACTCGACCGCCCGGCTGGCCTGCATCGCCGCGTCGAGGCTCGAGCCGCACAGCCGGTTGACGGTGGCCGCCGGGATCGACGTCGGCAGCCCCGCGAGCAGCACCGCCATGCGCCCGACGTTGCGGTTGTCTTCGCCGGCTTGGTTGGCGGCGCCCCAGAACACGTCGCCGATCTGCTCGGGATCGAGGTCGGGCGAGCGATCCACCAACGCCCGCAGCACATGCCCGGCGAGGTCGTCGGGCCGGACACCGGCGAGCGCCCCGCCGTAGCGCCCGAACGGCGTCCGCACGGCGTCGACGACGAAGCAGGAGCCCATCAACTCAACATTAAGGGGTCTGACCCCTTAATCTTTAAGGGGTCAGACCCCTTAATCTTTGTGGGCATGCACGTCGCCTACGAACGCGGCCTCCACGAGCTCGGGGACGGGCTGTTCGCCTACCTGCAGCCCGACGGCGGATGGGGTTGGAGCAACGCGGGGCTGATCACCGCCGACGGCACGTCGCTGCTGGTCGACACGCTCTATGACCACCGGCTGACGCGCGACATGCTCGACGCCATGGCCCGGGTCACCGAACAGTCTCCGATCGACGCGGCGATGAACACGCACGCCAACCCCGACCACTGCTTCGGCAACGAGCTGCTGCCGACCACCACCGAGATCTACGCGTCGAAGACCACCGCCGCGGAGATGGGCGACGTCTCGCCCGAGCTGCTGGCCGCGCTGAAGAAGAACACCGACCTCCCCGCGGAGCTCCGCGCGTTCGTCGAGCACGTCTTCGGGCCGTTCCACTTCGAGGGGATCACCGTGCGTCCGCCCTCGCAGACGTTCGAGGGGCGGCTGGACCTGACCGTCGGCGAGCGCCAGGTGTCGCTCATCGAGCTCGGACCCGCTCACACCGGCGGCGACACCATCGTCCACGTCCCCGACGCCGACGCGGTGTTCACGGGCGACCTGCTGTTCAGTCAGGGCACGCCGGTCGTCTGGGCCGACTATGACAACTGGATCGCCGCCTGCGACCGGATCCTCGAACTCGACGCGCGTGTGCTGATCCCCGGGCACGGGCCGGTCACCGACGCGTCCGGGATCCGCGACGTCCAGCGCTACCTGCGCTACGTCCGCGACGAAGCTCGCAAGCGGTTCGATGCCGGCATGGACGCCGATGCGGCCGCCGACGACATCGACGTCTCGGACTTCGCCGACTGGGGCGAAACGGAGCGGGTCGCCGCCAACGTGGGCGCTGCCTACCGGCTCTTCGACCCGTCGCTGGCGGCGCTCACCCCACCCGAGCAGCTGGTCAAGATGGCCGAGTGGCGAGCCCGCCACTGACGGCGCGCCACAGACCGCTGGCCACCGCGCCGGCCGCGAAGTACAGGAACGGCAACCACTCCGCCACTCCGAGCAGCCCGTCGGCGCCCGGCCGGTAGCTCGCCGCCCCGACTTCGACGATCGCCGCCTCGGCCAGGGGACCCGCGACGGCGGCCGCGAGACCGACGGCGAACGCGCGCGGTGACGGGTCCCACCACAGCCAGATCGCGACGGCCAGCGCCGCGGTCAGGACCACCGAGACCGTCGGCGGCTGCCCGCGCAGCGCGGCGGTCAGCGCGTAGAGGGCGAGGACCAGCGCGGCACCCAGCGCCGCGTCGGCGAGCGTCCGCTGTCGTCCTGGGGACGGGGCGAAGCGCTCGGCCGCCCACGCCGCTCCGAGCACCGCGCCACCCACCGCGAACGGGAACCAGATCGCGCTGCGCCAGACCTCCGGGACGCCGTCCCACTCATAACGCGTGGTTCCCGAGGCGACATGCGTTGCGTCGCCCGCCAGGCCGACGGCGAAGCCGATGACGAAGATGACCACCGCGACACGCACGCGCGAAGTATCGGTGAAGCTTCGGAGAAGACCGCTGGTAATCGGCGGATCCGCGGCTATCTTCACGGCCATGCGGCTCCGGTCCACCCTCATGGCTGTCACCGTCGTCGCACTCGCGGCTTCAAACGCGACCGCGGCGGCGCCGGACCGTTGGCCCCCGGTGAAGGGCAGCGGCGATCTGTTCGTCCACTTCGGGGAAGAGCACCTCGACGACGACGACGGCGAGATCATCTTCCCGAAGGTCATCGCCGACTCGATCCTGTGGTCCCCCGACCTCGTGGTGACGGCCGGCGACAAAACGTCTGACGGGACCGAGGAGAACCTGCTGCTGTGGAAGGACGCGATGTCGGCCTACGACCGCGCGGGCATCCCGTACTTCGCCGGACTCGGCAACCACGACCGCGCCGCGTTGCCGGGCTTTCAGAAGGGCATCTCGCCGCTGTCGCCGCTCGGCCCCTACCCGACCGTGTTCGCCGACCGCCCCTATCCGTTCGGTGACGCGCCGGCGCCTCCCGGCGTCACCCCGACGCGGCCCGAGAGCGATCCTGCGGGCGCGTCCTCGCACTACGCCTTCGACTTCGGCAACGTCCGCTGGCTCATCCTCGACAACTCGTGTTACGAGTTCGCCCAGTGCGACCGCAGCCAGAACCCGCCTTACGAGAACGGCGAGACCACGTTCGGCTTTCTGGCCGACCAGGCCGCGGAGGCCGACGAGGCGGGCAAGCTCGTCTTCGTCAACTTCCACATGCCCACGCAGGACCCGCGGCCCGAGCACAGCCAGCCAACCCGTCTGCCCCACACGTTCGGCGAAGGCGCCTCACCGGAAAACGGGCAGTTCGAGGACGCCGCCGCCGCTGCCGGCGTCGACGGCGTGTTCACCGGGCACATCAAAGGCCAGTGGATCTACGAGGCCCAGAAGGTCTCCTACTTCATCGACGGCGGCGGGGGCGGCGAGGTCTACGTCAGCGATGCGGAGGAGGCCGGCGTCGACTACGGCTACTGGCACGGCTTCCGGCTGCTGCGCGTCACCGGCAAGAACGTGGTGACCGACGCGGTGCCGGTGTTCGTCCCGGGCGGCATCACGGTGACCGAGCCCAAGCCCGCCCGGGTCGGAGATCGCATGACGATGGAGGCCTTCGGCAAGCAGCCGACGATGGAAGGCCCGGCGGTGGAGAAGCTCGAGCTGCGCAGCCCCGATCCCGAGCGTCCGAACCTCGCCAACCTGCCCGAGCCCGCGCGCATCTGGACGAGCACGAACCCACGGGTCGCTCGTCCTGTCGCGGTCAAGGGCGACGACCCGCGCCGCCACAAGCGCACGCAGACCAAGGGAGGGGAGTTTCGCGCGACCTGCCCCGGGCGCTCGAGGATCACCATCACGTCGGGCGCCGAGTCGGCCTCGCGCGTCCTGCGCGTCCGCAGCGCCAAGGGGCGGATCGTCCAGCGCATGACGGCAGGCCCGGCCAGCGTCGCCGTCACCCTCAACCAGCCCGCGGTCGTCGAGGTCCGTCTGCTGAAGGGCAAGCGCGTGGTGCGCACCCTGCGGCGGACGTGCTTCGCCGGCGGTGAGGCGCCGCTGGTCACGAAGTTCGGCCGTCGCGGCATCAAGCCCGGCGCCTACACCGCGGCAGTCACGGTCCGCTCAGACCGCAAGCCGATCACGCGGCGCTTCGCGGTGCGGGTCCTCGGCTAGCGCTTCGAGACCATCCCGCGGAACAGCACGCCGCAGACCACGGCGACGATCAACGCCACGAGCGGGATGCCCATGCCGATGACGTTGAACAGCGCGAGCAGCAGGCCGACCACGAACACGACGGACGCCGTGCCGGCGACCACGACGAGCTGGTAGCCGCGCTTCTCGCGGACGCTTCGCGGGGTGCGGGAGGGGCTGGGGGTCAATCCGGACATACCGTGCAGTATCCCCTTTTCATTCGTTGTGCTCGCGCGACAGCCGCGGATCGGGCACGCCGGCGCGGATCGCCTCGAGCTGCGCCGCGAAGGCCAGGCCCGCGAACAGGGCGATCGAGACCAGGAAGCTCCACAACAGCACGCCGATCGTCCCGGCCAGCGGGCCGTAGGTGGCGCCGAAGGCGTCAGCGACATCGAGGTAGAGCTTGAGCAGCCCCATGAAGACCAGCCACAGCAGGGCAGACAGCGCGGCGCCGAAGGCCAGCCACGACGGTTCGGGTTGCCGGCGGCGCGGGGCGTAGGCGAACAGCAGGGCGACCGAGCCGACGACCAGGGCCAGCCCGATCGGCCAACGCGCGATCTTCAGCGCGACGTCGAGCCCCTCACTCGAGCCGATCGCCTCGCGGATCGCCTGGCCGCCGACGAGGATCACGACCGCCAGGACTGCGAGCACGCCGGCGGTGACCGTCAACAGCAACGCGTTCCCGTACTTGCGCAGGAAAGGCCGGTCGCGCTCGGTGCCGTAGATGCGGTTGGCGCCGCGCTCGATCTGGGCCATCGCCGTCGTACCCGCCACCAGAGCGGCGAGCAGGCCGCCGGTCAGCGCCGCCTCGCCAGACTCCTGCCGGGCGGTCGAGGTGCCCTGGCGCAGGGCGTCGGTCAGCAGATCGCCGGCGGCCCCCGGGGCAAGCGCGTTGATCGTCTCCTGGACGACGCGACGGGCGGTCGCTTGCTCGAGGGCTTCGGCCAAGCCGATGACGGCGATCAGCGCCGGGAGCAGGGTCAGCGTGATCTGAAAGCCGAGCGCGCGCGAGTGGCTGAAGCTGTCGGCAGCGCGGAAGCGCACAAGCGCGTCGCGGACCAATCGCCGGCCCTCCGTCTCACGCAGGGTCTGGAGCGCCTCGCCGCCCTCGAGGTCCTCATCACGCGTGACCGGGACCGACCGGGCCGTGCTCACACGTCGAGCTGCTCAAGCGGGGCGGTCGCCGGTCCCTGCAGCACCGTGCCGTCCGGGGCGAAGCGCGACCCGTGGCACGGGCAGTCCCACGAGCGCTCGGCGGTGTTCCAGCCCAGCCGGCAGCCGACGTGCGTGCAGGTCGGGTTGACGGTCTGCAGCGACCCATCGTCGTCGCGGTACGCGCCGACAAGCTTGACGCCATCGCGGACGAGCCGCGCCTCGCCGGCCGGGACCTCGTCGAACGAGTCGGCCTCGGCGCCGCGCAGACGGTCGCCGACGAAATGCCGGCCGTCCTTGAGGACCTCCATCGCCACGCCCTTGGCCGAGCGCAGCGGGGTGAAGCGGTACGGGTCGAAGAAGTCGGCCCATTGATGCTCGCGCCCCTGGATCAACGCGGTCAGCAGCTCCGCGGCCATCGCGCCGTTGGTGAAGCCCCACTTGCGGTAACCGGCAGCGGTCCAGACGTGCTTGGAGACCGGCGTGTAGCGCCCGATGTACGGCACGCCATCAGCAGGCTGCAGGTCCTGGGCCGACCAACGGTGGGTGACGTCGACGACGTCCCAGTGCTCACGGGCCAAGGTCTCGAGCGCCGCGTAGCGCTCGCGGGTGTCGTCGTCCTCGCCGGTGTTGTGCCCCTCGCCACCGATCATCAACAGCTCCTCGCCGTCGATCGGGATGCCCCGGATCGAGCGGGTGGGCGGCCCCGCGGTAAT
>Ga0136633_1002361_pt1 | contig 13095 bp, 12 predicted proteins | sample AntDrymeUQ832206_2_FD_105494 | JGI IMG/M metagenome (GOLD analysis project Ga0136633, IMG submission 105494) | Polar desert sand microbial communities from Dry Valleys, Antarctica - metaG UQ83 (22.06) | ecosystem: Environmental > Terrestrial > Soil > Desert | place: Antarctica: Dry Valley... | reverse complement strand
CTTAGTGTCGTGAGGCGACACTAGATGAACGGTAGGGTTCGCCACCAGGTGCCGTCGCTCGAGCGCGTGCTCATCGTCTGCCTCGCGCTCGCCGCGCTCTGCGCGGGAGCCGCCCCCGCCGCCGCGCAGGTCCAGCCCTACCGCGCCAACGACTTCGGCGGCTTTCGCGATGTCCTGCCGCCGGGCACGAACGGGCGCTCGAACCTCGTCGAGCTGGCGGCGTTCCTGGCCACCGGCGCGCGTCCGGCGCACAACGACGACCAGCGCGACATGTACGCGCGGCTGCTCTCCGCGACGCCCGGCGTGACGAACGAGAACCTCGGCTCGCTGTTCAAGGATGCGAGCTTCGGCATCGCGCCCGGCGACCAGGATCGCGCCTACTCCCCCGCGCCCGGGCTGACGATCACGCGCGACAGCTCCTACGGCGTCCCGCACGTCTACGGCACCACGCGCGGGGCGGCGATGTTCGGCCTCGGCTACGTCGCCGCCGAGGACCGCCTGTTCTTCATCGACGTGCTGCGCCACACCGGCCGCGGCGAGCTGAGCTCGTTCGCCGGCGGCGCGCGCGGTAACCGCGCGCAGGACGCCGACCAGTGGAAGCTCGCGCCGTACACCGAGGCCGACCTCCAGCGCCAGGCCGACCAGCTCGACGACCTCTATGGGACGGAGGGAGTGCAGCTGCGCCAGGACGCGGCGAACTACGTCGCGGGTGTCAACACGTACATCTCGGAGGTGCGCATGGACCTGACGAGGCTGCCCGGCGAGTACGCGGCGATCGGCCATCCGGGCGGGCCGGAGCCGTGGAAGATCACCGACATCATCGCGACAGCCTCGCTCGTCGGCGGGATCTTCGGCAAGGGCGGCGGCGACGAGCTGAACCAGATGGAGCTGCGGCGCTCGTTCCGCGCGCGCTACGGCGCGCGACGCGGGGAGCGGCTGTGGCGCGAGTGGGCTGCGTACGAGGACGCCGACGCGCCGACGACGGTGAAGCGCTCGAAGGCGTTCCCCTACCAGACGCCGCCGAAGAAGCCGGCGCGCGGCGGGATGGCGATCGCCGACGCGGGCTCGCTGCGCCGGACGAGCGTCGTGTCCGCGGGCACCGGCAGCGCGGCGCCGCGCTCGGCAGCGTCGCGGATCGGCGCCGGGGTTGCCGGCGTCTTCCCCGACGGTCTGCGCTCGATGGGCATGTCCAACGCTCTGGTCGTCTCGGGCGCGGAGTCCGCCAGCGGCCGGCCACTCGCGGTGTTCGGTCCGCAGACGGCGTACTTCGCCCCGCAGATCCTCATGGAGCAGGACGTGCACGCGCCGGGCATCGACGCGCGCGGGGCGGCGTTTGCGGGCGTGAACCTCTACGTCCAGCTCGGCCGCGGCCAGGACTACTCGTGGAGCGCGACGTCGGCCGGCCAGGACATCATCGACACGTTCGCCGTCGATCTCTGCGAGCCGGGCGCAGGCAAGCCGACGACGGCGTCGATGCACTACCTCTTCCGGGGCGATTGCCTCGCGATGGAGGTCCTCGAGAAGACGAACCGCTGGTCGCCAACGCTGGCGGACGCCACGCCGGCGGGCAGTCAGCGCCTGCGCGCGGAGCGCACGAAGCTCGGCCTCGTCAGCGGGCGAGCGACGATCGGCGGCAAGCCGGTCGCCTACACGCGTCTGCGCTCGACGTACATGCACGAGATCGACTCCGCGCGCGGGTTCTCTGACTTCAACAACCCCGACAAGGTGCGCGACGCGCGCTCGTTCCAGCAGGCGGCGCACAGGATCGGCTACACGTTCAACTGGCTCTACGTCGACGACAAGGACATCGCGTACTTCAACTCGGGCAACAACCCGCAGCGCGCGGCCGGGGTCACGGGCCAGCTGCCGATGCCGGCGCGGCTGGAGTGGCGCGGCTTTGACCCTGAACGCGTGACGGCCGCCTACACGTCGTTCTCCAAGCACCCGCAGGCGATCAACGGCCAGCCGTACATGACATCGTGGAACAACAAGCAGGCGCGCGGCTACGCGGGCGCGGACACGAACCTCTTCTCGTCGGTCTTCCGGTCGCAGATGCTCGACCAGGAGATCGACGCGCGAATCGCCGGCCCGGCGAAGATCGACCTGCCGGGGCTCGTCGAGGCGATGGGCGAGGCGGCGACGACCGACCTGCGCGCGGAGAAGGTGCTGCCGTTGGCGCTGCGGGTGATCGGCGAGCCTGCCGATGCTCGGATGGCGGAGGCGGTGGCTCAGCTGCGCGCGTGGGTGGCGGACGGCTCACACCGGCGCGACCGCGACGGCAACGGGGTCTATGAGCACTCTGAGGCGATCAGGATCCTGGATGCGTTCTGGCCGCGCTGGATGCGCGCGCAGTTCGCGGGCTCGCTGGGGTCGGAGCTGTTCGAGGACCTGACCGACGCGCACGAGATCGACAACACGCCCAACGGCCGCGGCTCGCATCAGGGCTCGGCCTACCAGGGTGGCTGGTACGGCTACGCGTTCAAGGACCTGCGGCGGGCGCTGGGGCTGAAGGTGCGCAAGCCGTACTCCAAGCGCTACTGCGGCGGCGGTGTGCGGTCGCGCTGTCGCAGCGCTCTGCGGGCCGCGTTGTCGCAGTCTTTGAACGCCGACCCGCGGACGTTGTACCGCGACGCGCAGTGCACGGCGGCCGGCAAGCCCGGCGACCAGTCCTGCTTCGACGCGATCACGTTCCGTGCAACGGGCGCGGTCACGCAGCCGATGATCGGCTGGCAGAACCGCCCCACGTACCAGCAGGTCGTCGAAGTGCAGGGCCACCGCCCGCGATAGCGAAGTGCGGGCGGGCGATGTCCGCCTGGGTCGAAAGCGCCTCGCAGAACTTCGTCGCCCGCCACGAGGAGCGCGACGACGACGAGGTCGGCGAGATCCTGGAACTGCTCGAGGATACCCGTGACCGCGTGGGATCGATCTTCCCCGTGCTGCCGCCCGGCGAGGTCACAGTCGTGCTACACACCAGCAGCTGGGAGCTCGACCTCGCCCAGCCACTGCTCCCGATCATGCGCCGCGCGACGGCGCCGGCCGCGCGGCGCCACCTGGCGGGCTGGCCGGGTCGCAACGCCCTGCACACGCTGACACCGCGGCTTTTGGCGGCGCGCGCCGCGAGCGTAGAGGGCTCCCGCGAGATGCTCCTGCTGACACCCGCCGCGCTGTACATCCAGCTCGTCGTGGCGGAGTGCAATCCCGCGCTGCCACCACCGTGGTCCCCACGCTCGACTGCGCGTGCGAGGCAGTGGGCCTGGCTCATTGCGGGCGCCGGCCAGTGGTTCTCAGGCCAAACCGCCCATGCGCGGCCCGCGATCGCGCGGCGCCTTCGGGAGGGCACGCGCCCCGACTTCCCGCCGTCGCTGCGCGACGCGGCGTTGCTGGGCGGCACGGTGATCGATCTTGTCGCGCGCGAGGAGGGGGTGGGGCGCGCGGTGGAGCTCGTGTGCGGGCTGCCGCCGGGCGGGCCGCGCGAGGCGCTCGTGACGGTGTTCGGGGGGCGCGCGATGGTGCACTCCGAGGGAACGTGGCGAGCGCACCTGGCGCGGATGGCGGGACGCTGAGATAGGGCCACCGCCCCGCAGCGATCGGTCGAGTCACGTAACGCCGCTTCCGCGCGGCCGGAGCAGCCGGCAGGGGCTGCCGCTGCTACTCGCGCATTGCGCAAGCGAGCGAAGATGCTCGAGTTCGTCCAGAAGCGGGCGCGCGCCAACCGGGCAACGCATGGCGGATTCGGTGTGGATATAGCCCCGAAACCGCCATACGCGAGCTTCCAGAGCCGGCGCGGCGCGACCGAGTACCGGGGTGTGGCGAATGAGCCTCGTTCCACGTGCGTTATTCGCCACACCCCGCGCGTGAGTCCGAGCAACATCGGTAGACGCTCGCTCCTCGCGCGAGGCGCAAGCGACGATCCCGGCGACCGCGCCGGCTTACGCCGCGACGCGTCTGCCAGGCCAAGCCCCGGTCTTGACGCGCTCGTAGAGCGCATCGGGCGCGAGATCCGCGCCGCCTGGCCAGGTGACCGTGCCCGACTCCGGGTCAAGCTTGGCGGCCGCAAAGCCCTCCGGTGTGCGGGCGTGCTCGAAGACCGGGCCGTTCATCCGCGAGAGAACCTCGACGTCCCCGGTCAAGCCGTCGTCGAAGGCCAAGCCGAGCACGCCGTGGGCGCGGACGGCGACGGTCGTCAGATGCGGGGTAAGTCCGATCATTGCAACGGTTCGATGGTCTGAAGTGTCTCACCGGCGCGCGCTCGGCGCCAGTTCTCCAAGAGCTCCTCTTGATGCAGTTCCGCCCAGGCCATTACGAACCGAAGATGCCGTCGGGCCAACGTGCTCTCGATTACCTCCAGGCTGTCGATCTGGACCTTCGCCTCGCCATCGGCATGCAGCGCGTGAAAGTGGGGTGGATCGTGGTCGTCGAAGTACATCGTGATCACGAGCCCGAGGAAACGACTGATCGCGGGCACGACGGCACGGTCGCCGCACCACCGGTCGGCACCCGCTCCCGAGGGTGGCCCGCTCGCGCTGTCGCGTGAATGCAGCGCTCACCCGCGGCTCGCCGACCGCCCGCTCAGAGCTCAGCCGCCCGCATCCGGTTGTTGCGCGGTTGTGCTCGAGCTCGGCCAGCCCGAGCTCCTCCATCAACGGCGGGATGTACATCCCGAAGCGGCCGCGCAGGCCCTTCTTCAGGCCGTACCAGCCGCCGACCGGGTTGTCCTCCGAGCGGGCCCAGGCCTCACCGTGCCTTCCTTCGCCGGCTTCTGCTCGTCGGCGCTTCCCAGCGCCGTCCAGTCGCCGTGCTCGACGAGCATCGCGTGCAGGTCGTCCAGGGCACGCGCGTCGTACAGAAGCGTCGTCTTGCCGACCTGGCAGACGATCGCGGCAGGGTCGCGGTCGTCGTCGCGGTACATCGTGTACTCCGACGTCCCCGGCGGCGTCTTCAGCACCCACGGGTCGTCCTTGGTTCCGGATCCGGATCCGGGCACGCGGCCGATCCTGACTGGCGCTCAGCGGATGAACTCGGTCCCGAGCCAGATCACGAACGCCCCGGCCGCCAGCACCGCCAGCATCACCGCCAGGACCCGCTGCGGCGCCGTCTCCTCCAGCGGCTCGTCGCGCACGATCTCCGCTTCCAATAGCACGTCGCGAGCGGCGCAATGGCCCGACGCCGGGACCATCACGTCGCGCGGCCCCGCCGCCAGCATGTCCGGCACGTCGAAGCCACGTGTGCGGCGCAAGGTGGAAGGGATTCCCTCCTCCAGCAGCATCCCCTGGACGAACTCCGCCTCGGCCTGGTTCATCGCGCCCGCCACCCGGACCAGGTTCCCCTCGGTGTAGCGGGGGTCGACCTTGCGCGCCCGCGCGTGGCGCTCGCTGACCGGCTCGACCACCTCGCTCGGGCCGTCGTACACCAGCGGCATCCGACACGACCGGCAGAAGCGCTCGTCCGCCGAATGGACCTCGCCGCAGCTTGGGCAGACCAGCTCGCCGATCAGGTCACCTCGACGTCGACTTCCCGGATCACGCCGTCCTCGATCAGGTAGGACCTCACCTCGGGCTCGGCGTCCTTGGCCTTCGGCACGCCGACGATGAGCCACTCGACACCCGGCCACCCCGCCGCGAAGTTCACGTCGGTCTGCGACGGATACGCAGCCGAGCGCGTGTGCGAGTGGTAGATCGCGACGAGCTCATCCTCGCCCTCGTCGGCGAACGCGAACCTGATGAGCTCGCGGCCGTCGATGTCGAAGCGAAACGGGCTTGCGGCGAGGTTCTCCATCGCGCGCGCACCCGTTGCCGAGCGGTCGCGCCCGACCACCAGGCCGCAGCACTCGTTCGGCGTGTCAGCAAGCGCGTGCGCGACGATCTCGTCGAGCACTGTGCGGGCGATCTTCACCCCCTGGAGGCTACGCGGCGCTCTTGGACGTCAGACGAGGCTTGTCGTCGTCCTCGTCCTTGTTGCCGGACATGTCGGACAGGCCCTCCTTCAACGAACGCAGGCCCTTGCCCAGCGAGCGTCCGGCCTCCGGGAGCTTCTTGGGTCCGAGTACGACGAGTGCGATGGCGAGGATGAGCAGCATCTCGCCCGGTCCGAGGTTGAATGGCATGGCTTACAAGCCCTCCGGAGGGTCGTTGAATAGTGAAGTCGACAGGGTCATCTCTTCCCCGTCTCGAATGCGTTGGGCACGGGCTCGCGGCCGGCTCGGCGGCGCAGGATCGCGAGGTGCTGGCCGTGGTTGGCCATGATCGTGGCACCTGTCTGCAGCAGCCGCGCCTCGCCGAGCTTGCCCATCGCGTCGAAGTACGCCGCCACCGCCGCGGTCTCGAGCTCGATGAGGAAGCTCAGCACGTCGGCCTGCGAGCGCACCGCGCCGAGGCCCTTCGCGAACGTGTCGACCTCCCCCACGCCCTTCGGAGGGGCCGGCGGCGCGCCGCCGAGATCGGTCAGCGCCGTCGTCAGCGTGTCCGCATGCTCCTGCTCGTGCGCGCGAAAGCCTCGCAGGACGGTGCGCAGCGCGGGCGACAACGTCCCGCCGTCCAGCAGGGTGTCGTAGGCGATCACCGTCGACAGCTCCAGGGTGATCGCGGTCTGCATGATCGGCACGTCGGTGCTCGAATCGGCGAACGCGGTGCGCACCGACCACAGAAAGGGAATCGCGCCGGCCGCGATCACGACGCCGCCGAGCCGCAGCAGCTCGCGCCGGTCACGCTCGATCATCTCCTCCGAAGCCATCGCCATCAGGCAGCCTGCCCCGTCACGAACGCCGACGGCACCGGATCGCGCCCGAGCGCATCGAGCAGGACGCTCAGATGCTCGGCCTCGCTGGTGATAATCGACGCGGCGGTGGCGCGCAGGTCGGTCTCGGACAGCTTGGGCAGCGCGTCGATGTAGGCCGCGATCGCCGTGTTCTCCAGGTCGACGGCGAAGCGCAGCGCATCGGTCTGCGTGCGCAGGACCGGGAAGTCGTAGGTGGACTTGGCGCGGTTCGGCACCCCGTCGGCATTCTTGATTGCCGCCACCAGCCCGTCGGCGTGCTCCTGCTCCTGCTCGAGGAAGCCCTTGGCGATCGCCAGCACACTGCCCGTCATCTGCGCCGCGCCGGCCTTGTAGGCCGCGACGGCCATCAGCTCGAGGTCCAACGCCCCGTTGAGGATCTCGACATCCGCCATGTCCGACTCGTCCGGACCGATCTTGACCGGGTTCTTCGTGTCGTCGCTGCACGCAGCCAGGAGCACCGCCGAGGCACCGGCGACGCTCACGCCCGACATCCGGAAGAAGCGCCTGCGCGACTGCGGGTCGCGCAGGAAGTGGTCGAGGTCCATCTCAGTCTCCTGTAGGGGCTCTGCACGCTACTGCGACGTGCCAACGACGTCCCGGCAACGAACAGCCATCAGGGACTGACTGCGGGCGCGGGCGCCCGCCGGATCACCACCAGACGGTGGACTCCAGGTTCGCGATCTCCTCGACGGGCTTGGTGTAGATGCCGGAGGAGAGGTACTTCCAGCCGTCGTCGCAGACGACGAAGACGACGTTGCCCTCGTCGATCTCGTTGGCGATCCGCACCGCGACACGGGCGATCGCGCCCGACGAGACGCCGGCGAAGATGCCCTCCTCGTCGAGCAGCTTGCGCGTCCAGATGATCGCGTCGGAGTTCGTGACGAAGATCTTGCGGTCCAGCAGGCTCAGATCGATGATCTCGGGGATGAAGCCGTCGTCGAGCGAGCGCAGCCCCTGCACGGGCTCGCCCTGCATCGGCTCCGCGGCGACGATCTTGCACGCGTCGCCGAACTCCTCCCTGAAGCGCCGGCCGATGCCCATGAGCGTGCCGCCGGTGCCCAGGCCGGCGACGAAGGCGGAGATCTCGTCGAGCTCCTCGAGGATCTCGGGCGCCGTCCCGTTGTAATGCGCGAGCGGGTTGGCCTCGTTGCCGTACTGGTAGGGCATGTAGTACGTGTCGGTGTCCTGGGCCATCTCGTTGGCCATCGCGACCGCGCCGTTGGAGCCCTGGTTGCCGGGGCTGTAGACGATCTGCGCGCCGTACATCTCCAGCAGCTGCGTGCGCTCGGGCGTCACGTTGTCGGGCATGACGACCTTCAGCGGATAGCCCTTGCGCCGGCAGATCATCGCCAGGCTGATGCCGGTGTTGCCCGACGTCGGCTCGAGGATCGTGTGACCGGGCCGGATGAGCCCGTGCTCCTCGGCGTGCTCGATGAGCGCGCGGGCGACGCGGTCCTTGACCGAGCCCGTCGGGTTCATCGACTCCATCTTGGCCCAGATGCGCACGCCCGGCTTCGGGCTCAGACGCTTGAGCTCGACGAGCGGCGTGTTGCCGATCGCCTGCACGATGTCTCCGTAGCGACCGCCACAAGGACGGTTCTGGAGCGGCGGGAGGCCCATGTGTCCAATCAGTGTAGACAGGCAGGCCAGTCGCCCTGAAGCCGTGGACGCGCCATGTTGTCAGCGCAGTCCCACGAGCGCGCGCGCGTATGAGCACTGAGCGCCCCCGCGCTTCGCTAGGGTCTCGCCCGCCGCGGCCGATGCTCGCGGAACGCCCGCATGGTCTTCCCCACGGTCCAGTTCGCAGTCTTCTTCCCGATCGTGCTCGCGCTCTCTTGGGCGCTCATGCGACGCCAAGGGGTCTGGAAGCCGTTCATGCTCGCCGCGAGCTTCCTGTTCTACGCGGCGGCGGACCCGATGTTCTGCCTCATGCTGGCCGGGATGATCCTGGGCAACCAGGCCGCCGCGCAGCTCATCCACCGCTCCGAGGACGCGCGCCGGCGCAAGATCATCGTGGTGGTCGCCGTCGCCGCCGACCTGATCACGCTCGGCATCTTCAAGTACTACGGATTCTTCGCGACCGAGATCAACGGGCTGCTCGAGACCGCCGGCCTCGGATTGCCGGTCCCGCTCGCCGACATCGTCCTGCCGGTCGGCATCAGCTTCATCACCTTCCAGGCGATCTCCTACACCGTCGACGTCTACCGCCGCCTCGTCGAGCCCGCCACGACGATCGACGTCGGCCTGTACCTCAGCTTCTTCCCTCACCTCGTCGCCGGGCCGATCGTCCGCGCGCGCGAGTTCATCCCGCAGCTGCAATCCCCGCGCGACCCGAAGAAGGTCGCCGTCGGCGCCGGTGTCGCGCTGATCCTCATCGGCCTGGTGAAGAAGGTGGCGATCGCCGACTACCTCGCGCGTGAGATCGTCGACCCCGTCTTCGGCGTGCCGCAGGCCTACTCGGCGCCGGACGCGATCCTCGCCACGTACGCCTACGCCGTGCAGATCTTCTGCGACTTCTCGGGCTACACGGACATCGCGATCGGCCTGGCGCTGCTGATGGGCTTCGTCTTCCCGCAGAACTTCGACCGCCCGTACCGCGCCGCGTCGTTCGGCGAGTTCTGGCAGCGCTGGCACATGACGCTGTCGCGCTTCCTGCGTGACTTCCTCTACATCCCGCTGGGCGGAAACCGCAAGGGCAAGCTGAAGACCGTCCGCAACCTCATGATCACGATGCTGTTGGGCGGCCTGTGGCACGGCGCGGCCTGGGGCTTCATCCTGTGGGGAGCGATCCACGGCATCGCGCTCGTGATCGAGCACCAGTTCCGGGGGAAGATCAGGCTGCCGCGGTGGCTGGCGTGGTTTCTCGTGTTCAACATCGTCTGCCTCGCGTGGATCCCGTTCCGCGCGCCCGACCTCGACCTGGCCGGCGCGTTCGTCTCGCGCTTCCTCGACTGGGGCCCCGCGACGCTGTGGACCGCTCCGATCGTGATCATCACGTTCCTCGTCATCGGCCTGCAGTTGCTGCCGGCGCGACCGATGGACGCCCTGCGCGTGCGCTTCGAGCAGCTGCATCCGGTGGCGCTCGGCGTGAGCATGGCGTGCGTCATCCTCTTGGTGGCTGCGACGGTGTCCAGCCAGGGCGTGCCACCCTTCATCTACTTCTCCTTCTAGAGAGACGACCCGTGTCAGAGCCCACAGAGCCCACAGAGTCCGCAGAGCCCAAGCCCCAGGACGATCCCCGCCAGCGCAACCGCTTCATCCTCGATCGCGAGAGCGGACGGATGCTGCGCGCTCGCGACGCGCTGATCTGCGTGTTCTTCGCCGCGGTGCTGCTGATGCTCATCGAGGGCGCCTCGATCCGCAACACGGGCAAGAAGATGGACTCCGGGATCCAGCGCTCGGTCGTGCTCGCCGTCGGCCATCCCGCCGGGTGGCTGGCCGACCAGCTGCCGCTCGCGTCGGCGGCCGACAAGCTCATCGCCGCCCTCTCCCCCGACGACGACCTGAGCGGCGGCCCCGGCGGCTTCAACTCCGCGCCGGTCGGCGGCGGTCCGACGCAGGTCGCGGGCGAGGGCGCGGTGGTGGCGCCGATCACCGCCGACGCCTTCGATCCCGCCGAGCTCGGCGTCAAGCCCGAGCAGCTGCCGTCGCTGAAGAACCTGCTGGTGACGGGCGACTCGCTCGGCCAGCCGCTCGACGTCCAGCTCGCCCGCGAGCTCGCCGGCGACGGCGTCGTGACGACGCGCGACGTGCACCTGGGCACCGGCATCTCGAAGACCGACATCGTCGACTGGGGCCTGCTGTCGGCCAAGCAGGTCAAGGACGAGAAGCCCGATGCCGTGGTCATGTTCATGGGCGCCAACGAGGGCTTCCCGTTCCCGGCCGCCGGCGGCGACAACGTGACCTGCTGCTCGCCCGAGTGGGCCGTGACGTACGCCCAGCGCGCGCGGGCCATGATGGACACCTACCGCCGCGACGGCGACGCCCGCGTGTACTGGCTCACGCTGCCGATGCCGCGCGCGGTCCCCCGCCAGAAGGTGGCGCGCGCGGTCAACGCCGCCATCGAGGTGGCCGCCCAGCCATACCGCTCGCAGGTGCGCGTCCTGGACATGAACGAGGTCTTCACGCCCGGTGAGCGCTACCGCGCGGCGATGGCCGTCAACGGCCGCAAGACGCTGGTGCGCCGGCCCGACGGGATCCACCTCAACGACGCCGGTGCGGGCGTCGCGCTGGACATCGTGCTCGCGCGGCTGCGGGCGGACTTCGCGTCGCTCGGCTGACGCCAGGAGCCGGAGAGGTCGCGCAAAGCGCGGGCAGGCGGGAACATCGTCGCGTGGATCACGTTCGCTCCGAACTCGTTCCTGCAGGTTTTCCCCGGCACTCGGTCGACCTTGTGTGACATATGTCACACCTCTCTTAATCCGGTGCGTGAGAGGCTCGCGTCGTGGAGGGCAGATCGGCACCGTGTTCAGGATGACTCCCCTCGGCGCTCACGCAAATCGCTCGCGGAGAGCTCGAGGCCAACGGGCGGCCAGCGCGATCGTCCTGGTCGCGCTCGTGACCGTGCTGACCGGCAGCACATCGCTGGCGGGCACAGCGCATGCGTCGTTTCCGGGCGAGAACGGCCGGCTGGCGTTCCACAGCTCCGCGCGCACGGGCAACAGCGACATCTTCGCCGTTTCGCCGGCCGGAGGGACGGCCCTGAACGTCACCGCCAACCCCGCGCGCGACGTCGACCCGCAATGGTCCGCCGACGGGCAGCGCTTGGCGTTCTCGTCGGATCGCAGCGGTGACGAGGAGATCTATGTTCGGGAGGCGAGCGGCACGCTGACCCGGATCACCTCGAGTGCGGGCGCGGACCGCGAGCCGGCCTTCTCCCCCGACGGGACGAGGATTGCGTTCGTCACGACGCGTGCCGGATTCGAGGAGATCTATGTCATGCAGGCCGACGGGAGCGGCGAGACGCTGCTCGTGACGGGATCCTCGGGCCTGTCGCGGCGCAGCCCCGTCTGGTCGCCCGACGGGCAGCGGATCGCGTTCACGGCGACGACGTTTGGCGACGCCGCGCTCGAGGTCGTCAACGCAGATGGCACCGGCCGCACACAGCTGGTTCGCAAGTCGACGTCCGGGCTGTGGCCGGCCGGTCCCGACTGGTCACCGGACGGCCGGCACATCGTCTTCTGGACGACGTCGCTGGGATCCAGCGGCGGTGACCTGTATGTGGTGGGTGCCGAGGGGAGTCCCTTGACGGCCCTGTCGACGGATGCCGTGTTCGAGCGCTGGCCGGTGTGGTCTCCGGACGGGACGCAGATCGTCTTCAGCGCGCCGACCGACGGCGCCAGCCTCACGTTCTCCGACCTGTACGCGATCGCCGCGGACGGCAGCGGGCGCCGGCGCATCACAAGCGACTTCGGCGGCGACGACCTCGCGAGCTGGCAGTCGACCGCGGTGAGCGCGCCGCTGATCGAGATCGACGACCCCCGCGACGGCTCCCGATCACGCGACACGACGCCCACCGTCGACGGCGAAGCCGGCATGGAGCCCGGTGACCTGCCGACGGTCACGCTGCGCGTGTACGCGGGCAGCACGACGAGCGGGACGCCTCTGCAGAGCACGACCACCACGCGGGACGCGGCGACCGGCGCGTTCTCGGTCGATCTCGAGGAGTTGGCCGAGGGGACGTACACCGTCGTCGCCGAGCAGGAGGATGACGCCGCAAACGTCGGCTTCAGCACCGCCCACACGTTCAGCATCGACCTCACCGCACCCGAGGTGTCGATCACGGAGCCCGCCGCCGACGCGACGACCACCGACGCGTCGCCATGGGTTCGCGGGATCGCCGGAGCGGCGACCGGCGATCTGGCGACCGTGCGCGTGCAGGTCTACGCCGGCTCGGCCGCGTCCGGTCCCGCGGTGCAGGAAAAGACCGCCACGCGCGACTCGACGACCGCCGGCTTCTCCGTCGCCCTCGAGGCGCTGCCGAACGGGACGTACACGCTCGTCGCCGAGCAGGACGACGCGGCGGGCAACGCCGGCGCCAGCGCCGCGCGAACGTTGCACGTCGACGCCGCGCCGCTCACGGGCCGCATCGCCTTTCACTCGTGGTATCGCGAGGAGAACGACGAGGTCTTCGCCGTCGACCTCGACGGCAGCAGCCTGCGCAACCTGACCGCAAGTCCGGCGAGCGACATCAACCCCGCGTGGTCGCCGGACGGGCGCCGTCTGGCGTTCGCGTCGGATCGCTCCGGCGACTACGACATCTGGGTGCGCGAGCCGGACGGCTCGACGACGCGGCTGACGGATGCGCCCGGCGGCGACTCG
>Ga0136633_1002360_pt1 | contig 13102 bp, 8 predicted proteins | sample AntDrymeUQ832206_2_FD_105494 | JGI IMG/M metagenome (GOLD analysis project Ga0136633, IMG submission 105494) | Polar desert sand microbial communities from Dry Valleys, Antarctica - metaG UQ83 (22.06) | ecosystem: Environmental > Terrestrial > Soil > Desert | place: Antarctica: Dry Valley... | reverse complement strand
GGCTGGCGCACCATCTGCGAGAAGCGGAACACGGCCAGCAGGGCGCCGAGGGTGAGGGCACCATCTCGATGGAGGACCACGCCCACGCCGAGGGTGAGCACGGAACCGAGGCTGAAGGCGGTGGCGGCGGCGGTGTAGGAGCCATCGCCGAGGAAGGCGGCGCGGCGGGCGGCATGCCACCACCGCGACGAGTGGTGGGCCAGCTGGTGCACGGCGTAGGGGCCGGCGCCGTTGGCCCGGAGGTCTTCGAGGCCGCCGAGGCGTTCCTCGAGGTCGCCGTACATCTGCGACTGGATCTCCCGCTCGGCGTCGTGGGCGGGCACGGCCACGCTGCGCAGCCGGATCAGGAGGAACCCGGCCACGGCCACCGAGCCGAGGATCAGGAGCCCGGCCCGCCAGTCGATGACGAAGGACACCACGAGCACGCCGAGCAGCAGGATGCCGTTGCCGAGCAGCTGGAGCACGGCCACCGAGGAGAACTCGACGATGGCCTCCACATCGCCATCGAGGCGTTCGATCATCTGGCCTGGGCTGTGGCTGCCGTGCCAGTCGAGGTCGAGGCGCAGGGCGTGGCGAGCCAGGTCGAGGCGGAGGTGGTTGCCCACCCGCCAGGCCAGGTCGACGGACTGCCAGGTGACCAGCACCTGTAGGGCGTCGGAGCCGACGGTGACGATGAGGAAGATGACGGCGATGCCGACGAGGTCGGCGGTGGGCTCGCCCCGCAGGGCGGCGTCGATGGCGTTCCCGAGCAGGACAGGGCCGGCCACCGGCGCCAGCGTGGAGACCAACAGGACCACACCGAGCACCAGCAGCCTGGCCCGCTCGGGCCGCAGGTACGCGGCGAGCAGGCCCGCATCGGAACGATGGGGGGACCCGGACATAGCCCGGCGACGCTACCGGCGCCCGCGCGCCCGGCTTGCCTGCATTTCGGGTCGTGTTGGCGGCGTCAGCCAGCCTCCGGCACGCCCCAGGGGCGGATGTCGCCGCTAGCCCGGCGCAGCACCTCGCCCTCACCGTCGCCGCTGGCGACCGGCAGATCAGGGAGGCCGCGGCTGGCGCGGAGATCTTCGATACGGTCGAGCTGGCGCTCCAGCTGGCGACGCCGGGGCCCCGTGACCTCCTCGAGCCCACGTTGGGCGGTGTCGAAGCGCTTCACGACCACGTCGAGGGCGTCGGCGAACTTCGTCCACTGCTGCCCGAAGCCGGCCAGGCACTGGAGGATCTCATCGCTGGTGCGGGCCAGGCGGGTCTGCTCGACCGCTTGGCGGATGACCGCCAGCACCGCGAACAGGCTCACCGGTGAGCACAGCACCACCTTCTGGCCGAGGGCGACATCGATGAGCTCAGGGTCGCGCTCGTGGATGAAGGCCCACACGCTCTCGTTCGGGATGAACAGCAGCACCTCATCGAGGGTGTGGTCGGCGTCGATGTACCCGCGGGTGGACAGCTCCTTCACGCGTCCGCGCACATCCCGCAAGAAGGCTTTGGCATGCGTGTCGCGCTCGTGGTCCGTCTCTGCCTCGAGGTGGCGCAGGTAGTTGTCGACCGGGAACTTCACGTCCATGTGGAGGTCGCGCCCGCCCGGGAGCATGAAGGTGACGTCGGGGATGGCACCGCCGGCGATGCCGGTCTGCTTGCGATAGGTGACGCCTTCGACCATGCCGGCCAGGCGCAGCACGTCGTCAGCCATGCGCTCGCCCCACTGACCCCGCGCCTTGGGGCTGGCCAGGGCCTCGCGCAGGTGACCGGTGGTCTCCGCCAGCGCACGGGTGGAGGACGTGGCCTCCTTGAGGCCCGACAGGAGCTGGCCGTGCTGCTGGGCACCATCGCGGTGGAGCTGGCCCACGACATCGCCCAAGCGCTCGAGCTGGCTCGTGAGGCCCTCCACCCGCTTCTCGAAGGCCGTGGTCCGCAGGTCGAGCTGGCGGGTGCCGCTGGACATCGAATCCCCCAGCTTCTCGCCGGCCATCTGGGCGGCCATGCCGGCGGCGGCAGTGACCGTGTGCTCGCGCTCCCTGCCCAACCGGAGCTCCAGCTGGGCGGCCTGGTGGGCCAGGGCCACGGCTTGCTGTTCCAGGGCAACGGCCATGCGTTCATCGGCCGCCGTGGCGCTGGAACGGGCCGCGCGCGAGCCGATGAGATAGGCGAGGACAAGGACAGCAGCGACGCCGAGGGCGACGAGGGGGGCGATCAGGACCATGGGGGCGAGTATGCGCAGGGGGTGTGACAACGGCCGCGGATGCCGGGCAAACGCCCTGGTCAGAGGCCCGAATAGCCTGGTCAGCGATGAGCACCTGGATCCTGCGGATGGACGAGCCCGGCACCGGGCCCCGGGTGGCCATCAAGGACCTCATCGACGTGGCCGGTACGCCGACCACCGCGGGCTGCGCGGTCGTGGCCGCCACCGCGACGGCGGCGGACGCCGATGCCGCCTGCATGGCGCCGCTGCGAGCGGCTGACGTCGCCATCGTGGGCAAGACCAACCTCCACGAGCTGGCCTGCGGGGGCACGGGCGTGAACCCGCACTTCGGCACACCCGTCAACCCGATCGACCCGGCCTGCATCCCGGGGGGCAGCTCCAGCGGGAACGCGGTGGCCTTGGCGGCCGGCGAGGTGGACATCGCCATCGGCAGCGACACCGCCGGATCCATCCGCAACCCCTCGGCGTGCTGTGGCACCGTGGGACTCAAGACAACCTGGGGCCGCATCCCGCTCGACGGCGTGTGGCCGCTGGCTCCCTCGCTCGACACGCTCGGCCCGATGGCTCGAGACGTAGCGGGGGTGATCGCCGGCATGATGCTGCTGGAGTCCGGCTTCACGGTGGCCGGCAGCGCGGCGCCCGTGATCGGCCGGGTACGGCTCCCCGATGTCGACCCGGCCATCGACACCGCCATCGACACGCTGCTGGCCGCCTCCGAGCTCGATGTGGTGGAGGTGCGGTTGCCGGGCTGGGACGCCGCCCTCGACGCGGGTTGGGCGGTGATGTTCCACGAGTACTGGACGGTCGACCACCACCTCTACGAGCAGGACCGGGCCGGCTTGGGCGCAGACATCGTCGAGCGCATGGAACAGGGCCGCTTGGTGACAGCCGCCGCCTACGAAGCCGGCCGGGCCCACCGGTGGGTGTGGAGAGCCGAGCTGGCCGCGGCGTTCGAGCGCGCCCCGGTGCTGGTCTGGCCCACCCTCGCCATGTTCCCGCCCCGCATCGACGATCCCGTGCCCAACACCCGCCGCACCAACCTCCCCGTCAACCATGCCGGCCACCCCGGCCTGGCCCTGCCGGTGCCAGCCGAAGGCCGCTTCCCAGCCAGCCTCCAGCTCGTCGGCCCCGACCACCGCGAAGACCTCCTCTGCGCCACGGGCCTCCTGCTCGAGGCCGCCGCCCGGTCGCTCCGCTGAGCCGCGGCCACTGATCCGTCGGTCCCTGTTCGGCAGAGCTGAGCCACGGGCGAAGGCAAGGGCAAGGGCGCGGCGGCGGGCGCGGGCGCCGCTGGAGCCCTCTGGGCGAGGAAATAGGGGTCACGAGGACGAGGGCGAGGAAATAGGGGTCACCCGTGAGCCCAGCTTCCTCCAGAGTCGGCAGATGACCCCTGTTTCCTCACGACGAGCCTCGCCCGACGGCCGTGACCGAGGCGTGCCGGCACCGACCGCACCGGTCCGCCTCGCCGCGCCCTTGCCCTTGACCTGTTTGGCCGGGATGTCGCGCCCGAGGGCGAAGGCTGACCCACCCGGCCCGGTACGGTCGCCCCCGTGGCGCGCATTCGGGTATCGACGGTGCTCGACGCCCCGCCGGCGGCGGTGTGGGCTGACCTGCAGGACATCGGCAGCCACGTCGAGTGGATGGCCGATGCCATCGCCATCCGGTTCCTCTCGGTCCAGACCTCTGGGGTGGGCACCCGTTTCGAGTGCGACACCAAGATCGGGCCGATCACACTCACCGACGTGATGGAGATCACCGAATGGGTGCCGGGCAAGGTGATGGGTGTGCGCCACGCAGGCGTCGTCACCGGCACCGGCCGCTTCACGCTCAAGAAGGCGCGCGGCGGTCGCACGCAGTTCCAGTGGAAGGAGAAGCTCGTCTACCCACCCTGGATGGGCGGGCCGGTGGGCGCCTTCCTCAGCAAGCCGGTGTTGCGCTGGGTGTGGCGCCGCAACCTGAAGCGACTCGCCTCTCGCTATTGATCGTGGTCAGGCGATTGATCGTGGTCAGGCGATGAGGAGGGCGCTGCCGGCTACCACGACGCCAAGGGCGGCGACGGCGCCGAAGGTGAGGGCCTTGTCCTTCAGGTAGCGGGGGCCGAGGTCGGTGAGGATCCAGCCGGCCAGGAAGCCACCGATGAGGCCGCCAACGTGGCCGCCCACCGAGATGTATCGGGACAGCGTGAAGGTGATCACAAGGTTCAGCAGGATGGTGCCCCCGAGGCCGGTGGAGAACGGGTCGATCCCCCGTGAGCGCATCACGGCCACGGCGGCCCCCATGAGGCCGAAGACGGCGCCCGAGGCGCCGACGGTGAGGCTGTCGGGGCTCACGATCATCACGCCAAGCGACCCGCTGAGCAGGGCGACGGCGTAGACGAGGCCGAAGCGCAGCCGCCCGAGCACGGGCTCGATCATCCGGCCGAGCTGGTACAGCACGAACATGTTGAGGCCGATGTGGATCAGGTTGAAGTGGAGGAAGCCGGAGGTAACCAGCCGGTACCACTCGCCGTTGGCCACGGACGGACCGAACAAGCCACCGTCCAGCCGCACCTCGGGGCGGGTCACCAGGCCCGAGCCAATGCCGGCCACGAAGATGGCCACGTTGAGGGCGATCAGCACCTGGGTGACGATCGGGCGGGTGATCAGCTGGTTGGGCCGCACGATCTTCTGGGCGCCCGACTTGGTGCACTCGGGGCAGTGGAAGCCCACCGACGCCTGGCGCATGCAGTCCGGGCAGATGGGTCGATCACAGCGCTGGCACACGACCCCGGCCCGACGGTCGCTGTGCTTGTAGCAGGTCTGGATCTGGGTGCTCACGGTGCCGCAGGCTACCGGCGCGCCCTCGGCGTTCCCCAGCAGGTGACCACGGTCGCAGCCTCAGCGGCGGATCGGTAGCACCCGCTCGTGCCAGAGGCGTCGCCCGTCGCCGGCGCCGGGGTCGTTGGAGACGGCCTCGGCCAGCTCCGTCAAGAAGGCGTCGACGGGCGGCTCCTCGCCCAGCTGCTGGTACAGGTCGACGGCCCGGGCGGCGTAGCGCAGCACCTGGATCGTCTCGATGCCGGCCAGGTCGTTGAAGAACCAGCCGCAGGACGTGTACATGAGCAGCGCGTTGCGCTGGGCGTCGAGGAGCACGCCGGCCCGATGGTGATCGCCGACTATGTGCTGGGCGGCGAAGTCGTCCCACGAGCAGGCGCCGAGCAGCACGCCTAGGTAGTCGTCGCGCGCCGCCCAGGGATCCTGCAGCAGGCCCGGTCCCCGGCGCTCGACGGCGTCCACGCCCCAATCGCGCAGCAGGTCGAGGGCGCGGCGCAACGGCGCCCGCCAGCGCTGGTGCCAGCCGTGGTGGCCACCGGTGTGGCAGCCGCAGTCGTCCATCCAGCGGCCCACCCCGTGGGCGCAGGACCACGCACTCGTGCGCACCCGCGCCTCGTGGGTGGGCGGGCGGTGGTCGAGCTCGTCGAGCAGGCGGGGCACCAGGACGCCCCGGGCGGGCGCCTCGACGGTGAGGGCGTGGTCCAGCACCTGCTCCGCTCCCCGGTGGTGGTGGCCGAAGGTCTCGCCATCGGTGGCCGCCATCACCAGGCCACCCGACTGGCCGGCATGGGCGATGGCACGGCTCACGATGGCCTCGCTGGAGGGCTCGCTGAAGGCGATCGTGTGGGCCAGGTCGCCGTCGTAGACGACCAGCTCGACGCCGCGGCTGAAGCCGTCGGCGTGGCACCAGCGCAACGCCCGGTCGCGGGCCCCCGCGGGTGCTCCCGGCGCGGTGTGGTTCAGCCACTCGCTGCTGCCCACCGGCCTGGTGGCCGCCACCTGGCCGGGCGCCAGGATCGTGAACCGGATGCCCTCCTCGGCCAACACCTGGAGGGTGGCGTCGTTCACGGCGGTCTCCGGGAGCCACATGCCCTCCGGACGGCGCCGGAAGCGGTGCACGAAGTCAGTGATTCCCCACCGCACGTGGGTGCGCAGGTCCCGCTCGTTGCACAGCGGGAGGATGGCGTGGCCGTAGGCCTGGGCGATGGCCCGGCCGGTGCGCCGGTCGGCCTCGAGGATGCGGTCGTACACGTCTCGGTGGTGAGCCTCCAGCCACGACAACAGCGTGGGACCGACGTTGAAGGACAGGCGCTCGAAGCTGCCCAGCTCGGCGTTGGGCCGGTAGGCCTCGGCGGTGATGCGCTCGTTCCAGTCGTGGTAGGGCGCGGCGTCGGGTTGGGTGGGCACCTCGCCCGTCCACGGGTCTTCCCGGGGCGGTTGGTAGAAGTGCCCGTGGATCACCAGACTGACGGGGGGCATCAGCCGGGCACGAGGTACAACACGGTGAGGGGCGCCAGGTCGAGGACGGTGGACTGCTCGCACCCCTGCCAGGGGATCGGCTCGGAGGCGAGGTGGGGCACCCAGCTTCCCGCGCCCACAAAGCGGGCTTCGTCGGTGCTCAGCAGCCCCCACCACCCTCCGGCCCGGGGCAGGCCGAGGCGGTAGCCCGACTGCGGCACGCCCGACAGGTTGGCCACGCACACGAGCACATCGTCGCGCCCAGGGAGCCGGCGCTCGAAGGCCAGCACGCTGTGGTCGGTGTCGTCCACGGAGAGCCAGGCAAAGCTGGCGGGGTCGCTGTCAGCCAGGTACAGCTCGGGGTGCTCGGCCTGGATGCGGTTCAGCTCACCGACCAGGCGCTGCACGCCGGCGTGGCGGTCGTCGTCGAGCAGGGCCCAGTCGAGGCCCCGATCGTGCGACCACTCGCGCGTCTCCGCCAGCTCCCCGCCCATGAACAACAGCTGTTGGCCGGGATGGGCCCACATCCACGCGTACATGGTCCGCAGGTTGGCGAAGCGCTCGTGATCGTTGGCGCCCGGCATCTTGCCGAGCAGCGGCTTCTTGAGGTGCACGACCTCGTCGTGGCTGAGCGGCAGGATGAAGTGCTCGGCCCAGGCGTAGGTGAGGCCGAAGGTCAGGTTGTTGTGGTTGAAGCCCCGGTAGAGCGGATCGATGGCCCAGTAGTCGAGCGTGTCGTGCATCCAACCCATGTTCCACTTGTGCGTGAAGCCAAGGCCGCCGGAGAACACCGGCCGGCTCACGCCCTCCCACGCCGTGGACTCCTCGGCGATGGTGAGCACACCGGGCTGCACGCGATGCACGACGGTGTTGAGCTCCTGCAGGAAGGCCACCGCCTCGAGGTCCTCGTTACCGCCGTGCACGTTCGGGGTCCACTGGCCCGGCCCGCGGGAGTAGTCGCGGTAGATCATCGAGGCGACCGCATCCACCCGCAGACCGTCGACGTGCAGCTCACCCAACCAGAAGAGGGCGTTGGCGACGAGGTAGTCGCGCACCTCGGCCCGGCCGTGGTCGAACACGAGCGTGCCCCAGTCCGGGTGCTCGGCCCGCTGCGGGTCGCGGTGCTCGTAGAGCGGGCCGCCGTCGAAGCGGGCCAAGGCGCCGGGGTCGCGCGGGAAGTGGGCGGGCACCCAGTCCACGATCACACCGATGCCACGCTGGTGGAGATGGTCGACGAACCAGCGGAAGTCGTCGGGGTCGCCGAAACGTGACGTGGGGGCGTAGAAGCCAGTGACCTGATAGCCCCACGACGGCTCGTAGGGGTGCTCGGCCACCGGCATCAGCTCGACGTGGGTGAAGCCGAGCTCGTCCACGTGGTCGGCCAGCTGCGGCGCCAGCTCCCGGTAGGACAGGACGCGCCCGTCGTCGTGCCGGCGCCACGAACCTACGTGCACCTCGTAGATGCTGAGGCGGTCGGCCACCGGATCGCGCGACCCCCGACGGCCCATCCAGTCGCCGTCGCGCCAACGGTGCTCGCTGGCGAAGACGATGCTGGCCATGCCGCCGGAGTGCTCGGCGAACTGCGCCATCGGGTCGCCCCGCTGGGTGGTGGCGCCATCGGAACCCACCACCTCGTACTTGTACGGGGTGCGCGATCCCACGCTGGCGACGAAGCCCGCCCACACTCCGGCATCGAGGCGCTGCAGCGGGTGGTCGTCGCCGTTCCAGTGGTTCCAGGGGCCCGTCACCGCGACGTGGCGGGCACCGGGTGCCCACACTGCGAAGACGGTCCCGTCGACGCCGCCGATGGTGGTGGGGTGGGCACCGAGCACCTCCCACAGCCGCTCGTGTCGCCCCTCAGCGAACAGGTGGAGGTCCACGTCGGTGGGCAAGCCGGGCGGCCGGGCCAGCTCGGTCACGGCGTGTCCTGTGGGTGCAGGAGGCGGGCGATGCCCGCGAGGGGGATGGCCACCTTGTCGGGCCGGTGGGCCAGCTCGTAGCCGAGCTCGTAGACGGCCTTGTCGAGCTCGAAGGCGGTGAGCACGGCCGTGCGATCGTCGTCCGCTGCCGGCAACAAGGCGCTGATGCCCTCGTGGCCGAGGTAGCCGTCCAGAAGCGCCGCGCGGTTGCGCGCCTCCCACGCCACGAGCAGGCCCAGAAGTTCGTCGTCGCCCTCGTCCCACTCAGCCAGTCCGGAGACGGCGGCGTAGTGGAACGACCGCAGCATGCCAGCGACATCTCGCAACGGGGACGAGGCGGTGAAGCGACCCTCGGGGATGCGGGCCGGCTCCCCTTCGAAGTCGAGCACCATCCAACCGGCATCAACCTGCATCACCTGCGCCAGGTGGAGGTCGCCGTGGATGCGGCACTCCTGCCCCACATCCCCCAGGCCTCGGGTGGCCTCGAAGCGGCTCCGCACCGCGGCGTGGTCGAAGGTCGCGTGGTCGACCGAGGCGGCGCCGCCGGCCACCAGCTCCTCGAGGTTGGAGACCATCTCGTCGGCCCACCGGTTGACGTCCCCCGCCGCGCTGCCCCAGGCCTGGGCCATGGCCATGTGCAACCCGGCGATGGTGGCGCCCAGGCGCTCGGCGTCGGGCGCGAAGTCCCCACCGCACTCCTCGGGCGGGAGGCGCGACGCCAGCACATCGCGCACCGACGTGCGGGCCAGCTGCCAACCCTCGGTGGCCCCCACCAGGAACTCCCGCAGCACCGCGAGGTCGGTGCCATCGCGACGAAGCTCGGCCAGCGGGGGCAGCACCTGGTCGTAGCCCAGCCCGGCCAGCACGCGCGTGATCTCCACGTCTGGGTTGGACCCGGGTTCCACCTTGCGGAAGATCTTCAGGATGGACGACTCATCAAACACCACCGAGCTGTTCGAGTGCTCCAGCACGATCGGGCGGCGCACTTCGACCTCGACGTCGGGGGCGACCAGGTGAAGGACGGCGATGGCGAGGTCGGGATCCACCAGCGCGTCGTAGAGCACCACGTCGCCGTCGGACCCCGGCACCACGGCCACGATCTCCCGCTCCTTGCCGTGCAGGAAGTCGGGCCGCGGGTCGGCTCGGCGGGCGCCCACGAACACCTGGTAGGTGTGCTGGCCGCCGTCGACGAAGGTCACGTCGACGAGCGACCAGGCCAGCAGCGGCTCGTCGGGGTTCGGAACCTCCAGCCACTGGAGGGTGACGCCGGTGATCTCCCGGTCATGCGCTCCCGACCAGCGCTGGCGAGCAAGGTGCTGAGGCAGGTGCTCGACGAGCGCGGCGGCAAGGGTTGCGTGGTCGATCACGACGGCTCCTCCCCGGGGGCGCCGTCTAGGCGGAACCAGTAAAAACCGTGGGGCGCCAGGGTGACGAAGTAGGGCAGCTCGCCGATGGCGGGGAACGGCACCCGGCCGGTGAGCTCCACCGGCACCTTGCCGGCGTGCTGTTCGAGCATCAGCTCGCAGGGCTGTGGGAAGCGGCTCAGGTTGTTCACGCACAGCACGGTGTCGTCCTCGTCGCAGCGCAGGTAGGCGAGCACGGAGGGGTTGTCGGCGTGGAGCACCTCAAAGGACCCGGTGCCGAAGACAGGGTGCTCCTTGCGGACCTGGAGGAGACGGCGCAACCAGTGCAGGAACGACGATGGGTCGCGCTGCTGCGCCTCGACGTTGACGGCCTGGAAGCCGTACACGGGGTCCATCAGGGCCGGCAGGTAAAGCTGCGCGTAGTCGGCGGTGGAGAAGCCGCCGTTGCGGTCGGGGGTCCATTGCATCGGGGTGCGGACACCGTCGCGGTCGCCGAGGAAGATGTTGTCCCCCATCCCGATCTCGTCCCCGTAGTAGAGGACGGGGCTGCCCGGCATCGAGAAGAGCATGGCGTGGAAGAGCTCCACCACGTCCTCGTCGTTCTCCAGCAGAGGGAACAGGCGCCGGGAGATGCCGATGTTGCGTCGCATGCGCGGGTCCTTGGCGTACTCCTCGAACATGTAGTCGCGCTCTTCGTCGGTGACCATCTCGAGGGTGAGCTCGTCGTGGTTGCGTAGGAAGATGCCCCACTGACACCCGTCGGGGATGGCCGGTGTCTGGGCGAGGATCTCGGTGATCGGGTGTCGCTGCTCCCGTCGCACCGCCATGTACATGCGCGGCATGAGCGGAAAGTGGAAGCACATGTGGCACTCGTCGCCGTCGGCCCCGAAGTAGTCGACGACGTCCTCGGGCCACTGGTTGGCCTCGGCCAGCAACACCCGGCCGGGGAACTCGGCGTCCACCATCTTGCGCACCCGACGGAGGTACTCATGGGTTTCGGGGAGGTTCTCGCCGTTGGTGCCATCGCGCTCGAACAGGTACGGCACGGCGTCGAGGCGGAAGCCGTCGAGGCCGAGGTCGAGCCAGCACCGGACGACGTCGAGCATGGCGTCGGCCACCTCGGGGTTGTTGTAGTTCAGGTCGGGCTGGTGGTGGAAGAAGCGGTGCCAGAAGTACTGGCCTCGCTGGGCGTCGTAGGTCCAGTTCGACGGCTCGGTGTCCACGAAGATCACCCGGGCCTCGCTCCACCGCTGGTCGTCGTCGCCCCACACGTACCAGTCGGCCCGCCGGTTGGTCTTGTCCTGCCGGCTCTCCTGGAACCACGGGTGCTGGTCGGACGTGTGGTTCATCACCATGTCGGCGATCACGCGCATGCCGCGCTTGTGGGCCTCCTCGATGAGGTTGGCGGCATCCGCGATGTCCCCGTACTCCGGTAGCACCGAGAAGAAGTCGCTGATGTCGTAGCCGCCATCGCGCAGTGGCGACTCGTAGAAGGGCAGCAGCCAGATGCAGTCGATGCCCAGCCACTGCAGGTAGTCCAGCTTCTCGATGAGGCCCCGCAGGTCGCCAGTGCCGTCGTTGGTGGAGTCGTAGAACCCCTGCACCAACACCTCGTAGAACACGGCCCGCTGAAACCAGCGGTCATCAGCGGGATCGAGGGGGTCGATCGGGGGTGTCATCGCTCCCAGGCTGGCAGGATCCAACGTGCCGTGAGGAGTTGGCGATCGGGGGGACCTACCACCCAGGTCACTCCGCATCCCAGCCGTGCCCCCAAGTGTGCCAGTTCTCGGCGCTCGACCACACCCACCGACCCTGCCCACCCACGACGGCAACGACGGCCACGACCACCGATGAGCAAGGCAGCTAGGAATGGATGACGGCACGCAAGGCGTAGCGACGGCTTCGGCGACTGCGCCCCAAGGGCCTGCACCGCGAGGCGACTGCACGGCCCGGTCTCACTGGAGGGCCAGGTCGCTGAGATGTACCATCACCGGGTTCTCTCTACGGGCAGGGGCGATGACATGGGCGCAGGACCGGCACATCGGGTCGTTCGGGCACTGCTGGCGCTGGCGCTGGTCGGGGGGCTCGCCACGGCCGGCGCGGCTCCGGCGGTGGCCGACGGTGCCGGCGCGACATCGGCGCGACGCAGCGATCCTGGGGCGGTGCTGTCGGCCAGCCGGGGGAGGGTCCTCGAGGCCGGCTACTACCACACGTGCGCGGTGACCACCGCCGGCGCCGCCCGCTGCTGGGGCGACAACGGTTCCGGGCAGTCGACCCCGCCCGGCGATCTCGGCACCGTCACCGCCATCACCGCCGGCTACTTCCACAGCTGCGCGGTGACCACCGCCGGCGCCGCCCGCTGCTGGGGCTACAACGGTTCCGGGCAGGCCACCCCGCCCGGCGATCTCGGCACCGTCACCGCCATCACCGCCGGCTTCGGCCACACGTGCGCGGTGACCACCGCCGGCGCCGCCCGCTGCTGGGGCTACGACGCCTACGGGCAGGCCACCCCGCCCGGCGATCTCGGCACCGTCACCGCCATCACCGCCGGCGCCTCCCACGCGTGCGCGGTGACCACCGCCGGAGCCGCCCGCTGCTGGGGCGACAACGACTACGGGCAGACCACCCCGCCCGGCGATCTCGGCACCGTCACCGCCATCACCGCCGGCGACTACCACAGCTGCGCGGTGACCACCGCCGGCGCCGCCCGCTGCTGGGGCGACAACGACTACGGGCAGGCCACCCCGCCCGGCGATCTCGGCACCGTCACCGCCATCACCGCCGGCACCCTCCACACGTGCGCGGTGACCACCGCCGGCGCCGCCCGCTGCTGGGGCAACAACGACTACGGGCAGGCCACCCCGCCCGGCGATCTCGGCACCGTCACCGCCATCACCGCCGGCGACTACCACACGTGCGCGGTGACCACCGCCGGCGCCGCCCGCTGCTGGGGCAACAACGGGCTCGGGCAGTCGACCCCGCCGGCGGGCTTGGTGGTCGCCCCCCGGGTAGTGGTCGACGCCGGCGGCTCCCACACGTGCGCGGTGACCACCGCCGGCGCCGCCCGCTGCTGGGGCAACAACGACTACGGGCAGGCCACCCCGCCCGGCGATCTCGGCACCGTCACCGCCATCACCGCCGGCGCCTCCCACGCGTGCGCGGTGACCACCGCCGGCGCCGCCCGCTGCTGGGGCTACAACGACTACGGGCAGGCCACCCCGCCCGGCGATCTCGGCACCGTCACCGCCGTCACCGCCGACTTTAACCACACGTGCGCGGTGACCACCGCCGGCGCCGCCCGCTGCTGGGGCAACAACGACTACGGGCAGGCCACCCCGCCCGGCGATC
>Ga0136633_1002359_pt1 | contig 13105 bp, 7 predicted proteins | sample AntDrymeUQ832206_2_FD_105494 | JGI IMG/M metagenome (GOLD analysis project Ga0136633, IMG submission 105494) | Polar desert sand microbial communities from Dry Valleys, Antarctica - metaG UQ83 (22.06) | ecosystem: Environmental > Terrestrial > Soil > Desert | place: Antarctica: Dry Valley... | reverse complement strand
TCGGCGGCCCGGCCGCGTTCGAGCGCGCGCTGGAGGTTATCGGACTCTCGCAACTGCGGGCTCGTGAGTGGATCGCCGATGACCTGCGCATCGACGTCTACGTCGATCAGCGTTTCACGGCGCCGGCCCAGCCGACCGACGTCGAGGTCGCGCAGGAAGCGGGCAAGGACGGCACCGGCGCGCCGTCGGCCGACCAGTTGCGTGAGGCGCGCCGTCGTCTCGTGCAGGTGCGCCGGGCGGCGTTGGTGGCTGACTGGTTGACGGGTATCCGCGAGCGCACGTCGGTCCAGATCGCGGGGCCGCGGTGAACCCGCCGCCAACGGGCTCGACCGGGCCAGCGATCGACGGGTCGCCGCCAGGGCTTCGCGAGGGCGTCCGCCGCCTGGCCGTCGTCCCGCTGCTTGCCGTATACCTTGCCGGTCCGGCGTGGGTCGTGCTCGTCTCGCCGGCCATCCCGGGCCTGCTGCGGATTGCGCTGCTGACGCTGGCCGGCCTCGCCGCGCTTGCGCCCCGCTGGTCCCCGACGATCCTGCTCGGCCTGGTCCCCCTCCTGCCAATCTGGCCGGCCTTGATGCCCGCCTTGCCCGACGGGCTCGTGCACCTGGTGGTGGCCACGCAGGCGGTGCCATGGCTGGTGCGACGGTTGCTCGGTCATCGCGGAGTCGGCAACAGCATGGTGCCCGGCTGGGGGCTGTTTGCCGCCGTCGGCACCGTGTCACTCCTGGTCGGTCTCACGCCTGAGCCGTGGCGGGGACTCGATCTGCCGCATGTCTGGCGTCTTGTCGCGGCCCACGTGCCCTCCTACATCTTCGAAGCCGATCACGCGCGGGGATCGAGCACCTGGCTGGTCTGGACCGTGATGGTCGACGGCTTGATGTGCGCGCTGATCGTCGGCTGGGCGGTGAATCGCCAGACGCGCCTCCTGGCGCTGCGCGCCGTCGCCGTGTCGGCCGTCCTGACCGCACTGTTCGGCATGTGGCAAGCGGTCACCGGCCTCGGTCTGCAGACCGCCTGGATGGTCTTCGATGCCGGGATCGTGCGGATCAATGCCACCTACATCGACCCCAATGCGCTGGCGGCGTTCTACGCGCTGGTGGCGCCAGTCCTGGCCGGACTGGCCATGCAGGCCCTCGGATGGCGGCGGGTCGCCTGGAGTGTCGGCCTCGTCCTGGTGCTGGTCGCCGTGGTGATGACGGCGGGTCGGGCCGGACTCGTCGCACTGGCGGTCGGCCTGCTGGCCATGGCCTGGGTCGCCCTGCGTCACGGCCTCGATGAAATCGACGCGACGCGTGTCGTGCGGCGTCACTTCCGGTGGGCGGTGCGCGCCACCCTCGTGGCGCTTGTCGCCGGGTTGCTGCTGCTGGTCGCGGTCGGCAGCGCGTTGAACGTGCGACACGAGCAGCAGACCTCGTACCTGCACACGTGGCTCTACACGTTCAACGTGCGCCAGCCCGCCGACGCCATCGCCAAGGGCCGCATCGCCGTGTGGGAGGTGGCGCTTGGATTGATCAGGGAGCATCCGCTGGTCGGCCAGGGCATCGGCGCCGCCCCCGGCCAGTTCGAGCGCATGCGAGCCGACCTCGGCATCGAGACGCTGCCGCACGACGCCCGGCTCTCGCCGCACAACACGTACCTGCTGGTGACCAGCGAACTGGGTGCGCTCGGCCTTGCAGCGTTTCTGTTGATGTTCTGGGCGGTCGTGATCGGGGTGCGCGCGCGAGACAACCTGCGAGACCGGGAGGCCGCTACCTGGCCGGTGACCGGGCTGGTCGGTGGACTGGTCGGCTACTCGCTGACCATGCTGACCGGTGACCGCATCCTGTTGCGCGAAGACGTCGTGGTGGGCGTGATCTGTGCCTCGCTCGCGACGATCGCGGCGCCGCCGCTGCCCCGGCGGTGGCGCTACGCCGCCGCCATCGTGCTGCTCGTCGCGCTGGCCAGCTGGCCGGTGCGCACCGGCTGGGTGCATGGCGGGCCACAGCTGCGCAGGGTGCCGCCCCACGAAGGCCTGCACCCGGAGCAGGTCGGGTCGCGCGGCGAAACCTATCGCTGGACCACCGGCGAAGCCCTGTTCTACGTGCCGGCCGGCGCCCGCCGGGTGACCATCCCGGTGCGCAATCTCTCCCCCGTGAGCCAGCGGCTGGACGTGACGGTCGACGGCCGCCCGGCCGATCTGCAGTATCTGGAGCCGGGCCCCTGGGTGACGCTGGACTACCGATTGCCGCCGCCCCCGGATGGACGATGGCACGCCATCGGCCTGCGCATCTCGCCGACCTGGCGGGCGCCGGGCGACGCGCGGACGCTCGGCGTGGTCGTCGGTGCCTGGCAATACGAGCCGCGCTGAGCGGGGCGGTGCTACGTGGGGGGCAGCAGACCGTGCCGTGTGGCGTACTGGTAAATCGCGATCTCGATGAGGTTGAACAGCGAGTGCGACACGGCCGGCGCCACCATGCTGCGACGCCGCAGGTAGATCACACCCCACAGCAGGCCGAGCGCGCCGGTGATGAGCGCCGCGTCGAAGCCCTGCGTCAGGTGGCCGAGCCCGAAGGCGACACTGAACAGGACCAACCCCAGTCGAGCGCCGCCGAGATCCTGATCGAAGCGATGCAGGATGAAGGCGCGCTGCACTTCCTCGCGCACGCCTCCGGCCAGGACCACCACGAGGGCGAACAGCGCCACCCGCCACGGTGAGGTGAGCATCGCCTGCAGCGGGTTCTGCGGCACGTTGTGCAGCCACGGTGCCAGCCACTGCACCAGGGCGCCGAGCACGATGACCAGCGCGAACACCAGCGGCACGTACGCCACGCCGCGTCTGACCTCGACGGCACGCGGCCCGCGCCCGAGCAGGACCTGGCCTGCCGACTCGCCGCGCAGGCGCAGGAAGAGCACCACCAGCACGACGACAGCCAGCGTGTCGAGCAACGAGACGGCCACCACGAAGCGGAAGGGCAGGGCGTCGCCCGATGTCACCCGAACGCCCAGGCCAATCAGCAGGCCGCCAATCAGCAACTGCGTCGGGAACCCGGAGCAGAGCAGCACCTCGAGGACCGACAGCGCGCGCGAGACGCGCGGCGCATCCGGAAGGGGCGCCTCCAATGGCTGGGATGGCGTGTCTATCACGTCCGGAGCACTCACCATGTAGATGTTACGCTGTTGACGCGCGCCGTTGTGCCTCCCTGGTTCGTGAAAGGTCGTCCTGTGTCGAGTGCACTTCAGTCCCCGCGTCAGCCAGACCCATTGCAGGATCAGCCTACCGGCGAGCGTGTGCTCGTCGTCGAAGACGATCGCGCCGCCCGGATCGGCCTGACCGAACTGATTCGCGCCTGGGGCTATGTCGCCGAGGACGCCTCCGATGGCGAGGAGGCGCTGCAGAAGGTCACGACGTTCCGCCCGGGCATCGTGCTGACCGACCTGGTCATGCCGCGCCTGGACGGACTGGGCCTGCTGCGGGCGTTGCAGGACCAGCTCAGCGACCTCTGCATCGTCATTCTCACGGCGCAGGGCACCGTGGAGACGGCCGTCGAGGCGATCCGCGATGGCGCGTACGATTACCTCACCAAGCCGGTCGATCCCCACCGGCTGCAGATCCTGCTGGCCAAGGCCGTGGAGCGGCAGGCGACGCGTCGCGAGGTCCGCGTCCTGCGCCGGCAGTTACGCGACCAGGGCAGTTTTGGCCGGATCATCGGGAACACCCCGGCGATCCGCCGGCTTTATCGCACCATCGAGCAGGCCGCACCGACCGGCGCCTCCGTGCTGGTCTGGGGCGAATCGGGCACCGGCAAGGAACTCGTCGCCCAGACCATCCACCAGCTCAGCGATCGGGTCAATCAACCCTACATTGCCATCAACTGCGCGGCCATCCCGGAGACGCTCCTGGAGAGCGAGATCTTCGGCCACGAGAAGGGTGCCTTCACCGGCGCCGTCGAGCGGCGCCTGGGCTGCTTCGAGCTGGCCCACCGCGGCACGCTGTTCCTCGATGAGATCGCGGAGATGGTGCCGGTCACGCAGGTCAAGCTGCTGCGGGTGCTGCAGGAACGGACGTTCCGTCGCCTCGGAGGCCGCGCCGAGCAGAGTGTCGACGTCAGGATCATCGCCGCGACCAACGTCAATCCGCTCGAGGCCGTGCAGCGCGGCAAGTTGCGCGAAGACCTCTACTACCGCCTCAACGTGTTCTCGATCGAGCTGCCGCCGCTGCGCGCGCGTCGGGAGGACATCCCGCTGCTGGTGCAGTCGTTCATCGGGGAGTTCAGCGGCCGCAACGGCAAGGACGTCAAGGCCGTGTCGCAGGACGCGCTCGCCCTGCTCGAGCAGTATCACTGGCCGGGCAACGTCCGCGAACTGCGCAACGTCATCGAGCGGGCCACGATCCTGGCCCCTGGCGAGTTCATCGAGACGGCGCAGCTGCCCCCGGAGCTGTCGCTGCCGCCGACCAGCGCCAGCGAGCGCCACCAGATCACCATCACGCCGGGCACCACGGTGGACGAGGCCGAGATGAAGCTGATCGAGATCACGCTGGCGCACACGGGCCAGAACAAGACGCGGGCCGCCGAGCTGCTCGGCATCAGCCTGAAGACGCTGCACAACAAGTTGAACCGCATGAAGGGCCGCGACCAGTCGCTCGACTGACCGCGCACGCCGCATGCGTCTCAGCTACCAGACCCGGCAGGCGCTGGGCGTCACCGGCATCGTCGCGCTGACGGTGATCGCGCTCAGCGTGGTGTACCTGGCCGCGCAGGCGCATGCCCTGCTGGCTGAGAGTGAACTGCGTGGACGGATGCTGGCCAACGCCACCTACCAGCGGGCGTTCACGCTGGTCCGCAGCCGGGAGTCGGCGGCGGCTGACCTGCAGACCGATCCCGGCCTGCGCGCCATCCTGCTCTCGGCCATCGGCTTTGCCGAGAACGTCACCTACGCGACCATCACCGACGTCCGCGACGTCGCGCTCGTCCATAGCTCACCCACCCTGGAGGGCACCGTCGTGCCTGACCAGGCCTCGCTCGACAACCTGCTGCAGGGTGGCCCGTTCACGCAACTGCGCGGCGTGTGGGAGCAACGCAGCTACGAAGTGACGCAGCCGCTGCTGCTCGGCGACGAGCGGTTCGGCTCCATCCGGATCGGCGTCTCCACCGTGCTGATCTGGGACGGCCTGAAGTCGGCGCTCAAGCCGATTGCCGTCGTCGCTGGGGCGGCGATGGTGCTGGCCATCGGGCTCTCGTGGCTCATGGCGAGACGGTTCCTCCGGCCCATCCACGTGCTGCAGAGCGGCATCGCTCGCCTGCGCGAGGGCGAGCAGGACGTGCGCCTCGATCTGCCGGACGAGGACTTCAAGGACCTCGGCACATCGTTCAACGCGATGAGCCAGTCGGTCTCGACGATTCGCTCGCAGCTGGTGGAGCAGGCGCGTCGTGCCGAGTCGGTCGTGGAACGGCTCGAGGACGCGGTGGCGATTGTCGGTCCCAACGGCGACGTCGGCTTTGTCAACACCGCCATGCGGGCGCTGCTGCCGACCCTTGCACCGGGCACCACGCTGGCCAGCGTGGTGCCGGCCGCGCACCCGTGTCGCGCGCTCGTCGAGCAGGCGCTCGCGGTCCGGGCGTCGCGGGGCCCGCTGATTGCCGACATGCCCGGCACGGCCGGGGAAGCGGGCAGCCAGCAGCAACTGATGGCGCATCCGATTTCCGATCAGGCACGAGGGTTTGTCGGCGTCATGCTCGTGGCGCGCAACGTCGGCGCGCTGTCGCAACTGCAGACCATGCTGCGCTACTCGCGCAAGCTGTCCTCACTGAACCGCTTGCTGGCCGGTGTGGCGCACGAGGTCAAGAACCCGCTGAACGCGATGACCATCCATCTGGAGCTGCTCCGGCAGAAGCTGGGCCGGCGGGCGCTGGCGGCGACAACGGCCGGTCCAGGCGCCGGGGGACCGCCGCCGAGCGACGGGCTGATGAGCCACGTGTCGATCATCGGCGAGGAGATTGGTCGCCTCGACCGGGTCGTCCAGGGGTTCCTGCGGTTCAGCCGCCCGGAAGAGCTGCAGCTCGAGCCGGTGTCTGTCTCGGCACTGCTGCAGGACATCGTCGACGTCGTGCGGCCGCAGGCCGAGCAGCAGGGCATCAGCGTCGATCTGGCAGCACATCGCGCAGCGGCGATCCAGGTCGATCGGGCGATGGTGCGGCAAGCGCTGCTCAACCTGGCGCTCAACGCCATCGACGCCATGCCTGAAGGCGGGTCGCTCTCGTTGCAGGCCCGGTCGATCGAAGACCAGCAGGTCCAGATCGATGTGACCGACACGGGACTCGGGATCCAACCCGAACATCTGAGCCGCATCTTCGATTTGTATTTCACGACGCGCGAGCAGGGGAGCGGACTGGGTCTTTCCATGGTGTATCGCACCGTGCAACTGCACGATGGGACCATCGAGGTGGAATCGACGCCCGGCCGTGGCACGTCGTTTCGCCTGCGGTTGCCCCGCGCGTGATGAGGAGAATGATTGTGAGACCCACCTGCCTGCCCGCACTGCGGCGGATCATCCGGCCAGGAGTTGTCCTCGCCGCGCTGTCGCTGGTCGCTGGGACCGCGTGCTCCCGGCCGCGGCCCGTCGCGGTGCCGGTCGTGGTGGCGCTCGAGGTGCCGCCGCCGCCGGACCGCGTGATCTCTACCCCGCCCGAACCGGTCGCGCCCATCGAGTCGACAACCGTGGAGCGGCCTGCCCCGGTGATACGGCCGGCGCGGTCGCGGGTCGCTGCAACCCGGCAGGAGTCGTCCAAGCCCGCCGACACGGCCCGCGTCGAACCCGACGCCGAGGTCCCGCCCGCGGCTCCGGAGCCTGCGGCCACGCCAGGCCCGCTGCTGCGCACCCCGCAGACCGCTGACGAGAACAACGCGGAACGCCGCACCAAGGACGTCCTCGGCCGCGCCAGCGGCCTGCTGGACCGCGTGAACCTTGCCACGCTCGGGCAGCAGGCGCGGCAGCAACTCGAGACCGCGCGGCGTTTCGTGATCCAGGCGCAGCAGGCCTTGGTCGAACGCAATCTGGTGCTGGCGTCGTACCTGGCTGACAAGGCCGAGACGCTGGCCAGAGGGCTGAGCCGCTAGCGGGCGGCGGACCTGTAGTCGAGTCCTACACGTGGCATCTTTGCGGTGCGATCGCGCCGCGGTCTACCCGGTGAGCATCGGCGCTGCCGCCCGATTTGCGTGATCTGAAGGGCTGTCTCGACAAGTGGCGAGTGGCATCCCGTTTGCTTTCTCTTGGGATACCTCGCTCCATAAGGGGCAAACTCCTCCAGATATTCCGCACCACCTGCGGGAGACCGGACGCACCGGTTTCCCGCCCTCACCTTCCCTCGCCAGCGCCGCTCTGCCAACGACCTTTTGCCTGTGGGCTTGCCACGGTCGGCCGCGGCATGACTGTAAGTGGCGCTGCGGAAAGGTCTTGCGGCGGATTTGGGCGTTGGCCTGTATATTGGGTGTCACCACGACAGGGCGCACAAGATGTGGTGTAAATTCCCGTTGACAACCCCTTGAGGGCGGAGCATAGTGGCTCTCCGAAGCGTCGAAGTCCGCCCTACCCGAGAGCACCCAGCCACTCGGAGTGGCGAGCCCCCGAGTCACCATGAACGAGGGTTTGTCGCAGGACGGATCACGCCTCCCACACTGGTCGAAGGTAGCGCCTGATCATGCCGCACGCGGCATGGCCCGCATCGAGTCGGGCGGGCGCATGTCGTCGGGAGTGGGCAGGCTTTGGCGATTCGCAGCGACGACTTGACATAGACATCGCCGTGCGCCGACCCGGGGGAGGGTTCGTGTCCGGCATGAGGAGGAAGGGAATGCAGTCTGCACAGTCGGTCGAGAGTGTCCTCGGCCAGTCGACTGGCACCGCGGATGTCGTGACGGTTCCGGGTCTGGAGTTTCCTCGGTTCTTCACGCGCGACGGGATCGATCCGTTCGACGCCGTGGAGTGGGAGACCCGCGCGGCGGTCATCGGCAACGAGAAGGGGCACGTCGTGTTCGAGCAACGCGACGTGGAGATCCCGAAGTCCTGGTCGCAGCAGGCGACCAACATCGTCGTCTCCAAGTATTTCCGCGGCACCGTCGGTCTGCCGGAGCGCGAGCGCTCCGTTCGTCAACTGATCGGGCGCGTGGTGGATACCATCACCAGCTGGGCGCGCACGCAGAAGTATTTCGCGAGCGAGGACGACCTGCAGGCCTTCAGCGACGACCTGAAGCACCTGCTCGTGTTCCAGAAGGCCGCCTTCAACAGCCCCGTCTGGTTCAACTGCGGTATCGAGCCCCACCCGCAGTGCTCGGCGTGCTTCATCAACGCCGTGCAGGACACGATGGAGTCGATCCTCACGCTGGCCAAGACCGAGGGCATGCTGTTCAAGTACGGCTCGGGCACCGGCTCGAACCTGTCGGCGATCCGCTCGTCGCAGGAGCTGCTGGCCGGTGGTGGCACGGCCTCCGGTCCGGTCTCGTTCATGAAGGGCTTCGACGCGTTTGCTGGCGTCATCAAGTCGGGCGGCAAGACGCGCCGCGCCGCCAAGATGGTGATCCTCAACGCCGGTCATCCCGACATCGTCGAGTTCATCAACTGCAAGGTCGAGGAAGAGAAGAAGGCGTGGGCGTTGATCGACGCCGGCTACGACGGCTCGTTCACCGGTCCGGCGTATGCCTCGGTCTTCTTCCAGAACAGCAACAACAGCGTGCGCGTCGACGACGACTTCATGCGCGCGGTGCTGGACGACAAGGAGTGGGTCACGCACGCGGTTCGCGACGGGGCGCCGATGGCGACCTACAAGGCGCGCGACCTGATGCACCAGATTGCGGAGGCCACGCACATCTGCGGCGACCCGGGCATGCAGTTCGACACGACGGTCAACGACTGGCACACCTGCCCGACGACGGCCAGGATCAACGCCAGCAACCCGTGCTCGGAGTACATGTTCCTGGACGATTCGGCGTGCAATCTGGCGTCGATCAACCTGATGAAGTTCGTCGACGAGCACGGCGAATTCCAGGTCGAGGGCTTCCGGGCGGCCTGCCGCGTGCTGATCACCGCGCAGGAGATCATCGTCGACAACGCCAGCTACCCGACCAAGGCGATCGAACGCAACAGCCTGGCCTACCGGCCGCTCGGGCTCGGCTACGCCAACCTCGGCGCGCTGCTGATGTCGCGCGGGCTTCCGTACGACAGCGACGGTGGCCGCGACGTGGCGGCAGTCATCACCGCGGTGATGACCGGTGAGGCCTACGCCCAGTCGGCGCGGGTGGCGCGCGACCACGGCGGTCCGTTTGAGGGCTACGAGAAGAACCGCGAGCCGTTCCTGCGGGTGATGCGCAAGCACCGCAACGCGATCAAGACCATCGATCGCACCAACGTCCCCAAGGATCTCTACGAGGCGGCGCGGGCCGCGTGGGACGACGCCGTCGAGATCGGCGAGCAGCACGGCTTCCGCAACGCGCAGGCCACGGTGCTGGCACCGACCGGCACCATCGGCTTCATGATGGATTGCGACACCACCGGCGTCGAGCCCGACATCGCGCTGGTGAAGTACAAGAAGCTGGTCGGTGGTGGCCTGATGAAGATCGTCAACGGCACCGTGCCGATGGCGCTCGACAAACTGGGCTACGGTGCGCAGCAGGTCAAGGAAATCGTGGCCTACATCGACGAGCACGAGACGATCGAGGGCGCGCCGCACCTGAAGGCGGACGACCTGGCCGTCTTTGACTGCGCGTTCAAGGCCCTGAAGGGGGATCGGTCGATCCACTACATGGGCCACATCAAGATGATGGGCGCCGTGCAGCCGTTCATCTCGGGCGCGATCAGCAAGACCGTCAACGTCCCCAAGGACGCGTCGGTCGACGAGATCCAGGAGGCCTACGTGCAGTCGTGGCGCCTCGGCGCCAAGGCCGTGTCGATCTACCGCGACGGCAGCAAGCGGACGCAGCCGCTCAACACCTCCAAGGACAAGCAGGTGTCTGCCGACGCGGCGGTCGCCAACGGCGTGCCGCTGCCGGTGCGCCGCAGGCTGCCGGACGAGCGGCCGTCGATCACGCACCGCTTCGACATCGCGGGTCACGAGGGCTACATCACGGTCGGCCTCTTCGAAGACGGCCAGCCAGGCGAGATTTTCCTGGTGATGGCCAAGGAGGGCTCGACGATCTCGGGCTTTGCCGACGCATTCGCGCAGGCGATCTCCTACGCGCTGCAGTACGGCGTGCCGCTGCAGGTGCTCGTGGACAAGTTCAGCCACGCACGCTTCGAACCGTCGGGGATGACGCGCAACCCCGAGGTGCGGTTCGCCAAGTCGATCGTCGACTACGTGTTCCGCTGGATGGCGACCAAGTTCCTCTCGCCTGAAGCGCGGTACCGTGCCGGTGTGAACATGCCGGACCCGAGCGCCCCTGCCGTCGACGCGCCGGCCAACACCGCCGTGGCGGCCACCATCGCTGCGGCTACCGCCGGCAAGGGGAACGCCGAGTTCGCCTCGATGCAGAACCAGGAGGACGCGCCGCCGTGCACGACGTGCGGCTCGATCATGGTGCGCAGCGGTGCCTGCTACAAGTGCGCCAACTGCGGCACCACGAGCGGCTGCGGCTGAGTCTCGCGGGACAGTCGACGTTGACCGCGTAGTCCCGACGCGGGTGGCCGAAGTACTGCCACCCGCGTCGACTCACGTTCGGGCGAACACCATGGCAGCCCGGCGGTCGCTTATCCGCTCGTTAAACCTGGCGGTGGGAGGCGTTGGACAGGTGCTAACTATCGCTGAGTGATCACGTCTGAGGCCGTAACAGCGGCCTCTCCGGGTGCCTTGCCGAGTCAACCTGAGGTCGATTCTCGGACCCAGCGCCCATCAACCAACCTCAGGCCCGATCTCTCACAATGCTCGTCGAACCCGCTTCGGCTCGGTAGCCATTCGGGACTGCCTGCGCCGCTCCCACGTGATCAGAAGAACAACTGGAACTGAAGTCGGGCCTGTGCGTGTCTGCGAGACGCTCGGTCCTCGACGTCTGAGATATCCCCTTGAAGCTTCAGATCATGCCCTTGCAGGTAGTAGCCGAGTCCAGCGCCATACTCTCTGGCGGCGACGAACGAATCGTCAGCATTATTGACGAGAGGTTGCAGTCGACTGTAGCGCCCCGTCACCTCGAGCCGCCGCGACAGCATGTACCCGCCTTGCACGTAGGCACCCCAGCCAGGCCGCGCGTGGATCGCCAGGGGCCCAGCGGACATCGTCACCATCCGGGTCGGCGTATCGGCACGCCGATACATGATCTCTGACGTGAGCGACCACCCCTTCCACTTGAGCACGCCGTCGGCGCCGGCGTGCAGGTAATCGACGTCTCCCGCTGGATAGGGTGTGCCGATCGTGCTGCGGGGCCGATTGGTGTTCTGGTTGTAGCCCACGCCAGCGCCGAGAGCGAGCCGCGGTCGCTGCCCTCGGCGGAGGTCGCCCTCGACGAGATCGTCGAAGGCGCCCAACGGCCACGCCTCCAGTCGAGCGGTGTACAGGAGTCCGGCCGCCCGGCCCCGGCGGTTTCGCCCCTCGCCGCCGAAGAGGCCGACGGAGTATCCCAGCGTGCCGGCACCGAATAGGTCACGCGAGAATACCTGCATGCCCACATCGCGGTCCAGATTCAGTTCGCTCACCACAATCGAACGGTCGACCATCTGGAGCGCCGATGACGACACCACGCGTTGGCGTGAGAACGGCACCTTCATCTGCCCGACGCGCACGGTCATGTCACGGTGCGCGGCCCACGTGACGTACGCATCGCGCAGCGGCAGGCGGAGGTCTGCTTCGTTGTCCAGGTTGGCGAACGACAGCTGCACGTAGTAGCTGAGCGACGGACCCGCGGCGTTGCCTTGGAACACCAGTCGCGCCCGGCGAATCGAGACCTCCGTGGTATTGACGACGTCACCCGGGTTGTCGACCGCTGTCGATCGCACCTGCAGCCGGGCTCTGATGTTCAAGGACGCGGAGTCGTCGACGGCGCGGATAGTCACACCGCGACCGAGGCCGACATCGACGAGCGGAGGAGGCGCCGCGGTTTGCGCGGCGGACTCGATAGCGATGGCGAGCGTCACACCGACCAGGATCAGGCGACTCCACATTGGATAGGCCACACGGTGGCAGGGCATCATCTGAATGAGGTTGCGCTGACGTGGACTGTGGCAGTGATGCGCAACCTGGCCGCTCCGCGATTCGGTCGTAACTGCGTCCCCGGCTGTGCAGTTGGTCGACGAGACGATGTCAGCCAGGTGAAGTAGTCACAAGTCATTCGGACGCCTGGTCACTCAGCGCCAAGAAGAACGGCGATGTAGCCGACATACAAGCTCAACATCACCACTCCTTCGACACGATTGATGCGGGGCCCAGTGACCATGATTGGAAGAAGTACAAGGGCGGAACCGAGCATCCACCAGTTGTCGGAGGCGATGATCGTCGGGTGCACGGACAGTGGCGCGATCGCAGCGCCCAGACCCAGAATGAAGAGGATGTTGAAGATATTCGAGCCGATCACGTTCCCCAGCGCCACGTCGTCCCGCCCTCGGACCAAGGACACGATGGAAGTCACCACTTCCGGAAGACTGGTGCCGGCCGCGATGATCGTCAGGCCAATAACGCGTTCGGACAGACCGAACCAGGTAGCGAGCGCAATGGCACCCGTGACTGTTGCCTGTGCTCCCGCCGCCAACAGGCCGATGCCCGCTCCGACCAGGGCGAGCAAGACCGGCAGCGCTCGCAGCCCAGGCGTTGTCGAGAGATTGTCGGCAGCCGCACTGAACTCCTGCCTCTCGACGCTATTCATCTGCCCGCGAACCAATGTCACCATGTAAGCCGTGAAGCAAAGATAGACCACCAGCAGCAATACCGCATCGAGCCGATTCAGCGTGCCGTCCTGCGCAAAGGCCAAACACATCAACGTCACGATGGCCATGACGGGATACTCCAGCCGGATGGTGTTCCCGCCGATCGTGAGCGGCCGTACGAGCGCGCAGAGACCCACGATCAAGAGCACGTTGAAGATGTTGGACCCCACCACGTTGCCGACCGCGATGTCGGTCTGTCCTTCCATCGACGCCAGAGCGCTGACTGCCAGCTCT
>Ga0136633_1002358_pt1 | contig 13108 bp, 10 predicted proteins | sample AntDrymeUQ832206_2_FD_105494 | JGI IMG/M metagenome (GOLD analysis project Ga0136633, IMG submission 105494) | Polar desert sand microbial communities from Dry Valleys, Antarctica - metaG UQ83 (22.06) | ecosystem: Environmental > Terrestrial > Soil > Desert | place: Antarctica: Dry Valley... | reverse complement strand
CGCGCTCGCGGATTATGTCGCGCGCCAGCTCAACGCCGCTTATCCGGACGGGGCGGAAGTGACCCGGACGCTGATGCGCGTTCTCGTTCCGCGCGCGCTGGCCCGGGTCGAAACCTGCTTCAGTCACATCGACAACAAATATTTCTTCGACGGGCAGAGCGCGGTGTTCGATCACCTGCATGGCGACCAGTACGCGATGTTCCTCTATCTGCTTTCTAATGAGGCCCATCGCGCTGGCGAGCCGGGAGCGGCGAAGAAGCTGTTCCTGCTGAACAAGGCGATGTTCGGAGTCGATGCCTTCTACGAGGTGCAACTCCCCGACATCTTCCTGTTCGTCCATCCGCTGGCGACGGTGCTCGGGCGGGCGACTTATTCGGACTATCTGATCGTCTATCAGCGGGTCGGAATCGGCAGCAATCGCGACGTCTATCCGACGCTCGGCCGCCACCTGACCCTCCATCCGGGCGCCAAGGTGCTCGGCCGCAGCGCCGTCGGCGACCATTGCAGGATCGCCAGCGAGGCCTTTCTGCTTGACCGCGACCTAGAGGACGGAATGCTCTATATGGGCGGGCCGCGCGAGCCGGTTATCAAGCCGCGGCCGGAGCCGGCGCCGATCTGGCGCACGCTATGAACCAGGGGAAGCCACCGTCCGTGAACGACACTTATAGCAGACGCCTGCACGCGGTGATCCCGGGCGGCGCCCACACATATTCGCGCGGCGACGACCAGTTTCCGGCCAACGCGCCCGCGATCCTGGAGCGCGGCCGAGGCGCGCATGTCTGGGATCCCGCCGGCAACTGCTTCCTCGATTACGGCATGGCGCTTAGGGCCGTAACGCTTGGCTACGCCCATCCCCGCGTGAACGCGGCGGTTGCGCGCGAGATCGACAAGGGCGTCAACCTCACTCGCGCGACGACGATCGAGCTGAAGGCGGCCGAGCGGATCGTCGAGCTGATCCCGTCCGCCGACATGGTGAAGTTCGCCAAGAACGGCTCAAACGTCACCACTGCGGCGGCGAAGATCGCCCGCGCCTATACCGGCCGCACCTATATTTGCGTGCCCCGGCAGCATCCCTTCTTCTCCTTCGACGACTGGTTCATCGGCACGACGGTGATGCAGCGCGGCACCGTGTCGAGCCATTACGCCTCAACCTTGTTGTTCGATTATGGCGACGTCGCTTCGCTCGAGCGCTTGTTCGCCGAGCATCCGGGCGAGATCGCCGGAGTGATGCTGGAGCCGGCGACGACCCAGGGCCCCTGCTCGCCCGCCTGTACGCGGGCGCTGACGCGCGACGGTCCGTCGTGCGACTGCATCCGGAACGGAGGCAATTTCCTCCATCAGGTCCAGACGCTTTGCCTTCGCGAGGGCGCGTTGTTCATTCTGGATGAGATGATCACCGGCTTTCGCTGGCATATGCAGGGTGCGCAGACCTATTTCGGCGTCGATCCCGATCTCACCACCTTCGGCAAGGCTATGGCCAACGGCTTCTCGGTCGCCGCCCTGCTCGGCAAGCGCGCGCCGATGGAGGTCGGTAGCATCCTGAAGGAAGGCGCCGAGCGCACCTTCCTCCTCTCGACTACTCACGGGGCCGAGATGTCCGGCCTCGCCGCCTTCCTCGAGACGATCCGTGTCTATGAGGACGAGGATGTCGTTGGGCATCTCTGGGACTATGGCCGTGGGCTCTTCGACCTGCTGGAGGGCCTGAGCACGCGGCACGGCCTTGCCGATCATTTCGTCATGGACGGCTCCGCGATCGCGATGAACTTCATCACCCGCGACCGCGATGGCGATCCGTCCATGGCGCTGCGCGCCCTGTTCCAGCAGGAGATGCTACGCGGCGGCGTGATGATGCCCTGGGTCGCCGTCTCACTCGCCCATGATGCAGCGGCGCTGGCCCAGACCGAGGCGGCTGCGGACAAGGCGCTCGCCGTCTATGCCAAGGCGCTGACCGACGGTGTCGAGACCTATCTCGAAGGGCCGCCTCTCAAACCGGTGTTCAGAAAGCACAATTGATGACCGGCGCGCTGGATAGCTTCCGCCTCGACGGCAAGACGGTGGTGCTGACCGGCGCCTCCGGAGTCCTCGGCCGCCGCTTCGGCGCCGGCTATCTGGAGGCCGGCGCCAACCTGGTCGCTCTCGACATCGCGCAGCAAACGCTCGATGAGGCCGCGCAGGCTTTCGGGATATCGAGCGCGCGAATTCTCGCTTTCGCCTGCGACATCACGGACCCCGCCGATGTAGACCGCGCGATCGCCCGAGCGACGGACCATTTCGGGGTCCTCGACGTCCTGCACAACAATGCCGCCAGCAAATCGCGCGACCTGCGCGCCTTTTTCGCGCCGTTCGAAGATTATTCGCTGGAGACGTGGCGCGAGGTGATGGCGGTCAATATCGACGGCATGTTCCTGATGGCGCAGCGTGTCGGCCGCGAGATGCTGAAGAGGAGGCAAGGCGCGGTGATCCAGACAGCCTCGATCTACGGCCTCGTCGGACCGGACGACGCGATCTACGAGGGATCGGACTATCTGGGCGGCCCGATCAACACGCCGGCCGTCTACGCGGCGTCGAAGGCGGCGGTGATCGGCCTCACGCGCTATCTCGCGACCCACTGGGCGAAGCATGGGATCAGGGTGAACTGCCTCGTCCCCGGCGGTGTCGAGAGCGGCCAGAATCTCGAGTTCAGCCGCCGCTACTCAGCTCGCGCGCCGATGGGCCGCATGGCGCGCGACGAAGAGATGGTGCCTGCCGCGCTTTATCTCGCCTCCGACGCTTCCTCCTACGTCACCGGCCAGGTGCTGGCGGTGGACGGCGGCTGGACCGCCTGGTGACGGACGCCGGCTGAGCCGACTATGGCCTCTTACCGATGAGCCTCACCGTCCGTATCGCGCGGCATTCCGGCATCTATGTCGTCGCCAACGTGCTTCAGCGCGGCACCGCCTTCGTGCTGCTGCCGCTCTACACCCACGTCCTGACGCCGGCCGAATATGGCACGATCGCGATCGTCACCGCGCTTGCCGGCATCCTCGCCGTCCTGTTGCCGATCTCGATCAACGGCGCGATCACCCGCTTCTATTTCGAGTATCGCGAGGAGCCTGAGCAGCTGCGGTCCTTCTGGGGCGCCATCCTCGCCTTCATGCTGCTGTCCTGCGGGCTGTTCGGGCTGCTCCTGCTGGTGTTCGGCGGCGCCTTTTTCGAATGGGCGCTGGGCGACGTCGCCTTCTGGCCGTTCGTCGCGATCGGCATTGCGACCGCGATGGCACAGCCCTTCTTCCAGACCGTCCAGACGATCTTCCAGACCCGAGAGCAGCCGCTTCATTATGCGGCGGTCTCCGGGGGTCATTTCCTGCTGACCCTGTTGCTGACCATCTATCTCATCCTCGGCGAGGGCTGGGGCGCCGCCGGCCCCCTTTTCGCAATGTTCGTAAGCTCGATATTGTTCGCCGCCGGCGGGCTTTATGCGCTGCGCCGCAACTTCCGGCTCTCGCTGCACCCGGCTTATCTGCGGGCGGCGCTCGCCTATGTGCTGCCCCAGATCCCGCACGGCCTGTCTTCGCTCGCTTTGACCACGACCGACCGCTTTCTTCTGAATGGATTGGTCAGTCTGGCGGCGGTCGGGATCTACAATATCGCCGCGTTGTTCAGTCTGGCCGTCGACCTCATCTGCCAGAGCGTGAACAAGGCGTTCATGCCGATGTCGATGCGAGTGATGCAATCGGCGGATCCGGCCGAGCTCGCCCAGCTGCGCGACGCCGGGCTGGCGATGGTCGCGAGCTTCTGCGTCATCGGCGCCAGCCTCACGGTCTTCTCGAACGAGATCGTCGGCTTTATCGCCGGCGTCGCCTTCGCCGGCGCAGCCACTTATGTGCCCTTCCTCGCCTTTGCCGGCGTGGCGGGCGGCATCAACTATGTGCTGGTGAACGTTCTTTTCTTCGAGCGGGCCGCGGCGAAATATATTCCCGTTCCGACGATCACCGGCGGGATCGCCAGCATCGTCCTCAACTATATCCTGATCGTTCGGCTTGGGCCCCTCGGGGCGGCGATCGGGACGATGGCTGCGCAGTTGGTCATGACGCTGGCGACCGGTCTCATCGCGGCGCGCTTCGAGCATGTGCGCTGGCCCTATGGACGCTTCGCCATTCTCTTCGTCGTCGCATTCGGCACCGCAGCGGCGCTGGCCTGGTTCGCGCCGTTCGGGTCGCTGGGCAATCTGGCCCTGCGAGCCGGCGGGCTGTTTCTGATCGTCATGCTCCTGAGCGGGATCGCCTGGAGCGCGCCGCTGAAATTGCTCCGCTTCGGCCTCTCGCTTGGCGGCGCCGGCCACCGATTCCTGGTCGCTCGCGGCGGGCGAAACGTCTTTCCCGAGGACCCCGAATGAACAGCGCCGAGATCATTGCGCTGTTGAACCGCTGCGAGGCGGAATATCCGGTCGACCGATGGGCCGTTGGCGATGTCGAGGTGTGGCCGATCGCCCGGATGCGCTGGTACAATTTGGTCCTTCATCACGATCTCGGCAGCGGCGCCGAGGGTGCCGGGGTGCGGTCGGGCCGCGGCTTCCTCGGCACAGCGGCGCGGACGCTGGCCGTGACGGCACGCAACCGCATTTTTGACTTCCACAAGAACGCGCGGCCGGGCCCCCAGCACCAAGCCATTCTGTTCAGCGACGGTGTGTCGCTCGCGAAAGTCGAAGGGGAATGGTACGATCGCTTCATGGATCCGATCGTCGCCGAGCTGGCGGCGGAGGGCCGCGAGTCGCTGCTGCTAATGCCAATGGCGGCCCCCGCCGTGCCCCGGCATACTCCGTCGCTGGCGATCCAGACGCGCCTCGACGCGGCCAAGCTGGCCTATACGGTCAAAGCCCGACTGTCGGGTGCGCCGCCGCACAACCTACCGCGTTTCGACGACGTGGTGGCGATGCTCCGACGAGAGGGCGCCGTCGCCGACCTGCCCGGCCGCGCCTGGCTGATCGCGCAGGCTGGCCGCATCATGGCCATGGCCCGGCAGTTCGATCGGCTGATCGCTCGGACCGGGGCAAAGCTCGCTTTCGTCAACACCTACTATAGCGCCGACGGCATGGCCTTCGTGCTGGCGGCGCGCCGCCGTGGCTGCGTCACCATCGACGTGCAGCACGGCGCGCAGGTCGATCATGTCGCCTATCACCGCTGGCGTAACGTGCCAGCGGACGGCTTCGCGTTGCTGCCTGACCTTTTCTGGTGCTGGAGCGGGGACGAGGTCGCCGCGATCCGCGAAGGCTTCGGGCTCAACGGGCCGCACCAGGGCGTCGTCGCCGGCAACCTGTGGTGGCGCGTCTGGATGCAGCCGGGCGTGGCTGTCGCCGAAGCGATGCAGGCTCGTCTGGCGAAGCTGAAGCAGCGGCACGGCGCGTCGCGTCATATACTCGTCACGCACACCTGGGGCCATACTGACGAGGATTGGCTCGCTATACTGAATGCGATGGCCGCCAGCTCCGACGACCTGGTCTGGTGGGTGCGGCTGCATCCCATGCAAATCTCGCAGCGGGAGCGTTTCAGGAAGGAGCTGAGATGCGCCGGCGTCCGTCGCTTCGAGCTGGACGCTGCGACGGACTATCCTTTGCCGCTGCTGCTCGATCATATGGACGCCAACGTCACCGAGAGCTCCTCCACAGTGCTGGAAGCAGCGACCGTGGGCGTCCCCTCGGTGATCACGACGCGGCATGGCGCCGACCTGTTCGGCGCCGAGCTCGGGGCCGGCCGAAGCCGCTTCGCCGCAGATTCCGACGGCATCCTCGCGGCGATCGTCGATCTCGTTCGGTCCGGCAGGGTCATCCGGCCGGGCGCCGTCTCCCCGGCCGACCCGAAGCTGTTGCCCGCCGTCCTCGCGGACGCCCTTGCCCGCGCTGGCGCGCGTGGTTGCCCCCCCCGGACGCAGACTGTATCGCCGCGCCGATGACTTCGCTCGCCAGTCCCGCGCCGTCGCCCGCGACGCATGCTTATGGCGGCCGAAGAATCGACCCGCTCTTCAGCCTGGTGCTGATCTATTACTGGCTTGTGCAGTTTATCGGGCCGACCAACCCGTTCGGACTCGCCGACGGCCAGTTATATATTCTCTTCATCGGGCCGATGGCGCTCTACGCGATCTTCATGTTGCTGCAGATGCTGTTGAACAGGCGTCCCCTCGATCGCGAGGTCTGGGTGCTGGTAGCGCTACTCGCGATCGTCTCGATGGCCTCGGTCCTGCGGACGGACCGCGAGACGATCCAGACGATCGGGATGATGTGCCTGGTGATCGCAGGCGTCTTCCAACAGCGGGTCACGATCAGCGCTTCGCTGGTGAACCTTCTGTTCTTGGCGTCGATTCCGATCGGCTTTCTTTTCTACCTTCGAGGGTGGAGTCCATATTCGGTCCTTCCCTCCTTCGCCTCGATCACCGATCTCAGCTGGCGCGTATCGGTGTTTCCGGCGATCGCCTCGGGCGCCTTCTTCGCGCTGATCGTCCTCTTCACCAACTTGTTCTACCGCAACGCGCTCGGCCGCGCCTTCTGCCTGCCGCTCGCCGCTTACTTCCTGCTCTTTTCCGGCCTGCGCACCGCGATTTTCGCGGCTCTCCTCGCCGGCATCTACCTGATCGCCCGCCGCTTTGGCTGGATGAGCAGCAATTTCGGCCGCGTCGCCTTTTTCACGTTGGTTGTCGCTTTCTTCTCACTGTCGATCTTCTCGTCCGAGCAGCTTGCCCAGCTGCCAATCCTCGGCAACGATTTCATCAGAAGCCTCATCGTCCGCGATAGCGCAGGTTTCGAAGCGACAGCGCTGGGCGATCAGGTGTTCTCGGCGGCGATCCGCGGCTGGATGATCGAGCAGCATTGGAATCTGATCGCCGAAAACCCGCTCTTCGGCGTCGGCACCTTCGATTTCCAGCAGCTCAACACAGGCTATGAGTTCTTCGACAAATTTTCCGGCGGCACCGAGGCTTATCTGACCGGCCTGATCGCCCGGATCGGCCTGCCGGCGCTGCTGCTGCTCTTCGCGATCTTTGCTCGGCGTTGGCCGGTCATCGATGGCCGGGAAGATCTCGCCCGGACCGTAAAGCTTGTCCTGTTCCTCGCGATGATCACCTATGGCAGCTTCATCGTCCCTTATGACTTCATTTTCCTGTTGATGCTGATCGCGGTCGGCAATGGCTATCTGGATGGCCGGGTCCGCTTCGCTCCCCGCAGCGGCCAGATCGCCGGGCTGCCCGTTCAGACAGCCTGAGATGTCGATCCGGATCCTGCACGTTTCCGGCATCGGGCCGTTCGGCGGCGCGTCCCGAAGCCTCTTCGAGGTGCTCCAGGCGTTGCCTGAAGGCGCGGTCGAGTCGCATTTCTTCATGCCCCCCGGGACCGCCCTCGACGCCCTGAGGGAGATCGGGGTGGACGCGGTGGCGGTGCGCGGGCTGACCCGCTTCGATCATACTCGGGCGAGCCATTATCGCGGCATCCGCTGGATCGTGATGCTGCGCGAGCTGTTCCACGCGCCCTTCATGTTGCTCGGGTTGCTGAAGGCGCGCCGGCGATGGCGAACGATGGATGCGATCCACGCGATCGACTTCCCAGACGCCGTCACGGGCGCGATCGCGGCACGCCTGTTCCGCGCGCCGCTGATTATCCACGCGCGAGCGCTGGCGATGAATGATCGGCGGCTGTTCCGGACCCGGCTGATGCATAGACTGTTGCGCAAGGCGAAGGCAATCATCGCGATCGACCAGAATGTCCGCGAGACGCTGCCCGCCGATCTACCGATCACGATCATTCACAATTGCTTTGATCCAGGTACCGGCGACGCTGGCGAGGACGATCATCTGTCCGGTTTCGAGCGGCTGCGGGCGGCAAGCCTCAAGATCGGCTTCGTCGGCAACATCATGAAGATCAAGGGCATCGTCGAGTTGGTTGAGGCGGCAATCCTGGTCAAACAGGCGGGCCACGACGTTCAGTATCTGATCGTCGGCGGCGCATTCGCCAACGAGCGCAGCCTGTTCCGCCGTGCCCTGAAACTGATCGGCCTCGACCAGAACGTCGATGGCAAGGTCCGCTCGATGATTGCGGAGAATGGACTCGCCGACGATTTCGTCATGATCGGCCATAGCCGCGCGATTCACCTCACCTATCGGCGGATGGACGTGCTTGCGTTCCCCTCTCACCTGGACGCTCCCGGACGGCCTGTCCTGGAGGCCGCCTTCTTCGGCGTTCCCAGCATCGTCGCGGTGAAAAAGCCACGCGATGACACGATCGTCCAAGGCGAGACCGGCATCGTCATCGAAAGGCCCCATGCCGAATTGCTGGCGAAGGCGATCGGCCATTTTGCCGCTGACCACGCCGAGATCGCGCGCATGGGGGCCAATGCGAGGGCGCTAGCGGAGCGCAACTTCGTCCCGGCGAGCAACGCGCGCGCGTTGCTCGCCCTTTATCGGCAAGTCATTGGAGAGGAAGCGGCGGGCGTCGCCGCGCCGGCTGCTTATTCGCGCTCGGAGAGAGCGCCCTGATAGCCCTTGTCCGTCTGGCGCGTCATGTGAAGCTTCTGGCGCGCGAAACCTCGGGCGAGATTGTCGATCGTGCCCGCCAGCCGGCGCACCGTCTGGCCCGGACGACCGGTGAACGAGGTGACATGAGAATAGGTCTCGCCGGTCGGCGATTGATCCGAGAAATAGTAGTTGGAAACGCAGCAGCGCGGGCCTTTGGCGACCACCGGGCTCACTGAGTGCCATGATGTCTTGTTGGTTTCCATCAGGACCAGGCGGTTGAAGCGGGCTTCGATCGTCACCGGCTTGGTGACGCCCAAATCCCAAAGCTCCAGATTGCCGCCGAAATCGGGCTGCCAGTCCGGGCTGACATAATAGAGCAGGTTAACGCGGCGATATTTGCTGCGAGTCTTCTCATGACTGTTGTCGATGTGCGGATTGAGGAAATCGTCCTTGAACATCATCGATAGGCCGCCGGCATAGAGATGAGGATCGGGCTCCAGCCCCGCCATCCTGACGATCTCGCCGAGCGTCGAGGCGACTTCCGGATTCTGCATCGCAAAGGTGATGTCGGCGAGGATGAACGGATGATCGTCGAAGCTGACCGAGGTCCGCTTGCTTTCGCGGAACGAGCGGCGAAACAGGAAGCCTTCGCTGTCGTGCGGGAAGGCCCCGAACACCGCCATCGCGACATCTTCCGGCAATAGGCCGTCGAGCGCGCAATGGCGCGTTCCAGTTCCGGTGCCGACCGCCTTCCACTGCGCCCGGAGATCGTCCGCCTGGGTGTCGATGCGCGCCAGGATGTGCGCCGTCATTTCCGAACGTTTCACTCTCCGCTCCTTGAACTGATCCTTGAATTGGCTGCGGTCCCTATAAGGTTCCGTACGCACACGCGAAAGCCTTGCCTCGCGAGCCCATGGATGCGCGGGGCAGCCGGAGCGCCCCAACCGAATTCAGCCTGAGTCGCCGCCAGTTTCCCGGTTGCATTGTCACCGCACGCCCTTACGGAAGCGCATGGATTTGAATTTATTAGTGATTGCGAAATGGGGAGCGGGTTACGCGCTGTTCCTCATCGTCCTCTTTGCGCCGGGCTATGTTCTGGCGCACATCCGGCGAAGGCGCGAACCAGCAGGCTCCGCGAGAGCGAACTTCAACCAGCCTGGAATCGGGACAGGACTGACGGCCGGGCCGCCCTCCTGCCGCCAATGATCGCGCCGCGTGAAACGAGGGTCTCCGTATCCCCTGTGTCGGACACTCGCGCGACGAATCCGAAGATGTCGACCGCGCCGCCCTCGTTGGTCACGCCACCCTTGACGACGCCGAGCAGAATTAGCGCGCCACCACGCCGAACGACGATGTCGCCGTTGACTTGACCGGACAGGCGCAGCTCCGCGCCGTCAGCCACGACCACGGCGCCCGTGACGGTTGCGCTGAGCGTGACACACTCGGTGATTTCGAGCGGGCCGTCGCAGTTTTCGTCGATCCGAATTGGCATCGTGCCTCCTTTGCAAGCCCCATTACCATCCTCTCGGCGATCCGAGCGCGGCTAAGCCGGTCCAATCAGCCTCAGGAAGGTGGCGCGGCTGAACCGCAGCATTTAACGAGCGACCAATGCGTCAGCTCCGGCCCCTTTTTCGCCCACTCTTCTGGGCCACCATTGCCTTTACTTTCGTCATGGCCGTGATCCCGCAACCGCCGCCGATTCCCGGCGAGCCGTCCGACAAGGTTCAACACATCGTGGCGTTCCTGGTGCTGACCGCGTTCTCCACGGCCGCCTTTCCCAAGGCTCGGCTCCTGCCGTTGGGAATCGCGCTTTCCGCGTTTGGCGCCCTCATCGAATTCATGCAGTTGATTCCCGTCTTGCATCGGGACGCGCAGTTGCTGGACTGGGTTGCCGACACCGGCGCGGTGGCCTTGGTCACCCTTGGGATCGGCCTGCTCAGACGCTCACGCCGTCCTTGAGGCAAGTCTTGGCGCCATCTGACATCTGCCATAGGCCGATGGTGTTCTCTAACGGGTCAAGGTCTGTCTGCTCGATCCTGAGCGGGTGGTGCCATTGGGTGCCTGCGTTCTCTACGTGCTCGGTGGCACTTGATGGGGTCAGCTGGGTGCAGGGTGGCTTGGTTGAAATCGCAGTCGGACGATCGGTCGGCCGCATGATACAAAATCGGCGCCATCATCTTCTCCCTCCCTCGGGCGTCGCTCCCGCTCGGGAGCTCGTTGCGGCCTCCTGTCTCCTTGCATGCTGAAGGTCAGGCCGGCTCGAACTCGGTACCGTGCCGAAGCATGGCGTGCATGATGATGGCGAGACGCCGGGCCAGCGCGCGATCCGAGCCTTGTGCATGGTTTATAGTGCCGGGCGATGGCAAAGGCCTAGTCCGTCAGCTTCAGCTCGCCCCTATAGCGGGTGAGCTTGACGTTGGCCGCCTCGTAGAGTTGCGTCTCCCTGCGGCTCAGCCTGCGATCTTACCGCAGGTGGAGTGGAGGCCGTCCACGACATTATGAGCGGACCTCGGCTTTCGGGGCCGCGAATAGAAAAGCAGATGTCTTTGGGATGATTAGGGCGACGCCCGTTTTCGACCCTGTGTGGACGGCTCTCCGTTGGCAAGAGTGTTTGGGTGCTTTGCAATGCTGGTTGGTGCGGCCATGTGTCCGACCTGTTCGTGCGGCGCAGGGGTGCCGCTGGCCATAATGCCGTTCGCGCGTTTCGGGTCCCGACCAATTGCGCGCACTTGAAGTGCTGGGTCGAAATGGGTTTTCCCGATCCGGCGGTTTCAACCGGCTTTCTGCATCAGCTCCTGTTCGCCCTTTCCAACATCGTGGGTGCGGCGGCGTCGCCGCGCCTGTTCGTTCAACCGACCTGCGGTTCGCGGCAGCGTTCGCCGTTGGTCATTAGCGCCCAGATCGTGCGGGCGGTCTTGTTGGCGAGCGCGACCGCTGCGACCTTGGTCTTGCGGCGCGCGAGCATCTGGACCAGCCAGGGCCGCTTCGCGCCGTTGCGTTCGGCGTGGCGGACGACCGCCAGGCACCGACGATAAGCATCTGGCGCAGATAGCGGTTGCCGGCCTTGGAGATGCCGCCGAGCCGCTCCTTGCCGCCGCTGGAGTTCTGCCTGGGCACCAGGCCTATCCACGCCGCGAGGTTGCGGCCTGACTTGAAGATCGCGGGATCGGCGATGGTCGCGACGAATGCGCTGGCGAGCAGCGGGCCGACGCCGGGTATCTCCATCAACCGCCGGCCGACCTCTGTCTCTCTGGCACTCGCCATGATCCGATGGTCGTTCTCGAGAATCTGCTGCTTCACCACGCGCAGCTGGGCCGCCAAGATCTCCAGGCAGATCCGAGCCTCGGCCGGTACGCGCCCATCGTCGACATCGGCGATCACGTCGAGCAGCCGCTCGATGCCATTGCGGCCGATCGGTGCGACAATGCCGAACTCGGCCAGGTGCGCGCGTAGCGCGTTCGAGAGCTTGGTCCGCTGCCGGCTGAGGATCAGGCTCACCCGGTGCAGCATCATCGCGCTCTGCTGCTCGGGGCTCTTGATGCCCACAAACCGCATCGTCGGACGCGTCACCGCCTCGCAGATCGCTTCGGCATCGGCCGCATCGTTCTTGCCACGATTCACGTAGGGCTTCACATATTGCGCGGGCATCAGCTTCACCTCATGACCAAGCGCGATCAGCGCGCGCGCCACGTAGTGCGACGACGCACTTGCCTCGATGCCGATCAGGCTCGGCGGCAGCTTGCCGAAGAACTTCAGCATCCGTCCGCGCGTCAGGCGCTGGCGCAGCACCGCCGCTCCCTCCACATTAATACCGTGGACCTGGAACACAGACTTCGCGAGGTCCAAACCAATCGTCGTGACGTTCCCCATCCTGGCTCTCCTCCCGGCTCATCCGCAGAATATCCCGCGAAAGCAGTGGAGAGCCGTCCACGTTATCAATTGCGGACTCGGACATTGCGTTCGGCCTTCCTTCGGCCTCAGCGCGACTCCTAGATCGTAATGAAGTCGTTGGCGCTAAGGTTGAGGCCGGCGTTCATGCTGGCGAACTGGATCGCCGCGCCGGCGCCGTTGCCGTCGCCGTCGTAGAACAGGAAGCCGGTGGCCGGGTCGTAGAGGATCCGGTCGTCGGCGTCCTGGGCAACGCTGCCGGTCCGGAACGCGCCGGCGGCGAGCTGCGCTTGCGTGACCCCGGCGAAGCCCAGCTTGTCGATGCCGACCGCGAAGTCGAGGATGGTGTCAACATTGTCGCCGCCGAGCGCGGAGGTGAAGGCGAAGATGTCCGCGCCGCCGCCGCCGCGGATCGTGTCCGCCCCGCCGCCGCCGTCCAGCCGGTTGGCGCCCTCATTGCCGAAGATCTGCTGGGCGAACTCGTTGCCCTTGAGGTCGATCCCCGATTCGTTCGAGCCATGGTTGGTGGTCGACAGAAGCTCGATCTGCGAGCCGGCATTCAGAGTCCAGCTGACAGAGGCGAAAACGCGGTCGGCTGTGCCGCCGCCGGCCTCCTCATACGCCCGGTCAGAGGCGTTGCGGATGAAGTGCCAGTCGTCGCCGCCGCCGCCGATCAGGACGTCGCCGCCGCCGTTGCCGTCGAGCTTGTTGTCGCCATCATTGCCGTAGATCGTCTGCGATAGCT
>Ga0136633_1002357_pt1 | contig 13108 bp, 11 predicted proteins | sample AntDrymeUQ832206_2_FD_105494 | JGI IMG/M metagenome (GOLD analysis project Ga0136633, IMG submission 105494) | Polar desert sand microbial communities from Dry Valleys, Antarctica - metaG UQ83 (22.06) | ecosystem: Environmental > Terrestrial > Soil > Desert | place: Antarctica: Dry Valley... | reverse complement strand
GAGGCCAGCCCGAGGCCGAACTTGGAGTCGACCTGGCCGGTCATCACGTACTCATGGGTGTGGGCCTCGACCCCGGGCGTGACCCGGACCATGACCCTGGTGGCCCGGCCGTCCTCGTCGTACAGCGCCTGCAGCCTCGACAGCTCGTCGAACGAATCGACCACCACCCGCACACCCAGCTCGTGGGCCCGGCGCAGCTCGTCGAGCGACTTGTTGTTCCCGTGCAGGACGATCCGCTCGGCCGGCACGCCGGCGGTCAGGGCGACATGGAGCTCCCCCCCGGTGGCGACGTCGACCCGCATGCCCTCCTCGTGCACCAGCCGGGCCATGGCGAGGCACAGGAACGCCTTCGACCCGTACGCCACCCCGTCGCCGAACGCAGCTACCGCCTCCCGGCAGCGGGCCCGCAGGTGGGCCTCGTCGTAGACGAACAGCGGCGTGCCGTGCTCCTCGGCCAGATCGAGCAGGTCGACACCACCGACCGACAGCCGACCGTCCCGCCCCACGGCCGCCGTGTCCGGCAGGAGGTGGCGTGAAAGCCGGTGCTTCACATCGAATCGGGCGCGCTGACCCCGAGCAGGTCGAGACCGATGGCCAGGCCGATCCGGGTGGACTCCACCAGCCACAGCCGGGCCTGGGTCTGCTCGTGGCTCACGCCCTCACCCATCACGTAGCAGTCGTGGTAAAAGCCGTGGAACCGCCCGGCCAGCTCCCGCACCCATGTGGCCACCTTGTGGGGGGCCCGGGTGCGGCACGCGTCGGCCACGATCTCGGGCAGCTCGCCCAGGCTGCGCAGCAGGTCGAGCTCACGCGGATGGGTGAGGTCGGACAGGTCGACCATCTCGAGGGGGTACCGCGGCACGTTGCGCTCCGCCGCCACCCGGGCGATGGACGCGATCCGGGCATGGGCGTACTGGACGTAGAAGACGGGGTTGTCCATGGACTTGGACACGACAGCGTCGAGGTCGAAGGTCTGGCGGGTGTCGATGGACTGCAGGAGGAAGGTGAGGCGGGCGACATCGGGGCCGACCTCGTCGACCACCTCGGCCAGCTCCACGTAGGTGCCGCTCCGCTTGCCCATCCGGACCACCTCGCCGTTGCGCTCGACCGTCACGAGCTGACCCAGCACGATCTCGAGCTCCTCGGGGTCGTGACCGAGGGCCTGCACGCCGGCCTTGAGCCGGGCGACATGGCCGTGGTGGTCGGCGCCCCAGATGTCGATCAGCCGGGAGAAGCCGCGGGTGAACTTGTCACGGTGGTAGGCGATGTCGCCCAGGAGGTAGGTGGGCTCGCCCCCTGTCTTGAGGATCACCTCGTCCTTGGCCAGGCCCAGGTCGGTGGTCCGGAGCCAGGTGGCGCCGTCGTTCTCGTAGACGAGCCCGGACGTGCGCAGGTCGCCAAGCGCGGCGTCGACCGCTCCCGACTCCACCATCGACCTCTCGCTGAACCAGGTGTCGAACTCCACGCCGACCGACGACAGGGCCCCGCCGATGTCGGCCAGGACCCGCTGGTGCGCCCACACCGCAGGGTCGGCGTCGTCGGGCATCTCCGCGGCCCAGTCGGTGATGTACTGACCCTTGTAGCCCTCCTCGGGCGTGGGCTCGCCGGCCTTGGCCGCAGCCAGTGACGCGGCGAAGAGGCCCATCTGCACGCCGCGATCGTTGACGTAGTACTCCCGGTGGACGCCGTAGCCGCACCGTTGGAGGAGCCGGCAGAGAGCGTCGCCGTAGACCGCCCACCGGCCGGCGCCCACGTGGAGCGGGCCCGTGGGGTTGGCGCTGACGAACTCGACGTTGACCCGCGCCGCGTGGCCCAGGTCGTGGCGGGCGTAGCCGTCGAACCCCTGCTCGATCACCTCGGTGAGAACGTCGTGCAGCCACCGGTCGTGGAGGCGGAAGTTCACGAACCCCGGCCCGGCGACGGTCACCTCGGCCACGTACGCGGGCGGATCCACGGAGAGACGGGTCGCCAGCTCATCGGCCAGGTCCCGGGGCCTGCGCCCGCTGGACTTGGCCACGGCCAGCGCCACGCTGGACGACCAGTCGCCCAGCTCGGGCCGGTTCGAGCGCTCGACCGGGATGCGCTCGGGCACCGGGTCGACGCCCAGGGCCACGAGCGCGCCGCGCAAGGAGGTGGTCAGGATGTCCTGGATCATCGGCATCGGGTGCGGCTAGCGACGGGGCCTGGTCATGACGGCGTTGAGCCGGTCGATGAGCTCCAGTGGGTCGAACGGCTTGGTGATGTAGTCGTCGGCGCCGAGGTCCAGGCCCTGTTGGACCTCGTTCTTCTGGGCCTTGGCCGACAGCAGGATCACCGGCAGGTCCTGGGTGTCCGGGTCGGCCTTGAGGTCGGTGAGCAGCTGCAGGCCGTCGCGGCGGGGCATCATGATGTCGGAGATCACGATGTCGGGGCGGTGGGCCCGGGCCTTCCTGAAGCCGTCCTCGCCGTCGGCGGCGCAGATGACGTCGAAACCCTCGATCTCGAAGTTGACGCGCAGCAGCTCGAGGATGACGGGGTCGTCGTCGATCACGAGCACGGTCAGCTTGCCCACGTCCACGATGGTACCGGCGCCCGCCCCCGTGCCCGTGGGAGATACCATCGGGCCGGAGCAGGCCCTCGTAGCTCAGGGGATAGAGCACCGCCCTCCGGAGGCGGGTGCGTAGGTTCGAATCCTACCGAGGGCGCCTCGCCGACCAGCACTTATGCAGGTCGGCAGACCCCACCCGGGCGACTGTCCCTCAGATTGTCCCTCATCGTAGGTTCCGGCCCCATGAAGGGCACGAAGCGGGCAGTGAAGTGGCGACCCGGATACTGGGGAGCTGCGGGCCGACGCAGGCCCCGACCCGGTCACCCGGAAGCGCCGGCAGATCAGCCGGGGGTTCCGGGGCGCGGCCACCCAGGCCGACAAGGCGCTGCACCAGCTCTGCGCCGAGGTTGACGCTGGTCGGCACCGCAGCACCGACGAGAGCTTCGCCGCCGTCCTCGAGGCCTGGTGCGGCTTCACTGTGCCAAAAGGTGGCGGCCAGACCGTCGCCCTACAACGTCCGCGCCCAGATCAACGGCGGCTGGGATCGAGGCGGGGATACGGGCCACTTCGGCGTCGTCGTATGGCTCCCATCCAACGTGGGCTGCATGACACGGCTGTAACCGTCACAGGCTGACCAAGCGTGGTCAGCGACACCGGCAGCCATCGCCGGGGTGCGCTTCACCCGTATCCTCTCGCCCATGTCTACGCCTCCGCCCACAGGCAACCGAGAGTTCAGCAATGACGTCGTGCGTCTCGCAGAGCTAACGGTTACCACCTTTACCTTGGACGGTCTGACCTTTCGCAACTGCCAGATCATCGGTCCCGCCATCTTGATCCCCCAGGGACGAACGGGTTTCGCTCATTGCAGGTGGGACGCGCCAGACCTTGATGCCTTGTTCTGGGAGATTCTGCCCACCCGGGCGGCGGTCGTGGGAGCCGTCGTCGCGCATGACTGCATGTTCTCGGCTTGCAACTTCACCCAGGTGGGAATCGCTGGGTCGACCGAACTCCGACGCCTCCTCGAAGTCGGATTCAGGGGCTGACAGTCACTAAGGGCGCAGCGTCTAGCCTGACAACGGTTCCAGCCAGGACTCCGCTGAACGTCACGTTCGTGAAGTCAGCGGCAGAGATAAGAATCGCAGTTGCCGGGATGTCTCGTTCGGTGGGAACAATCGAGGCGGCCATCTGGTTCAAGTCCCGAGGCTGCTTCGCCACGACGCCCGTCTCACCGGCATCTCGCATCGAGCGGATCTGGTCCCCGCTCAAATCAAGCGCTGCCCTTGTTTCTTCGTCCATCATCCCTCCATCATCGCAGTTAGGCATTCCCATGTCTCTTCGTCCTGGTCAAGCGGGCGCAGGTACGCGACGATCCCATGACCGTCGGCGTCCGTCCCTGTCGCGATGAGCCTTCGGCCGTACACGGGATCAGTGTGCCAGTCCACGCGATCGGCTGCTCCCAGAGCGACCGCCTCACGCACCCTCGCTGCGGTCAGCTGGTGCTTCTCCTTGATCTTGGCTTCGACGGCGGGGTCGAACCTGATCTGAGCGATCCAGGCTTCCATGCCAGCCCAACGTAGATGGTGCCGGATCTTCCGCCTCCTGCCGAACCGTTGGCGCGGATCCCGCGGTCCCCAAACACACGCGAGCCGTCCCTCATCTGTGTCCCACGTGCCCAGGGGTAGGGCGGGATCCGAGAGGGATTCAGGGTGCTGCCGATCTCTGCCGTTGACGCCTTCGAGCACCCGGACCCTTCTCCAGGCCCTCGGCAGGCAGCCGACGGCCTTAGCGAAGGAGCCGTGGCCCCGTTCGATCGCGAACGTCCCGACAGGAACAGGGCCGCGACCGGTATGGACGGCCTCGACGGACGGTCGAGGCTGACGACGAGCCAGGTGGCGTTCTCGCCGTAGATCACCGCCCGGCAGGTTCCAGCGTCCCTCGTCGTCGACCGCCAGGGCGGTACGGAATCTCCCGGCTGGGCCGCCCGGCGCCGTCGGCCAACGGGCGACGGCGTCGGCGGGACCTGGCACGTGGCCAAGGTTACCTACTGAGGGCTCAGCGGACGGAGCGGGCGAGCTCGGCCACCTTGACCCGGCGCAGGGCCTCCCGCTCCGCGCAGTCACGATCCAGGACGCCGCGGAGCTCGTCCACGAGGGCGCCGATGTCGAACGGCTTGCCCAGGTAGCCGTCGCATCCCAACGACCATCCCTTGAGGTTGTCCTCGGGGAGCCCCTTGACCGTGCACAGGACCACGGGCAGGTCTGCGGTGAGGGGGTCGAGGCGAAGGCGGGTCAGGGTCTCCCATCCGTCGACGTCGGGCATCTGGACGTCGAGCAGGACGATGTCGGGAAGGTCGCCCCCGGTCAACATCCGGAGTGCCTCGCTGCCGCTCGATGCGGCCCGCACGGTGAACCCCGCCATCGTCAACACCAGGTCGGCCAGGAGCCGGATGTCCGGGGCATCGTCGACGACGAGCGCAACGCTCGCCAGGCGTTCGCCCGACGCGGACTCGATGGACCGGCCCCCCGGGCCGCTCATGCGGGTCCTCTCGACAGGACGCCGATCTGCCGCATGAAGTCCTTGATGCCCGACTGGTCGTCGCCGGATTGCACCGCATCGGGCTCGGGCTCGCCGGCGAGCACGACCGGCAGGGTGACCGAGAAGGTGCTCCCCCGGCCCACCGCGGTGTCCACGCTGATCGTGCCGCCCATGGCGTCCACCATCGACGAGACGATGTAGAGCCCGATCCCGGTGCCACCGAAGCGGCGGACGTCGGTGGATTCGGCCTGCCAGAACTTGTCGAAACAGCGCCCGGCCTGCTCCTCGTCCATGCCGATGCCGATGTCGCTCACCGAGACCTCGACACTCGCGCCCGCACGCCGCCCACCGAGCACCACCGGGCCGCCGTCGGAGTACTTCACCGCGTTGTCGAGGAGGTGGTCGACGACGGTCCGCAGGGCGAGCGGGTCGGCCTCGGCCACCAGCGCCTCGTGCGCCACCTGGATCACGACGTGGCGTCCGGATGTGTCCTGGAAGGCGTTGCCGCGCTCGATGATCAGGGCCCGCACGTCGACGGGATGCACGTCGACTTTGACGCGGCCACCTTCGATCTTGCTCGAGAGCAGGAGCCGGTCGACGATGGCGGACAACTCCAGCGCCCGGCGCCGGATGGCCTCGACGGCCTCGTCCCTGCGGTCCTGGGGCATGGCCGGGTAGCGGAGGATGGCCTCGGCAAAGCCGGCGATCACCGTGACCGGGGTCTTGAGCTCGTGCGACGCAGTGGCCAGGAACAGGGTCTTGGCCTCGTCGGCCTCCTTGAGGCGGGTGATGTCGCGCAGGGAATGGACGACCTCCACGCTCCCGTGCTCGTCGTTGACTGCGAACACACTGGCCAGCAGGGGCTGGCGGCGGCCGTCGGGCAGGAAACGCCACACCTCCCGACCCGAGCCGCCGTCCGCACCCGCCTCGTCGGTGAGGAGCGGGCAGCCAGAGCTGCAGTCGAGGGGCCGCTCACCGTCGCGCAGGCCAAGGGCGCGTGCGCACGGCATCCCGATGACCGGCCAGTCGATCCCGCCCGTGAGGCGCGCTCCGGCCGGGTTCGTCTCCAGGACGACACCCGACCCGTCCGTCACCACGATGCTGTCGGCCACCCGGGCCAGGATCGTCTCGGCCTTCTGCTGGAACCGGTGGGAGTTGCCGGCCGCCACGCGGTGGTCTCGGGCGATGCGGCCCACCACGACGACCAGCCCAACCATGGCGAAGGCGAAGACCACCAGCAGGCCGACCGCCACCCGGCCGTCGGACGGGACCACAGCCTGGGCGACGATGGTCAGGGCGACGCACAAACCCAGCAGTCCCCAGGCCTCGCGGGTGCGCCACAGTGACGCGGCAAGGCTGACGGCGAGGGCGTCGGCGAGCATCAGGACACCCCAAGCCCACGGCACGAGGCACTGGGCGGCGAACACGATGACCACGTCGCCTAGGGGCCCGCCGTAGGCCACGAGCCGCCAGTGCCGCGACCGGCGGGCGGGCGTGGAACAGGCGGCGAGCAGACAGGCCGACCATGGCAGCCAGATCAGGCCGGCGGCGAGGAACAGCAGGCCCAGCGAGCTGTCCCACCACTGCGCCCCGGCAAGGCCGATGACGGCCGCCACGGCCGCGACCGCGACCCGGGCCACCCCGGCCGCCCGCATGGCGGTCAGGTCAGGCTCGACGACCCGGGAGCCACCGGGTATCTGCGCCAGGCTCGGTGAGCCGGAGCCCGGCCCGCTCATGGGGAGTCCGCCAACTCCGGGACTGCGAACCACCGACCGGCCACCGCCATGCGGTTGCGCCCCTCGGACTTCGCCTTGTAGAGCGCGGCGTCGGCCGCCAGCAGGAACGCTTCCGTTTCGCCATCCCCGGCGGCCACGCCCACACTGAGCGTCACGACCGACTCGGGGCCCGGCCGCCCCGGGTGGGGGATGGCCGCATGCTCCACCGCCTTGCGAATCCGCTCGGCGGCGGCCGCGACGCGGCGCACGCCGGCCGGCAGGACGACCAGCAGCTCCTCGCCCCCGTAGCGGTAGGCCATGTCGGCCTCCCGAAGCTCCCGCCGGATGACTGCTGCCACCCGGCGCAGCGCCTCGTCGCCGGCAAGGTGGCCGGCGGTGTCGTTGAGGGTCTTGAAGTGGTCGATGTCGAAGAGGGCGACCCCGAAGGGCTCGTGGTAGCGGTCGCGCCTCGACCGGAAGATCTCGAGGTCCTCGCTCATCTTCAGCCGGTTGCCGAGGCCGGTCAGAGGCTCCTGGCGGGCCGAGGCGGCCAGGTCGACATTGGACCGTTCCAGGCCCCGCTGGCGCTCGGCCAGCCGCCGGTGCAGGCCGGTCACCCGCTCGGCCACCATGAGCCGCAGCCGGAGGTCGAAAGGCCGGACCGGCTTGACCAGGCAGTCGTCCACACCGGCGGCAATGCCGGCCAGGGCGTGCTCGCTATCGTCGAGGGCGGTGACCAGCATGAAGTAGACGTACTCGATGGCGTCCCGGGCCCGGATGGCCTGGCACAACTCGAGGCCGTTCATACCGGGCATCATCCAGTCGCTCACCACCACATCGACCGGCGTGCTCTCCACGATCTCCAACGCCATGTCGCCGGCCTCCGCCGGCAGCGAGACGTGGCCGAGGCCGGTCACGGCTTTGGCCAGGACGAGCCGGACCAGCGGGTCGTCGTCGACGACGACGACGTTCACGACCGGCTCCGGAAGCTGACCAGCCACGCCCGCACCCGCAGGAACTCGGCGTGGAGAGCCCCGACGAGTCTGCGGGACTCGCCGATGTCGCCCCGCTCGGCCACGACCCGCAACTCCCGGCACAGATCGGCCATGCCCCGGGCGCCGAAGCTGGCCGAGCTGCCGGTCAGGGCGTGCGCCTGGCTGGCCAGGGCGACCGCGTCCTCTTCCGTCACGGCTCGGTCGAGCGCCTCGAGCCGCGCCGGGACGGCACCCAGGAACGCGTTCAGCAGCTCACCGAGGACGCTGAAACCCTGGCTGTCGGTGATGCTCGCCAGCTGCTCGATGACCGTCTCGTCGACCGCCGCACGCTCGGCGCCGGACCTGTCGTCCCCGCCGTCATTCTTCCTCCCGGGTCGATCTTCCGGATGGGCCACTGCCGTACGATCCTGTCGCATTCTGGCTCCCTGGTCAGCCACACCGAATCCCCTTATCTGTATCGACAAGCGGGGCTGTCGGCTTGAACATCGTCTGTGCGGGATCCCCGCACATTGCCGGACTATCGGCGCCGGACCCCACCGTGCGGCCCACCGCAACCCAACGCTCGCCCAACTCGTAGCCTGTGGGTCGTGACAGCGCCGGCATCCGCGGGAAGAGTGCTCGTGGTCGACGACGACGAGGCCGTCCGGATCCTCCTGACCCGCTATCTGGAGATGGAGGGGTTCTCGGTCGAGCAGGTGAGCGACGGGGGCGCCGCCCTCGCCGCCATCACCTCGTCACAGCCCGACTTGGTCCTCCTCGACCTGATGCTCCCCGCTCAGGACGGCCTCGACATCCTCACCCGGCTGCGGCGCAACAGCGACGTGCCGGTCATCCTCCTGACCGCCCGGGGCAGCGAAGCCGACCGTATCCTGGGGCTCAAGCTCGGCGCCGACGACTACGTGGTCAAGCCCTTCTCCCCGGGCGAGCTGACGGCCAGGATCGCCTCGGTCCTGCGCCGGACCCGGAGCGCCACCCCCCAATCGGTCCTCCAGTTCGACGGGCTCGTGCTCGACCTGGCCACGCGAGAGGTCACGGCCGGCGACCTGCTCGTGACCACGACGGCGCGGGAGTTCGACCTGCTCGCCTTCCTGGCCGCCTCGCCTCGGCAGGTGTTCTCCCGCCAGCAGCTTCTGGCCAACGTCTGGGACTCCTCCGAGGAGTGGCAGGACCCGGACACCGTGACCGAGCACATCCGCCGCATCCGCCGCCGCATCGAGCCCGACCCCGACCACCCCCGCTGGATCAAGACCGTGCGGGGCGTGGGCTACCGCTTCGACCCCTAGCGGGCGATCAGGGACTCAGGCGGCGGGGAGCGCCCGTGCCGAATTGACCACGTCGGGCAGGCGGAAGCAGAAACGGCTTCCTCCCGGCGGGTTCGGCTCCACCCAGATCGTGCCGCCCCGTCGCTCGACGATGCGCTTGCAGATCGAGAGGCCGATCCCCGTTCCCTGGTAGCGCTCCCGCGGGTGCAGGCGCTCGAACATGGCGAAGATGCGCTCGCGTGCCGCTCCGTCGACCCCGATGCCGTTGTCGGCCACGGTCACGATCCAGGCCTCGCCGTCTCGCGCCGCAGAGACGTGGATCTGCGGTTGGCGGCCGCGAGGAACGAATTTCAGGGCGTTGCCCAACAGGTTCTGCAGGAGCTGGCCGAGCTGGCCGGGATCGCCGGTCACCAGCGGCAGCGGGTCCACGGTCACGACTGCGCCTCGGTCACTGACCTCGCCGTCGAGCTGGGCCAGGGCCTCGGCCGCCACCTCGTCGAGGGCCACCGGCGCCAGGACCGTCTCGGCGGTGTCGACAGAGCAGTACGAGAGGAGGGTCTCCACCAGGGCGTCCATGCGGAAGGCGCCGTCGACGATCCAGCCGACGAACTCACGGCCCTGGGCGTCGAGCTGCGGCCCGTGGACGCGGTCGAGGAGGGACGCAAAGCCCGACAGAGTCTGCAGGGGCGACTTGAGCTCGTGGGCGGCCAGGTAGGCGAAGCTGCTCAGCTCGGCGTTCGACCGGGTCAGCTCCCGTTCCGCCCGTCGCTGCTCGGTCACGTCGACGAACTGGACGATCAGGCACGTTTCGAGGCCCTCACCGGCCGCTGTCGGTGCGGAGATGATCGACGCCCACACCGTGCGACCGTCGGGACGGACCAGTCTGGCCTCCGCCGTCGAGGTGGGAGCGGCGCCGGCCGCAACCGACCGCCGGGCGGCCCGTGCCGCGTCCATGTCGTCGGAGTGGGTCAGGTCGCCGACCGTGAGGTTCTCGAGCCGGTCCTGGCCGTACCCGGTCAGCCGGCAGAGCGCAGGGTTGGCGTAGAGCACGCGGTCGTCGACGCCGACAAGGGCCATGCCCAGTGGGGCGTCGTCGAAGGCCTGCCTATCCCTGGGCTGTTTCCGCAGCTGGGCCGCCGGCTGCGACGACCGCCAGGTTCGCAGGAGGCTGGCCACCAGGTCGTCGGGGCGCTGCTGCTTCTCGAGGAACGCGGCCGCCCCCTTCGCAACCGCCTGGGCGCCCATGTGGTCCGGCGTAAAGCTCGACAGCACCACGACGCGGGTGTCGGGGGCGCAGCGACAGATGCGCGGGATGGCCTCCATGCCGCCGAGCACGGGCATGGAGAGGTCCAGCAGGACCATGTCGGGCTGAAGGGTGGCGGCCAGATCAACGGCCTCGGCTCCGTCGGACGCCTCGCCGACGACCTCGAAGGCCTTCGACGCCTCGAGGGTACGGCGCAACAGGAGGCGCATGGTCGCGGTGTCGTCGGCGACAAGGACCCGGATGGGCGCCGAGGGCGGCGTCATGGCTCCCCGAGGTGTTCCATCGCTCCCGATGTGCACATCCCGACGCCTTCCGGTTCGTTCGGCCCCTTCGTGCCGGTATCGGCGCCTCCACCGACACCCTTGAGCCTCGCTCGGGAAGATTGCCCGGAACCCACCGTGGTAGGAACCTGTCATGCGACGAGTCCTCCTGCTCCTCCCGATCCTGCTGGCCGGCATTCTCGGGGGGACGGTGGCGGCCTCCGCCGCACCCGCGCCGGCCGCCGCCGAGCGGTGGGCGCTCATCGTCGGAGTGGACCGCTTCCAGGGGGGGACCCGGCCCAACTTCGGAGCGGTGAACGACGCGGCCGACTTCCGCCAGGCCCTGCTCAAGGCGGGCTGGGCCGACGACCACATCCGCGTCCTCACCGACGGCGGAGCCACGGCAGGCGCCATCCGGGCCGGTCTGCAGTGGCTGGTCGACCGCAGCGGCCCCACGTCGCTGTCGGCGATCCACTACTCCGGGCACGTGAAGCAGGTGGGGAACACCGAGTACCTCTGGCCCCACGACAACAGCTTCATCGCCGACACCGAACTTGCCGGCAAGGTCCGTCAGCTCAAGGGCCAGGCGTGGGTCGACATCTCCGGCTGCGAGGCGGCCGGCTTCGACGAGGGCATCTCCGCCCCCAACCGCCTGTTCACCGCCTCGTCCCGCGCCAACGAGAAGTCCTACGAAATCCCCGACATGCGCCAGTCCGTGTTTACCCTCTTCCAGGTCGAGCAGGGCCTGGTCCAGGGCAAGGGCGACGCGAATCGCGACGGCCGGGTCTCGGTCCAGGAGGCCTTCGCCTACGCCGCCGCCCGGGCGCCACAGTTCACCGCAGGCCAGTCGCAGGGGGCCCAGCACCCGGTGATCGCCGGCTGGGACGGCACACCGCTCTTCCTCGACGCCGTCGCCGGACCGGCCGCGGCGCCGGCCAAGGCCAAGCAGTGCCTGCTGTTCTTGTGCTTCTGAGCCTGAGAACCTAAGGGCCTAGCTGGACATCTCTACGGTGCCGCCGCCCCCGCCACGGACGATGTCGTGGAGCTCGGCAGCGGTAAGGGTTTCCTTCAGCACCAGCGTCTCGGCGATGGTGCGCAGATCGGCGCCGTTGTCGCCCAGGATGGTGCGGGCCGCCTGCTCCGCCTTCTCGAGAAGCTCCCGTACCTCCTTGCCACCCTCGCCCTCGTCGTTACCCCGTGCGCCCTCGTCCCTGCGGCCGGCCAGCTCGAAGCGACCGGTCATGGCCAGACGCTCCACCATGCGGCGGGCCAGGCCGGCGGCGTGCTCGAGGTCGTCCTCGGCGCGGGTGCTGGGCTGGCCGAAGACCTGCATCTCGGCGGCTCGTCCGCCCATGAGGACGATCAGCTGGGCCATCAGCTCGCGCTTGGTGAGCACCTCACGGTCATCCGCGGTCGACCACGGTGAGCGACCGAACGCTGCGCCGCGGTTGACGATCGACACGCGGGAGGGCGGCTGAACGCCGCGCAGCAGCACTGACAGCAGGGCGTGGCCCGCCTCGTGCACGCCGACCAGCTCCTTCTCGTCGTCGGACATCAGCCGGGCGCTCCGGGTGCCGGCGAGGACACGGGAGACCGCCTCGTCGATGTCCTCCGGTGCCACCCGGTCACGGTGGCGGCGGGCGGCCAGGAGGCAGCCCTCGTTGACGATGTTGGCCAGTTCGGCGGCGGTGAGCCCGGCGGTGTGGGCCGCCACCTCTCCCCAGTCGACCCGGCGGGAGACGGGCCGGGCATTGGCGTGCAGGCGGAGGATCTTCTCCCGACCGCCGCGGTCGGGCCGGTCGACCTGGATCCGGCGGTCGAAGCGCCCGGGTCGAAGGAGGGCGCTGTCGATGAGCTCGGGGCGGTTGGTGGCTCCGATGATCATGACGCCCGATGAGCCCGAGAAGCCGTCGAGCTCGACCAGGAGTTGGTTGAGGGTGTGGTCGAACTCGCGCTCGCCCGTCGTGTCGGCACTGCGATGGCGGCCGATGGCGTCGAGCTCGTCGATGAAGATGATGGACGGCGCCGAGCTCTTGGCCGCCTCGAAGAGCTGGCGGACGCGCGCTGCCCCCAGGCCCACGAACTTCTCCACGAAGCTGGTGGCCGACACGAAGTAGAACGGAACGCCCGTCTCCCCGGCCAGGGCCCGGGCCAGCAGCGTCTTGCCGCAGCCGGGCATGCCGTACAGGAGGACCCCTCTCGGCATGGTGGCGCCGAGCCGCTCGAAACGGTGGGGATCGCGCAGGTAGTCGACGACCTCACGCAGCTCGGAGATGGCCTCCTCGAGGCCGGCGACGTCGGCGAAGGTGACCGACTCCATGCGGGCCTTGGGGTCGTTGCGGTTGACCTGCTCGACCTTGAACGGCGTCTCGCCGCCACCGCCGGCGGCCGCGACGGCCCGCCCGCCTTTGCGCCGGCCGGAGAACCGGCCTCCCGGTCGTGTCATTCGAAGCGTCACGATAGCCGTCCCGATGATCAGTATTGAGAATGCGATCACTTCCGGCCTCATCAGGATGGAAAGGCGCACGCTGTGCCTCGCTGTCTTCCGTC
>Ga0136633_1002356_pt1 | contig 13109 bp, 8 predicted proteins | sample AntDrymeUQ832206_2_FD_105494 | JGI IMG/M metagenome (GOLD analysis project Ga0136633, IMG submission 105494) | Polar desert sand microbial communities from Dry Valleys, Antarctica - metaG UQ83 (22.06) | ecosystem: Environmental > Terrestrial > Soil > Desert | place: Antarctica: Dry Valley... | reverse complement strand
CAATTACCTGACAAAGAAGGGCAGATGTACCATGCCACTACAGATGATCTGTATTTGATACCAACAGCAGAGGTGCCCGTTACCAATATTTATCGTGATGAAATTGTAAAAGAAAATGATCTGCCAATAAAAATGACTGCTTATACACCATGCTTTAGAAGAGAAGCCGGCAGTTATGGAAAAGATGTTCGTGGATTGAACCGTGTACATCAATTTGATAAGGTAGAAATAATTCAATTGGTTCATCCTGAAAAAAGTTATGAAGCACTGGAGGAAATGGTTGCACATGTTGAATCACTTTTACAAACATTACAACTCCCTTACCGCATTTTAAAATTATGTGGTGGCGATATGGGGTTTACATCAGCCCTAACATACGACTTTGAAGTTTACAGCGCTGCTCAGCAAAAATGGCTGGAAGTAAGCTCTGTGAGCAACTTTGAAACTTTTCAAACAAACCGTATGAAGATTCGCTTTAAAGACAGCAATGGCAAAATGCAATTATTACATTCACTTAATGGTTCTTCACTTGCGCTACCAAGAATTGTAGCTGCTCTCTTAGAAAATAATCAAACAGAAAATGAAATAAACCTGCCTGTAGTACTTCATAAGTATTTTGGAGAACTGTCTATCTCTTAATGAACATTCCCCATCCATTTTTTTAAAAAAGGAACAGTAAAGATCAATACAATACCAATAATCACAGACCCAATTCCAATTTTTTGAATTACATCTGCATAGTAGGGTAATGAAAGAACAGGATCATTTTTATCAAGCACAGCCTGCGGAACACTCATTAGTGATCCGATTTTGCCTGCCAAAAATTCACCAATAGCGCTGGCAAAAAACCATATTCCCATCATCATTGAAACAATTTTTACAGGTGATAATTTTGTTATCATAGATAATCCAATCGGCGAAAGGCAAAGCTCACCAAGGATGATAAACATATATCCAACAACAAATGGCCATAACGGAATTATACCTGTTGCTTCATTTGCTCTGCATCCCAAATAAAAAACATAAAACCCAATACCAAGAAAGATAAATGAGATAGCAAACTTTAATGGCGTACTCGGCTCCTTACCTCTCCTGCTAAGCCATGGCCATAATGGCGCAACTATCAATGTTAGAAGTATCACCCAGCCGGGCGGTAAAAAATTGTTAACAGCCAATTCAGGAAGATCGATTCCAAACAATGTCATTTCAGAATTTCTTTCTGCCAGCAAATTCATAGAACCTGCATTTTGTTCATAAACTGCCCAGAACACGATGGAAAAAATGATCATCACTAAAGCTGCATATATTTTGAGTCTTGCTGCTTTCTCCAGGCCGGAGGCTATGTATAAAACATAGATCAATGAGATGATACCCAGACCAAACATTATATAATCCATTACATGATACTGATGAAATAATGTTACTACTAGAGGAACAACCAACAATGTTCCACCATAGATAAGCCATTCAGTTTTTATAAAGCCAAAAGCAGGTTTATGTAATGCCATTACATTAGGCGGCAATCCTTTTTCGCCTAAAGATCTTTTACCAATTGCAAAAACAACAAGGCCGATAAACATAAATATACCTGCAAGTCCAAAACCATAATGCCAGTTTATCTCTGTTCCTACATATGCACAGAGTGCACCGCCCAAAGCAGCGCCAATATTTATTCCCATATAAAAGATAGAGAAGCCGCTATCTCTTCTGGGATCATTCTCTGAATATAATGTACCAACAAGGCTTGAAATATTTGGTTTGAAAAATCCATTTCCGCAAATAATAAAAGCCATCCCATAAAAAAAACTCCAGTCATTTGGAAGTGCCAATACAAAATGACCGATCGTCATTAAAATTCCGCCAAACATAATAGCACGGCGATAACCGATAAATCTATCTGCCATAAACCCACCAAACATCGGCATGGTATAAACCAGTGCAGCATACGATCCCAATATTGCATAAGCTTTAGGGTCGTCATAATTTAACTGGCTTGTCATGTAAGCGATCAACAACGCTTTCATTCCATAAAAAGAAAAGCGTTCCCACATCTCTGCAAAAAACAAAAGATATAATTGCTTCGGCTGTCCTTTTGTATCAAGAGGAATTGGTTCTTTTTCTAAAGGGATCATGTGGTTTTGGTTTAGCTTTTTACCGCTTAGATAACATCGTAAGTTTTTCAAGATATAATTTTTTCTTCGGCTTATACTCCTCTGTATAAATCAGCGAAATTTTCTATTGAACTTTTATTTTAAGCGAAATTCATAAATCTCATAGCAAATCTTATTTTCACTAAATAAATAATTTGCTATGAGCGAACTTCCTGCATCACCCAAACGGCGGTCATTTTCTGACAGGTCACTTCAATACATAGAAAGGATCGGAAATGCACTACCCGATCCTGCTACTCTTTTTTTGATCCTTGCTTTAATGATCATGTTGATCTCATGGTTGGTGAATATGGCAGGTGTTAGCGTAACACACCCCGGAACCGGCGCTGCAGTCGATGTTAAGAGTTTATTTTCAAGAGAAGGACTTGACTTCATCCTCACAAGCATGGTAAAGAATTTCACCGGTTTTGCACCCTTAGGAACCGTACTTGTAGCGTTGCTTGGTATAGGTGTGGCTGAAGGTTCAGGGCTTATTTCTACAGTAATGCGGAAGCTTGTATCAAGTGCACCAAAAAATTTAATCACTGCAGTAGTTGTTTTTGCTGGTGTTATATCCAATACCGCAAGTGAAGTAGGCTATGTATTGTTAGTTCCTCTTGCTGCTATTATTTTCCTGTCTTACGGAAGGCATCCAATTGCCGGGCTTGCAGCAGCATTTGCAGGTGTTAGTGGCGGCTATTCAGCAAATCTTTTTCTTGGAACTGTAGATCCTTTACTGGCAGGGCTTTCGCAGGAAGCAGCACGTATCATTAATCCTGCTTATCTCGTAAACCCTGCATGTAATTATTACTTCATGTTTGCATCCACTTTTTTAATCACCATCCTTGGTACATGGATAACTGAAAAATTCGTAGAGCCACGACTCGGAAAATATACAGGTGATGAAAAAGGAGAAGAAATCAGAAGACTGACTCCGGCAGAACGAAAAGGTTTATGGTATGCCATATTTATGATAATAGCTATTACTGCAGTTATCCTATGGGGATTGATCCCCGAAAACGGTTTTTTACGTGATGCAAAAACAGGTGAAATTCTTCACTCTCCATTTATGTCAGGCATTGTTGCTATTCTGTTTTTAACTGCTGCATTGGCGGGTATAGCATACGGCATTGGTGCAGGTACTATTAAATCGGACAGAGATGTGATAAAAGGAATGAGCAAATCGATGCAAACACTTGGCTCTTACATTGTGCTTGTTTTTTTCGCTGCTCAATTTGTTGCTTATTTTAATTGGACTAATCTTGGGTTGGTGACAGCAATTAACGGAGCAAATGCTTTAAAGGCTGCTAATCTCGGCACGATTCCGTTGATGATACTTTTTATTCTTCTTACTGCAACGATCAATCTTGTTATGGGAAGTGCATCAGCAAAATGGGCTATTATGGCACCGGTATTTATCCCCATGTTTATGCTGATCGGCTACTCCCCTGAATTTACGCAATTAGCTTATCGTATTGGTGACAGCGTGACTAATATTATATCTCCGATGATGTCTTACTTTGCTTTGATCGTAGCCTTTATTCAGCGTTACGATAAAAATGCCGGTATGGGTACCATGGTTTCTTTAATGTTACCTTATAGTATGATCTTCCTGATTGGTTGGGTTATATTTTTTGTGATCTGGTATTATACCGGATTGCCAATAGGGCCGGGTGCAGGAATTTACTACACACCCTAAAAATAAAAAGGCGACCATGAGATCGCCTTTAAAATAAATAGTTTTAATAAATTAATCTACCCCATGCATTTTTTTCTTCAATGTTTTATTCAAAGCCAGCATAACCAGCCCTGCTGCAATGGGTATAAATGTAAATATGAGAAAGAAAATAGAAATGGAATATTTTTCAGTTATAGCATCAATATAACTGCCTGTAATACCTGCAGTGAGGTTGGCAATAAAATTGGCAACGAACCATATCCCAAACATTAATCCTACTAATTTAACTGGTGCTAATTTGCTAACATAGGAGAGTCCAACAGGAGAAATACACAACTCACCCAATGTATGTAATAAATAAGCAAGAATAAGCCATATCATACTTACCGAAGCTGTTTTTGCTCCCTGAGGAATTGTATAACTGCCATATGCAAGTATCGCAAATCCTAAACCCATCAAAATTAAACCCATAGCAAATTTTATCGGGCCGGAAGGATTATAACGGCTTTCCCACATCTTGGAAAATAAAGGAGCTAATGCAATAATGAAGAAAGAGTTCAAAATACCAAACCATGAAGCAGGTACTTCTGTTGCATCGGCTTTAAATTCCCTTACCAGCATCCAGATAACGATTCCCCAAATGATAAGGAAACTGGTTGCCAGAAATATATTTGACAGAGAATATTTTGCAAATGTTTTTTTAAATAGATTCCCTAGTACCACTGATAAAATTATCATAGGAACAACCGTAAGCAGTGTATTAATAATTTTAAATGTTGTTGCGCTACCTCCGGCTAAAGTTCTGTCAGTATAATCATCTGCAAAAATTGTCATTGAACCACCAGCCTGTTCAAATGCCCACCAAAAGAAAATGGTAAAGAAAGCAAACACACCAATTACAATCATCCTGTCTCTATTTATATGCGCAGGAATTACCTCAGGTGCCTGTGCTACCGGTATTTGGGGGTTGTTCGCCGCATAATCAGCTTCATCCTGGTCTACCCTTGCTTTATGTTTTGGGGTAAGGCCAATTGTGCCAAATATTTTTTGTGCAAAAGAAAATTGTAATAATCCAAAGAACATAAAAACCCCTGCTAATCCAAAACCATAACTCCAATCAATTTTTTCACCGATGTAACCACAAAGCAAAATACCAAGAAAAGCTCCTGCGTTTATACCCATATAAAATATAGTGTAAGCAGCATCTTTCTTTTCCGGATTTTTCGTATAAAGCTGTCCAACAATTGATGAAATATTTGGTTTGAATAATCCATTTCCGATAATTAAACAACCCAGGCCCATGTAAAATGTAACGGAGGATTCAAGGGCCATACATGCATGACCAATGGTCATTATCAATGCTCCCAGTATTACTGCTTTTCTATAACCTATAAGTTTATCAGCAATCAATCCACCCAAAATGGGGGTTATATAAACCAACCCGGTATACCATGCATATAGCTGCAATGCATCAGAACGGCTCCAGGCCCATCCTCCCTCCATTAAAGAAGATGTTAGAAAGAGCACAAGCAACGCTCTCATTCCGTAATAACTAAAGCGTTCCCACATCTCTGTAAAAAATAAAATAAACAGGGATGGTGGATGTCCATTTTGATCAACAGTAGTATCCATAAATATTTATTTAAGATTTAGTTGAATGATGATAAAGTAAGAAGTTGTAAAATACAGATAAATTCTAAATGGAAAATTCAAATTATATATTCAATTGTGAAAAATAATATATGTATTTGATGAATGGAAGTTTATTACAACGGTTGAATAACTATTTTCGCAATGTTACAAACTCTTTAAAATAATTTCTTTTGAATATTCTTATCCTTGGAAGCGGTGCAAGAGAACATGCTTTTGCCTGGAAGATCAGTCGCAGTAAACTTCTTTCTGATTTATTTATTGCACCGGGAAATGCAGGTACACAGGAGTTTGGTAAAAACATTGAAATTGCTTTAACTGATTTTGAAGCCATAAAAAAAACATGCCTTGATAATAAAATCGAGTTGGTTTTTGTAGGGCCTGAAGATCCTTTAGTAAATGGCATTTACGATTTTTTTAATCGTGATGAGAGCTTACAAAACATAATGGTCATCGGCCCTTCGCAGGAGGCAGCTAAACTTGAAGGAAGTAAATCATATGCAAAAGCATTTATGCAGCGACACAATATTCCTACAGCAGCCTACAAAGAGTTTGATGTAAAAAATTATGATGAGGGCATTCTCTATATAAAAAATCATCAATTGCCGGTGGTATTAAAAGCAGATGGACTTGCTGCAGGTAAAGGTGTTTTAATTTGCCAAAATCATATTGAAGCAATGGCAGAATTTGAACTGATGATACAGCAGGCAAAGTTTGGTGCTGCAGGAAAAAAAGTAGTGGTTGAAGAATTTTTAACAGGAATTGAATTAAGTGTATTTGCATTAACTGACGGAAAAAATTACGTATTGTTACCCGAGGCTAAAGATTATAAAAGAATAGGGGAAGGTGATACCGGCTTAAATACAGGGGGCATGGGTGCAGTAAGTCCTGTACCGTTTGCACATGAATCGTTTATGAAAAAAGTGGAAGACAGAATTATTAAACCAACCATAAACGGCATCAAAAAAGAAAATCTTGAGTACAAAGGATTTGTATTTTTTGGATTGATAAAAGTGGAAGATGAACCGATGGTAATTGAATATAATTGCCGCATGGGTGATCCTGAAACCGAAGTTGTTTTACTAAGATTAAAAAATGATCTTGTAGAATTATTTGTTAGCTGCTCCAAAGGAGAACTTGATAAAGAAGAAATAGAAATTGATCAAAGATGTGCTGCTACTATTGTTGCAGTTAGTGGGGGTTACCCCGGTGATTTTGAACAAGGTAAAACCATTGATCTCGGTTATTTGGAAAATCCGGAATCAATCAAAAGCATAGAAGCAGAGGGGGGCATTATGGTCTTCCATGCCGGCACAAAAAAATCAGGAGATGAAATTGTAACAAATGGCGGTAGAGTACTGGCCGTATCTGCATTATCTGATACTATTGCAGAAGCTATAGAATTATCAAAAAATATCTTGGGGCAAATCTATTTTGAAGACATGTATTATCGTAATGACATAGGATACGAATTTGCCGATTAGAGCCCCCTTTAAAGCTCCCCCAAAAGGGGAGACTTGCTCCACCACTCTATACCGTTTAGAATAATTTAGAAATTCATACTTCAATCTGATTATAAAGGTTATCTATACAACATCGGCATTTGAGGGTTGGATTCTCCCCTATCGGGGGAGTTAGAGGGGGCTAATGTTAGTCATTGTTATTTCCGATTATTTCCTACAACTTTGCAGGCATTGTTTACTATTTAATATTTACCCCAAAAGCATGGGCCTTTTTAATTTTTTCACACAAGAAATAGCAATAGACCTGGGAACAGCCAATACCCTGATTATTCATAATGATGTAGTAGTGGTAAATGAACCTTCTATTGTAGCCCTGGACAGGAATAATCCAAAGAATTTATTAGCCGTGGGAAAAAAGGCATTGATGATGCATGAAAAAACCCACGAAAGCATACGTACGGTCCGTCCTTTAAAAGATGGTGTAATTGCTGATTTTAATGCCGCCGAACTTATGATAAGGGCTATGATCAAAATGATCTACCCGAAAAAACCATTATTTCCTCCAAGCTGGCGTATGATGATCTGCATACCAAGCAGTATTACAGAAGTTGAAAAAAGAGCAGTAAGGGATAGTGCGGAACAAGCCGGTGCTAAGGAAGTTTATTTATTACATGAACCTATGGCAGCAGCTTTAGGTATTGGTATAGATGTAGAAGAGCCTGTAGGTAATATGATAATAGATATTGGCGGTGGTACAACCGGTATTACGGTTATTGCATTGGCAGGTATTGTTTGCGATCAATCAATTCGTATTGCAGGTGATGAATTTACAGCAGATATAATGGAAGCATTGCGTAGGTATCATAGTTTATTAATTGGCGAAAGAACTGCAGAACAAATAAAAATACAGATCGGGGCTGCAATGAAGGATCTTGAAAATCCTCCTGACGATATTCCCGTTAATGGGCGTGATCTTGTTACAGGCATACCTAAACAAATTTTTGTCAGCTACCAGGAGGTTGCAGAGGCGCTGGATAAATCAATCTTTAAAATTGAAGAAGCCATTCTAAAAGCTTTGGAAACTACACCTCCCGAGCTGGCCTCCGATATATACAGAAGAGGTTTATATTTAACCGGTGGAGGAGCGTTGTTAAGAGGCCTCGATAAAAGAATTGCAGCTAAAATAAAATTACCGGTTCATATCGCTGACGATCCGTTGAAAAGTGTAGTTAGAGGAACAGGTATTGCTCTGAAACATTATGATCGCTTTCCTTTTGTAATGAGATAAAGCCCACTCTAAATCTCCCCAAAGGGGAGCCTTGCTAACGCACAATCCCTTTTCTTTCGGTATCAAGTTTATAATTTAATTTGCTATTTGAATTTCTATAAATTTTTGCCGAATTTTCTAATGATTGTATATAACAAATAAATTTTCTAAACCCTCCCCGCCAGCTGGCGGGGGAGTTGGATAGGGCTATGCGTAACATCTTTTTATTCATCCGCAGATATTTTAATTTTCTTCTCTTTTTATTTATACAGGGGTTTTGTTTATTTATGGTGTTTAATTACAACCGTTTTCACAATGCTGTGTTTATGGACATAGCCAATGAAGTAACCGGAAGAGTTTACAAGCAATACAATAGTGTTGAATATTATTTCCAGCTGAAAAAAACAAATGATTCGTTAGTAAGGGCTAATGAAATGCTTTACAATAAATTAAAGCAGGATTTTGAAATGCCCGACACCGTTAATAAAATCACCATCGATACTTTACGAATAGATTCAACTGAATCATATAGAAAATATCTGTACCAACATGCAAAAGTGATAGGCAATTCAGTAAGTCTTCCTAATAATTATATACAATTAAATAGAGGTTCCGGCCAGGGTTTGCAGAAAGATATGGGGGTTATTGATGTAAATAATGCGGTGGTAGGAACCGTTATAGATATCAGTAATAATTATGCGGTAGTAATGAGTTTGCTTCACCGGCAAAGTAATATAAGTGCTAAGCTTAAAAAAACCGGAGAAGTTGGCAATATTGTTTGGGATGGCAAATCGCCCAATATCGTACAGCTAAAAGAGATCGGAAAGAATGTAAAAGTGAGCAGGGGTGATTCTGTTATAACAAGCGGATTCTCTGATAAATTTCCATATGGTTTATTGATAGGTACTATACAGGATATCCTTGTTGATAAAAGCACAAATGTATATACGCTTAAAGTAAAAACGGCAGCCAACTTTTATACAGTACAGTTTGTTTATATTATTAATAATCTTCAAAAAGAAGAACCTGAAGAACTTTTAAAACGAGTGAAAAAAGTAAATGAATAACCTGGTAAAAAATATAGTAAGGTTCATTCTGTTTATCCTGGTACAGGTATTTGTATTCAATCAAATACCGCCATTACATCATCTTATCAATCCTTACATTTATTTTTTATTTATTCTTTGGCTACCTTTTAAAACTGGCAGAAAAACTTTAATGCTTGCCGCTTTACTGCTTGGGCTTGCACTTGACTATTTTACCAAAACCCCGGGTTTACATGCAGCACCTTGTGTATTAATTGCATATATACGTCCGTTTATAATTAATCTTTTAATAACACAGGAAGGTGCAGAGGCAAACTATAAAGAGCCATCAATAAAAAGCATGGGCTTTGCTTCGTACTTTATTTATGTAACTGTTTTAACCTTTATGCATCATGCATTTTTATTTATGTTGGAAGCGTTACAGTTCGCAGGCTTGTGGTACTTCATGGGTAAAACGTTGCTATCAGTAGCCATATCTTTATTTTTAATTCTGATTACAGAACTATTATTTGTTCGTAAACAAAAATTTAGGACAAATACAGCTTAGGAATATTAATTTTACAATTATTCCGTTCTCTCTTTACACCCCCGTAAAAATCAGTAATAGTGTCGGTTTTTAATCAGTCCCGTAAAAATGTAATCAGCCTGATTTTTATTGTTATGTGTTGTATAATGATCTTTCAATTATTCAACCTGCAGGTTATCAGTGAAAAATATTCCATCATGGCTGACGAACAGGGTAAATTCAGAAAAGTAGTATATCCTGACAGGGGGATTTTATATGACAGAAAAGGCAAGCCTATTTTACAAAACACAATTATTTATGATCTGATGGTTACACCAGCCAAACTAAAAGGTGTTGATACTTTTGCACTGTGCCGCATACTAAATATTGATACAGCAGAATTCAGAAAGCGAATCATTACTGCTATCATTAAGAACAAAAGTTATCGTCCATCTGTTTTTGAGGCTTTACTGCCGCAGGAAAAAATAGCAAGACTTAATGAAAGCATGTACAAATTTGTTCCGGCATTTTACCTGCAGGAAAGACCTGTAAGAGATTATCCTTACGATGCTGCCGGAAATATTCTGGGTTATTTATCAGAAGTTGATTCATCTTTTTTGAGAAAACATGCAGGTGAAGGTTACCAGATGGGAGATTACACCGGGTGGACCGGCCTTGAACATAGCTATGAAAAAGTATTAATGGGGCAGCGGGGCATTGAATTTTGGAAAAGAGATAATAAGAACAGGCTTACTGATCGGTTGGAAAAAGGGCGGTTCGATACAGCTGCCGTTGCAGGACAAAACATGCACATGGCATTGGATATACAACTGCAGATATTAGGTGAAAAACTAATGGAAAATAAAGTGGGTGCCATCGTTGCTATCGATCCGGAAACAGGTGGCATTTTAGCAATGGTAAGTACGCCAACTTATAAACCAAAACTGCTTACCGGCGCAGATAGAAAAAAACATTTTGCTGAACTCCTTCTCGATCCGAGATTGCCTTTGATGAACAGAACAGTAAATTCTACTTATGCCCCGGGCTCAACATTTAAAACCTTGCAGGCGTTAGTTGGCTTAGCAGAAGGAGTAATTACTCCCACTACAAACTTTTCATGTTCCGGAGCATTTTACGGTTGTGGCAGGCCCATGCGTTGCCTCGATCCCGGTGTGTGGGCATTAAAGGGAGCAATCACACATTCATGCAATACCTATTTTGCTAACGTTATGCAACGTGTGATCAATAATCCAAAATATCCTAATGTAGATAGCAGCTTACGGGTTTGGAACAGGTATATGTATTCATTTGGATTAGGACATAAGTTAGGTGTTGATGTTCCTTCAGAAAAAAATGGAAAAATTCCTACACCAAAAACTTACAATACATTATACGGTGCCGGCCATTGGAATTTTTGCACCTTCCGCTCTGTGAGTATAGGGCAGGGGGAAGTGGATGTAACACCTTTACAGGTTGCGAATGAAATGGCATACCTGGCAAATAAAGGATGGTATAAAATTCCGCATTTAGTAGATTCAATTGAGGGGGGCGACACTTATGGATTGCTGGATAAATTCAAAGTAAAACATACAGCAGTAAATATACCTGATAGTGTTTTTGAAGCAGTGCATGATGGAATGCAGGGTGTTATGGAAAGTGGAACCGGCCGATGGGCCAAAGTTCCCGATATAATTGTATGCGGAAAAACAGGTACGGTTGAAAATGCATACAGAGGTGTTAAACAAAAAGATCATGCCTTCTTCTCGGCATTTGCTCCAAGAAATAATCCAAAAATTGCTATAGCAGTGATTTGTGAAAATGCAGGTTTTGGTGCAAGTTCAGCAGCACCAATCGCCGGTTTTATGATAGAACAATATTTAAAAGATTCAATTGCAGGACCTGAAAGAAAAGCAAAGGTTGAAGCAATATCAAAACTCAATCTTATGCCGCCGAGGATATACAGGGAACTGCGTTACAGGGATTCTTTGATGCATTCCAAAGACACTTCATATCTTCTTGCAAAAGGGTATATAAAAATTATAAAAGATACCATGGGTATGGATGAGCAGGATAACCGGGAAGCCTTAGAAAAATTAAAAAAAGCAAAGCAAAAAGAAGATCAAAAGAAAAAAGAGTTACCGGGCAACATTGAGAATCAGCCTAACATTGATGCTGTTTTACCGAATGACAGAAAGAAGCCAACAAAGGACACCACACGATAAAAAAGTAAAATTTGAATCGTAACCAGGCCATAATTTCAAAGGGAGTTGATTGGACAATGATATGGTTGTATATCATACTCGTTTCAATAGGTTTTCTGTGTATTTTTTCAGTAGAGTACCGGGCCCAGGAAAATATTGTTCAAACGATAATTGGATTAAAAAAGAATTATTCAAGGCAGCTTTTATTTATCGGAATCTCTGCAATAGTTGCCATTTTTTTATTGCTTACTGATAGCAAATTGTTTACAGCTACCGCTAATATTGGTTATGTGTTTGGTATATTATTGATCATAGCTACCTTTTTTGTAGGCAGAGAGATCAATGGTTCCAAATCATGGATACCACTTGGTTTTTTTAATCTGCAACCTGTTGAAACCTGTAAAATATTTACTGCATTGGCATTAGCTAAATATTTATCGAGATCAGAAACCGATTTTGATAAAATGCAATCCCAATTAATTGCAGCAGCATTTGCTTTTATTCCTATTATATTTTCTTTAATGCAAAATGAAACAGGATTAGCATTGGTATACTTTGCATTTATCATTCCCATGTATCGTGAAGGTTTGCCGGGCATTTACCTGATAATTGGTTTTTCCTTAGCTGTGCTTGTAGTTGCTACCATACTTATAGAAAAGAATACGTTGGCATTGATCCTTACGGCAATCGCTGCTGCTTCAATATTTTTTTTACGAAAAGTAATTATGCGGCAGAAATCAATTCTGCTGATGATTGTAGGTGCATGGGTTTTATGTGTAAGCATTCAGCGCTTCGCAGTTCCTTATATTTTTGATCATGTACTTCATCCCTACCAGGTAGAAAGAATAATGAGCACTTTTGGTGTTGATTATGTTCCGCAGGATCAACAGGATGCAGTGGAATTAAATGTGCAAAAAGAAAAAGAAAATCTTGCTGCTAAAAAACAAAAAAAAGATAAAGAGAATTATAATGTTAAGCAATCAAAAATAGCAATTGGTTCAGGAGGATTTTGGGGCAAAGGCTTTTTAAAGGGTACACAAACCCAGGGAGATTTTGTGCCAGAGCAACATACTGATTTCATTTTTACTTCCGTAGGAGAAAATTTTGGCTTTTGGGGAAGCGCTTTAGTAGTGCTGTTGTATCTTTTAT
>Ga0136633_1002355_pt1 | contig 13111 bp, 14 predicted proteins | sample AntDrymeUQ832206_2_FD_105494 | JGI IMG/M metagenome (GOLD analysis project Ga0136633, IMG submission 105494) | Polar desert sand microbial communities from Dry Valleys, Antarctica - metaG UQ83 (22.06) | ecosystem: Environmental > Terrestrial > Soil > Desert | place: Antarctica: Dry Valley... | reverse complement strand
CTCGCCGGTAGGGGGTGGCTGTCAGGCCGAGCCAGCGGCGGACCGGGATGTTGCGCACGGCCCGTTCGAACGTGACGGCGGGCACGTGGTGGCATTCGTCGACGATGACGAGTCCGTAGCCGGCGGTGAGCTCGGCGATGTCTTCGCGTCGGGCGAGGCTCTGCACCATCGCTACGTCCACTAGGCCGCGGGGCTTGGTGCGTCCACCCCCGAGCTGGCCGATCTGCTTGGGCTTGAGGTCGAGGTGGGTGACGAGCCGGTCGCGCCATTGCTCGACAAGCGGCTTGCGATCGACGATGACCAGGGTCGGGACACAGTGGTGCGCGATCAAGGCGCAACCGACGACGGTCTTCCCCGATCCGGGTGGGGCGACGAGGATCCCCAGGTCGTGCTCGGCCAAGGCCTTGGCGGCAACCTGCTGTTCGGGTTCCAGGGTCGCGGTCAGGGCGATCTGGATCGGGTCCGGCTGGCTGCAGGTGTCCGTCACGGCAAGGTGGCTGCTGGCGTCGGTGACGAGCCGAGCCGCTTTGTCCCGGAGGCCCCGGGGCAGGCAGCTGGTCGATGGTCTCCCGGTAGCAGCGGATGAACCGGGGTGTATTCCACGTCGAGAACCGAAGCCGCTCCTTCTCGTAGAACTCCGGGTTGTGAAGCGACGCCAGGTGCTTGAACGCGGCGAGGAGGGCCGGTGGCAGCCCGATCCGGTCGATGGCCAGCATCGCCCCGGCCCTCGCTGCGATCCTCGGCGGAGGCTTGGGTCCTGCCGCCGGGCTGGGCGGCTGCCGGTAGGTCACTGCGTCCGGGCCCGTCGCCAGCTCACCGAAAGCCCCCGCGAGCGAAGCGGCTGCCTCGGTACTCAACGGCTCGATGGTTGAAAGGAACGACCACTGGTCCTCGAACGGCTCGAGGTTCCTTGGGTCGAGGAACACGGTCGTGCCGCGTTTTCGGCAGCCGCCGTGCAGCGGGAGGGCGATCAGGTTGCCGAACTGGCCCTTCGGCATGAAGTCCTGGGCTGGGAACAGGCGGTCGTAGCTGGCCAGGTCAAGGTCGGCGCGGACGGTCATCGCATCCCGGAGCAGATGCACCCCGATCCGTCGCGCCGACGCGGCCGGGACCTTCCCGGCGAAGAACACCCAGACGTGGCCGCCGTCACCGGAACGCGAGCGCTCCAACGCAGCCGGTATCCCCTCGGCGTGGGCGGCGTCGAAGTAGGCGAGCGCGTCGGCCGCCCAACCCGGTCCGTCGAAGTCGCACGCCAGCAGCCGGCAGGAATCGCCTCGCAGCAGCGGGTATAGCCCGGCGTGGAAACCGCCGGCCAGGTGGGTTTCGATCACCTCATCGGTGTACGGCAGGTACTCCCGGTCCGGTCGGCGGGCGTTCGCCCAGCCGCCCCGGACGACCGGTCCCCAACCGCCCTTGCCGCTGCGCGCGTTGTCCCAACGCTGCGCGTAGACGTCATCCCGGCCCACAAACAAAGAACGGAACAGCGCGATTTTCGCTGCCGCCGATGAGGTTCGGTCTACGGCGACCATCACTGGGACCGTCGATTCGGCCGGCGTGAACAGCGTCGGCTTCCAAGCGGTCCTCGGAGCAGCAGCGGCACGACCATCGAACCCGAGTAGGCCCCGAAGCCGGGCGTTCTCGGCTCGAAGCTCAGCCAGATCCGACTCCATCGCCAACATCCGGTCGCTTCCGGAACCCGGCCCGGACGAGTCGGTCATGAGATCACTCGGTAGCGGCGACCCGAGTTGCGAATCGGGATGTCGACTCGTGGGTAGCCCGTCTTATCGGCCGAGAGGACGACCGTCGCCCTGCCGGCGACGGCGGTGGCGCTGTGCACATGGTCGTCAGGGTCCGGGCCCGTTCGAGACGTCACGAGATGCGCATAATCCTCTGGGGGAATGCGGCCCGACGGGAAGGCATGTCGGATGCAGTCGCAGAAGTAGGCGGCTCGCTCGACCGGAAGGCCCTTGTACTCCACGAGGACCCGCTCGACCTCCCACAGCAGATGGTCGGACCACACCAGGTCGAACATCCCGAACTCGGCCAAGCGCAACACCAGATCAGCCAATGAGACCGGGTACAACGTGGCCGTATCAACGAAGACCCGCTCCAACGGCGCCGCAGCCATCCCAGCTCAGTCAGTACTCGGCTCCACCATCAACCACCGTGTTCACGCCGCTGGCGATCATGGATCGTCGCTCGTCACGAAGCCCTCCAAACGCTACGACGTCAGCGACGCGGAGCCTACGGTGACGGCTACCAGGCAGACGGCGGGCCGGGAGCTTCCCTACATCTATCAACCGGTCGACGAACTGGCGCGATATCCCAAGCAACTCTCCAGCCTCCGCAGGCGAGACCTCGGACTCACCACGCAGCAAGATCACCTCACCACCAGCGGCAAGCTCAGCCACCGCAGCGCTGAGGAACCGCGACAGTTCCCGAGACAACACACGCTTACCGTCCGGCTCCTCCACGACGACCTCGGCCCCCGCCTCCAAAGCACGGCGTAGACGCTCCAGTTGACCATTCGGCGCTTGGAACGATGCTGCAGGGACGAACCCGACCTTGGCCATAACGACCTCCTCGGCCGGAAGTCTACGATCCAAGTGTCCCAACCGCAACCAACACCATTGCTGCACGCTTCCACCGGTCTCTGGCGCCGCACGATGTTCGCGCTCGGGCTGGTCGCCCAGCGGACAGACTCTGGGTCCTGATGATGCTGGTCCGCGGCACGAGGAAGTTCCTCGACCGGGTCGGTCCGCCTGAACCCGGCGAGCAAGTGGCGGACGGGGTGCTCGGCGACTGGTATGCCAACGCTCTGTTCTGGCGTCCGCACACGGCGTTGTTCGTCAACGAACTCTCGCTCTTCCCGGTCTTGCTTCCGCTGGCGCCGGCGGCCACGGTGCTAGGAGGCGGAGAAGTACCGCCGGGAACTGGCCGGCGAGTACGCCGAGCGTCGAGGGGCGGCACGGGCGGCGCCGCTGATCACCGTCGTCGACCTCCTTCAGCGGTGGTTGGCCGCTGATCATCCGTGGCGGCCATCGACCGCGGTCAGCTACCGCTCCAACGTCCGGGGCCTGACCGCCGACGCCACGCTCGCCGACACAAGGGTGATGTCGTTGACGCCCCGTCTGGTGCGAGCGGCGTTCGCCCGGTGGGAAGCGGCCGGGGCAAGCCAGAGTGTGGTCGGCGGCCGGTTTCGTGTGCTGCGGTCGGCCGTCGGCTGGGCCTACGACAAGCGGGTCATCGATGACCACCCGCTCCGCAGCATGCGGGGCCCCGGCCGCGTCGAACCCCGCCGCCCCCTGACCGACGGCCAGGTCCGGGCCCTGCTGTCGACGGCCGAGTCCAACGCCTTGGGCGCGGTAGCGGCCAGCGACAGCAGTTGGCGTGGCCGCCAACGCCGGCAGGGTGTTGAGCAGGACCTGCTGCTGGTGCGTCTGGCCGCCGACTCCGGGGCTCGCCGAGGCGAGCTCTCGGCGTTGCGGTTCGATGACCTTGAAGGCCGTGTCCTGCGGATCGAGCGGTCTGTGTCCGCCGATCAGGTCGGCCCGACCAAGTCCGGCCAACCCCGATGGTTGACCGTCGGCACCTCCACCGCCCTGCTGTGGAGGACTCTCGAAGCCGACTGGAGGGCATGCGCGCCGGCCCACCAGTTCGGGCCCTGGGTGTTCGCCGCCGACCCAGCCCACAGCCGGCGGCTGACTGTCAGCGTCCTGGGCCACCGGTTCCGTCGCCTACGTGACCAGGCCGGCGTGCCCGGCGGGTCCCTGCACCGCCTCCGCCACAGCGTGGCCACCTTCCTCGTCGCTCGCGGCCAGATCCTGCAGGCCCAAGCCCGGCTCGGCCACCGGGACGCGGCTACGACCCTCCGCGAGTACGCCTACGCCGTGCCGCTCACCGATGGGGATGTCGCCGACGCCATCAACGACCACCTCGACTTCCTGCCCACCGGGAACGACGCCAACGTCCCCGGCCACGGCGGCCCGGCCCGTCCTCGGTGATCTGCCCTCCAGCGGGTTCTCCTAGCCAGCCGACCGGATCTCAGGCGCTGGGTCGATGAGTGCGAGCAGAAGCTGGTGATGAGGGTTACAGTTGTTGCGGATACAGGAGGTGGACATGGCCCGAACGGGTGCTCTGAGACAGGCGGTCAGGATCGATTCGACGGCTGGGCAGGCCCGCGCTGCCGGCAAGGTCGCCGAGGCGATGGCGGCTGAGCCTTCCCACGGCGTGATGTTGAGCTTCCCGGACGGGTCCAGCGTGGCACTGCCGGTCCCTCTTGTTGACCTCGTGCGCTCCATCGTTGGGGAGCTGGCCCGTGGACGGGGCGTGACCGTCCTGCCGGCCGACACCGTCGTCACACCCGCTGAGGCGGCCGAGCTGCTGGGGCTGTCCCGCCCGTTCGTGGTTCGCCTTCTCGACGAGGGGGTCATCGCTTCGGAACGCCTGCCCTCCAGCCGGCACCGCCGGATCTGGCTCGACGACGTCCTCGCCTTCGCCGCACAGCGCGAGCAGCGCCGCGAGGGTCGCCGCCGGATCGGTGACGCCGTGGCGGACGCCGGCCTGCCCTACTGAAGGTGCGGCGGGTTCTGGTCGACACCAGCGTCCTGTTCCCGTTCTCGGTCATGGACCTGCTGCTCGCCCTGACCGAGGTCGCCGTGCACCAGGTGCTGTGGACCGACGACCTGCTCGATGAGTGGGAGCGGGTGATCGTCCGGGAGCGTCGACGGACTCCACAGACGGCGGCATCGGTGACCGCTGCGATCCGGGAGTTCTTCGCCGACGGCCGGATAGACCGGTCCACCTACGAGCACCTCATCGACCAGATGCCCGGTGATGACCCCGATGACCATCCCCACATGGCGGCCGCTGTCGCTGTTGGTGTCGACGCTCTGGTCACGGCCAACCTGGCCGATTTCCCCGAAGAACCTCTCGCCGCCCTGGGTGTCCGCGTCGTCGACCCAGACATTTACCTGTGCGAGCTGCTGGTCGAACACCCCGAGGAGGTGGCGGCGTCGGTGGTACGGATGGCGGCTGAGAAGACCCGGCCACCGATGACACCGGGCGACGTCACTCGGGCGCTCCGTGGAGCCGGACTGCGATCGTTCCCAGATCGGCTCGCCGGGACCCTCTGATTACCCGCTCGACGAGACCGCTGAGCGCTCATGTAGTGAGTGAGCGATGATCGAAGCATGTCGCAAGTACGCTTCATCGTTCGCGAACGTAACGATCTCAACGGGGTGGCCGAGGTGGTTCCTGAGGTCGACGGTGTGGCGCTTACAGACCTGATCCACGGGTTTGAGAAGCGCGCCGGCATGGAGACCCGCAACGTCTCCTACGGCGGCCTGATCCCCGCCTACTTCCGGTTCGGACCTCTGCGGCACCACTTCCTCGCTGGAGCAGGCGCGTTCGTCAGTGGGCAACGCAAGGTCCCGCTGCTCGGCTGCAAGTGCGGCGAGTGGGGGTGCTGGCCCCTGCTCACCTCGGTCAGGGCGGACGATGCGAGCGTCGCTTGGTCAGCATTCGAGCAACCTCACCGACCAGAGCGCGACTACAGCGGATTCGGACCCTTTCAGTTCGAGCGGGCTGAGCACGAGGAGGAACTGCAAGCGCAGGAGCGTTCAGTCTCGGATCCGGAGGGTGATGCATGAGCAATCACGATGCAGCTGCGGCACGGGATGGCCGACCGAAGAACCGGGTGGACAGACGCCGCCAGGAACGCCCTACTTCGGCACGATGTCAGCGCGAGGTAACGCTCTGACCCGGGCAGGGGAACCGTGGAAGGCGGTCAGGGGCGAGGCCACGATTGGCGGAGCTCCGAGGAGCCAACCGACCGCGGCCCCGACATGGGGGGCGTCGGTACCCTTCACGCCATGACGAGATGGTTCTTCTACGCGATCAGCCTTATCGTCACGTTCTTTTGTCGGCGGGTGGGCACTTGTGGTCGCATCCGGTCACGGCGGCAACAGGACGGGAGGTTCGCACCTCCTGTGGCATGTACGCCTCGGTCATCTGCGTCCCGATCTGTGGATGATGCACCTCGCGGTGGACTGCGGGAGCATGGCGAGTGTCGCTGAGCTGCTGGGCAGCTCCGACGGGTAAGACCTGGGCTCGCAGTCGAGCGTCAGCGGCGCGGTCGGTGGCCCTTAGGGCCAGAGAAGCTCGATCGCTTTCACGACCCCGAGAAACAAGATCAAGATGAACGTCCCCGCAGCGCCGCTCGCGACAAGACCCACGAGCCAGTTTCCGCTTGTGGCTTCGCGCCGGATCGTGTTGCGTCGCTGCCGCCACCGAAGTGCGTCAGCCGGCAGCTGTGCTAGGCGCTTGTGCACGGATTGGGGGTAGGCCGTGCTCGGGGCGACGATCGGGAGCCGCTGGGCAACAACGAGAGCACTTCCGCCACATTGCTCGAACAGGGCAGCGATGGCCGCCTCGACCTGCGGCCCTTCGCGTGCAGTGAGCATCCAGTAGCGGCCCGCTGACGGCAGGTCTCCCATGTCGTAGAGCACCTCGCCCAGGAGGTCCAAGACCTCTTGGTCAGCTGGGTACCCAGCCACCGCACCGAAGAGCCGGTCGCGGGCTTTCCAGGCTCGGCCCCGCGCAAGGTCGTCGCGGGCTCGCTGCACTGCCGGGCACGACACAACTCCTACCGTACGACGCAGTGCGCCGAGAGCCGCGTGCATTTCGTGGATGCTCACTGACCGGCCTCGGATCCCAGATCGCCGGTTACGCGGCGGGGTGGCTTGCGGATGTGTGAGGTTCCCCGGGTCGGTCGGCCTGCCACAGGCTGCGGGTGCGCGGAAACTTGCTAATCGTGAATACGCCCTCGCTGCGACCGGCGCAGCTTGACGCAGGTCCGGCCCTACCAAGTGACCCAGGGCTAGCGTCAGCCTGTGTTCAGACGCTGGATCGTGCCGGCGGTTCTTGCCGCGGCTGCCTGCGGCGGTGGCGACGATCGCGAGTTCTCCTCTCCTGCAGCCATCGCACAGGCTCTGGGATGCGAGTACCGCGCTTTCACAAGCGTGGTTGGGCCGGGGACCGCCCAGGGCGGCTGCGATTACGCGGGAGCGAGCATGTCGCTAACGACCACAAGCATAAGCGGTCAGGCGGCGAGGCTCGCCGACGTGGTGGCCAAGGAGCAGGTGACCGTCCTTGTCGGCGCAAACGGCTTGTTGTCAGTCGCGACGCTGCCGCCGTGGCCGAGGCCCGTGACGTTCTGGGTGGCGTCCTCAGATAGGCGTATGGCCGAGTGAGTCGATCGTCCCCTCGGGACGGGTAGGTGTTAGGTAGACCAACGCACGCTTGGTCAGGGGGCGAGGTGACGCAGGGAGCGCGACTTTCGAGCGGGTCGAGCCGCACGGGGGCCCTCAGCGCCCGACTTCGCCACCTCTGCGCTCGGTAACAGCCCGCCGGCCGAGCATCCCTGTGAGGTGCGACGTTCCGGGATGTCCTTGTGCCGTCGTAGGATTTTGGCGTGACCGAGGAGACTCCAGCCGTGCATGGGCCTGCCCGTGCCGTCTCGAGCGAAGAGCCGCAGCGCCTTGAGCGGGGTCCCTTCCCGGACGACGAATCAGTTCAGGTGCAGGCCGAGACGGTGATCGCGCAGTTCACCGCGACCAGTCGGCAGCTGACGATGGTGTTCGATCCGACGCTGGCGGCGACCGCGGCCAGATCGGATCGGGAGGGCGGAACGCTGGCTTCGTTCATCGAAGCGCTGCACCACCAGGAGGAAGCGGAGGGGCCCGTCGAACCCGAGAACGCCCTCGCCGACGACGGCTACGACTACAAGGCGTATGCGACGGCACGAGAAGCCGAGGCGGAGATGGCGGCCTGGCGCGACCTCCTCCACGGACGAGACCCGTAGATCGTCGGCGTCGCTATGGGGGCGGCACTCCCTCTTCGGCATCAACTGCCTCAGACCTGAGGGCACGGCGCCATCGCTCCGGCGAGCTGAGAACCTGGCCACGCCTGAGCCTCGCCTTCGGCCCGCCAACCGAGGAGACCATCGCCGGTACCGGCCTCTGAGCCGCCGCTAGGTCGCTCAGGAAGCCTCTTCGTCCTGTCGTCGGTCGCGAAAGACGCAGGCCACAGCCAGCGTGGATGCAAGAACCGTCATGGTCCCGACAGCGGCAACGAGCAGACGCCGCTCGGCTCGACTCCCGCAGAACTTGGCTGACCGGTAGACCGGGCCGGGTCCGGTGTAGGAACGGCTTGGTCGATCCGTCTGGGAGGGGTCAGGGCCGTCCCGAAGGAAGGCTCGCTTGGGCTCAAGGGCCGCTCTGATTGCCATGCCGCACTGGTCGACCGGCATCATGGACGCACCCGCGCCGATGAGTACCGAGATGATGGCTACGGCCAAGCAAATGCGTCTCACTAACAGCGCCAGCTCCTCGGCGCAGGGCCGAAGCCCGGAAGAAGGCACGACGCAGACTACGCCGGCCGGAGGCCGACTCTCTCTACTCGAAGTAGCAACGTAACTCGGAGGTCGCTTTGGTGCCGCTTGGCTCGAAGTAGCAACGTAACTCGGAGGTCGCTTCGGTGCCGCTTGGCTCGCGGTGTGGGGTGGCCGGGGACGGCCAGGCGGTCAAGGGCCGCGCTTCCGTCGGTCCCGAAGGGATGCCGTAGGCGCCCTTGACGGCCGGGGGGCTGCAGGCGGCAAGATGGCCCCGAGGAGGGGGCTCGAGCGCCTGGCGCCGCTCTGACCCACACGGCGGCGGCCGTGCCCGGTCCATACCATTGGCTCATGCGCCACAGCTCGGCGGTCCTCTCCATCTCCTGGATCCCCTCCGAGGCCATCCGGGGGGCTTCCAAGCCCGCATTCGACCTGGGGCCGTTCCACTACGACGAGCCTCCGCCCGAGCAGGTGTTGGGCGCCGAGGAGCTTGAGGCGCTGAGGGCCGGCGACCGCTTCCGCTTCGCCAACCAGCTTGAGGCGTGGGTCGAGGTCGATGGCGGTCGCATCGTCGGTCACGGCCAAGGCGGTGGGGTGAAGATCGGCGTGACCAAGGTGCGGGTGGGCCGCACCGTCAGCGTCGCCGCCGTCCCGATGACCGTGCTCCGGCCCGAGCCCGAGGTCGGCGACGGCTGGGTGCGCTTCGCCCAGACGGCCGGAGGTCGCACCGGGGTGCCCATGCCGCACGCCGTGCCCCGCCCCCCGTTCCTGCGCGTCACGGCTCCGCTGGTGTGGACCACCCTCTCCCTCACCGTGCACGCCGATGGCACAGCGGAGCACGCGCTCACCGGCGCCAGCCCGTTCCCCCGGCACTGGGTCTACGACTGCTCCGGCCAGCTCTCCCACAAGTCGGGTGTGCTGAAGATGAGGGACTGGGCCCGTCACGCCTACGGCAAGGAGACCCCGTGGGGCGACGAGGACTCCCCGGCCGTGGTCACCCAGGGCGAGTCGGTCCTGGAACGCGAGCTGTCGGCCACCATCATGAGGGGCGGCCGCAAGCCGAAGATCAGGTCGGTCAAGAAAGGCCGGGCGCTGGTCGAGCAGGGCGAACCGGGCGACGAGCTGTACCTGCTACTCGACGGCGTGCTGGTGGTGGAGGTGGACGGGGAGCAGCTGACCGAGGTGGGCCCCGGTGTCATCCTGGGCGAGCGGGCCATCCTCGAGGGAGGCCGTCGCACGTCAACGCTCCGGGCCGTCACCGACTGCAAGGTTGCGGTGGCCGAGGCCGATGCCATCGACAAAGAGACGCTGGCCGAGCTCAGCGAGCGCCACCGCCGCGAAGACCCCGGCTCGAGCTGAGCCGCAGGCTCCCAAGTCCCGCTTCGCCGGGCCAGTAGAGGTAGGTGAAGATGAATGCGCCGAGGGCCAGCAGCACGATGACAGGCCGCCACCACCCAGCTGCGCCTGAGCCCTCGATCGCCGCCAAGTTCGCTGGGCTAGCGTCAGGCGCAGCCCAGGGCAACACGGGAAATCGTGGGGCCTTGAAGAGAGCAACTGGCGGCGGAGCCCGATCGGACCAACCGGGAGGCCCGAGGGGAGGCGCACATAACCTTTCGGCGGGCGGCGCAGGGTGGCGTCGGCGCTCGGTCCCAGGGCGCCCTACTCCGGCACCATCCGAGCGCTCGGTAACGCCGGTCGGTTCAGCCCCGGCGGCACGACTGCGCCGTCCTCAACCAGGGCCGCAGACCGATGCCGGGATCGAGAAGAACCACTTGGGCATGTCCGCCCTCGTGACCATCTTCGGCGTACCGTCGCCAACCTGAACACCACGCTCCGCCACTCCGCCACTACGCCCACGCCACACCCTCGACGACCAGGACGTCGCCGACGACCTCGACGAGATCCTCAACCGAGCGACTCCCCTCGCCCGGTGACTAAGAAGAACCTTGTGGAGGTGGTGCCGCGCTGGTGTCTGACGCCGGGCGGCGAGGCAGGGGCCGTTGGGAAGGTGCTGGGCGAGGCCGATGATGTCGGCCTCGTTTCGAGCCGCAGCCGTGCAGGAGCACGACGAGCGGCGTCGACGGGTCGTCGGGCCGGTGCCAGGCAACGACCGGTTCGCCGAAGACGGTCATGGCCGCGGCTCCACCGGTTGGCTGACGACGTGACCGGCGGTGCGGACACCGGACCAGCGGCGGATCTCCTCGGCGAGGTCGAGATGGTCGATAGGTGCTGCGTTTTGGTAGGGCCCCCACTCCTGGCGGGGGAGCATCCACATGAGCTCGAACTCGTTGCCGTCGGGGTCGGCGCCGTAGACGCTCTTGGTGGCGCCGTGGCTCGACTCGCCGGTGTAGGCGCCGGCGGCGAGGAGGGCGTCTCGGGCCAGGGCGAGCTCGTCGATGGTGTCGAGCTGCCAGGCCAGGTGGTACAGCCCAATGGCACCGCGCCGCTTCGGTCCGCCGGCGGTGCCGACGCCGAACAGGCCGAGGTCGTGGTGGTTCCCGGATCGGGGGAGCCCGAGGAACGCCGCGTTGGCACGCGGTTCCCGGGCGACGACGTCCATGCCGAAGATCTCGGTGTAGAACCGGACGGCCCGGTTGAGATCGGAGACGTACAGCACGGCGTGGTTGAGACGAACAGGTGAGATCGCCATCACAGGGGTCCTTTCACAGGGAGTGCCCGCCCGGGCCGGTGGGGGCACCGGCTCGGGCGAACGAAGGAAGCGACTCTTGGTCCGGTTACGCGGCGTCGCCGGTGCGGATGGCCGACACCTCGAACTCGAGGGTCACCTTCTCACTGACGAGTACGCCGCCGGCTTCCAGGGCGGCGTTCCAGTTGACGCCCCAATCCTTGCGGTTCACGGTGGTCTTGCCTTCGATGCCGATGCGGCTGTTCCCGAACGGGTCGACCGCGGTACCGGTGTACTCGAAGTCGACGGTGACGGGCTTGGTGACCCCCTTGATCGTGAGGTCGCCCGTGACCCGGTAGTTCTCGGCGTCGACGGGCTCCACCGCGGTGGACACGAAGGTGATCTCGGGGTGGTTCTCCATGTCGAAGAAGTCGTTGCCCCGCAGGTGCCCGTCGCGATCGGCGTTGCGGGTGTCGATGCTGGCCGCCTTGATCGACAGCTCCAGCCGGGAAGCGGTCGGGTCGTCGGCGTCGAGGTAGCCGCGCCCCTTGAACTCGTTGAACGAGCCGCGGACCTTGGTGACCATGGCGTGGCGGGCGACGAAGCCGATGCGGCTGTGGGTCGGGTCGATGGCGTAGGTGTCGGTCAGGGTGCTGGTGGCGGTGGTCATGGGTGCTCTCCTCCGTAAGTGGTTGACACATCCTCCAACCCTGGTGGACCTGTCATCTATTCCAGCGGTAGGATGACGGCAATGGAGGAAGCCCGGTGGCTCGATGAGCGTGAGGAGCGGGCATGGCGGGCGCTGCAGGTCATGCAGATGCGACTCGAAGGCGAGCTTGCCCGTCAGCTTGCTGCCGAGTGGGGTCTCTCCTACCCCGACTACCTCGTGCTCGTCGCCCTGACCGACCGTGAGGACTCCCGGATGCGGCTCTACGAGCTGGTCGAGGTCCTGGGCTGGGAGAAGAGCCGGGCCTCGCACCAGGTCAGCCGTATGGCCGACCGTGGTCTGGTCAACAAGGAGAGGTGCGAGTCCGACCGGCGGGGCGCGTACGTGGCGCTGACCAGTCAGGGGCGGCGGGCGATCCAGGCTGCCGCACCAGGGCACGTCGCCACGGTGCGGAGGCTGTTCGTTGACCGTCTGACACCACGACAGCTTGACAATGTGCGCTCCACGGCCGAGACAGTGCTCGCCGGCCTCAACAGCGAGCCCTTCGACGCGTTCCAAGAGTTCGCCCAGAAGTGAGCTCGACCGACGCCGTCAGTAACGAGCTGGCGACGGTGCTGTCGACACATCCATTGGCGCCGGGTATCGCGCCGCGATCTGCCTCGTCTTCAGCTCCTCAAGGCCGAGGGCCGGTTCGGCCACCGCTACACTCGCGACCACCGGCAGGAGTTGTATAGCATGCTCGCTATGCCATGGGGGGGAGGTTGAGCTCGAACCCAGCGTTCGCGACTGGTATCTTGGGCTCAGCGAGAGAGACCGGGCCCGGGTGTGTTTTCATGTTGACCGCCTCGCCGAACTCGGCCCCGTCCTCGACGAGCCGCATACCCGACAGCTCGACGGCAAGCTCAGGGAGCTGCGCTTCTACTTGGCGAGCCGGCCCACTCGGGTTACCTACTGGATCGCCTCGGGGCGACGGATCATCCTGCTGACGGTGTTCGTGAAGACCCAACGTAAGAGGTTCGCGAGATCCGGCGAGCGAGAGACGCTATGGACCGATGTGTTGCCGAAGGACATTCGGCCGACGACGAGGAGGGATAGGACGATGGCTAACCGGACGAGTTGGGACGAGGTGAAGGCGCAGAAGCCGCTCACCAAGGAAGGTTGTGTCGCATACGAGGACGAGGCCAGGATCAGTGCGTTCCGAGTGTTGGTGCATCGGCTCCGCACCGAGGCCGGGCTCACCCAGGCTGAGCTCGCCGCACGGATGGGTACCACCCAGTCGGCGATCGCCCGCATGGAGGGAGGGGGCGCCCGCCCCACCCTCGAGACCCTGGAACGCCTCGCCGCCGCCATTGGCGCCGAGCTCGTCGTTGGCGTGGGGCAGAACCTCTCGGATGACCGCAGCATCGCCAAGCTTGTCCGGGAAGGT
>Ga0136633_1002354_pt1 | contig 13114 bp, 20 predicted proteins | sample AntDrymeUQ832206_2_FD_105494 | JGI IMG/M metagenome (GOLD analysis project Ga0136633, IMG submission 105494) | Polar desert sand microbial communities from Dry Valleys, Antarctica - metaG UQ83 (22.06) | ecosystem: Environmental > Terrestrial > Soil > Desert | place: Antarctica: Dry Valley... | reverse complement strand
CGAGGGCTGACCGGCATCGTCGTCGCCGGCTGCGTTCACCCCCCGCACCTCTCGGCGCATGGCCAGGTTCGGAGTACGGGAGGTGTGCGAGACATCGATGAGGACATCAGCTTCAGCTGGCGCGAGGACCACAGGAGCGAGGCCAGGCCCACCAAGGTGACCCGACGGCCAGCCCGACGATCCGGGCCGGCCATGTCCTGGCTGGCGAGGACCACGCTCAGCGCGGTGCGAGGCCGATGATGTGCCTCTGGGCCTCGCCGGTGGCGTCGGTGCTTGCCATACGTGTTCTCGCGATTCTCGGAGATGCGGGTCACTGTATCCGGAGCGGCGCTGCCGCAGGCAAGGCTACTGGGGCTGCGGGAGCCACCTCCCCGATGTGAGGGCAGCGCCGATTCGGACGCGATGAGGGGATAAGGGCTGGCGGCTGGCGATGGTCGAGAGTCGGGTAGGCTGGCATCAGCACGAGGAGATCCCACACGTGTAAACGGCTCGGGATCTGTGCGCCGGACCTTGGTAGCGTCAACACCAACCGACGCCCCAAAGCACCGGGGCGACGCTTCCGTCGAGCCGCGGTTCCCGCGACATGGAGGTCTGCATGCAGATCGAGGTTTCCACCGACCACAACGTGGACGGAAGCGACGAGCTCACCAGTCAGGTCGCCGCTGACGTGACAGACGCGCTGTCGCGGTTCAGTGAGCAGCTCACCCGTGTGGAAGTTCACTTGGGCGACGAGAACGTCGACAAGGGCGGCGCCGCCGACAAGCGGTGCATGATCGAGGCCCGACCGGCAGGGCAGCAGCCGGTCGCGGTGACCAACCATGGCGCCACCGTCGAGGAGGCCTGCGGCGGGGCGCTACGGAAGATCACGAGCCTGCTCGACAGGAGGTTCGGACGGCTCGACAATCGCAAGGGCGGCGCCACCGTGCGGCGCGCCGAGCAGAACTGAGACGGACACGATGTTCACCCGATCCGATCTCTCCGCCCTGATGGCGGCCACCCCGCCGCTGGGAGTTTCGATCTTCCTGCCCACCCACATCCGCGGCAGCGAGATCCGCCAAGACCCCATCCGACTGAAGAACCTCGCCGCCGAAGCCATCGACAAGCTGGTGGCGACGGGAATGGGCGAGGCTGACGCCGAGGCGTTCGTCGAACCGACCACGGCGCTCGTCGACGACTACGCCTTCTGGCAGCACCAGCACCAGGGCCTGGCGGTGTTCCTCGACGGCGACGCCGCCCGTTGGTTCAAGGTCCCCCTCGATCTGGACGAGCACGTCAGCGTCGGCCCCGGCTACCACGTGAAGCCCCTCCTGCCGATCCTCTCCGCCGATGGTGCTTTCCTCGTGCTCACCATCACCGCTGACGAGGTGGCGCTGTTCGACGCCTCCCGATTCGCCATGGCCAAGATCGAGCCCACGAACTTTCCCGCCAACGTCGACGACGTCCCGGGACAACCGGACTACGAGAACCTCTCACACGCGAGCCCGGCGGCACGGCCCCAGACCGGATCGATCGGCGCCACCACCGCACAGGTCTACGGCGACAGCCCCACCGAGTGGAACAAGGCCCGGCTCGTCGACTTCGTCCGGCGGGTCGCCGCCGCGCTCGACCAGCACGTGGCCGATACCCCCGTCCCGGTGGTGTTGGTTGCCGACGCCCAGACCGGCGGCCACTTCCGGAAACTCACTACTCTCGGCCCTCACCTGGTGGGCGTCATCGACCGCAACCCTGCTTCGCTCGACCTCACCCAGCTCCACGCCGCGGCCTACGCCATCATGCAGCCCCACCTCGGCCAGGCCAGGAGCGACGCCGTCGAACGGTTCGGGGCCCTCCACGGAGGCAACGATGCGCGAGCAGTCACCGACGTGCAAGCCGTCGCCATGGCCGCATCGCAGGGCCGCATCGACACCCTCCTCCTCGCTGAGGACGAAACGGTGTTGGGTCGCGACGACGCAACGACCGACACCCGCTCGACCGACGACGCCTGCATGGCGAGTGGCGAAGACCACCTTGAGGCGGCCGCCATCGGGACCCTCCATCACGGCGGCGCCGTTCACCTCCTGGCTCGCGAGGACATGCCCGAGGGCACGCTCGCGGCGGCGATCCTGCGGTACTGAGCAGGGTGCCGCTGGAGAACATCGCAAACCAGCTAGTGCTCCGCTCTGCTCCCGGAAACCGCGACCGACCCGCCCCCGGCACGGGTGGAGGAGGAGGCGGCCCGCCACGAGGCCCTCCGCCGGCAGTCGACGTCCCCCGGGAAATTGGCGACCGAGGCCGCGTGCACGCTTTACGGACGGGTCATCCCCTTGCTCGCCAACGTGGCGGCCCGCTGGAGGCGCAGGAGGCGGTGCGCGAGGGCACCGACGGTGTGGGGATCCTCCGCACCGAGTTCGCCTTCCTGGCCCGGCCCGAGCCGCCCGGGCGAGGGCTGCTATGCAGAAAGCCACATAGGAAGCTCCGAGCCGGGATCGCCGTCGTTCACCCTCACCGTCGCCTGGCGCTTCCCGAAGCCGCAGCGCTCGGTGGCGAAGCGGTTGAGGTCCGGTAGGCGACGACGACACCGGAGGGCAAGGAGCAGACCAGCCTTGCCGGCAAGCAGGACGAGATTCTCAACAACGCCCGCGAGTTCTACGAGGCACTGGCCGCAGCGTTCCCCGAGGTCGACGACGTGTTCACCGGGACGACGGAGCCGAGCGAGTTCCGTGGCGGCGGAAGCCGGACCTCGCTGCTCGCCTCCTCCACCACCGTCAAGGCCCTCGCTAGTGCCTGGCACGACCTCAAGTACGGGTTCCGGTGGGAAGCCGTCGGCGGCCGGACCGTCGGCAAGGGTTACGTCGCTGATCCCTGGGACGGCGACCGGATCGTCAAGGCCTTCGCCAACCTGCCGTCCATGGACGCCGGCAGCGACAAGGTCCTGAACCGGTTCTGGAAGAGCCTCAACGTCAGCGGATCGCTCGTCGTCAACCCGTGGGCGCGGCCGCCTCGTCGTCGTCGTCGTCCGGCGCTTCCCCTGCCTCGTGATCGTCGTCCAGCGGTTCCCACGCCGACGACACCTGGTGGTGCGGCGGCTCCTCCAGGTGCGCCCCCGGCGGGGCCGGCGTGGGCCGCAGCGCCCTGAAGAGATCCACGCCGGTTGCGTTCTCGAGCTGCTCGACCAGGCCGATGACGGCCGCCGGCAGTTGCCCCATAAAGCCGGGGATCCCAGTTCCCTGGCCGCCGCTGTCGATGATCGATACCTTCTCGATGTCGACAGCGCTGACGGTGGAGACGATCTTGTCCACCAGGTCGGGCAGCATGCGCAGGACGAAGATCCGCTGGGCGTCCGCGCCGGCGGCCTGGTACTGCTCCACGAGACTGCGGAACACCGCTACCTGGGCGTTCCCCTCCTCGATGATCTTCGCCGCATCCGCCTTGGCGGCGAGTTCCCGTGCCTCGAGATCGGCCCGCGCCGGCGCGACGACATCGGCCTCCAGCCGCTGGGTCTCCAACTTCACCCGCTCGGTCTCGAGTTGCTGCTCGGCCACGACGCGGGCCTTGTCGCCTGCGACCTTCGCCTCCGCCTCCGCTGCGCCGGCCAGGGCTTCGAGCTGGGCCTGGCGGACCCGCAGGTGGTTCTGCTCCTCCACGATCTTGAGGTCGGCATGGGCGGTGGCGATCTCGGCCCGTTGACGCGAAAGGGCCTCGGACTCCTCGGCCTCGGCGGTGCGCTGCGCCTCCGCCACCCGGGCTTCCTTCAGGACCTCCGCCGTCTGGCGCCGACCGACGGAGTCCAGGTAGCCGACCTCGTCGGTCACGTTCTGGATCTTGAGCACGTCCAGCTCGAGCCCGAGCGTCTTGATGTCGTCGTCGGCCTCGTCGATAAGGGTCTGGGCGAACTTCAACCTGTCCTCGTTCACCTCCTCGGGCGTGAGCGTGGCCAAGACCCCGCGCAGGTTCGCCTCGAGTGTCTCCTTGGCGATGGCGGCGATCTCGGACTGGGGGACGTCGAGGAAGCGCTCGACGGAGTTCTGCAGCAGGCCCTCCATACTCGAGACCTTGACGTTGGCGATGCCCTGCACGTTGAGCGGGATGGCGCCGCGGGAGTAGGCATTCTGCACAGACACCTCGATCGGGATGGTGTTCAGCTCCATCCACGCCACCCGCTCGAGCAGCGGGACGCGGAGCGTGCGGCCGCCACGGATGGCCCGGTAACCCACGGTGCGGCCGTCGCTGAGCTGGCGCGAGCGCCCGGAGATCACCGCCACGCGGTTGGGCGGGCAGATGATGATCAGGCTCTTCACGGTGGCGATGATGACGAGGATGGCGGCGGCGAGGACGATGCCGAGGATGAGGCCGGTCATGTGGGGTGCGCTCCTGGGTCGAGGTGGTCCATCAGCTGAGCTCCGCGTCGAGGCGGACGACGCTGGCGACACCGGCCCGCACCTCGACGACCAGGACCGGGGCGCCGACCTCGAGGGCGGCGCCGGACGGGCTGCCCGGCAGCGGGGAGGCCGACAGGTACACCTGCTGGCCCCCCACGGCGATCGTGATGCGCCCTCGGTGCTCGTCGGACACGGGCAGGACCACCCGGCCGATGGCGCCGGCAAGCTGCTCGTCGCGGGCGCCGGTCGTGGAGTCCGTCCGGCGCAGGTAGGCGAACGCCGTGCTGTTGAGCACGCCGGCGAGGATGGCGACACCGGACGCGGCGGCGAACGTCGTGCCCGCGCCCCTGCCGGCGGCGCCGAGCGCCAGGCCGCAGACGCCGAAGGCGGCGAGGGCGATCGCCATCGTGGTGAGCGGCAGGTACCGGGCCACGAACCCGCCGATGCCATCGTGATCGCCACCGCCGTCATCACCGTCGTCACCGCCACTCAGCAGGAACCAGGCGACGAGCGGGATCCCGGCGGCGGCGGCGAACAGGTACAGCCCGTTCATCGATCGTCCGCGGCCACGCGACGACGCTAGACCGATCGATCACCCGACAGCTCGACGCGCGTCGGCCGCGTCGGGCGCGTGTCCGCCTTCGGCATGCCGCGCCACCACCGACATCGCGCTCGGGATCGGCGGGGCGGCACGGGACCGGGGTGGCGCATCGCTCCCTCGCGAGCTAGTTCGACTTGCCCGTCACGAAGTTCACGGTCAGATCAACTTCTCATGCAGCCACCATCTGGTCAGCGATAAACCCGTCGAGCGCTCGGTCGAGTTGACGCCAGGCGACCGCGAGCGGGCTGCGAGTGGCGATGTCGGCCGGTAGCCGGTTGTCAAGCCAGGCCAGGCCGGGAGTGAGCACCCGGCCGTGGGCCTTGATGAACAGCACGGCGACACGCCGGCCGAGCGGGGTGAGTCGGTAGCGCTGCGAGTGGGGCAGTCGTTCGATCAGGGCCTTGCGTCTCAGGCGGCGCAGGTCGTAGGTGGCCTGTCGTGACGTGTAGGGCTCGTCGGTGAGGCTGGCGGCCCCGGGTGTCGTCGGAGCACTCTGCAACACGAACTCGCCCTCCCCGTCGTCCTCCGACGCGGTCACGCTGAGGGGATGACCGCCGATGCTGCTGACCCACGACCCCGCCACGACCGCCGACCGCCTGGCGTCGGGCACCCTCGTCTGTCCCTCCAGCCATTGCGGCGGCCAGCTCGGACCGTGGGGTCACGCCCGGCCACGCGTCGTGCGCCTCGGGGCCGGCCGGGACGAGGCCCACACTCCCCGCCGCGCCCGTTGCCGGAGCTGTCGACGCACCCAGGTCCTGTTCCCGACCCGGAGCTACCCGCGACGCGCTGACGCGGTCGAGACCGTCGGCGCGGCCCTGCTCGGCGCTGCGAGCGGGCTCGGGCACAGGCGGGTCGCGAAGCTGGTCGGTCGGCCGGCCACGACGGTTCGGGGCTGGCTGCGCCGGGCCCGGACCAACGCAGATGCCGTTCGCTCCGACGCCACCGTCGCCACCTGCCTGCTCGACCCGATGGCAGCTCCGTTCGACCCGAGGCCCAGCCCGCTCGGGGACATGCTCGACGCGGTCGGCCGGGCCACCCAGGCGTGGGTGCTCAGACTTGGGCCGGTGGCCGCGCCGTGGCAGCTCGCCGTCGCCCTCACCAACGCCGCGATCCTCGCTCCCGTCCCGCGGCCCCGCTGGCTCGGCTCGACCTGAACCGACCGGTGGCCCACTTTGGCGCGCCCCGAGCCAACTTGGCGACATCGTCGATGAACACGCTCATGCCGTTCTCGTCTCCAAGATCGGTGTCGCAGCCGTGTTCATCCAGCGTGTCGGGCAACAGCGGTCACGATGGAACGCCGCCGGGAGCAGATCCGTCAGCGGGTCCCGGAGACCTACGGTCAGAGGAACCAGCACATGGCGGGCGTCACGACGGCTCTACGTGTGCTCTTCGGCGGCGAGCCGGGCGCCGACCGCGACGGCGAGCTCCTAGCCACGCCGGATGGTCCCGTCCATGTTCTGGATGCCTATGCCATGGCGAACTCGGTGCTGTGCTCGCGACGTCCCGGACCCGGACGCGAGGGCGCCCCGACGTCGACGATGATCTCCAACTGCAGCCCGTATCTCCGAGCGACGATCAAGGCGTTACAGCCCACAGTGATCCACTCCCAAGGCCGGGCGGCCGGCTCGTCGACCCACCAGGCAGTGGAGCGAGTCGTCGATCAGGTGTCCGAGATCGACGAGCACGTTGCTCGCGTCAGGATCGGCGAGGTCGAGGCGATCTGGTGCTCGCTGAGGCATCCGGCCCGCAACTGGGGCCAGCTCGGGCGCCCTTACCTGCACGAGGTCGCCGCGCCCGCCCTGGAAACGACCCGCCGTCTGGCACTCGACCCCTAAGAACCTGCAGGATCGGCGCGTTCGAACAGGTTGGCCGCTCTGGCGGTCGATGCGGGCGGCCATGGACGGTCGACTGGACGACGCGTGGGACGCGCTGGCCGAGGCCGAGCGGATCGTGGCCGGATCGGGTGGGGAGAACGGCCGGCTGCTGACGGGCACCCTCCGCTGGCACCTGCTGGCGGAGCTCGACGACCAGGACGGGGTCGCCGAGATCCTGGCCGTCAGCGGCCTCGAGCGGATCCCCGGCGTGTGGCCGCTCGTCGCCCGGGCCTTGTGCGCGGCCCAGCTCGGACAGTGGGGCCCGGCCCGTGCGCTGCTCGACACCGCCGCCGCCCGGCTGCCCGACGTCGAGCGGGACTCGGAGTGGCTGCCGATGGTCTGCCAGGTGGCCGAGACGGTCGGGGGGCTCGGGCCGCACCCGGCCGCCGCGTGGGCGTACGACGCCCTGCTGCCGTACCGGTCGCTGTTCGCGGTGGAGGGATCGGCGGCGCCGTCCGCGGTTCGGTCGAGCGGGCCCTCGGCGTGCTGGCCGCTTCCCTCGGACGCTTCGATCGGAGTCATCGACGCTGCGGGCCCTGCTGACGGGTAGCGTGGAGCCGTGGCGACCCAGCAAGCGCAGCCGGTGCCGGACGACGTAGATCTGTGGATTGCCGAGGTCGGCGAGGACGGCGTCGTCGCCGCAGTCGAGGACGCCAGGCGGGGTTTTGCTGACGGCAGCATCCCGGCGTTCAGCGACATGGGTGCACTTCGCGAGCACCTGACGCGCCACGCGCCAGCGTGACCTGGAGGGTTCTGACCGGGCGGACTTCAGAGCCCGATTTCGCTGCCCTCACGAGCGGGGACGGGGCGGCCGTGCTCGACGAGCTGACGGCATGGGTCGACCAAGGCCCTCCCCGCTCCGGGCGGCGCCTCGTCGGCGGCGTCGAGGTCTTCCAGGACCCGCTCGCGTGTGGCTACATGGTCACCTACTACGTGCAGGAGGCTGACCAGCTGGTCGCTGTCCTGCGGGTTCGGCGCACGCGGCCTGGCCCCTCCTGAGTCTCGGCTCCTTCTTCCTGCCGGAAGATCCTGAGTCCTACGAGCAGGACCAGCGACACCCCCCGGCCCTCGACGGCGTCGTCGAGCGCCCGCACGAGATCTGTCGACACCGCCGTTCGGCCGATGGGGCCTGTGGGGGGGTCGAGCGGCGCGCCGAGCAACTGGGTCCCCCATGGCGGCGTCTCCGAGGGCCAGACTGGTTCTTTCACGCCGATAGCCAGGAGAACCCATGAACCGCAAGGAACTGGTCAACGCCGTTGCCGTCCACGTCGGTCTCGAGCCTCGTGACGTAGACAGGGCGTTGCGGGGCACCACCGAGGTGATCGAGGCCGTGGCGGCCAAGGGCGAACAGGTCACCATCTCCGGCTTCGCCAAATTCGCCCGGGTCGATCGCCCAGCCCGCATGGCCCGCAACCCGGCGACGGGCGCACCGGTGAAGGTCAAGGCGTCGAAGAAGGCCAAGATCACCGCTCTCAAGGGATTCAAGGACGCGGTCATGAGCCCCTCGGCTGCCCCGAAGCTGGCGAGGGGCGTGTGGCCGCCGGCAGCCACGAAGGCCGTGCCGGCGAAAAAGGCGGCGCCGGTCAGGAGCGCTACCGCCGCCACGCCGTCGCGAGCCGCGACGGCCAAGGCCCCATCCCGCTCGGCTGCAGCTGGGACGGTGCGGGGCGCCACCAAAGCGCCGGTGAGAAAGTCAAGCGCCGCGCCGCGCAAGGTCGTCGCCAAGAAGCGATAGCCACCTGCGTCTCGAGCGCCGTCCGCCAGCGTGCCGTAGCTACTGTACGGCGGCCGGCCAGGTGCTCGAGCGCCTCCTGGAGCTGGCGTCGGCTGAGGAGCGGGTCGCTCATGCTCGGGCGAGGTCGTAGGGGTCGACGAGCACCCCGTGGCGGCGGATCTCGGGCGGGGCGTTGTCGCTGGCGAGGCGTCGCAGCGAGCCCAACTCGTACGGGCACCACGAGGTGCTGAGCGTGCGGTGGGGGCTGTGGACCCATCCTGGGGGGGTGAAGTCGTCCCGGCCGGCGAGCCACTCCGCCACGCCGGCCAACAGGGCGTCCCAGCGGACATCGCCGGTGCTGGCCGGCTCGGCCGCGACCAGTGTGCTGCGCGCCGGCGCCGGTTCGTGCTCGTACTCCTCGAGGAACTCCAGGAGGAGAAGCCAGCGACGATCGGCGTCGGTGTCCTGGGCCAGGTAGGTGGCGAGATGTTCGATCGTCATGGGGGCGAAGATCGGCGGCTGCATCCCTCAGGCCTCCTGGTCGCGGAGCGCGCCGTCGACCAGGCCCTCGGCGTTGACGCTCACCGCCCCGGCGAAGCCCTCATCGATGGCATTGCGCACGGCCCGGCGGATCGCGATGTTGTCGGCCTCGTCGTCGCCCCCGAGCAGGTGCGACGAGTCCGCCACCAACACCGCCGCCGGCGCCCGCCGGCCCAGCACCAGCGCCAGTTCGTCCCGCCACGAACCCATCCGCACGGTGACGTTCTCCGCCCGGTGGAGGCTGGAGCGAAAGCGCCGCTCGATCCGGGGCACGCGGGCCTCGATGAAGGGCTGGCCATCGCTGGCCAGCAGCGTGAGCACTTCGAGCTCAACGGTCATGCGGTTTTCCTCCACGACGGCGCTTCACGGTTGAAACCGGCCCACAGGAGCGCCGTAGAGGGCCGATCGCGACGGGAGATGGGTGGTTAGGTGCGGGCGATGCGTCAGCTCGCGAGGCTTGACGGACGGTCGCATCACGTCCCCGGTACGGCCACCGGGCCAGCGGGTCGCCGACGTGGCCGATGCGGTCACATCCTGTCCCTCGGTCATTCGTCATCCCCCAAGGCGGCCCGCACGGCGTCGACGATGACCCGGGTCTTCGACCGCCCGGAGCGGGTCACCTCACCTTCGATCCTGGCCAACAGCGAGGTGGGGCAATGGAAGGTGACGCGCTGATGGGTCTCCTCCCACCTGACCCCCTGATCGCCCGCCGAGTGGGCCGGCTTCTTGGGCATTCGGTCCCTCCCGAGGTGAGCGGCGGCCGGCGCCTTCGACGGTCCGGAGTAAACCGTAGACCGTTGCATCACCTCCCCCGGTACAGCCACGGGGCCAGCGGGTCGCCGGCATGCCAGATGCGCCCGATCCGGTCCGCCACCCGCTCATAGGCGAAGTGGGCGGCCTGGTCCAGCACCACACGGCCCGATCCCGCCGGCAGGAGCCCGGGTGGCCGCCGGGGGACTCAACCAGCCATGATGGGTCAGCGCCGGGTTGGCGACCGCCCACGAGGTGGGCGTAGCGCTTGATGGTCACCGTGTCCGTCGGCGCCGGCGGCGTCGAGGATGCGGCTCCATGACCGCCTGCCCTGCGGCCATCAGGGCGGTGGCGACCGCGTCGGCGACGTGCCACCAATCCCTCTGACGGAGCGTCAGGCCTGAACCATGTTGATGATGGACACGATGGCCGGCTCGCCGGCGTCGAAGTTCAGCTCCTTCATGACGGGCATGAGGCGCTCCTGGCCGAACTTCTCCATGGCCTCTTGCGACTCCCAGATCTCGTAGACGGCCAGCTTCGGGCCTTCGGTGAAACAGGAGTGGTGAAGCATCCCGACCGCCGGCCAGGGGCCGTTGGCCTCGACCTTCTCCCGGATGCTGTTGTAGGTGGCCTCGTCCAAAGACGGGGGGCTGAAGTAGATGCCGACCGGCATGAGCACTCCTGGGTGTCTGGTGTACGGGTGGGGCGGGCGGACACCGCCCCAAACGGACGGTACTCCATGCGGCGTGACGAGCCGCGGGCGATCGAGCCCGGCCAGCGGGAGCCGAGCTTGCCCAAGGCGACCCACCGTACTGTCTTCGCCACGCCGCTCAACCTACCGAGCAAGCGGCTGTCGGGCTCGGGGCGGGTCGCCTCATGGCCTGGTCGGGGGCAACGGCCGGTAGCCGTCGACGAAGTGCACCGAGCTCAGCGCATCGAGACGCCGGGCTTGCGACGAAGCCACAGCAGTACCAGCCTCGCGGGCGCCTCCTTCACCGAGTAGCCGAGAAGGTATTCGTCAGCGACGATCGCCTCATAGAACCCGATACCAGCGAGCACCCGAGCATTCTCGCGAGGCGGTCCGCTCGCCATCCACACGACCAGCAGCTCGGTGATCGCGTCGCTGACATCGGCGTCCAGGCCGACGAGGTCAGCGCGGATTTGGCTGGTGTAGTCGATCCCCCATGTCACCCGTCGCGGTGTTGCAGTCGAGCCATGAGGTCCCGGACCTCCTGCTCGGTCCCGCAACGGACGATGTGGCCGAGATGCTCGTCGGCAGCCGCGGCCATGAGCAACCTCGCCATATCCTCGTCGCTGAGGTCACCTACCGCCGTCTTACGGTCCATTGCGCCTCAACCCTAACCGACCCTAACCGGGACCAGCAGCCGCCACGGGGTTCGCAGAGCAGGGCGGGCGGGTCGAGAGACAACATCGGAACGAAGGTCAGACGCGATCTTCCGCCGGTCTCGCCAAGGCCGCATCGCCGGAGCTCGTGCAGCGGCTGGAGGGGCCTGCTGGTGGTGCCCGACGGCAAGCGCCGTCGGAGCTGGATCGGCTGCGCCGGCCGCCTTTCAGCCCCATGATCAACGCTGGTCCAGGCTCTGGAGCGCCTGGGCGAGGTGCGAGCGCTCGGCGTGGAGGCACTCGACCTGTGTTCGAGGAGCGATCGCTCAAGCGCTGGCCACGCTGGCGGTCGGCTCCTGTCGCTGGCCCGTCATGGTTGCATCGCGACCGTGGGGTGCAAGATCCGCACCGCTTGAACCGGCGTGCGCGTGGGCTGGGGCCAGTGGCGATGCTCGGCACGCTTGACGGCGAAGTTCGACATCTTCGTTGGAGGCGGCGGATCCCGGGTCAGGTGTATCCCTACATAATGGCTATTTAGCAGGTACGACCCCTTGGACAAACGGGTCCCGAGCTTGTTCGTGGCCGCCGCAGCCGCCTTCTCGGTAGCGGTGCGCAGCGAGTCGGGCCGCATCACGATGCCCTTGCCGTCGACGGAGATCACCAGCACGTCGTCACTGGCGCCGGGCTCGGGCGCGCGGGCGTCGTAGAAGGCTCGGACGTCGGTGGCGGCGCGCCGGGTGAGGTCTTCCACCTGGCGCTTGGCCACCGCCACGCCGGTGGCCCGGCCGATCGCCTCGGCGGCGTCGTCGTAGGAGCCCCGGGTCGACTCGACCGCGGCCAGGCGGCGCAGCCCATGGGAGTGGCGCTCGGTGGGCAGGTTCAGCGCCGCGTCGGCGGGATGAAGGTTCGGTGCTCCCCGATAGCGGTAGGCCAGGCGCTCGACGCTGACGGTGCCGAAGATGGTGGTCAGGGCACGGGTGTGGCCGGCTTCGACGCTGCCGCGGGACACGCCGTCGGCGTCGAGCACCTCCTTGATGCGCTGCTCGCGCTGGGCACGCAGGTCGAGGTGGTCCTGGAGGAGCCGGCGCAGCAACTCCCTGCCCCGTCGGTCGAGACCGTCCTCCACTTCGCCGTGCGAGAACGAACCTGCCTCGTTACCCGCCATCCAGTCGACGATGTCCTCGAAGCACACCCGGGACCCGCCGAACGCCGAGGCGTTGGGGGAAGTGGCCCCGTCGCCGCTAGGCGAGGGGCCAACAGCGGTCCGGGCGGTGCTCATCGGGACTGGCGGCGCTGGACGAGACGGGACCGCAGGGCGGCGACGCCGGCATCCGCGCCGGCATCGAGATCGGCCCTGGCGGCGTTGTATCGCTCCAGGGCGGCACGCACCTCATCGACATCGGCGGCCGGCAGGGTCATCGTCTTGGTCCGGCCTCCCTCGGGATAGGCCAACGCCGGGCTCTCATGACCCGATTCGTTGGCGCAGTGGCAGCTCGGCTTGCCGCAGCGGCGGCGAAGGGTGAACAGCGCCCCTCGCACCATGAACGGCTCGGGACGGGCTCGACGGTTGGCCATGAGGTGCTCCTGTCTGTGTGTATCATACCTACAGACCGAAGAACATGACGACAGTCCGAAGTGGCGGATGGTTGCGTCAGGAGAGCCTCAGTCGAGGCAGGCAGACGGGGCCCTGCATGTCACTCCTGTAGCGCCGCACCCAACTCGAATGGGTGTGGCTACTTTGGTCCGACCGCGTTCGGCCTGGTGAGAGCTGGTTTTCAGGCTGCCGGGGAGACTGGAAGGGTCCCAGAAAGGCGGGTTATCGGCTGAGAAGGCCGATAACCGGGGGTTTCAGCGCGGCTGACGGGGCCGGTCGGGGCCCTGGAGGGTGCGGCCGTCGCGCTGGAGTGTGTAGATGCCGGCCCGGTGGGAGATG
>Ga0136633_1002353_pt1 | contig 13118 bp, 13 predicted proteins | sample AntDrymeUQ832206_2_FD_105494 | JGI IMG/M metagenome (GOLD analysis project Ga0136633, IMG submission 105494) | Polar desert sand microbial communities from Dry Valleys, Antarctica - metaG UQ83 (22.06) | ecosystem: Environmental > Terrestrial > Soil > Desert | place: Antarctica: Dry Valley... | reverse complement strand
AGACCGGCCGCACGCTGATCCAGCTCTTGACGAGCGGCCCCGCGCGCTCGGCGACCGGCGCGCCGAACAGCGCGGTCATCTCGGCGCGGCGCAGCAGCTCGATCTGCTCCCACTCGCCGGCCACGCCCAGGCGCCAGTACGCCCGCCGCAGCCCGGTCGGCAGCCAGTGGGCGAAGGGCAGCAGCGCGTGCGGCTCGACCGGAAACGAGAAGGCCGGCGTCTGCACGTACCAGCCGCGCGCGACGCGGCGCAGCTCGGCGGCGAACGTGGCGCGGTCGGCCGGCGCGATGTGCTCGATGACGCTCGAGCAGTAGGCGAGGTCGAACGCGTCGTCGGCGAACGGCAGCCCGGCGAGGACGTCGGCGACGACGAGCGGGCCGGGGTACTCGGGTCGCGCGACGCGGTCGACGCCGGTGATGTCGTGGTCGGGGGCGTGGCGGCGCAGGCCGAGCACGCCGCAGCCGATGTCGACGATCCGGCTCTCTCGTGTCGCGCCGGTGAGCGCGAAGAGCCGGTCGTGCCGGCGCTCTCGTGCGCGCAGTGCGACGGCCGACGCGATCCGCGCCCGCCAGCCCTGCTTCGCCGTCGCGTAGAGGTTCTCGGTGCAACAGCGTGACATGGGCGCTCAGCCTACGCCCACAACGGCCGCTGGCCAGTGCGCCGTCCCACAAGTCCCTTCACGTCGGATCGTCCGCTGATCACCCCTGGCGGCGTCCTCGGAGCCTTACGTGCCAGAGGCACGCGCGGCCCCTGCGTCCTTGCCAGGCGGCGCCAGCGAACGCCCGACGGCAAACGGACTTACGGGACGGCGCACTAGGACCGGCGGACGACGGGCGATCACGACGCCGACCACGACAAGCAGCATGATCAGCAGGACGAGCAGCTCCATTGGCCCGACGTTGAACGGCACGCGAAGTAGCCTACTCCGCCACCGGATGAGCGAGATCTACACGCCCGAGAACCTGCTCGACCGGATGAGCGACCCGGCAACGCTCGCCGCGCAGTACGAGCGCGGCAAGCGGCGCGAGCGCGCGCTGCTCGACCGTCATCTGGGCCTGCGCGGCGGCGATGCGCTGTCGGTCGGCTGCGGCTGGCATCCGGGCCGCCACCTGCTGCCCAAGCCGGCGTGGCGCCTCGTCGCCGCCGACATCGATCCGGCCCGCCCGCGCCACGCGGTTGCCGAGGGCGAGGCCGACGAGGGCCTGCAGGGCGCGGCGGGAACGCTCGACACGCTGGCCGACGGCTCGTTCGACGTGGTCCTGCACCGCCTCGTGCTGCACCACGTCGTCTACGCCGGGCCGCTCGAGCCCGTCCTCGCCGAGGCTCACCGGCTGCTGCGCCCCGGCGGCGCGCTCGTCGCGATCGAGCCCAACCTCCTGCATCCCGTCGGCGCCGGCCTCGCCCTCGCCAACCACGCCGGCCTCGGCGTCCGCGTGCACGGCACGCCCGACGACATCCCGCTCTCGCCGCGCCGCCTGGCCGCCGCCGCCCGCGCCGCCGGCCTCGAGCCCGAGCTGCACGCCGTCACCTACACCTGGCGGCGGCTGCCGGTGCGCGTGCAGCGCGCGGTCGGTGCCCTGGACCGCTTCGGCTCCGCGCCGGGGCTGCGCTGGCTCGGGCACACGTTCATGCTCATCGCGCGACGCTGAATGGCCTGGCCGGCCAAGCGGCTCGCGCTGGCGATCGGCGTCGCCGGGACGCTCGCGATCATCCTGCTCGACGCGCTCGTGCGCGACGCGCCGACGCCGCAGGGCGACGACCTCATCTACGAGCGGATGGCCGACGATCCGACGGCGCCGCACACGTTCGTCTTCGCCTACCGGATCGCGGTGCCCTGGCTCGTCCACGTGCTGCCCTTCGAGCACGGCTTCTCGTTCAGCGTCATCGCCTGGGTGTGCTCCGGCGCGGCCGGCGCGGTGCTCTTCCTGCTGCTCGAGCGCCTGGAGATCGCGCGGCGCGTGTCCGTGCCGCTGGCCTTCGTCCTCGTGCTCTCGCCGCCGCTGCTTGTCGCCAGCCTGCGCCAGGGCTACAACCCCGACCCGGTCACCGTGCTCGTGATGCTCACGGGGACGCTGTTCATCGTCGACCGCCGCCCCGTGGCGCTCGCGGTGACGATGCTGATCGGCGCGTGCAACCGCGAGTCGGCGCTGTTTCTCGCCCCGCTCGCCTACGCGCTGTGGGCGCAGCGCCCGCTCGACCGCGCCGCGCTGCTGCGCGTGCTCGCGGTCGCCGCGCCGGCCATCGCGCTGTTCTGCGCGCTGCGGCTCACGATCCCGACGGTCGGCCGCGAGCTCGTGCCGGGCTACGGCGCCTCGCTGATCGGCGGTCGCATCGACGTGCTGAGCGACGGCCTGCGTGCGTTCTTCGACGTCGAGGCGCGCAGGCTGGCGCTCACCTTCGGCCCGCTCTGGCTGCTCGCCCCGCTGGCGCTGCGCGACTGCTCGTTCGCCCGCCGCGGGCTCGTGCTCGTGGCGCTGTGCGTGCTGGCGATGTCGTTCGCGCTGGACTGGGGGCGGGTCGCGTTCGTGGCGGCGCCGGTCGTCTACGCCGCCGCGGCGTGGACGCTGCACCGCCGCCCCCGGCTGCTGGCGCCCGCGCTGGCGGCGTGCGCGCTCACGATCGCCGGCTACGCGGTGTACATGCAGGTGACCGGAACCCAGAACATCATCGACTCCGGCCTGCCGCCCTACCCCCTGCGCTGACGGGGGCGGCTACTCGAATAGGCCGCGACGGGGGCGCCGGTCTGGCCCTCCCACGTCAGGTTCCAGCGGCGATTGGAGCGGTACGTCGAGCTGACCGTGAAGTAGCCGCGCGAGTTGGTCCGGACCGTGCGCAGCTTCTTGAACGAGCCGCGGCCGTCGGCGTAGGTGACCGTCGCCGACGTGACGCCGGTGGCGGGCCGCACGAGGCCCCAGATGGACACCTTCGAGCCGCTGCGCTTGACGGCGATCGGCAGGCGGAAGCCGGCCAGCGAGGGCTTCGCCCTGCCGTTGGCGAAGCGCAGACCGGATTCGAAGCCGGCGTACTGCTTGGGCCCGGTGGCCTCGCTGTCGGTCAGCAGGTACTGCGAGAACGCGGTGACGCGCGGGTTGTTCCAGGCGATCCGCTCGGAGATCGCGCGGTACTGGACCTGCTGTGTGAGCGACACGCCCTGCTGGAGGTCGGGCGTGGACTGGATGCCGAACTCCGTGAGGTAGATCGGCAGGCGCTTGGTCAACGCGCGTGCGCTGCGCGCACGGTCCAGCGCCTTCGTCAGCCGTGACAGCACGCCGATCGTCACGTCGTCCTTCTGCGGCGGCCTGAAGAACGGCCCCTGGCGGGTCGTGTAGGCATGGTGCGCGTAGCCGTCGGCGGGCAGCGCGCGGCATTTCGAGCGCTTCCTGTACCGGTTGTCGAGGCAGAGCATGCCACGCAGGAAGCGCAGCGGGGCGACGACGTTGCTGTTGCCGCGCGGGGACGTCTCGGCGATGAGGATCTTGTCGTCGCCCTGGCCGGACTTGCGCAGCCCGCGGACGCCCGCGAGGTAGAGGTTGCGATAGATCCCCGGCGACGCCGCCCGGCCGCCCTTGGCGTACTGGGGGCGCAGGAACTGCGGCTGGTTGGGCTCGTTCCAGATCGCCCACGTGTCGACCTGCTCGCCGAACTTGCGTCCGACGGCCGTGACGAAGGCCGCGAACGCCGACGTGCTCGGCCGGGTCTTGTCGTCGAGCTTGTCCTTCGTCGCCCACACCGGCACGGGGCCGGAGATCGTCATGAGGACCGACCAGCCGCGGGCCTTGATCGCCGCCATCAGCGGCTCGTACTCGCCCCAGTCGTACGCGTTTGGATCGGTCGGCTCGAAGTCCGGACGCTGCGCGCTGCCGCCGCCGGGGGCGACGGTCTTCCACGTGACGATGACGCGGACGGAGCGCACGCCGAAGGAGTCGATCTCCTCCAGCGCGGCGGGGCGCAGCTCGGCGTTCATGAGGTCGCGCGGCGCCTCGAAGGTCAGCGACTGGGTGCGCGACGCGTGAGCCGGCGCGGCGAGGGCGATCAGGACCAGGATGATGAGCGGGGCGAGGAGTCGGCGCATTGGCAACTCCAACCAGGCTAGTGCGGCAAGGTTGCGCCGCCCCGGTTGCGCGGGCGTTAGCGTGCGGCCCGCATGAGCGCGCCGCCGGCCTCAGACGATGTGGTCGCCACGCACGCCGCGGCCGCGGCGCTGGCGCGCGAGCCGCTGCTCGTCCTCGAGCCGCTGCTGGGGTTCCTGGCCGGGCACGGCCTCGTCGCCGAGGGTGAGGACACGCTCACCGCCGAGCCGCTCGGCGAGGGACACTCGAACGTCACCTTCCTGCTGCGCTGCGGCGCGCGCGAGCTCGTCCTGCGCCGCCCGCCGCGCGGGCCGCTGCCGCCCAGCGCGCACGACGTCCTGCGCGAGGCGCGGCTGCTGCGCGCGCTCGCGCCGACGGCGGCGCGCGTGCCGCGCGTGCTCGCCGTGGGCGACGACCCGGCGCTGATCGGGGCGCCGTTCTACGTCATGGAGCGTGTGGCGGGGGACGTCGTGACGACGCGCGTGCCGGCCGCGCTGGACACCCCGCAGGGTCGCCGCGAAATCGGCGAGCAGCTCGTCGACGCGCTCGTCGAGGTGCATGCGGTCGACTGGCGCGCCTGCGGGCTGGAGGGCTTCTCCACGCGCCCGGAGGGCTACCTCGAGCGCCAGCTGCGGCGCTTCGGCGGCCTGTGGGAGCACAGCCGAACGCGGGAGATCGCGGCGGTGCAGCGCGTCGGCGCCTGGCTCGCCGCGCACGTGCCCGTCTCGCCGGCGCCGACGATCGTGCACGGCGACTACCGCCTGGGCAACGTCATGTTCGATTGCGCCCCCGCCCGCCCGGCGCGCGTCGCGGCGGTGTTCGACTGGGAGATGGCGACGATCGGCGATCCGCTCGCCGACGTCGGCTACCTCAGCGCCATGTGGGTCCAGCGCGACGACCCGCCGCTGGGCATGTTCGAGCTGTCGAGCACGACCCGTCTGGAGGGCTTTCCCACCCGGGCCGAGCTGGTGGCCCGCTACGAGCGGCTGAGCGGGCGCGCGGTGACCGACATCCGCTGGTATCGCACGCTCGCGCTCTGGAAGGCGGTCGTGTTCATGGAGGGCAACTACCGCCGCGCGCTGGCCGGCAGCACCGACGACCCCTGGCTGCACGGCTTCGGCGAGGGCGTGGTGGCCCTCGCCGAGCGTGCCGAGCGCATGGCGCTCGATCCGGAGTAGCGGTCAGGCGGCCTTCGGGCCGTCCTCCTCGCCGTACTTGGGCGTCTGCGGGGCGCCCTCCTCGCCGTAGGTCGGGCCGTCGGAGGAGCCGCCGTCGGTGCCGGTGTGCGTGTCCTGGCCACCGGAGGCCGGCTGTGTGGCGGGCTCGGCGGACTCGCCGTACTTCGGCGTGTCGCCGGGCGCGCCCGGCTCGCCGTACGTCGGCGGGGCGCCGGAGCCGTCGTTGGCCTTCTTCTCGGCCATCTTCTGCTTCGCCGTCTCGACGTGCCCGTTGAACTTCCCGCGGGCGTCGTCGATCTTCTCCCGCGTCTTGGGGTCGTTGGCGATCGTCTTGGCCTTCTCGAGAAGGTCCTTGCCCTGCTGAGACTTCGAGAGCTGAGTGAGTTTGTTCATAAGGGACATGCCAGTCACGTTACCTCGTGCGGTCATCCTCTATTCGTCGTTTGAGCTCGCTGCCGCGCCCGGCCGACACCGCGCGCGTGGCGCGGCGCTCGTCCAGCGCGACGCCGCCCGCCGCCGCGAGCTCGATCAGCTCCTGGCGCTCCTCGCCCTCACGGGCGCTGCGCGCAAACAGCCAGCCGAACAGGCAGATCGTCAGGATCGAGCCCTCGACCATCATCGTCGAGCCGGCGATCACCTGGTCGGTGTGCGGCGAGAGCCCGTGCGCCCGCTCACCCGGCGCGTAGACGCTGAAGAAGACGTCGTCGCTCCACACGAAGACGTTCGCGAGCACCGTCGACGTCAACCGTACGACAACGATGTAGACGAGCTTGGCGAAGTTGCCGAACCAGGCCGGCTTGGGCAGTGGGCCGAACAGCGCCATCCACATGTTGATCCCCAAGCCGACGAACAGCATGTGCTGCACCGCGTGGACGGCGTCGTCGTTCACCGCCGCCTCGTGCGGGCCGACGAGGTGCCAGAAGAAGAGGTCGGCGGCCCACAGGAGGAAGGCCGGGACCGGGTGGGCCAGGTGGCGCATCCAGCCCAGCGCCGTCGTGCGCAGCAGCGGCGCCAGGACCGGGCCGGTCAGCCCGAGCACGATCAGCAGCGCGCCGAGGTCGGCCAGCAGCAGGTGCTCGGCCATGTGGGCGGCGAACAGCTCGTCGGCTAGCGCGCCCAGCGGCGAGACGAGCGTGATCACCATCAGCCCTAGCCCGCTGAGAAAGCACGCCCGCCGCCAGCCCGCCACCGGCCTGCCGTCGGCGGCCAGGCGGCGCGCGCGCACCAGGTACATGACGCCGAACGCCAGCGCCGGCGCGATCTGCAGCGGCTCGATCGAGATCAGCGCGGTGGCCGGCGCGGGCATCGGCCAAGGCTACGCGCCGGCCGCGGCTCCTACGCGGGTGGCCTGGAGAGCGTCGCGAACGCGACGAGGTCGGGCGCCCGGCGCACGATGCCGAGCGTGCGCGCGGAGCCCTTGGCGAGGTTGACCGAGAACAGCCGCGAGCGATCGGTCCCCGGCCGGTGGGCCAGCAGGTAGGCCTTGCCATCTCGCGCGGAGATGTCGAAGCCGCGGTTCGACGAACCGCGGACGCTCACGCGCCCGCTGCGATCATCACCACGCCGGCGAGCGCCACGACGACGCCGGCGCGCTGCACGCCCTGCACCCGCTCGCCGAGCAGCACGGCGGCGAGCATGACGGTGACGACGGGGTACAGCGAGCTCGCGACGGCGACGCTCGACAGCTCGCCGATCGTCGACGCGTGGTTGTACGCGGCGTTCGCGCCGAGGTCGAGCAGACCGATACCGCCCAGCACGGCCGCCGCCCCCACCCCCGGCCGCACCGCCCCGGCGCGACGCAGCGCCAGCAGCGCGATGAGCGCCACGACCGGAAAACCGGCGACCCGTGACAGCAGCAGCGTCCACGCGACATCGCCCTCCGACCCGTACCCGGCGAGCACGAAGTACGAGCCGAAGCCCAGCCCGGCGAGGATCGCCAGGTCGATGCTCAGCCGCTGCTCACGCCGGCCGATCGGCCCGCCGGGGGCTTCGCGCGAGGCGAGCACGATCCCGACCACCGCCAGCGCCAGGCCCGCGGAGCCGATCGCGCTCGGCTCGTCGCCGCCGATCAGCCCGGCGATCACCGGCAGCGCGACCCCGGTCGAGGCCACGGGCGCGACGATGCTCATGGTCCCGATCGACAACGCGGTGTAGAAGGCCCCCAGCGCCGTGATCCCGACCAGGCCGGCGCCCAGTCCGGCGAGCACGTAGGAGGATGACGGCGGCCCGTCGCCGCGGGCGCCGACGAAGGCGAGCATCACGAGCAGCGACGACAGGTACATCGCCGCGAGCACGACCGGCACCGCGTACGTGCGGCTCTTGAAGCCGCCGGCATAGTCCGACAGCCCCCACAGCACCGACGATCCGAGCGCGAACGCGATCGCGGCCACGGCTAGCCCTTGCGTCTCCGGGGGTGCAGCGCTGCTAGCGGCGCTTGCCGCGCCCGTAGAAGAGCCGCACGCCGCGGAACAGCAGCTTGGAGACCGCCGGCCGGTACGGGAACATGTAGACGTCGTTCTTGAGGTGCACGCGGCTGATGAAGATCGACTGCTGCTTGGTGAACTTGCGGATCCCGGCGGCGCCGTGGCGCGAGCCGAGGCCCGAGGCCTTCCAGCCGCCCATCGGCAGCTCGACCGCGACGTAGTTCAGCAGCGCGTCGTTGACGCACACCGCGCCGGTCTGCATCCGCCGGGCCAGCCGCTCGGCGCGCTTGCGGTCGCCGCTGAAGACCGCGCCGCCGAGGCCGTAGGGCGAGTCGTTGGCCAGCTCGAGCGCCTGCTCTGCGTCGGCGACCTTCATGATCGGAAGCGTCGGGCCGAAGGTCTCCTCGGTCATCGCCTTCATCGTGTGGTCGACGTCGACGAGCACGGTCGGCTCGTAGAACATGCCCTTGCCGGGACGCCGCCGCCCGCCGGTCAGCGCGCGAGCGCCCTTGGCCAGCGCATCGCGCACGTGCTCCTCGATGATCTCCAGCTGGCGCGGGAACGTCACCGCGCCGACCTCGGCCGTCGCGGGGCCGGTCGACTCGCCCTGGCGCAGCACGCCGACCTTGTCGACGACCTTCTGGACGAACTCGTCGTAGACCGGCGCCTCGACGTAGACGCGCTCGATCGAGATGCAGGTCTGCCCGCCGTTGAGCATCGAGTAGTAGACGGCGAGGTTCGCGGCGCGCTCGAGGTCGGCGTCGGAGAGCACGATCATCGGATCCTTGCCGCCGAGCTCCAGCGCGACCGGGGTGAGCGTCTGGGCGGCGCGGGCCATGACCTTCTTGCCCGTCTCCGTCGAGCCGGTGAACATGATCATGTCGACCTCGTCGACGAGCGCGGCGCCGGTCTCACCGCGGCCCGTGGCGACCTGGAAGACGCCGTCGGGCAGGCCGCTCTCGGCCAGGCCCTCGGCGAGCAGCAGCGAGGTCAGCGGCGTGACCTCCGAGGGCTTGAGGATCACGCTGTTGCCGGCGAGCAGCGCCGGGATGCAGTCACCGAAGGAGTTCGTCAGCGGGTAGTTCCACGGCCCGATGACGCCGATCAGGCCGAGCGCCTCGTAGCGCGTGATGAGCTTCTTGCCGATGACGGCGAGCGTCGTCGCGCGGACCTTCTCGTCGGCGAGGAACCTCTCGGCGTGCCTGGACCAGTACGCGATCGCGCCGCCGATGTAGTTGATCTCCGCCATGTAGGCGTCCTCGTAGGTCTTGCCGGTCTCCGAGACGATCGTCGCCACGAGCCGGTCGGCGTTGTCCATGACCCACTTCTGCATGCGCTTCATGACGCGCGCGCGGGCGTCGAAGCCGAGCGCCTGCCAGCCGACCTGGGCGCCACGGCCGACCGCGGCCAGCTCCGCGACGCGCTCCGCGGACAGCTCGGTGACGTGGGCGATGATCTCGCCGGTGGCGGGATTCTCGACGGGGATCAGCGCCGCGGCGGCGTGACCGTTCGTGCTCTGGGCGACCGTTGTGTCAGCGCTGGCCATGGTGTTCGCTCCCTCGCGTCTGGACATCGCGTCAAACCCTAGCTGCTCGATTATGGCGTCAGGCGATCACGCCGGTCCCGGCGAGCACGAGCACGACGATGCCCAGCGCGACCCGGTAGGCGACGAACACCGCGGTCGTGTGCGTCGTCAGGAACTTCAGCAGGAAGGCGATCGAGATGTAGCCGCTGATGAACGCCAGCAGCGTCGCGACCGCGGTCGGCGCAAGGCCGACGCCGCCCTCGGCGCTGCCCGAGACGACGTCGCGCAGCTCGTAGGCGCCGCTGAGCACGACGGCCGGGATCGACAGCAGGAAGGAGAAGCGTGCCGCGGCGACGCGGTCGAGACCGAGGAACAGCCCGGCGGTGATCGTCGCGCCCGAGCGCGAGACTCCGGGGATCAGCGCGAGCGCCTGCGCGAAGCCGATGACGATCGCGTCCTTGCGCGTGACGCTCGTCACGTCGCGCTCGCGGCGCGAGACCTTCTCGGCGACGAGCAGCAGCAGGCCGAGCAGGATGAGCGTCGTGCCGATGAGGTACAGGCTGCGCGCGCCGGTCTCGATCTGATGGGAGAACGTGAAGCCGAAGATCACGATCGGGACCGTGCCCCAGATGAGGTACCAGCCCATGCGCGCGTCGAGCTCCGAGCGCCGCGAGGCATCGCGCAGCGAGGCCAGCCACGCCCGGGCGATGCGGATCAGGTCGGCGCGGAAGTACAGGACGACCGCGGCCATCGTCCCGAGCTGGATGACGGCGGAGAACGCCGCGCCGGGATCCTCCCAGCCCGCCATCGCGGGGACGATCCGCAGGTGTCCGCTGCTGGAGATCGGCAGGAACTCGGTGAGTCCCTGGACGATCCCCAGGATGACGGCTTGGAAGAGGTCCAAGCCTCGGTTGGGCTAGGCGGCTGGGCCGGCGGAGTCGCCGAGGTCGATGTTCGCGATGTGGATCGGCTCCTTCGGGCGGTCGGCGCCCTGCGTCGGCGCGTTCTCGATCCGGTCGATGACGTCCATGCCGTCGGTCACCTGGCCGAACACGGTGTGCTTGCCGTCGAGCCACGCAGCGGCGTCAGCGGTGACGATGAAGAACTGCGAGCCGTTGGTGTTCGGCCCGGAGTTCGCCATCGCAAGCGCGCCGCGCACGATCTTGTGCTCGTTGATCTCGTCGTCGAACTTGTGGCCGGCGTCACCGGTGCCGGTGCCGTAGGGGCACCCGCCCTGGATCATGAAGTCCTTGATGACGCGGTGGAAGATGAGCCCGTCGTAGAAGCCCTGCTTCGCGAGCTTCTTGAAGTTCTCCACCGTCTCGGGTGCGTCCTCGTCGAAGAGCTCGAAGACGATCACGCCCTCGGTCGTTCTCATAGCGGCTGCTGACATGCGGCGCAGCTTAGAGGCTAGAGCGTTCCGCGCAGCGTGACGTCGCCGATCGCGACCCGCGGGTCGTCGGGCTCGGCGGGCGTCGTGAAGTGCAACAGCAGCAGCTGGACCTTGGCGTTGTCGCCCTTGCCCTTGAGCACGATCGGCTCGCCGTCGAGCACGAACTTCTGGTCGGTCAGGTGGATCCAGCGCTTGTCGATGACGTCCTCGGGGAGCTGCTTGGCGCTCTTGGCGCCGTAGATCTCGACCGTGAAGCCGTCCGTCGGGGTGTCCAGGCGCAGCGAGCGCAGCGCGTAGGGCTTGCCGAGGTCGATCACGAGGCCGGCCGCGATCGGCTGGCCGTCGGCGGGCACGGTGACGTCCCAGACCGTGTCGGCCTTGGCGTCGATCGCGAAGGCGGCGGGGCCGAACTCGGCGCCCGCGCGCTTGAGCGGGTCGTAGGTCCGCGCGGCGTCCTTCGCAAAGCCGATCGTCACCGGCGCGTTGGCGGCCGCCGTGCTGCTGGAGGCGGCGTCGTCGTCCGCGGTGTCGGCCAGCGGCGTCGCGGGCGGATTCGCGCTGTTGTTCGCGGCGGCCGGTGGCTGCGGCGACGGCGTCGAGCTGGGCGGCGGCAGCGGCGTGTTCGTCGCGCCCGCCGGCGGCTTCGTGGTCGGGATGATCGGCGCGCCGTTCGTGGCGGGCGGGGTGGCCGGCGGCGTGACGCCGGGGCCCGTGACGCCGGGCTGGATGATCGCCGGCGGCGTCCCGGCGGGGGCGCCGGGGACCTGCGCGGTGATCGGGTCGCCCGAGCCGGCGGGCGGGGCCGCCGCGGTACGCTCGGCGTCGCTCGTCAACGCCGCGTACGCGGCGACGACGGCGCAGCACAGCAGCAGGGTGGTGAGGCCGACGACGGTGAACGCCGCGCGCCAGCCGGGCTTGGCGCCGAGGCGGCCGGGGGCCGCCGTGCCGCACTCCAGGCACCAGTCCTGGCCGCGCTCCATCGCCGCGCCGCACGTCGCGCAGGCGAAGTCGGGTGCGGTCGGCGCAACCGCGCCGTCGGGCGGTTGAGGGGCGGCCTCGGGGGTCGCCTCGCGGTCTCTCAGGAGCAGCGCCACGTCTGCACAGGGTAACGCGCTCGCCGATCGCGAGTTGCGCTCTGGGCGGCGCCCGCGCGCGCCTGCGGATTCTCAGCCGGCCAGCGTGCCGGGATCGGCCGGCACGTCGACGGCGCGCTCGCGCAGCGCGTCGAGCGGCACGATCTCGAGCGCGCGCTCGTGCGTGGAGGCGAGCACGACGTACGACGCGGCGCCGTCCTCGTAGGCCCTCAGCCAATTCACGGCGGTGACGCACCAGCGGTCGCCGGGGACGAGGCCGGGGAATTGGTACATCGGCATCGGCGTCGAGAGATCGTTGCCGATCGCCTGCTGATGCTCGAGGAACTCCGCCGTGACGACGGCGCAGATCGTGTGGCTGCCGAGGTCCTGCGGACCCGTGCTGCAGCAGCCGTCGCGAAAGAAGCCGGTCATCGGATCGGTGCCGCAGGACTCCAGCGGCTCGCCCAGGACGTTGCGTTCGGCGGCCATCGACCGCGACCCTACCGGGCGCCCGGTCGGCGAGCGGGCGGGCGGGCCGGATTCGGGCGGGCGCTCAGACCTTCGCGGGCTCGACGCGGATGCGCCGGCCGCGCACGCGCTCGCCGTCGACCGCGGCGGCGATGCGCTCGGCCTCGGCGGCGGGGACCGACAGGAACGCAAAGTGCTCGAGCACCTTGACGTCGCGGACGGCCTCGCCGTCGATCGCCGCGGCGTGGGTCACGGCGCTGACGAGGTCGGCGACCTCGATCCCCGCGGAACGGCCGCCGGCGACGATGAGCTTGGCGTACTGCTCGTCGCCGTTACGGGTGACGTGCGGCTTGGTGTGGCGGCGCGGCTTCTCGACGATCGGGGCCGGCTCGACCTGCGCGCCGGCCTCCCAGGGCGAGACCTTGACGCCGGTGTGACGCTCGATCGCCTCGAGCTCCTTGTCCTGCTTGGGCTCGACGAACGTGATCGCGCGGCCCGCGCGGCCGACTCGGCCGGTGCGGCCGATCCGGTGCACGTAGACGTCGGGCGAGCGCGGCACGTCGTAGTTGACGACGTGCGTCACGGTCGAGATGTCCAGGCCGCGGGCGGCGACGTCGGTCGCGACGAGGATCGGCACGCGGCCGCCCTTGAAGCCGAGCATCACGCCGTCACGCGAGCCCTGCGACATGTCGCCGTGCAGCGCCTTCACGTTGAAGCCGCGGTCCTTCATCTTCTTGTAGAGCTGGTCGGTGCGGATCTTCGTGCGCACGAAGACGATCGCCTGGTCGGGCTTCTCGGCCTCGAGCACCTCGACGAGCTTGTCGGGCTTGTCGGCGGTCTTCACGTTGAGCTGGAACTGCTCGACGGAGTCGACCGTGAGCGTCGCGGACTGGACCTTGACGTGCTCGGGGTCGTAGAGGTAGTTGTCGGCGAGCTTGCGGATCGGCGGCGGCATCGTCGCGCTGAAGAGCGCGGTCTGCCGGCTGTT
>Ga0136633_1002352_pt1 | contig 13124 bp, 14 predicted proteins | sample AntDrymeUQ832206_2_FD_105494 | JGI IMG/M metagenome (GOLD analysis project Ga0136633, IMG submission 105494) | Polar desert sand microbial communities from Dry Valleys, Antarctica - metaG UQ83 (22.06) | ecosystem: Environmental > Terrestrial > Soil > Desert | place: Antarctica: Dry Valley... | reverse complement strand
GCAGAGGTGTACCGTGTATCGCCTACAACCAGATGCCGCCGCTTCACTTGCCAGCCACGCGGCCCGCGCTCACCTGCGCATCGTCGGCGACACCAGGCCCCGAAACGCACCGGCCCCAGCGCCGTCCCCGGAGCGAGCCCCAGCGTCGGTCCCCGCAGCGGCTCCCGTGCCGTCCACTGAGCGCATGTTGCTGGATGCCTGGCGGGAGGCGCACTGGTCGCTCCGCGAGCGGCTGCGCGACGTACTCCCCCGCGAGGAGCGCGGTGACATCGAGTCAGCTTACGACGCCGCTCGACGCGCCGACAATCGGCTCACGGAGTTCTATCAGGCGAGAGCAGAGCACCTCGCGCGCCGCCTGCGCGCCACCCTGGTGTCTGCCGGCAGTGGCGCCGGCGAGCAGGGCCTCGAAGCCGACCCCGTGGATGGGCAGGAACTGACCCTGCTGCACCATTTCCGAACGCTCAGCGAAGATGACCGCGCGTCACTGGTGCGGCTCGCGGCGCGCCTGTCGGCGCCGTCCCGCAGCCTCTGACCAGGTCTACGCGGAATGCGTGCGAGTCGTCATCGGAGAGAAACCGTGGACGTCGTCTGGGCGAAAGAGGGGAGATGGTGCCGAGGGCCAGAATCGAACTGGCGACACTACGATTTTCAGTCGTATGCTCTACCAACTGAGCTACCTCGGCCCGAAGTAGCGGGACAACCCGCGAAGAATAGCACAGGGGCAGGCCCGTGGTCACCGCCGCGTGTGCGCCGACCGGCCACGGACCCGACCACCGTCGTCAGCCGGCCGCGACCGGCTCGCCTGGGGCAGGCGCGAGGCCCAGTTCCTTGCGCAGACGTTCGTCAATGGCCTGGTAGGTCGTGGGGTTGTCCTTGAGGAACTGCTTGACGTTCTCGCGGCCCTGTCCGAGACGCTCGCCGCTGTAGGAGAACCACGTGCCGCTCTTGTCGACGATCTTGCGCTCCACCGCGAGGTCGAGCAGATCGCCTTCCTTGGAGATGCCCTCGCCATACATGACGTCGAACTCCGCCTCACGGAAGGGTGGCGCCACCTTGTTCTTCACCACCTTCACCCGCGTCCGGCCACCAGTCACCTGATCGCCGTCCTTGATCGCGCCGATGCGGCGGATGTCGAGGCGCACCGACGAGTAGAACTTCAGCGCACGACCCCCGGTGGTCGTCTCCGGGTTGCCGAACATCACGCCGATCTTCTCGCGCAACTGATTGATGAAAATCAGGCAGGTCTTGCTCTTGGACACCGCGCCGGTGAGCTTGCGCAGCGCCTGCGACATGAGCCGCGCCTGCAGGCCCATCTGCTGGTCGCCCATCTCGCCCTCGATCTCGGCACGCGGCACCAGGGCGGCCACCGAGTCGACGACGATCACGTCCACGCTGCCCGAACGTACCAGCACCTCGACAATCTCCAGCGCCTGCTCGCCGTTGTCGGGCTGCGACACCAGCAGATCCTCGAGATGGACGCCGAGCTTCTGCGCATACGACGCATCCAGGGCGTGCTCGGCATCGACAAAGGCCGCCATGCCACCCAGTTTCTGGGCCTGCGCAATCACCTGCAGCGCCAGCGTCGTCTTGCCCGACGACTCGGGGCCGAAGACCTCGATGACCCGACCGCGAGGTACGCCGCCGACACCGAGCGCGTAGTCGAGGCTGATCGAGCCGGTCGAGATGCTCGGGATCGCGACCGCGTCCTTGGCGCCCAACCGCATGATGGAGCCCTTGCCGAACTGCTTCTCGATCTGACCAACGGCCATCTCGATGGCACGGACGCGTTCCTTGAGGTCGTCAACGGGCATACAGACTCCTTACGGTCTAAAAATCGGCCGGCATCACACCTCGCCAGGGACGGGAGGTACGTGGACGACAGCCTCAGGCATTCTAGAGACGTGCCAGAGAGTTGTCAAGCGAAAGTCGGTCGCATCACAGCGACTAAGCCCATTGATTAGAGCGGCTTGCGAGACGACCACACTTTCGCCGTGCCATCACGAGGAGTCAGTATCTGCGCAGAGAGGGTTGCCGGACTCTGGCAGGATTGCTACTGTCGCCCGATGCCCAGCCCAATAGGGCACGCGCTGGCCGGCCTCGCGGTCGGCGTGCTTGCCGCCGGCCCCCGCGCCCTCATCCGCTCCCTGGATCCCCCCGCCGCCCGGCGCCCCATCGACACCGCCCTGCTCGCCATGCTGCCGTTTGCCGCCCTGGGCGCGCTACCGGACATCGACCTGCTGTTCGGTGTCCACTCGATGTACACGCACAGCATCGGCGCCGTGGTCCTGGTGCTGGTGCTGGCCCGCGTGATCACCGGGGCGTGGCGCTGGGCCGTTGCGGCCGCTCTCGCGTACGCCACGCATCTCCTGCTCGACTGGCTCGGCCACGACACCACCGCCCCTATCGGCATCATGGCGCTCTGGCCGATCACGCCCGCGTACTTCCAGTCGGACCTGCACCTCTTCCTCCCGATTTCGCGCCGCTACTGGGTGGAGGGCTTCCTGGCGCACAACCTGACCGCCGTGGCGCGCGAGGTGCTGAGCATCGGGCCGCTCGCGCTGCTGGCGTACTGGCGGCTTACGCATGTCGCCAACAAGCGCATGTAGCAGACGAGGTCCGCCTCGGGGTCTGACACCGGCCGGTGACAAGGCACCACTCGCGTCACTCCCCACTCGCGAGTCCCAGGCGCTGACTAGGCGTAGTGGTAGAAGCCGCGGCCGGATTTGCGGCCGAGGTGACCGGCCATGACCATCCGGCGCAGCAGTGGACAGGCGCGGTACTTCGGGTCGCCCAGCCCTGCGTGCATCACGTCGAGAATTGCCACGCAGACGTCCAGACCGATGAAATCGGCCAGTGTCAGCGGGCCCATCGGGTGGTTCATGCCCAGCTTCATCACCGAGTCGATGGCCTCGGCCGTGCCGACCCCCTCCATGAGCGCAAACACCGCCTCGTTGATCATGGGCATGAGGATGCGGTTGGCGATGAACCCGGGGTAGTCGTTGGCCGCCACGCCGGTCTTGCCCAGGCGCGTGCACAGCCCTTCGGCCAGCGCCATCGTCGCGTCCGACGTGGACTGCCCGCGAATCAACTCGACCAGCGGCATCAACGGCACAGGATTCATGAAATGCATCCCGAGCACCTGTGCGGGGCGCCGGGTGGCCGCCGCGATATCGGTGATCGAGATCGACGAGGTGTTGCTGGTGAGGACGACCTCCGGACGCAGCACGGCATCGAGCCTGGCAAACAGCGTCCGCTTGGCGTCGCGTTGCTCGATGATCGCTTCGACGATGTAGTCGACCTCGGCGAGAGGATCGAGCGACACGGAGAACTGGAGCCGGCCGAGCGTTGCGTCGCGCTCGACGGCGCTGAGCGTCCCCTTCTCGACGAACTTCCCGAGACTCCTCGCGATCGCGGCCTTCGCCGTGTCGAGCGCCGCTGTCGAGACGTCCGCCAATCGCACGTCGAAGCCGCGCTGCGCAAACGCCTGCGCAATGCCGTTGCCCATCGTCCCGGAACCGACTACACCAACGAGTTGAATCATGGAGGGGCTCATCACCAAATTCAGAATTCAGATTCCGCGCATTCTAAATTGGCCGTTCTATGGCCACTGCGACGCCATTGCCGCCGCCGAGGCAGAGCGCAGCGACACCGCGACGCAGGCCATGCCGCTCGAGGGCGTGCAGCAGCGTCGTCAGGACGCGTGCGCCGCTTGCGCCGATGGGATGCCCGAGTGCCACTGCGCCACCATGCACGTTCACCTTGGCTTCAGGAATGCCCAGTTCTCCGGTCACCGCGACGGCTTGCACTGCAAACGCCTCGTTGATCTCGAACAGGTCCACGTCGTCCAGTGACCATCCGGCCTTGAGCAATACCGATCTGATGGCCGGCACCGGCGTCATCATCACCCACTTGGGTTCGAGACCACTGGTGGCCTGCGCGACGATCCGGGCACGAATGGGGAGGCCTCGAGCCTGCGCGACGTCGGCGGCCGCGATCACCAGGGCAGCGGCGCCGTCGTTGACGCCGGGGGCGTTGCCGGCGGTCACCGTGCCCTGCGGATCGAAGGCCGGCTTCAATCGCGCCAGTGCCTCGATCGACGTGTCGGCCCGCACCGACTCGTCGCGTGCGATGACGACCGGCTCGCCCTTCTTCTGCGGAATGTGCACAGGCAGGAGTTCGGCCGCGAACGCGCCGTCGGCCTGCGCGCGCGCCGCCTTCTGGTGGCTCCGTACCGCGTAGGCGTCCTGTGCCTCCCGCGACACGGCGTACCGGCTGGCCACGGCCTCGCCCGTCATCCCCATGTGCCAGTTGTCGGCCGCACACCACAGCCCGTCCTGGATCATGCTGTCGACCACCTGCCCGTGGCCCATCCGGAAGCCTTCTCTCGCGCGGGGCAACAGATAGGGCGCCTGGCTCATCGACTCCATGCCGCCAGCGACGACGAGGTCGCGGTCGCCGGTGGCGATGCCCTGGGCGGCCAGCATCACGGCGCGGAGGCCCGACCCGCAGACCATGTTGACGTTGAGCGCCGGCACCTCAGGCGGCAAGCCGGCTTCGAGCGCCGCCTGCCGCGCCGGGTGCTGGCCCTGCCCGGCGGAGATCACGTTGCCCAGGATGCACTCGTCGATGTCGGCAGGGGAGAGCGACGCGCGCGCCACCGCCGCCCGCACCACCAGCGCGCCCAGGGTGGCCGCCCGCAGGTCTTTGAGGCCACCGAGAAACTTCCCGGTGGGCGTGCGGACGGCAGAGACGATGACGGCGGACCGTGTGCTCATATCGCTAAGACTACAGGGTGCGGGGGGAAGGCGACCTGCTACGCTGGCGACGTGGTTCCGACCTCATCCCTGGTCTCTGGCGCCGTCACCCAACTCCTCGCGGCTCAGCCGCACAGCAAGGGGAAGGTCGAGGCCGCGTGGCACCTGGCTGTCGGCCGCGCGATGGCTCGGCTCAGCGCGCCGGTGCGTGACGCCGGCGGCGTGGTGTATGTCGAGGCCCGCGACAGCGGCGTCGCCGAGCAACTCGATGTGCACAGGCGCGTCATCGAGGCTCGGCTGCGCGACATCCTCGGCACCCGGGGGCGGACGTTCGCCGTGGTCGGGCGGTCAGCGTGAAGCTGATTCTGGCCTCGTCCTCGCCTCGTCGCGCGGCCCTGCTGGAGGCGGCCGGCTATGCCTTCGAGGTGCGGGTCGCCGATGTCGACGAATCGCCCCTCCCCGGCGAGACGGCCGCAGCCCTGGTGCGGCGGTTGGCAGCGCTGAAGGCACGGGCGGTGGCCTGTGGCGCCAGCGAACTGGTGCTGGCCGCGGACACCACGGTGGCCTGCGCCGGGCTCATCCTCAACAAGCCTGCCGACGCGGCGGATGCGGGCAGGATGCTGCGCCAGCTCGCCGGCCGCGACCACGAGGTCTACACCGGCGTCACGCTACGGCACGCTGGCGGGGAAGAGACGCTGGTCGAGCGCACGGTGGTCTGGTTTGCCGCGATGTCAGACGCCGACATCGCCTGGTACGTGGCCTCGGGCGAGCCGATCGGCAAGGCCGGGGCGTACGGCATCCAGGGCAGGGCGTCGCGGTTTGTCACGCGCGTCGAAGGTTCCTACAGCAACGTAGTCGGGTTGCCCACGGCGCAGGTGGCGAAACATCTGGCGAAATACGTCGAATCGGCGTCATAATTTGCCAGAGGGGTGGCACTGCCGTTTCTCCGTCGCCCCTCCCCAGAATCATGAGCGCAACCAAGACTGCCAAGATCGCGATCTCGACCCTCGTGCTCGGGCTGGCGTTCAGCGCCATGCTCTACTCGAGCCTCAACGAGGAGACGCAGTACTACAAGCACGTGGACGAGGTGATGACGCAGCCAGGGGAGTGGTACGGCAAGCGGCTGCAGCTGCACGGCCACGCGTCGGACATCCGCCGCAAGGCCGACTCGCTCGACTACCGGTTCGAGGTCGCGCACAACGGCCAGTTGGTTCGCGCCAGCTACACCGGCATCGTGCCCGACACCTTCAAGGACGGCTCGGAAGTCGTGATCAAGGGCACGCTCGGCCCGCAGGGCTTTGTCGTGGAGCCCGGCGGCGTGATGGCCAAATGTCCTTCCAAGTACGAAGCCGGCGCGCCCGGCGCTCCCGGTAAGGTGTCCCGGCCGGCGCCCGGGATCCAGTCGTCGGCCAACTAGCGAGAGCCATGCCCGCACTTGGCACGTTCCTTCTCCTCACCTGCTTTGTCGTCGCCGCCTATGCCGCAACGGCCAGCGTCGCCGGGGCCCGTCGTCAATCCACACGGCTGACCGAGAGTGGCATCGGGGCGTTCTACCTGGTCACGGCGCTGATGGCGGTGGCCTCGTCGGTGATCATCTACGCCTTTGTCACCGACAGCTACGCCATCAAGTACGTCGACCGGTACTCCGATGCCGCACAGCCGCTGCTGTTCAAAATCACCGCCTTCTGGGGTGGTCTGGACGGCTCGATCATGTTCTGGGTCCTGCTGCTGTCGGTGTTCGGCGCGATTGCCGTACGCAACTCGCGCGAGTCGCATCGCGAGCTGATTCCCTACGTCGTCGCGACCATTGCCATCGTGGAGATGTTCTTCCTCTTCCTGATGGTGATGCACAACAACCCGTTCGAGACGTACCTGGCCGACATCCCGCCCGATGGGCAGGGCCTGAATCCGCTGCTGCAGAACGTCTACATGGTCATCCACCCGCCGTCGCTGTACATCGGCTTTGTCGGGATGACCATTCCGTTCGCCTTCGGCATGGCGGCGCTCGCCACCGGCCACCTCGACGACTCGTGGCTGCGCGCCGTGCGCCGCTGGACGATGGTCAGCTGGCTGTTCCTGTCGCTCGGACTGACGCTCGGGATGATCTGGGCCTATGAGGAACTCGGCTGGGGCGGCTACTGGGGCTGGGATCCGGTGGAGAACGCCGGCTTGCTGCCGTGGTTCACGGCAACGGCGTTCCTGCATTCGGTGATGGTGCAGGAACGGCGCGGCATGCTGCGCGTCTGGAACATGACGTTGGTGATCCTCACGTTCTTCCTGACGATCTTCGGGACGTTCATGACCCGCTCCGGTGTCGTGCAGTCGGTGCATGCCTTCGGCGAGGACAAGGAACTCGGCCTGATGTTCACCGTGTTCATGGCGCTGCTGCTGGTCGTGAGCTTCGGGCTGCTGCTCTACAGACTGCCGCTGCTGCGGGCCCGCCACGAGCTGGACTCCTGGGTCTCGCGTGAGGCGGCGTTTCTGGCCAATAACTGGATTCTGTTGTTCTCGGCCGTATTCGTCCTCTTTGCCACGATGTTTCCCACCCTCAGCGAGTCGCTGACCGGCGAACGCCTGACGGTCGGCCCGCCGTTCTTCAACAAGTGGATGCTGCCGATCGGGCTCGCGCTGCTGCTGCTGACCGGCGTGGGCCCGCTGCTGGCGTGGCGCAAGTCGACGGTCGAGAACCTGTGGCAGCAGTTCCTCTGGCCCACCGTGGCCGCCCTGGTGACGGGTGTGACGGTGGTCGCGCTGGGTGTCCGGGTGTGGTCCTCGGGCACCTGCTTTGCGATGTCGGCGTTTGTGACCACGACACTGTTCCAGGAGTTCGTCCGCGGTGCTCGTGTGCGCCAGCAGTATTCAGGCTCGGACCTGCTGACCTCGGCGGTGGGGCTGGTGGCGCGCAATCAGCGGCGTTACGGCGGGTACATCGTTCACCTGGGCATTGTCCTGATGGCCCTCGGCTTTGCAGGCGAAGGCTTCAAGCAGGAGGAGCAGTTGCTCCTCAAGCCTGGAGAGACCGTGACGGTGGGGCCATTCACCGTGCGTCACGACGCGATCACGATCACCCAGGACGCGCAGAAGCAGATGGTGACGGCGCGGATGACCGCGTTCCAGGGCAGCCGGGAACTCGGCACGATCACGCCGGCCAAGTGGTTTTACAACAAGCGGACCGATGAGCCGACCACCGAAGTGGCCATCCGACGGTCGTTCGCCTACGACCTGTACGTCGTCCTGGCGGGCTTTGACGCAGAGCAGCAGAGCGCCACCTTCCACGTCGTCGTCAACCCGCTCGTCAACTGGATCTGGGCCGGGTTTGCCATCCTCGCGCTGGGCACGCTGCTCGCACTGCTGCCCGAACGGGCGCTCGCCATCGCGTCGGTCAAGGTTCCTGAGGCGGCGGCCACCGGCACCACCACGTCGGCGCTGCTCCTGGCGGCGTTGCTCGGGTCCGCGGCCTTTCCCCATGTCGCGCATGCGCAGCACGTCGAGGGCGCGAGCACGGTCGTGGTGCCGATGTCGGCGTTCGAGCGCGAGATCCAGAACGACATCGTCTGCATGTGCGGCACCTGCGGTCGCAAGCGGATCGATGAGTGCACGTGCGGCAAGGCCGAGGAGATGCGGATCGAGGTCGCCGGCCTGGTGAAGCAGGGCTACACGCGCGAGCAGGTCCTGGACTACTACGTGCAGAAGTACGGCAGCCAGGAACCCCTGGCGATGCCCATCGACAAGGGCTTCAACCGCCTCGCGTGGGCCGTGCCCTATGGCCTCGGCGTGTTCGGCGCAGCACTGGCGGGTGTGACGGCCTTGCGCTGGTCGCGGAAGCGACACGAGCTGGAAGACGCGCCGGCCGTTGCCTCGACGGAGGGCGATGCCTGGCAGACCAAGCTCGACGAGGAACTGCGTGACCTCGACTGACCCGCATGCACGCGCCTGGCAGTTCTTCATCGTTCTCGGCTTGATCGGCGCCACGGCAGCCGTGTGGCGGGAGCCGCGTTTCACCCGCCCCGAACACCTCGTCCTGCTCAGTCTTGGGGTCATCGCCGCAGCCGTGGCCGCTGCGGCTCTGCATCGCACGCTACTGCCGTTGGTGTCGCCCGAGCGGATCGTCGGTGACGCCAGCCGATCCGCGAGACAGCGCCTGGCGCTCGAGCGCGAGAAGCGACTGGTGCTGCGCAGCATCAAGGAACTCGAGTTCGACAAGGCGATGGGCAAGGTGGCAGCCGCCGATTTCGACGACATGGCGGGCCGGTTGCGACAGCGCGCCGTCGGCCTGATGCAACGCATCGAACTCGGCGAGGCCGGCCTGCGAGACCGCATCATCAAGGACCTGTCGGGCCTGAAGAAGGGCAAGCCGGTGCCAGCCGTGCGTGCGCAGCCGTGTGCGGCGTGCACCACCGTGAACGACGCCGACGCCCGCTTCTGCAAGACCTGCGGAGCCGCGCTATGAGGTGGCTCTCGCGTGGTCTCTGTCCTGCGGTGTGGATATGCATGGTGCTGCACGGCGTGCCGGCGGCGGCGCAGATGCCGGACCTGCGTCAGATGAACGGCATGGCGCTCCCGAGCCCCGAGCTGCCCGACGGTGCTGTCTCGGTCCGGGTTGTGCGGCAGGCGCTGGCCAACAACGTGGTCGGCACGACGGTGACCGTGACCGGTGAGGGCGTCAACGACAGCGCACCCACCGACGCGTCAGGCCGCGCCATCTTCGCCGCCCTCGGCGCGGGCAAGACCCTGGTCGCCTCGGTCAGCGGCAATGGCGAGACCGTTCGCTCTCTGCCGTTCCAGGTGCCAGCGACGGGTGGCGTGCGCGTGATCCTGGCCCTCGGCTTGGACGCGGCGGCCGCCGGCAGTGAGGCCACCGCCGGCAACGCATCGGTCATGCCGGCCGCCACGCCCGGCACCGTGGTGCTCGGAACGCAGTGGCGGACCATTCTGGACTTCGCCAGCGAGAAGCTCGAGGTGTTTCACATCTTCGAGTTCGTCAACGCTGCCGGTGGTCCGGTGGCGGTGCCTGAGGCGCTGAAGATCGCCATGCCGGCCGATGCCGAGCAGGTGACGCTGCTCGAGGGCTCGACCCCGCAAGCGCGCGTCTTCGAGCGTCAACTGGTCGTCGCCGGCCCGTTTGCATCGGGGCGCACCGTCGCGCAAGTCGCGTACCGCCTCCCGATCACGGGCGCTCGCCGCGAGATTGTGCTCACGCTGCCGGTGGCCAGCATGGCCACCAACGTCATCCTGCGCCGCCTCGGGGAGACCCGGCTCGTCGAGCCGGTGTTGCCCCAATCGCGAGAGGCCGACGCGGAAGGGAAGAAGTACTTCACCGGCACCGGGCCCGGGCGCAAGGCGGGGGAGACGCTGACCTTCGTGGTGGACGGCTTGCCCTATCACCCGACGTGGCCGCGCTACACGGCACTATCGCTCGCCGCGTTGATCGCCGCGGCCGGGCTGTGGCTGGTCTTCGGTGTGCCAGTCGATCCGTCACGCCGCATCGGGCCGCTCGAGGCACAGCGCACGACGTTACTGAGCAGGCTGCAGCGACTCGAGCAGGGCGGTGTTCCCGAGACCGAGGCACTCCGGGTCGAGCGTGAAGCCCTCCTGCGCGACCTGGAAGGTGTGTACGGGTTGCTCGATGCCGAGCGCGCCCGCGCCTCCGGACAGTCGCAGGTGGAACGGCGAGCCTCGTAAGTGGCGGGGGCGGCGCCGTTGCTGATCTGCTCGCACGTGGCCCGGCAGTTCGGGCGCCGGCGAGTGCTGCGAGACATTTGCTTCGACGGGTACGGCGGCGAGGTGCTGGCCCTGCTCGGGCCCAACGGCTCCGGCAAGACCACGTTGCTCGGTGTGCTCTCCACGCTCGCCGAACCCTCGCGCGGTCACGTCCACTATCCGGTGGCGGCTGGCCTGGACTCGCCGCGCCGGGTGATCGGTGTCCTCGGCCATGAACCCCAGCTCTATGGCGAGCTCACCGCACGCGAGAACCTGACGCTCTTTGCCGAGTTGGCGGGTCTGCGCGATATCAGCACCAGAGTCACGCAAGCGCTGTCGGACGCACGCCTGGACGACCGCGGCGAGGAATTGGTGGAGCGGTTCTCGCGCGGCATGCGCCAGAGGCTGGCATTCGAGCGTGTGCTGCTGGCCGCGCCCCGCGTCCTGTTGCTGGACGAGCCGTTCACCGGCCTGGACGACGAGAGCGCGCAGCGGATGCTGGCGCGGCTGGCCTCCGAGCGCGACGGCGGCACGCTGGTGGTGCTCGCGACGCACGACCTGTTGCTGGTCGAGCCCCTCGTCGACCGCGCCTGCATCGTCAAGAACGGTGTGCTGGTGCCGCTGGACCGGTCGCTGGCGCTTGCGGACGCGTACAGAGCCGCAGTGAGTGCCGAGGTCGAGCGCCGAAGTCCGGACGGGGACGACACGGCCCCCTCGCGCAGCCGTCGGTCACCTCGCCTGCCGGACAGCCTCGGTCACGACGGTGACCGTGCACGGCCGACGCAGCCTCGACCCGCGGACACCTCCATCGCCGACATTGCTCGCGCGGCCTGGGTGCTGTTGGAGAAAGACCTCCGCATCGAATGGCGGTCGCGCGAGGGACTGCTGACAACGGCATTCTTCGCACTCGCGTGCGTGCTCGTGTTCTCGTTCGGGCTCGTGCACGACGGCACCCCGGTGCCCGACGCGGGGCCGGCCGTGCTGTGGGTGACGGTCGCCCTGGCGGGCACGCTGGCCATGGCCCGCACGTTCGAACGAGAACGTGCGGCGGGCACGCTCACGGCGGTCCTGGCGTCGGCCGCTCCGCGCCCGGCACTCTATCTCGGCAAGTGGGGCGCCCTGATGGTGCTGATGATCTCGGTGGAACTGGTGCTGCTGCCCCTGGTGGCGCTGTTCTTCCAGATGCCACTCGACCGCCGTCCGCTGCTGGTGGTCGGACTGCTCATCGCCGGCACGGCCGGCTATGCCGCAGTCGGGACGCTGTTTGCCGCCATGCTCGCGCGCATGCGGACACGCGACGTCCTGCTGCCGCTGTTGCTCTATCCGATGAGTGTGCCGGTGATCATCGGCGGCGTGCGCGGCACCGCGGCCGCCTTGGCCGATCCGTACGTGCCGGGCGTGGTCAGCCTGTGGCTGCCCCTGTTGGTATGCTTTGACGCGGTGTTTGCGATACTCGCGCTGTGGACGTTCGGCACGCTGATGACCGAAGCCGCCCCGCGCGTGGCCAAGGAGGCCTGAGATGTTGACGCGCAGCGTGCCTGCGATGCTGGTGGTCGCTCTGGCGATGTTCGGCATCGCCCCCTACCTGATCGCTCAGGCGCCGTACGAGTCCACGATGGGGCTCGTGCAGAAGATCTTCTACTACCATGCGCCGGTCGGCGTCGTGATGTTCGTCGCCACGTTCACCTGCGGACTGGCGAGCCTGGCTTACCTGGTGCGTGGCAGGGCCAGCAGCGATCGCATCGCCGAAGCCGCCGCTGAACTCACGGTGGTGCTCGGGGCGATTGTCCTGCTCACCGGGCCGCTGTGGGCCCGTAAGGCCTGGGGCGTCTGGTGGCAGTGGGATGCTCGGCTGACGTCGACGCTGGTGCTGTGGCTGCTGTTCTCGGCCTACCTGTTGCTGCGCCGCTTCGGCGGCCCGGGCACCGAGAAACTGGCCGCCGGCGTCGCCCTGTTCGGCATGGCCAACGTGCCGTTCATCTACTGGTCGGTCAACGTCTGGCGGACCATGCACCCCAAGACCACCGTCGTGCCGTCGCTCGTGCCGGCGATGCGCTTCCCGTTCTACTGGTGCCTGCTGGCATTCCTGCTGCTGTTCGTGGTTCTGCTGAAGGTGCGGGTGCGCCTGGCCGAGCAGCAGGATGCCCTCGATCTGCTCCTCGCTGACGCGGAAGGCTAGACAATGTCCATCGTCACTCGCATGGCTCGTACGTTGGTGTTCATGCTGGTCCTTCTGGGCAGCGGCGCCGCCGCGATGCACGCGCAGAGCGTGCAGACCGCGCCGGGTGAGGCGCGCCAGACCACGGCCGCCCAGGACGAGTACGTCCCGATCGATCAGCTGCCCGACAGCGAGAAGCTGCCGGCGGCGCCGTTCCTCATCTCGGCCTACGTGATCGTGTGGGGGGTGCTGCTGGTCTACGTGCTGTCACTGTGGCGGCGGCTCGGCCGCGTCGAAGCCGAATTGCGCGAGGCGCGCCGCGCCGTCGACGCCCGGTAGGCCGGACGTGACCGCCGGCCATTTCATCTTCATCCCCGCCGTCCTGCTGCTGGGCATCATCATCGGCTGGGTCCTGGGCTCGCGGGCGGCGATGGACGCGATGCGATCACAGCAGAAGCGACACGACGCGAAGCGACCCGGGCAGTAGCGAGCCCGCGACGCGGCGCCGGCGG
>Ga0136633_1002351_pt1 | contig 13129 bp, 16 predicted proteins | sample AntDrymeUQ832206_2_FD_105494 | JGI IMG/M metagenome (GOLD analysis project Ga0136633, IMG submission 105494) | Polar desert sand microbial communities from Dry Valleys, Antarctica - metaG UQ83 (22.06) | ecosystem: Environmental > Terrestrial > Soil > Desert | place: Antarctica: Dry Valley... | reverse complement strand
CGATAAGCGCGACATGTACGTCGCGAACTTCGGCCAGGACGATTTCGTCCTCGGGGACGTCCGGGACGTCCGCGGAGACGACGTGCCCGACATCGAGCTGGCGACGGCCTCGTTTCCCTGCACCGACCTCTCTTTGGCTGGGAATAGACGGGGGCTGGGCGCCGAGGCCCTGCCACGAGGCGAGGTGGGCGGATCGAGCATGTTCTGGGAATTCGCTCGCGTGCTGGACGAGATGGGCGACCGGCGCCCTGAGATAGTCCTTCTCGAGAACGTGCTGGGCTTTGCCTCCAGTCATGGTGGCCGCGATCTCCGCGAGGCCGTGCACGAGCTCAACCATCTCGGGTACTCCTGCGACCTGCTCGCGATCGACGCACGACATTTTGTGCCGCAGAGCCGCCCCCGGATGTTCATCGTGGGACAACTGGACCCCATCGGAGCGAGCGATTTCGTCGAGGGCGCGCCCCGTCCGGCATGGGCCCGCAGTTTCCGCGTCGTGAACCCAACCGCTCGTCTTCACGCGAGGCCTCTGCCGGACCTCCCGACCGGCCCGAGCGACCTCGACGCGGTCGTCGAGCGCATTCCACCGGACGCCCTCGAATGGTGGGATGGCGATCGTGTCCAACGCTTCGTCTCGTCTCTGTCCCGGCTTCAAACGGCTCGCCTTGAAGATCTGAAGGCGGCCGGCAGCTTGTCGTGGCGCACCGCGTACCGGCGCACGCGCCACGGAAACGCCGTGTGGGAGATACGCCCCGACGCGATCGCTGGGTGCCTCCGAACCGCCCGCGGCGGCTCGAGCAAGCAGGCCCTGGTCGAGGCGGGCGGCGGCGTCGTGCGCATCAGATGGATGACGCCGCGCGAGTACGCGCGCCTGATGGGCGCTGACGACTTCGTACTCGACGCCCGCCGGAACCAGGCGCTCTTCGGTTTCGGAGACGCGGTGTGCGTGCCGGTGATCGCCTGGATCTGCGAGCACTACCTCCTGCCGGCTGCTGAGCAGTCCTCTCGGGCCGTCGCCGTCGCGGCCTGAAGCATGGCGCGCCCGCGCCGCGAGTGACGCCTACTGCGGCGCGTAGCGGTTGTGGAACATCAGCGTGTTCCCGTCGGGATCCTTGAAATGGGCCATGTGGCATACCCCGCTATCCATCGTGTCCGCGACGAACTCGATCCCCTTGCCCTCCAGCTCAGCCCGCGCGGCGTCGACGTCGTCGACGTGCAGCGCGATCGGATGGGTGTGCGGGGCGAAGGCGACGCCGAACGCGTCGGACTGCATCAGCGCGATGGTCAGCGACCCGGTTTCGAACTCGCCCGCGGGCCGGTCGCCCCAGCGCTTGGAGAACGTCAGGCCGAGAACGTCGCCATAGAACGCGCTGGAGCGCTCGTAGTCCTGGGTGGGAACGGTGATGAAGTCGACGCCCTTGATGTTCATGGAGCCGATCCTCTCACTGGCCCGCGGCGGCCGTGCGCAGCGCTGCCACGTCGAGCTTCCTCATCGTGAGCATGGCCTGCATCGCGCGCTCGGCCTGCGCGCGGTCGGGGTCGGCGAAGACCTTGTCCATTCCCTCCGGGACCACTTGCCAAGAGAGGCCGTAGCGATCCTTGAGCCAGCCACACTGGACCTCCTCGCCTCCGTCGGTCAGCTTCTCCCAGAAGAAGTCGACCTCGTCCTGGTCGGCGCAGTTGATCATCAGCGAAACCGCCTCGGTGAACGGGAACCTGGGGCCTCCGTTGATCGCGACGAAGTGCTCGCCGCGCAGGTCGAACTCGACGGTCATCACGTTGCCCTCGGTCCCCGGCGAGTTCGCGGGGTAGTGGGTGACCATGGTGATCTGCGAGCCCTCGCCGAACACCGAGACGTAGAACTTCGCCGCCTCCTCGGCCTGGTCGTCGAACCACAGGTTGGGAATGATCTTCTGAGTCATGTCCTACAGACCGACGGCGGCGCCAGAACTCATCGCACCCCCTCGATCTCTGCGACGTCCTCGGCGCTGAGCTCGAGGGCCGCGCCGTCGAGCAGCGGGTCGACCTGGTCGGGCCGCCGGAAGCCGACGATGGCGCCGTCGACCGCTGGGTTGCGCAGCACCCAGGCGATGGCAACGGACCCAGGGGTCGTGCCGTGGCGCGCGGCGACGGCCTCCAGCCGCCCGACGGTCGCGAGGTTCTCGGTCAGCGCGGGATCGGTGAACATCCGCCCGCGCTTGCGCCAGTCGCTGTCGGGCAGCGCCGCGAGGCGCTCGCGCGTCATCGCCCCGGTGAGCAGCCCTGAGCCCATCGGCGAGTAGGCGATCACGCCGACGCCCTCGCGCTCGGCGAACGGCAGGATCTCGGTCTCCACGTCACGCTCCGCCAGCGAGTAGGGCGGCTGGAGCGTGGCGACGGGCGCGATCTCCTGCGCCCGGCGCAGCTGCTCCACGTCGAAGTTCGACACCCCGATGTGGCGCACGAGGCCCTGGTCGAGCAACTCGGCCAGCGCGGCCCAGCCCTCCTCGATGTCAGGATCGGGGTCGGGCCAATGGAGCTGGTAGAGGTCGAGCGAATCGACCTCCAGTCGCCGCAGGCTGGCCTCGGCCTCGCGGAGGATCGAGTCGCGCTTGAGGCAGTTGACGACCTTGCCGCCGCCCCCGTCGACCAGCGACGCCTTGGTGAACACGAACGGGCGGTCCTCCACGCCGCGCAGCGCCCTTCCGACCACCTCCTCGGAGTGTCCGAACCCGTAGGCGGCCGCCGTGTCGATCCAGTTGACGCCCAGCTCCAGGACCCGACCGATCGCCGCGATCGACTGCTCGTCGTCCTGCGGGCCCCAGCCGTACTCCCAGTCGCTCCCGCCGATTGCCCAGGCCCCGAAGCCGATCCGCGAGATCGCCATGCCGGTCGTGCCGAGCTGCGTGGTTGTCATACGCTCGGATGATGCCGGGATTCACCTCGCCGCTGGCCGGAGAGCTCGCCGAGGACGTCCTCGAGCGGTTCCTGCGCTACGTCCGCATCGACACGAAGGCCGAGCTCGACCGCACGGGATGCCCGAGCACGCCGGGCCAGCTCGAGCTCGGCCGGCTGCTGGTCGCAGAGCTCGAGGAGATCGGCCTGGAGGACGTCGAGCAGGACGCCAACGGCTACGTGTTCGCCACGATGCCCGGGAACGGTCCGTCCATCGGGCTGCTTGCCCACCTCGACACCAGCCCGGAGGTCAGCGGCGCCGGCGTCGAGCCCATCGTCCATCGCGGCTACGCCGGTGGCCCGATCGAGCTGCCGCGCAACGGTGTGGTGATCGACACAGCGCTGCTGCGCGAGCAGGCTGGCGATGACGTGGTCACCGCCAGCGGCGACACCCTGCTGGGGGCCGACGACAAGGCCGGCATCGCCGAGATCGTGGGCGCGCTCGCCCATCTCGCCGCGCATCCCGACCTGCCGCGGCCGACGCTGCGAATCGGCTTTCTCCCCGACGAGGAGATCGGAATGGGGCCCGAGCTCTTCGACGTCGAGCGCTTCGCCGCCCGCTGCGCCTACACGATGGACGGCTCGACCCGCGGCGAGCTGCAGGCCGAGAGCTTCACCGCGGCCGAGATCCTGCTGACCGTCCGTGGCGTCGACATCCACCCCGGGTTCGCCGCCGACAAGATGGTCAACGCGCTGCGCCTGGCCGGGCGGATCCTCGCTGCGCTGCCCGAGGACGCCGCCCCCGAGACGACAGCGGACCGCGAGGGGTTCATCCATCCCTTCGATGTCCGAGGCGGGACCGCTCAGGCCACGATCCGTCTCATCGTCCGCGACTTCGAGGAGGAGCTGCTGTGGGACAAGGTCGAGCAGGTGCGCGCGATCGCCGAGGAGATCGTCGCGGCCGAGGCAGCCGCGCGCCTGGACTTCGCTGCCCACGCGCAGTACCCGAACATGCGCGACCACATCGCGCCGTACCCGGAGGTCCTCGACAAGGCTGAGCGAGCCATACGCGCGGAGGGGATCGAGCCCATCCGCACGCCGATCCGCGGCGGCACCGACGGCTCGCGGCTGAGCGCCATGGGGCTGCCGACGCCCAACGTCTTCGCGGGCGGCCACGAGTTTCATTCGCCCCGCGAGTGGCTCACCATGCAGGACATGGCTGCGGCGTCTGCCGTGATCGTCGGCCTCGCGCGCGAATGGGCCGGCGCCTCGTGACGGCCTCAGCGGTCTGTTTCGACAACGACGGGCTTCTGCTGGAGACCGAGACCGCCTGGACACGGGCGGAGGTCGAGCTGTTCGCGCGCCGGGGCGCGGAGTTCACCGATGACCACAAGCGCTACATGATCGGCTCGGCGGGCGCGGTGGGGGCCCGCAAGCTCGAGGAGATGCTCGGTCGCCCGGGGGATGGCTGGGCGCTGTGGGAGGAGCTGCACGAGCTGGTGATGGCCGAGCTCCCCAAGGGCGTCGAGCCAATGCCTGGAGCGCTCGAGCTGGTCGACACGCTGCGCGAGCGCGGGATCCCGGTGGCGCTCGTGTCGAACTCCGCCCGCGACTTCGTCGAGCTGGCGCTGGCCACCGCCGCTGTCGGCGAGCGCTTCGACGCCGTGCTGACCCGTGACGACGTCGCTGCGGGCAAGCCGGCCCCCGACCTCTACCTCGCCGCGTGCGAGGCCCTTCGCGCCGAACCCGACGCGGCGGTCGGCCTGGAGGACACGGCCACCGGGGTTACGTCGGTCAAGGCCGCGGGCCTGGCGGCGGTCGGCGTGCCGTCGTTCCCCGGGGTGACGCTCGATGAGGCCGACCTCGTCGTCTCGAGCCTCGAGGACCCGTCCGTCCGCCGGTTCCTTGGCCTGTAGCGTGGCCTCGTGATCCTGGCGTCCTTCTTCGACGCGGTCGGGGAGTTCTTCGACAGCCTCGCCTCGGTCCGGTGGGGCTCCCTGCTCCTCGGGCTGCTGTTCTTCGGGATCTATCTGAGCCTGCGCTCGCGCGCGTACTTCAACGTCCTGCGGGCGGCCTACCCGGAGGCCAGGATCCGCTGGCGCGAGATCTGGGGGGCGTACGTGGCGGCCTACGGCTTCAACAACGTGGTGCCGGCCCGCGGCGGCGACGTCATAAAGGCTTTCCTGACCCGCAACGCCGTGCCCGGATCGAGCTACCCGGCCGTGGGCGCGTCGTTCTTCGTCGAGGCTGTCTTCGACCTGACCATCGCGATCCCGGTGCTGATCTTCGCGTTCACGCAGGGCGTGTTCCCCAAGCCGCCGGACTTCGCCTCGCTGGAGGCCTTCGACCTCGCGTTCTTCGCCCAGCATCCGCAGTTCACGCTGTTCCTGTTGACCTCGACCGCCTTCCTGATCCTCATCGGCTTCGCCTTGCTCAGCCGCCGGGTCAAGCTGTTCTGGACGCGGGTCCGTCAGGGGCTGATCATCCTGAGCGACCGCCCGCGGTACCTGCGCGAGGTCTGGCGCGTGCAGTTCGCCGGCTGGCTGTTTCGCTTCGCCGCGTTCTGGATGTTGCTCGAGGCGTTCAACATCGGCGGCTCGGTCAAGAACGTGCTGCTCGTCCTCGGGGTCAACGCTGTCGCGGCGCTGGTGCCGATCAGCCCGGGCGGCGCCGGGGTCCAGCAGGCCTTCCTGGTGAGCGTCTTCGGCGGCGGCGCGGCCGCCTACTCGGTCGGCCAGCAGATCGCCATCGCCGTGTTCAGCCTCGGCATGGGCTTCTTCGCGCTGGTCTTCGTCTTCCGCTTCCGCAGCTTCAAGGAGGTCATCGAGGCGGGTCGCGACTCGCGGGCTGCGGAGGCCGAACCGCTCCGCTGAGGGGTCAGGCCGGGGGCGGCGAGGCGGCGGCGAGGTCGTCCTCGTTCGGCGCCGCCGGCTCGGCGGCCTGCTCCTCGTCGGGTAGGAAGCGGGTGCCCAGCGTGAGCAGCAGGTGCACAACGCCCAGCACGATGAAGAACGCGGTCGGCGCGGTCTCGTCGGAGAACCCGAAGATGAACGGCGAAGCGACCAGCATGCCCGCGAGCGCGAAGTCCAGCGCGAGATGGAACGGAAGGGGAATGACCCGCATCAGCGCCGCCGGCCAGTCCGTGCTCGCCGCGATGCCCAGGACCAGCACGCCGATCACGATCGAGACCGCGGTCGCCGTGCCGTCGTCGAAGCCGAGGACGAACGGCGCGACGATGAAGGCCACCGAGGCGGCGTACTCGACGAGCGCGTGGAGGGAAAGCGGGAACCGTCCGGTGCGAAGCATGGCTTGAAATCTACCCGCCCGGCGGTCACGAGACCCGATGCGGTCAGGCGATCAGCCGCTTCTCCATGAAGTGGATCGCCATGCGCCAGGCGATCAGCGCGAAGGCGATCAGGAACGCCAGGTGGCCGATGTCCGCCCAGCCCTCTAGCCCGAAGACCGAGTGACGCACCAGCTCGACGCAGTGAAACAGCGGGTTGACGTTGCCCAGGACCTGCGCCCAGGTGGGCAGCTCGTCGAGCGGGAAGAACGTCCCGGCGACGAGGAACATCGGCGTCAGCAGCCCGCTCTGCCAGTAGGAGAAGCTCTCGATCGACTTGGCCCTGGCGGCGATGAAGATCCCGAACGTCGCCCACCCGTAGCCCGCGAGCGCGGCGATCAGCGGGACCAGCAGCATGCCCCAGCTCGGGTCCAGGCCGAAGGCCACCGCCACCAGCATCGGCACGCACCCGTAGACCCCGGTCCGCGCGGAGATCCACAGCGCCTCGGCGGTCACCAGCTCCTCGACGTCAACGGGCGCCGCGAGGATGGCGTCGTAGGTGTGCTGGAACTCGTACTTGACGAACGTCGAGTACATGGCCGGGAACGCGCCGCTGAACAGCACGGTCGTGGCGACGATTCCCGTCCCGACGAAGTCGATGTAGTCGTAGCCGGCGACCTTGCTGACCAGCGAGCCGAAGCCGAAGCCGAAGGCCAGCAGGTAGATGGTCGGGTCGACCGTCGAGGAGAACGTCGACGAGCGCCAGAACGACGAGTAGTTGACGAGCTCGCGCACGAGCACGCCCCGGAGCGCCGGGCGCTCGAGGCGCCCGAGGCGGCGCTGGACGCCGGGCACACGGGGCCGGATGCCCCGGGTCGGGGTGGCGCTAGCCATCAGGAGATCTCCTCACCGGTGAGGAGGACGAAGACGTCCTCGAGGTTGGTGATGCGCCGCTCGCCGTCGAGATCGGTTGCGCTGCCGTTGGAGTGCAGGATCGAGATGGAGGTCCCGGTCCGGCGCGTGCGCCATCCGCGTTGAGAGGCCAGCAGCTCGACCTCGCCCAGCCGCGTCGGGGAGCCGTATACCTCGAGCGCCTCGGTTCCCGCGTGCTCGGCGATCAACTCGCGCGGCGCGCCCTCGGCCACCGCCCGGCCGTGCGACATGATCGTCACCCGGTCACAGAGGCGTTCGGCCTCCTCGATGTAGTGCGTGCTCATCAGGATCGACACGCCCTCGGAGCGCAGGCGGTCGATGAGCGCCCACAGCTCCTGGCGGACCTGGGGGTCCAACCCGACGGTCGGCTCGTCGAGGAGCAGCAGCCGGGGCTTGTGCAGCAGCGCCCGGGCGATCAGCAGTCGCCGGCGCATACCGCCGCTGAGCTGGTCAACCTTGGCCGTGCGCCGCTCGGCGAGGTTGGCGATGGTCAGCGCACGCTCGATGGCGTCCTTGCGGCCCGCGGACGGGACCCGGTACAGATGCGAGAAGACCAGCAGGTTCTGCTCGACGGTCAGCGAGACGTCGAGGTTGTCGAGCTGCGGGACCACGCCCATCAACGCGCGGGCCTGCTTGGAGTCGCCCGGCAGCGCGAAGCCGAGCACCTCGATCGTGCCCTCGTTGGGGATCGCCTGGGCGGTCAGCATCTTCATCGTCGTCGACTTGCCCGCGCCGTTGGGGCCGAGGAGACCGATGCACGTGCCGTCGGGCACGTCGAGGTCCAGCCCGGCGACGGCCGTCAGCTCGCCGAAGCGCTTGACCACGCCCTGCATGCGGATCGCCGACGCCACTAGCGCTCCTGTAGCACCGAGAGGATGTTGCCGGAGGGGTCGGTGAACCACGCGATGAACGGACCGCCCTCACGCATGATCCCGCGCTCGTCCTGGGGCATGCCGTCGTAGCGCTCGAGCTCGACGCCCTGCGCGACGAGGTCGTCGACCGCTGCGTCGATGTCGCCCACGGGGAAGTTGAGGACCGTGTAGTTGGCCGGTACGAGGTCGTCCTTGGCGTAGATGAGCGTCGGGCGGTCACCGCCGAGGTGGAGCGTCAGCAGGTGTTCGCCCTCCTCGGAGACCTGGATGCCGAGCTTGCCCTCGTAGAACTCCCGGGCCTCGGTCAGGTCCTTTACGGCGAAGCCGCTGAATGCCTTCGTGTTGCCGAACATCGTCACTTCTCCCTTGTCGTTCACCATACGTGCAGACGCTTGACGCGGTGTGAACTCATCGGTGAGAGTCGCGTCACGTACGACTACGTGATCGTCGGCGCCGACTGCAGAACGGCGACCCGGCCGGCAAGCCGGTGATCGCATCGCGATCGCCGAGCGAGCCGCGGACCCGATCCGGGGCGCCGCCGCGCCGCCGCGGCAGGCCCAGGCAGCCGCCGTCTAAGAAAGCCCCTGGCGCGCCTCGCGCACCAGGGTGACCGCCTCGGGGAACAGCGTTGCCATGACCGAGCGGACCTGCTCGGCCTGCTGGTCGGCGGTTCCCTGAAGGTTGAGCCGTTCGATGGCCGCGACCGTCATCTGCACCGCAAGGCCGATGGCGTTGTCGGCCCACGCGAGCTTCTGCTGTCCCTGCATCGAATCCGCCATCTCGGCGAGACGCCGCTGCAGCTCGTCGGGGTCGCCGAACAGTCCTCCAAAGCCTTCCATGCCCACATCGTACGCTCCCGCGCATGGCGGCTTTGATCGAGGGCGCAGGGGTGCCGCTGAATGTCGAGGAGGCCGGCACGGGCCGGCCGGTCCTGATGATCCACGACATCGGCTCGGACGCCGCGGATCTGGCTGGGCTGGCTGAGGACCTCGGCGGCCACTCGCGCGTCCTTCGCTATGACCGGCGGGGCTACGGGGAGTCGGGCGCGCCGATCCCCTACGAGGCGACGACGGTCCACGAGCAGGCGCAGGACGCTGCGTCTGTGCTCGCGGCACTGGCGGAGGAGCCCGCGGTGGTCTGCGGTCTCGGGTTCGGCGCGCTGGTCGCGCTCGATCTGGTCACCCGCCACCGCAGCGCGGTGGCCGGAGCCGTCCTTGTCGATCCACCCCTGTTCGCGTTCGTGGCCGAGGCCGCCGAGGCGCTCTCTGCGGAGCGAGCGACCCTCGAGAACGCGCTGCGAGAGGGCGGTCCCGAGCTGGCGGTCGAGCGCTGGCTGGGGCCAGAGGCGGACTCCAATCGGGTGGCCCGCGCCCGAGCTGCCCATCGGGCGTTCTTCGCCGACGTCGCCGGGCTGGCTTCGTGGCCGGTCACTCGGGGGGCGCTGCGAGCGATGGAGGTCGAGACTGCCGTGGTCACGAGCATCGACGCCCCCGCCCACGTGATCAGCGCAGCGGACGCAGTCACCGAGCTGATCCCTGGCGTTCGGCGCGACCGCAGCGGTGGCGTCGTGAACGCCGTTCGCGGCATGCTCTGAGGCTCAGCCGCCGCGGTTGTGGAAGTAGAACCCGGGCATCGTCGCCCGCGTGATCTCGGCGGTGATGCGCTGAGCGAGGACCAGGTCGCCGGTGCGCACCGCGAGGTCGTCGAGGGTGACGATCCCGATCAGCCGCTCGCCGTCGAGCACCGGCAGGCGACGGATCCCGTGGGTGACCATCAGCTGCGCGGCGTCCTCGACGCTCATCTGCGGCTCTCCGGTGATGACCGGCGCGCTCGCGTGACCTTCGGCGGGCTCGGCGGCATCCCGGCCGTCGGCGAGCACGCTGACGGCCAGATCCCGATCGGTGACGAAGCCCACCGGCGCGCCGCTGCCGTCGATGAGGATCACCGAGCCGACGTTGCGCTCGCGCATGGTCTCGGCCACCGCTCGGACCGGACAGTCCGGCGGTGCGGTCACGACCGACTCGGTCATCACGTCCCGGATCAGCACGCCGCCCACCCTACGCCGACGGCGCGCTGCCCGCGACCCGCGGACCCTTAGACTCCTCGCGGTGGCGCCCCCCTCACCAACACAGCTGGTCTGGCGCGGCCGCATCGAGACGCTCATCCGCCTCGCCCAGCCCGGCCTCGACCTCTTGCTCAAGGGCGGCGAGCGCCTCTCGCGGACCGTTGAGCGCGAGGATCTGGACTGGACGCCACCGCGTTCGGTCGCCAAGAGCACTCCCCCGCCGCGCCTGAAGAGCTGATGGCCACAGCCAACGAGAACGTCGAAGAGCCCCTCGCCTGGGAGGCCCAGTGGGCGCCGCGCGCCGCGGTTGCGGCGATCCTGGGGGGCCTCGCTGCGTTCGCGGGCACCCTGGTGGCCAACAGCGCCGTTCGCGGCGCCCCGCAGGTGACGCTGAGCGAGGGCCTGGCCGACCTCGCCGATCCGGCTAGCCAGAGCGGATTGCGCGAGAACCTGCTGGTGCACCTCGACGAGCACGCGATCGGGTTCACGGCGGGCCAGATCATCAGCGCGCTCGCCGCGCCGCTGACCGCGCTGGCGCTCATCTACCTGTATCGCGCGATCAAAGCGCGCAAGCCCGACCTCGGTCGCGGAGCGCTCATCGCCCTGGTCGTGGGCGGCGTGGCTGTCCTGGTCGGCGGCACGGTGCGCCCGGTCGCCCTAGCGCTGTCGATCTCGGACTTCGTCGGTTCAAGCGATCACTCGACGGTCGCCGCAAACGAGGCGCTGCAGCCGTCGGCGGCCGCTGCCGGCGCGTGGATCGCGGCCATGGGCGCTCTGTCGCTCGGCATTGGCGTCATCCTCGTAGCGCTCAACGCGATGCGCGTCGGGCTGCTGACCCGCTTCATGGGGATCCTTGGTGTCATGGCCGGGGCGTTCATGTTGCTCGGCATGCTCAACCCGGCCTTTCAGTTCCCGATCGTCCAGATGTTCTGGCTGATCGCCCTCGGCGCGCTGTTCCTCGGCAAGTTCCCGCGCGGCAATCCGCCGGCGTGGGAGACCGGCCGCGCCGAGCCGTGGCCGAGTCGCCAGCAGATGCTCGAGCAGCAGGGAAAGCTGCCCGGTACGGGCAGTGCGCCAGGCAAGGACACGCCGCCGCCGGCAGCCGATTCGATCGGATCGACGCCTGCCCGTCCCGATCACACGCGTTCGAAGAAGAAGAAGCGACGGCGATAGCGCTGCGCTCCGTCAGGGTATGGTCTCCGACGAGGAGGCAAACCGAATGTTCGGAATGCGATGTGAGGAGTGCGGTGAGGTGCGCTGGAGTATCTTCGCGCTCGCTGAGAAGAAGCGGTCCGAGTGTCCCGTGTGCGGGGCGCAGATGACGGCCGAGCGCCGCCACCCTGGTCATCACGGGCCGGAGCTACCCGCCGAGCGTCGCGACACCGCGCGTTTCGCGCCGCCCGTCAAGTCCGTCTGATCGCGGCCACGACCGCCGCGGGATCTTCCTCGAGGAGGAAGTGCCCGACGCCGTCGATGCGTTTGACGGCCAGGTTCGGCTGGCCTTCGTAGGGACCTGCTGGAACGCCTCGCGTGATCAGGTCGCGGTCGCCCACCAGCATCAGCGTCGGGACCTGCAAGGTCTGGTCGGCGTAGCGCCCCTGCATCATCGGCAGGGACTCGCGCGTCAGGAACGTGCGGTACATCGCGACGGTGACGTGCGGGCGGGCGCGGAAGATGTCGTCGTACGCAGCGACCTCGGTGTCGGTGAACTCGCCGCGGGCGCGGGCGATCCGCAGGATCCTCCCGGCGAAGCCCTGACGCACGATGAACGAGCCGAGCAGGGGCGTGCTGATCGGGCCCTGATAGCCGAGGACGATGGCTAGCGTCCGCGGGTCCCGGTTGGTCGAGAACGGCGGCGGGACGCACATGGAAATCAGCCGCTCGAAGCGCTCGGGAGCCCGGAGCGCGGCGAGCATCCCGGTCCACGCGCCCCAGTCGTGGCCGGCCCAGGTGACGCGGTCGATGCCCATCGCATCGAGGAGCGCGAGCAGGTCTGAGGCCAGCTGTTCCTTGTCATAGCCGTCGCGTGGCGCGTCGGTCCAGCCGTGGCCGCGCAGGTCCGGCGCGATGATGCGGTAGTCGGTCGCCAGCTCCGCGATGACGAACCGCCAGGCCCACCAGTGCTGCGGCCAGCCATGGACAAGGAGCAGCGGGGGAGCGTCCTCGGGCCCGGCCAGCGCGACGTGCGTGCGCAGGCCGCCGGCGTCGATCCATTCGTGACGGACACCGGGCAGAGAGGGAGGTCGGCTCACGAAGCGCCAAGATATGGCAATGGCCGACGACCGGAGTCTCGAAGACCGCCTCGAAGAGCTGCTGCAGACCGAGCGGTTCGATCCGCCGCAGGAGTTCGTGGCCGCAGCGCTCGTCAGCGAGTCAGGGCCCGTCGAGGACCTGGTCGCGGCTTGGGCGCAGCGCGCCGAGGCGCTCGACTGGCTCACCCCATGGGACACCGTGCTCGACGACTCAAATCCGCCGTTCTACAAGTGGTTCGCCGGCGGGCAGATCAACGCCTCGCACAACTGCCTGGACCGCCACGTCGAGGCCGGCCGCGGTGATCGTGTCGCCTTCCACTGGCGGGGCGAGGAGGGCGAGGAGCGCGACGTCACCTACGCCGATCTGCACCGCGACGTCCAGCGCTTCGCCAACGCGCTGAAGGAGCAGGGAGTCGAGGCCGGCGACGTCGTCGGCATCTACCTGCCGATGATTCCCGAGGTCGTGGTGGCGATGCTGGCATGCGCGCGGATCGGCGCGCCGCACAACGTCGTCTTCGGCGGCTTCAGCGCGGAGTCGGTCGCCGAGCGGATGGAGTTCTCCGACGCCAAGCTCCTGATCACCGTCGATGGCGCGCGGCGAAAGGGCAAGACCGCGCCGATCAAGGAGGCGGTCGACGGCTGCATGCCCGACCTGCCGTGCATCGTGGTCAGGCACGTTGACAACGACGCGCCGATGGCCGGCAAGGACGCGTGGTATCACGAGCTGCTCGACGGCGCCGACGCCGAGTGTCCTCCGGCGCAGCTCGACGCCGAACATCCCCTGTTCGTGCTCTACACCAGCGGCAGCACGGCCAAGCCAAAGGGGATCCTGCACACGACGGGCGGCTATCTG
>Ga0136633_1002350_pt1 | contig 13129 bp, 9 predicted proteins | sample AntDrymeUQ832206_2_FD_105494 | JGI IMG/M metagenome (GOLD analysis project Ga0136633, IMG submission 105494) | Polar desert sand microbial communities from Dry Valleys, Antarctica - metaG UQ83 (22.06) | ecosystem: Environmental > Terrestrial > Soil > Desert | place: Antarctica: Dry Valley... | reverse complement strand
GCGCGCACCTGGGTGCCGGGCGGCGTGTGGCGGATCGCGTTCTCGACGAGGTTCAGCGTGAGGCGGTGCAGCTCGTCGCGCGCGCCGTCGACGTAGGCGCGGTTGGCGTCGATCGACAGCTCGTGGCCGTCGGCGATGACGCCGAGCTCGCCGGCCGCCTCGACGAGCACCTGTCCGACGTCGGTCGGCGTGTGCGGCGCCTGCCGCGCGGCGTCGTGGCGGGCCAGCAGGAGCAGGTCGGCGACGAGGCGGCGCATGCGCCGCGACGAGCGCAGGGCGGAGTGGGCGGCCTCCTGCTGCTCGCCGTCGAGGCTCTCGGCGAGCAGCTCGAGGTTGGCGAGCACGCTGGTCAGCGGCGTGCGCAGCTCGTGCGAGGCGTCGGCGACGAACTCGCGCTGGCGGCGCAGGGCGTCCTCGGTCTCCCCGCGCGAGGCGTCGAGCGCGTGGAGCATGCTGTCCAGCGTGCGCGCGAGCTCGGCGACCTCGTCGTCGGCCTCGACGGCCGGGATCTTCTCGGCGGGGTCGCGGGTGCGCTCGATCTTGCGCGCGGTTGCCGTCAGCGAGGCGATCGGTGCCATCGCGCGGCGGGCGACCATGAGCCCCGCCAGCAGCGCCAGGCCGGCCCCGCTGAGCACCCCGATGATGAGAAACAGGCGCAGGCGCCCGACGGTGGCGTCGACGGAGGCCAGCGGGCGGGCGTACTGCAGGTACACGGGGGTGTACACGATCGCGTTGTCGTCGTGCGGGAGAACGCGCGCCTCGACCTGATAGCCGTCCTGTCTGAAGCTCTTGACGGGAGCGCCATTGGCCATCCGCGGGGGGCCGAAGTCCTTCGTCTTGGTCGTGCTGGCGAGCTGCAGGCCGTCGAGGAGCACGAGGCGCACGACGTTGACGCCGTCGTTCCAGTAGGCGAGCGGTGGCGAAAGACCGTCGATCGCGAGGCTGCCCTGCCCGTCGGGTACGACCGCGCTGTACTTGATGCGCGCCTGCGCCAAGTCCGCGGCGTTATTCACCTCGCTGCCGAAGTCCTGGTGCAGGCGCTGCGAGGTCAGGCCGCCCACGGCGCCGGCGAACCCGCAGAGGATCACGAGCGTCAGCAGCGCCGAACCGCCCGCCAGCCGCCAGCGGATCGGGATCTGCCTAGGCGCGGAGAACGTAGCCTGCGCCGCGGATCGTATGGAGGAGACGCGGCTCATCGCCGGCTTCCAGCTTTCTTCTCAGGTTGGACACGAACACCTCGATGGTGTTCGTCGTTGCGAACGGGTCGTAGCCCCATACCTCTTCCAATAGTCGCTGACGCGGCACGACGATGCGCTCGTTGCGCATGAGGTACTCCAGCAGCTCGAACTCGCGCTGGGTGAGCTCGACCTCGCGGCCGTCGCGCAGCACCTCGTGGGTGTCGGGGTTCAGCTGCAGATCGCCGACGACGAGCGACGCGCTGCCGCGGGGCGGACGGCGGCGCAGCAGCGCGCGCAGTCGCGCCAGCAGCTCCTGGCGCTCGAAGGGCTTGACGAGGTAGTCGTCGGCGCCGGCGTCGAGTCCCTCGACGCGCGCCTCGACCGCGTCGCGCGCGGTGAGCATGAGGATCGGGACGTCGCCGCCGTCCTTGCGCAGCGCCCGCGCGACGTCGACGCCGTCGAGCTTGGGCAGGCCGAGATCGAGGATCACGAGATCGGGCGTGAACTCGCGCGCGTCGGTGAGCGCGGCCTCGCCGTCGGCGCTGGCGCGGGCCTCGTAGCCCTCCATCCGCAGCGAGCGCAGCAGAACCTGGGCGATCTCCTGGTCGTCTTCGACGACGAGGACGCGTGGGGGGCGGTCCGACATGGGCTCCACCAGGGTAGGGCGGCGGCTCAAACCCCGGTTAACGGTTCATAAGCAGGCGGTCCCGGGCTCGGCGCCGGCGCGCCGCGCAGGCAGGAGGCGGGGCGGTCGCCGTCGAACATGCAAGACGGCTCAACCATGGCCCCTGCCCGAAAGCCCGCATCCCGCCGTTCGGCGGCCAAGCCGCCCCCGTCCGCCAAGGCGGCGGCCGAGACGCGCCCGCGCGCCCGCGCCCGCGCACAGCGATCGTCGCTGGGCGCGCTCGGCCTGCCGGCGCTCGAGCAGCGCCACCTGGACCTCATCGGCCTCGGGCTTGTCGCGCTCGGCGTCTTTCTCGCCTTCCCGCTCTACCTCGGCTGGGACGGCGGCGCCGCCGGCCAGGCCGCCACGGACGGCCTCGCCTACGTCGTCGGCCAGGTCGCCTACGCGGCGCCGGTCGCGATCGTCGTCGCCGGCGCGCTGTTCGTACTGCGACCCGTCCTGCCCACGCTGCGCCCGTTCAAGGCCGGCGGGCTGTGCCTGTTCGCCGCGCTGATGCTGATGCTCGCCGCGGGCACCTTCGGGATCGGTCCCGGCGGCGCGCGCGACGGCTACTGGGATGCGCCGTTCTTCCAGGCGCGCGGCGGGATCGCCGGCGAGGCGCTGCTGTGGGCCGTCGCCTCGGCGGTCTCGACGATCGGGGCGCACATCCTCGCGCTGTTCCTGCTCGTCGCGGGCGTCCTGCTGCTGACCGGCGCCTCGGTGGCCGGCGTGCTGCGCACGACCGGCTCGGGCCTGGCGGACACGACGCGGGCCCTCGGCCGCGTGGTGCCGGTGCCCGTGCGGCGCACACGCCGCCCCGCGCCGGCCGCAGCGCCTGACGAGATCAGCGAGCCCGCCGACCCGGAGGACGGTGGCGAGCGCTTCACCCCGCCCGAGCCGGCCGACGAGCCGATGATCGTCCGCGCCACGCACGTCGAGGCGCCGCCGCCACGGAGCGCTCCGGCCGGCGAGTCGATCGTCGACCGGCGCGGCTTCTGGTCGGGTGCGACGCGCTTTCCCGACATCTACGGCGAGCCGCTGCCCGAGCCGGGGGAGGAGGCGCCCGCGGAGCCGGCCCCCGCCGGCGGGCAGGAGCACGACGACGGCTGGCACGAGGCCGAGCAGCTGGCCTTCGAGGAGCCCGAGTCCGACGAGGCCGAGTCCGACGCGACGGCGGTCATGCCGCGCCGCCCGGCGTCGTCCGCCGAAGGCCAAGGCCAAGGCCATCTCACGCCGCAGGGGCGCCTGCGCGGCTCGGTCACCGACGACCCCGAATTCCAGTGGCGCCTGCCGAGCGTCGATCTGCTCAAGCGATCCTCGACCGAGCAGCTTCGCCCCGACACCGCGGGCCAGGCGAAGACCGCCGCCCGGCTCGTCGAGGCACTCGGCCACTTCGGCGTCGAGGCGAAGATCGTCGGCACCGTCGCCGGCCCGCACATCACGCGCTTCGAGCTGCGCCTGGCGCCCGGCATCAAGATGAGCAAGGTCGCCCAGCTCAAGGACGACCTCGCCTACGCACTCGCCGCGACCGACATCAGGATCCTCGCCCCGATCCCCGGCAAGACCGCCGTCGGCGTCGAGGTGCCCAACGCGCGCCGCAGGATCGTGCAGCTGGGCGACGTCAACCAGGCGGCGCCCGCCGGCTGGTCGCCGCTGACGATCTGGCTGGGCAAGGACGTCGCCGGCAAGGCGATCGGCGCCGACCTCACGAAGATGCCCCACCTGCTCGTCGCCGGCACGACCGGCGCCGGCAAGTCGGCCTGCATCAACGCGATGCTCTCCAGCGTCCTGCTGCGCGCGACGCCGCACGAGCTGCGCCTCGTGCTGATCGACCCCAAGCAGGTCGAGCTCAACCACTACGAGTCGATCCCGCACCTGCTCACCCCGGTCATCACGAGCCCGCGCATGGCCGCCAACGCGCTGCAGAACCTCGTGCGCGAGATGGAGCAGCGCTACTCGGTCATGTCGCTGGCCAAGACGCGCTCGCTGATCGAGCTCAACCGCTCCAAGGCCAAGCGCGGCGAGCCGCCGCTGCCCTACATCCTCTGCGTCATCGACGAGCTCGCCGACCTCATGATGGTCGCGCCCGCCGACGTGGAGGATTCGATCATCCGCCTGGCCCAGAAGGCGCGCGCGGTCGGCATCCACCTCGTGCTCGCCACGCAGTCGCCGCGGGTGGACGTCATCACCGGCATGATCAAGGCCAACGTCCCGTCGCGGATCGCCTTCAGCGTCTCCTCGCAGACCGACTCGCGCGTGATCCTCGACGTCAACGGCGCCGAGTCGCTGCTCGGCCAGGGCGACATGTTGTTCTCTCCCGTCGGCTCGTCGCGACTGCAGCGCATCCAGGGCGCCTACATCGACGAGCCGCAGATCGAGGCGCTGACGACGTTCTGGCGCAGGCAGGGCGAGCCCGAGATGCGCGAGGATCTGCTCGACGAGGTCGTCGCCGACGAAGAGGCGACGCTCGGCGGCCCCGACGAGGGCTTCAGCCCCGACGAGGACCCGCTCCTGGAGGACGCGATCCGTCTCTGCGTCGAGATGGGCACGGCGTCGACGTCGATGCTCCAGCGCCGCCTGCGCCTGGGCTACACCCGCGCCGGCCGGCTCATCGACATGCTCGAGCGCCGCGGCGTCATCTCTGGCTACGAGGGCTCCAAGCCGCGCCAGGTCCTCGTCGGCGCCGGCGACGTCGAGCGCGTGATCGCCAACCTGCGCGAGCGCGTCGGCATCGGGAGCGGCGCCCCGGACGGGGCGGACGGCCCGGACTCCGGGGCGGGCGGGGGCGAGATCCCCGAGCCGGCTCCGGTCCACGAGTAGCCTCTGGCCGGTGGGAGGCCACTGATGCCGGACATCGGGGAATCGCTGCGCGAAGCGCGGATGCGCGCGCGGATCGACATCGCGGAGATCGAGGCGCAGACGAAGATCCGCGCGAAGTACCTGCGCGCGCTGGAGAACGAGGAATGGGACCTGCTGCCGGGCCCGACGTACGTCAAGAGCTTCCTGCGCACGTACGCCGAGGCGCTGGACCTCGACGCCAAGCTGCTCGTCGACGAGTACAAGCTGCGCCACGAGCGCCTCAGCGAGGTCGAGCTGCAGCCGATCAACGCCGCCGCGCCCGGCCGTGAGCGCCGTCGCCAGTCGCCTGTCCTGCCGCCGTGGTTCTTCGTCGCGGTGATCATCGTCGGGCTCATCGTCGCCCTGTACATGCTCGGCTCCGGCGGCGACGACGACCCGAACACCGGGACCACGCCGCCGCCGCCGGCGACCACCACGACGCCGAGCACCACGCCGACGCCACCGCCCCCGGCGCGCACGCGGCCCAGCCGGGTGCGCCTGCGCATCGACGCCACCGGGCCGGTCAACGTCTGCCTGAAGGCCGGCGACCGCACGCTCGTCAACGGCCGGACGTTCGAGGCCGGGCAGCGCACGCCGACGTTCGCCTCCCGGCGCTTCCGGCTCACGCTCGGCAACAACTCCGCACGACTGCGGATCAACGGCAAGACGCGCGGCGTGGCGGCGTCGTCGCAGCCGATCGGCCTCGAGATCACGCCGCAGCGCGGGCGCCAGCCGCTGTCGGCGAAGGAGCGGCCGGTCTGCCTGCCGTGAGCCGCCGCCGATGAGCATTCGTGCGGGCATCGTCGTGACCGGCACGGAGGTGCTCACCGGGCGCGTCCTGGATCGCAACGGGCCGTGGCTGTCGCAGCAGCTGCTCGACCTCGGCGCCGACCCGATCGCGACCACGGTCGTCGGCGATCGGCCCGAGGACATCCTGCGCGCGCTGCGCTTCCTCGCCGCCGAGGGCTGTGAGCTCATCTGCACGAGCGGCGGTCTGGGGCCGACCGCCGACGACCTGACAGCGGTGGTCGTGGGGGAGTTCCAGGGCCGCGCGATGGTGCTCGACGAGGCGCTCGAGGCGCGCATCGCCGAGATCCTGCGCCCGCTCATGGCGCGCTGGCCGGACCTCGACCCCGAGGCCGTGCTCGTCTCCAACCGCAAGCAGGCCGTCGTGCCCGACGGGGCCGAGGTCCTCGAGCCGGTCGGCACGGCGCCCGGGCTCGTCGTGACCCCCGGCGGGGGGCAGGGGCCCACCGTGGTGGTCCTGCCGGGCCCGCCGCGCGAGCTGCAGCCGATGTGGGCGGCGGCCGTGATGTCGAGCCCGACCCTGCAGGCGGCGCTGCGCGGCGCCGCCGAGTACCGCCGCGGCATGCTGCGCCTGTACGGCATGCCGGAGTCCGAGATCGCGTCGACGCTGCGCGCCGCCCACGCGGATGGCATTGCGCTCGAGCGCCTGGAGATCACGACGTGCCTGCGGCGCGGCGAGGTCGAGGTCGTCACCCGCTATGAGCCCGACGGCGCCGCGGCGTACGCGCGGTTCGCGGCCTTCGTGCGCGAGCGCCACGCCGACACGCTGTTCTCCGACGACGGCAGCACGGTCGACGAGCAGGTCTTCAGGCTGCTGCGCGGCGACGGCTCCGAGCCCGCCCACCGCGCCGAGACCATCGCGGTGGCGGAGTCCTGCACGGGCGGCCTGCTGGCCGGGCGGCTGACCGAGCGGCCCGGCTCGTCGGAGTTCGTACGCGGCGGGCTGGTCGTGTACTCCGACGAGGCGAAGGTCGCGCTGGCGGGGGTCGACGCGGCGCTCATCGAGCGCGTCGGAGCCGTCTCCGAGGAGATCGCGGCGGCGCTGGCCGACGGTGCGCGGGCGGCGCTCGGCGCCGACGTCGGGGTGGGGGTGACGGGGATCGCCGGCCCGGGCGGCGCCACGGAGACCAAGCCGGTCGGCCTCGTCTGGCTGTCGGTCAGCCATCGCGACGGGCGTCGGGTCACGCGCTCGATCACGCTGCCCGGCACGCGCGCCGACATCCGTGACCGCGCCACGACCGTCGCCCTGCACCTCGTGCGACGGCTGCTGTTGACCAGCGCCTGATGCGCCTGTTCATCGCGCTCGACCTGCCCGTCGACGTGCGCGCGGGGCTGTCGGCCTGGGCGCACCGGGCGGCACCGTCCGAGGTGCGCCGCGTCCCGGTCGACAACCTGCACGTCACGCTGGCGTTCCTCGGCGCCCGCGGCGGCGACGACGCGGCGGCCGTCCGCGCGCTGCTGCCCCAGCTCGCGCGGCCGCTGCCCGAGCTGCGCACCGCCGGTGCGCTCTGGCTGCCGCCGCGGCGGCCCGGCGTGCTGGCGGTGGCCCTCGAGGACGAGCCGGCCCTCACCGGTCTGCAGGCGGATCTCGTCGCGGCTCTCGCGGCGAGGATCGGCTTCGAGCCCGACGGGCGGCGCTTTCGCCCGCACGTGACCGTCGGGCGGGTGGCGCGCGGGACGCGGATCGATACCCGGCGCGCGCTCGATCCGCCGGCGCCCGCCCTGAGCTTCTCCGCGCGCAGGCTGATCCTGTATCGCTCGCGCACGTCGCCGGAGGGAGCGCGCTACGAGCGCCTGGGCGGCGTCGAGCTGCGCTGAACGCCCGCGTTGACCGTGCGGCCGGGCAGAGCTCGATCGCCCGGACGGCCTCGCCTCCGGCTCGGAATGGCGGACCGCCCCGCTGTGGGGGATCGGCCTCGTCTCGGTCGTCACCCGCCACACGCGCTTCATGCACGACGGCCGCGCGCGCAACCTCGCCGAGGCGATCCTCTGGCACGGCGGCGAGGCGCACCCGGCGCGCGAGGGGTTTCGCAGGCTGCCGGCGCGCGAGCGCCGTCAGCTCGTCGCGTTCCTCGCGTCCCAGTAGCTCCGGCCGAGGCGTCAGCGCTCGGAGAACGTCACGTCGCGCTCGCGGTCAGACGACCAGCGCCCGCGCCGCCAGGCGATCTTCGTGCCGTCGGCGAGCCGCACCGCCGCGCTGCCGAGCGACGGCTCGCCCCACAGCGTGGCCTGCAGCGGCCGTTCACCCTCCGGCGTGTCGCCGAGCCCGGCCGCCACATGCTGCGCAGGGTGGGTCACGACGATCGAGCCGCGGCGCACCCATACGGGGATCACCGCGCGTGGCGCCGGCACCCGCACCTCGCCGCCGCCACGCACCGGTCGGCCCGACCAGGTCTCGATCCAGTCGCCGCGCGGCAGCGCCACCTCGCGCTCGCGCGCGCCCTCGTCGAGGACCGGCGCCACCCACAGCGCCGGACCGAACCCGTAGGCGTCGGCCACCGTCCAGCCCCGCTCGTCGCCGGGGTCGGTCAGGTGCAGCGGGCGGATGATCGGCAGCCCGCTGCGCGCGCCGGTCGCCGCGGCGGCACGGATGTAGGGCACGAGCTGCTCGTGAAGCACGACATAGGAGCGGTAGATGGCCAGCGTGCGGTCGTCGTAGGTCCAGGGCTCCTGGACCATGCGCCCGTGAGCCTGCATGAGCGGGGTGAAGCAGCCCAGCTGCGCCCAGCGCACGAGCAGCTCGGCGGGGCAGCGCTCGACGAGCCGGTGGCCGAGGTAGCCGCCGACGTCGTGCGACCAGTTCGAGAAGCCGGTCGCGGCGGCGCTGATCGCGGCGGCGACGAGCACGCGCAGCGACCAGAAGTCCGACGCCTGGTCGCCGCCCCACAGCATCCCGGTGGCCTGCTGGCCCGTCCAGCCGCTGCGCCCGAAGAGCACGCCGCGTCCGGGATGCACCTCGTCGAGCGCGCGCTGCATGCTGCGGCGGTACTGCCCGCCGACACGCCACGCGGCGTCCGCGCCGGTGCTGCCATCGGCGAAGCAGACGTCGTCGGGGAAGTAGTAGCCCTCGCCGTCGTCGGCCTTGATGCCCTCCACACCGAGCGCGAGCGCGCCCTTGGCCTGCTCGCGCCACCACCGCTCGGCGTCCGGGGACGTGAAGTCGACGGGGGAGCCGGTCCCCATCCACCAGCGCGCGACGAACGGCTCGTCGTCGGCGGTCTTGACGTAGTGGCCGGCCTCCTCGCCCTTGGCGTAGTTGCACGCCGGGGCGCGGTGCAACGCGCGTGATCTCGGATCGGGCGGCGTCTGGCCCTCGGAGGAGTCGAGGTTGACCCACGGCGTCACCCAGACGACGGTTCGCACGCCGCTCGCCCGAAACCGCGTCACCATCTCGGCGAAGTCCGTGAACTGGTGCGGGTTGGGGATCCAGGTGTTGTATTGCGTCTCCCACGGCGAATCGAGGACGAGCGCATCGAGCGGGATCGCGTGGTCGGCGCAGCCGTGGAAGTCGTCCTCGACCTCGGTCTGGTGGCCGTAGACGTCGCGGGACTTCCAGAAGCCGTAGCCCCACTCGGGCAGGACGGGCGCGTAGCCGGCGGTGCCCAGGTGGCGGCGCAGCCGGGCCGCCGGCGAGGGATCGGTGAGGACCTCCACGCGCAGCGCGCCGGCGCGGCAGCGGGCCGAGACCGTGGTGCGGTCGGCGCCGAAGTGAAAGCGCATGCCGTTGCCGTGGCCGTCGACGTGGACGGCGTACCCGCGCGAGCACTGAAACCACGGCGCGGGCGCGTAGTCGCCCTGCGGGATGCCTCCGATCGTGAGCATGTCGGCCGGGCAGTCGGGGCCGGTGTAGGCGCGGTCGGCGCCGAGCTGGATGCGCCGGCCGGCATGGTCCACGCGCAGCGCATGGCGGGCGCCGAGGCCGGCGAAGCGCTCCTCGGCCCGCGCGTCCCACCCGACGGCGTGGCGCAGCGGCGCCCCGTCGACCTCGAGCTCGAGTGAGACGGTCTCGGGGCGGGGCAACGTGAGCCGCAACGTTCCGCGGCGCCCGCCGGCGAAGCGCAGCGCGAGCACGGCGCCGTCGGCCAGCGGCTCGGCGAGGCTGACCGCCACCACGCGCTCCGGGACCTCGAGCTGCTCGGATGCCACCACGCCCTCGGTGAACTGGATGAACTGATCTTCGATCTCGCCCGCGGCACACCAGATCCCGAGACCGCGGATCAGCCGCCGCCCGTCGCGGCGCACCGTGATCGCGAAGGGGTGCCTCGCGACGTCGACGCGCAGCACCCCGCGCGAGAGCACCAGCGCATCGTCGATCGCCTCGGTGTGAACCGGCATGGACCTACGTTCGCGGGCGCTGCCCGCGGCTCGCACCCGTTCACACGAACATCACAGCGTGCGACCAAGGCGTTCACGAAATCCCACGCTTTGCAGCGCAAAGTGCAGACACGTGATCAAGCGAAGATGGGAGCGACGATGACCCCTCCATCGACCAGCCGGGTCGACCTGCACTGCCACTCGACCGCCTCGGCGGTGTCCAAGCTGGGCGTTCAGCGCGCGCTCGGGTTGCCGGAGTGCGCGACGCCGCCACAGGAGGTCTACGAGCTCGCCAAGCGGCGCGGCATGGACTTCGTGACGATCACGGACCACGACACGATCGACGGGGCGCTCGAGCTTGCCGAGCGCTACGACGACGCGTTCGTCTCCGAGGAGCTCACCGCCTGGTTTCGCGGCGAGCCGCAGGCGGTGCACATCCTCTGCTGGGGGATCACCCGGGAGGACCACGAGCGCCTGCAGGCGCTCGCCGGCGACGTGGAGGCGGTCGCCGAAGAGCTTCGCGAGCGAGGCATCACGTGCGCGCTCGCACACCCGTTCTACGCCGTGGAGGCGCCGCTGCTGCCGCGCCACCGGCGCCGTCTGGCCCAGCTCTTCCCGATCTGGGAGACGCGCAACGGCTCACGCGCCCACGAGCTGAACTCGCCGGCGGAGGTCTACATCGACACGCACGGCGGGATCGGCGTCGGCGGCTCGGACGACCACGCCGGCGTGGACATCGGGCGCACGTCCACGCAGACCCCGGCCTGCGCGACGTGGCGCGAGTTCCTCGGCCACGTGGCGACCGACAGCGCCACCCCGGTCGGAGAGCACGGCAGCGCGGCCAAGTGGACGCATGCCGCGATGGCACTCGCCACGCGAGCACTGGGCCGCGGCGCGAGTGACGGCGCGGCGCCGGAGCCGGCCGCGATCCTCCTGATGGTCCAGCGCCTCATGCGCGAGGGCGACGCGCGCTCGAGCGACGCGGAGACCGGCCTGTGCCCGGACGACGCGCGTGCGTTGCTGCGGGCCTGGCTGGCGGCGGTCGAGCTCGACCTGGGGGAGAGCCTCATCGCGTTCCTGCAGCAGGAGGACTTCTTCCACGCCGACCTGTACCGCCGCGCCAAGCGCGTGCACGAGCGCAAGCTCGCGCACGCCGTCGCCTCGATCGCCGGCGCGACGCCGGACACGGTCGATCTCCCGGCGACCGCGAACGCGCTCTTCGAGGCCTGCCTGGCGGCGATCCCGTACGCACCGGCAGCAGCCTTCCTCGGTCGCGAGAAGGCCAAGCTCGCACGCCGTGAGGGCGAGCCGCTGCGGGTGGCGCTCGTCGCCGACGCTGTCGGCGGCATGCACGGCGTCACGCACACGCTCGACGAGCTGCGCGAGCGCGGGGTGCCGGGCTTCGAGGTCGAGGTCGTCGGCACCGACCACAACGTCGACCGCCGGCTCAGCGCCGTGGCGGAGATCGACATCCCGTTCTACGCAGGGCTGAAGGTGGGGGTTCCGAGCCTGCCGGCGATCGTCGAGGCGCTGACGGACGGCCGTTACGACCTCGTCCACCTCTGCTCGCCGGGGCCCGCGGGCGCGGCCGCGGCGCTCATCGCCCGCGTCATGGGCGTGCCGATCCTCGGCAGCTACCACACCGAGCTGGCCGCCTACGCCGGCCTGCGCACGCAGGATCCCCGCCTGGAGGAGGCCGCACGGGCGGCGATCAGCGCCTTCTACGGGGGGTGCGACCGCGTCCTGTCGCCGAGCGGCACGTCGGACGTGGTCCTGCGCGAGATGGGGATCGCCGACGAGCGCATCGGGCGCTGGGACCGCGGGGTGGACCTCAAGCGCTTCTCGCCCACGCTGCGCCAAGCGGACCTGCTGCCGGGGGAGATCACCGTGCTCTACAGCGGCCGGCTGACCCGCGAGAAGGGGGCCGACCTGCTGGCCAAGGCGTTCCTGAAGGCGCGCGAGCGCGACCCGCGCCTGCACCTCGCTCTCGCCGGCGGCGGACCCGAGGAGCACCTGCTGCGCGCGCGCCTCGGCGAGCACGCGACGTTCCTCGGCTGGCTGGAGGGCGACGCGCTCGCGGCGGCCTACGCGAGCGCCGACATCTTCCTCTTCGCCAGCCGCACCGACACGTTCGGGCAGGTCCTGCTCGAGGCGCAGGCCAGCGGCCTGCCCGTGGTGGCCGTGGGCGAGGGCGGGCCGACGAGCATCGTCAGCCACGGCGCGACCGGGCTGCTGTGCCCGCCCGACGCCGGCGCGCTCGCCGACGCGGTGACGACGCTGGCGGCGCAGCCCACGCTGCGCGAGCACCTCGCCGCCACCGCGCTGCAGGCCGTCGCGGGGCGCACCTGGGAACGCTCGCTGGAGCGCCTCGCCGATGGCTACCGGCGCACGCTCGCGCCCGCGGAGGCGACGCTCAAGGCCCGTCATGCCGCGTGAGTCGTCGCTCCGCGAGGCGCAGCGGCGCCTGCGCGCCGCGGGCGCGCCGGGGCGCGCCGCCCCGGCGACGGGCCGGGGTGGCCGACCTCTGCGCGTCGCCGACGTGGCGCTGTTTCACGGTGAGCGCAGCGGCGGGATCCGCACGTACATCGAGGCGAAGGCGCTGTGGGCGCAGCGCGGTGGCCTGATCGACCACCACGTCATCGTCCCCGGCGTCCGCGAGCGTCACGAGGACGGTCGCCACGAGCTGCCGTCGCTGCGCCTGGCCGCGACGAACGGCTACCGGCTGCCGCTCGGCGCGGGCGCCCTGAAGGACGCCCTCCGCGAGCTGCGCCCCGACATGGTCGCCCTGCACGACCCGTTCTGGCGCCCGCTCGGCGTCACGCAGGCCGCCCACGATCTCGGCGCCAAGGTGGTCGCCGTCCACCATGGCACGATCGCGCTGGATGCCGCGGGCCTGCCCGGACCGGACGCGCTCTGGCATCCCGTCCTGCGTTCGTGGATGCACCGCGCCTACCGTGACGCGGACGCGATCATGTCCGCCGTGGATCCGCGCCCCGACTGCGGGTGCCCCGCGACGATCGCCCTGCGCTTCGGCATCGATGCGCAGTTCGTGCCCCAGCCCGACGTGCGCCGCCAGGATCACGTGCTCTACGTGGGCCGCCTCGGACGGGAGAAGGGCGTCGTCGAGCTGCTGCAGGCCGCCGCGCGGTCCGCCGAGCCGTGGCAGCTCAAGCTCGTCGATCCTGGGACGCGGCGTTCGCGGCCGAGACGCTGGCCGTGGAACGGCTCGTGCACGGCAGCCGCCGCCTGACGGCGGTCGCCGCCTGATCTGCGCAGCGGAGGACTCGCTGCGGCGCGCCGCGGAGGGCGTCCTGCGGGCCAACTGGCG
>Ga0136633_1002349_pt1 | contig 13130 bp, 10 predicted proteins | sample AntDrymeUQ832206_2_FD_105494 | JGI IMG/M metagenome (GOLD analysis project Ga0136633, IMG submission 105494) | Polar desert sand microbial communities from Dry Valleys, Antarctica - metaG UQ83 (22.06) | ecosystem: Environmental > Terrestrial > Soil > Desert | place: Antarctica: Dry Valley... | reverse complement strand
GCAGGCGGCTTGGGCGCGGCAGGCGGCTTGGGCGCGGCAGGCGGCTTGGGCGCGGCCGCCGTCACCCCGTCAGCCGGTGCCGGCGACGTCGAGGGCGCTGCGGCCCCGGCGAGTGGCACGGTCACCTGCGGCGCGACCGACAGCGCGAGGCTCTCGGCGTTGAGCGTGCTGCCGCTGGTCCACGAGAACGCCGCCGTCCACGTGCCGTCCTCGGACGGTATCCAGGGCTTGTGCTCGAGCCTCGCAAGGATTCGCCGGTCGTCGCCGACGAGCAGCGCCGGGCGCGCGAAGCGCACGCCGTCGACGCCCCTCCAGACGCCGCGCACGATGAGATCGCCGCCCTCGAGCGCGAACCGCTTGAGTTCGAAGCTGACCCCTTCACCCTCCGCCATGCCCCGCACCTTACCCACGGACGGGCGCCCGGATACGGCCGGGTCAGACCGGCATGACCTCCATCGCCTCGGCCTCCTCGACGCTCACGATCTCGCGCCCGAGCGGCAGGAACGCCACCGGCACGAGCTTGAAGTTCGCCAGGCCGAGCGGGATGCCGATGATCGTCAGGCACAGCGCGATGCCCGTGACGAGGTGCGCGAGGGCCAGCCACCAGCCGCACAGCAGGATCCAGATGACGTTCCCGATCCCGCTCGCCACGCCGGCATCGGCGCGCTTGACGACCGTCGAGCCGAACGGCCACAGCGCATAGGCGGCGATCCGCAGCGCGGCGATCCCGAACGGGATCGTGATGATGAGGACGAAGCAGATCAGCGCCGCGAAGGCGTAGCCGATCGCCAGCCACAGGCCCGAGAGCACGAACCAGATGACGTTCAGGACCAGGCGCATGGCGGATGCGTGCCCTCAGGCGTGAAGCGCGAAACCAGCGTGGGACGGATGTCTCACCGGCCGCGCCCGGACGGCCGTCACTCCGCCTGCCACCACGCCGCGTCGTGCGCGACGAGCTCATCGTCGAGCACCAGGAAGTCCAGCCCGAGCCGCCGGAACGCGGCGGCCGCATCCGCCACGCTCGAGACGATCGGCTCCCCACGGCCGTTGAACGACGTGTTGATGAGCGAGCCTCCGGCCCGGTCGCCCCACTCGCGCAGCAGCGCGGGCAGCACGTCGCACGACGCGGGGTCGAGCTCCTGCGGGCGCGTCGTGCCGTCGACGTGGACCGCGGCGGGCAGCTGCTCGCGGCCCGCGTCGGAGACCGGGGTGCCGGCGAGCATGTAGTCCGACAGGCGCGGCCGCGGCTGCCACAGCGCATCGGCGTGCGAGCACAGCGCCGCCGCGCCGAACGGCCGCCATGGCTCGCGGCCCTTGAGCGCGTTGAGGCGGTCGCGCATCTGCGGCGTGCTCGGGTCGGCCACGATCGAGCGATGCCCGAGCGCGCGCGGGCCGACCTCGCCCGGGCCCTCGACGATGGCGCCGATCCGGCCGGACCCCAGCGCGGCGCAGACGCGCTCGGGCGAGAGCGGCTCGCGATGCAGCCCGTCCAGCGCCCCGTTGGACTGCGCGGCGCCGCCCGACGACGGACCGAGGTACGCCGAGATGCGACCGAGCCGCCCGTCGGCGTGGCGGCGGCGCGGCGCAGCCACGTGCCAGGCCGCGCCGAGCGCGGTGCCGGCGTCGTGCGGGATCGGCGGCGCGAACACCGGCCCCGGCAGAAGCCCGTTGGCCTTGCAGTTCAGCGCGACGCCGCCGGCGAGGCACAGGTTCTCGCTGCCGGTAACCGCGCGGGCGAGCGCGGCCAGCGTCAGCACCGCGCGCTCGATCGCCTCCTGCGCGGAGACGGCGACCTGCACCGCGAGCGGGTCGAGCTGCAGCTCGTCGCGCGCGCGCGTCATGCGCCGGCCGCCGGCGAGGCCCTCGATCTGCGCGATCCAGGCGTGCAGGTAGCGGTTGAAGCCGTCGCCGGCGTCGACCCCCTCGGGCGCGGCGGGCTGCCCGCCGGGCAGCAGGTCCCAGGGCTCGCTGCCCGCGGCGCGCCCGTAGGCCGACAGCCCCATGAGCTTGCCGGCCTGCAGCGGCCCGAAGCCGACCACGCGGCAGGCCGCGTCGTACAGGTAGCCCAGCGAGTGCGACCGCGGCCAGACACGCTTGCGCACGAGCGGGCGGCCGCGCTGCGCGCGGTAGATCGAGATGCTCTCGTCGTCGCCGTTGCCGTCGACGACGAGCACGGCGGCCTCCTCGAAGTCCGAGGCCTGAAACGCGATCGTCGCGTGCGCGAGGTGATGGCCGACGAAGCGCACCTCCGGCATGTCGCGCAGCGAGCAGTCGAAGCCGAGGTAGCGCTTCAGCCACGCGGGCGTGTCGTCGAGATGCCACTGCACGCCGTGCAGCTGGGCCGCGAGCGGGACGTCCCAGCCGACCGTGACGAGCTCGACGTCGCGCTGCGTCGCCCCCGCCTGCTGCAGGCAGTGCGCGACGGCGAGCAGCGGGCCGCTGCGCTCGGCGTGCTTGGCGCGGCTGAGCCGCTCCTCCTCGCAGAACGCCAGCAGCCTCCCGTCGGGGTCGACGAGGCAGGCCGCGGGATCGTGCCAGCCCGCCGGCGGTGCGTTGACCCCGAGGATCACGGCGGGAAACCTCGCACTTTTCGCGCGCGAGTGCGTGCGGGGCTCGTCAGCCGCGGACGCGAAAGCGCACGAGCCGGCGCGCGGAGCGGCTGCCGGCGTCGTCGGTGGCGCTGATCGCGAGGCGGTGGCGCCCGGCCGGCCGCAGGCGCCCGAGCCGGACCGCGGTAGCCGACGTCGATGCGCCTGAGCCGTTTCGCCCCCGGCGCGGGCGAGCTCGTCGTCAACTGCGCGCAGGGCGGCGGCGGCAAGGACGTCTGGGTCCTGCCCGACTGAGCGCGGGCACCAGCGCGCGGGTTCGGTCAGATCTGCTCGCGCTCGTGCTGCGTCTCGAGCGCGCGGTCCTCGTGGAACGCCGCCTGGCGCTCCTTCTGCTCGATGCGCTGCTCCGTCTGCTCGGCCTTGCGGGTGTGGTCGACGGCCGCCTGGCGGTGGGTGAGGGCCTCCTCGCGCAGCCCCTCGAGCGATCCCGCGTGCGCCTCGGCCATCTCCTGGTGCCCGGCGGCGACCGATTCGAGCTTCTCGCGCCGCAGCGTGCGCTCCTTCTCGCGAGCGCGCACGCGCATGACAACCCACGCCAGCACGAGGCAGACCACGATGACCATGACGATGAGGGCGACGGTCTCCATGTGCCGATGGATACCCGGCGGGGGTCCCCGCCAAGCCGAGCGGGACGCGGCGCTAGGCTGCAATCGAGGGCCGCCCGCCCGCTCGCCAAGCCTTGAGGAGGACAGCATGCACGTCGAGATCTGGTCCGACATCGCCTGTCCGTGGTGCTACGTCGCAAAGCGCCGCTTCGAGGCCGCGCTCGCCCGCTACGAGCACCGCGACGAGGTCACCGTCACGTGGCGCAGCTTCGAGCTCGACCCGCAGGCGCCACCCGTGCGCGACGTCGACGGCGCTACCCACCTCGCCGAGAAGTACGGCATGAGCCGCGCCGAGGCGGTCGCCATGCAGGACCGCATGACGCAGACCGCCGCCGCCGACGGACTGGACTTCCGCTTCGACATCGCGCGCGCCGGCAACACGTTCGACGCGCACCGCATCGTCCAGCTCGCCGCCGCCCGCGGCGCCCAGGACGCGATGGAGGAGCGCATCATGCGCGCCTACCTGACCGAGGGCGAGCTGATTTCCGACCACGCCACGCTCGAGCGCCTGGCGATCGAGGTCGGCCTGCGGAAGGACGACGCGCGCGAGGTGCTGAGCAGCGATCGCTACGCGGCCGAGGTTCGCGCTGAGGAGCGCACGGCCGCACAGCTCGGGATCAGCGCGGTGCCCTTCTTCGTCGTCGATCGCGCGATCGGCGCGTCGGGCGCGCATCCGCCCGAGCAGCTGCTCGAGCTGCTGCGCCAGGCCCGCGCGGCCAATCCGCCGGCGCAGATGGCCACCGCCGGGGGCGGCGAGACGTGCGCGGCCGACGGCAGCGGCTGCTGACGCCGGCCCGGCCCGCCAGGTTGGCGCCCCGCCCTGCGTGACATCGCGCACGGGCCGCTTGCGTCCGGGGGCCGCCCCGATCTACGATCGGCGCTCCCCTACTTGAGCCCAGGTGACCGGTTTGGCCGACGTCCCGAAACGCCCGCTGTCGCAGCTTGAGCCCGGTGCCATGTTCGCCGGTTACCGCATCGAGCGGGTGCTGGACCGCGGCGGCATGGGCGTCGTCTACAAGGCCGTCGACGAGGATCTCGAGCGCGAGGTCGCGCTGAAGATCATCGCGCCCGAGCACACGCAGGACGACACCGCCGTGGCGCGCTTCAAGGCCGAGTGCCGGCTCGCCGCCTCGCTCGAGCACGCGCACATCGTGCCGATCCACCGCGGCGGCGAGTTCGAGGGGATCCTGTATCTGGCGATGCGCTTCGTGCCCGGCACGAACCTGCGCACGATCATCGACCGCGGCCCGATGGATCTGAACCAGGTGGCGACCATCGTCACGCAGGTCGCCGGGGCGCTGGACGCCGCGCACGCGAAGGGCCTCGTCCACCGTGACGTCAAGCCCGCCAACATCCTCATCGCCGGCGAGCCGGGCAGGCTGCATGTCTATCTCACCGACTTCGGGCTGACGAAGCGCCTGGGCTCCGCGGACGAGGCGCTCACCCGCGAGGGCGGCTGGGTCGGCACGCCCGACTACGTCGCCCCCGAGCAGATCCAGGGCCACAAGGTCGACCGGCGAGCCGACGTCTATTCGCTGGGCTGCGTGCTGTTCGAGATGCTGACAGGCCGCGTCGCATACGAGAAGGACAGCGACATGGCCAAGCTGTGGGCGCACGTCACCGATCCGCCGCCGCTGCCGCGCACGATCCGCCCCGAGCTCATCGGCGCGTTCGACGACATCATCGCCCGCGGGACCGCCAAGGATCCCGGCCACCGCTACGCCACGGCGGGCGACCTCGCCACAGCGACCCGCGACGCGATCGCCCAGCAGGAGAGCTCGCGCGGGCGCTCGGCCGCCGCCGCGCCCGCCCCGGCCCTCGCGTCCGACAGCGGGCTGGACGCCACGCGCGCGGAAGGCTTCTCCGAGCCGGGCGTGACGCAGCCCCCGCCCCCGTCATCTCCGCCAACCCCGCCGCCGCCGCCGCGCGGCGCCGCCGCGAAAGCCGCAGCCGGAGCGACCGCCGCAGGCGCGGCAGGCGCGGCTCGCGCGCCCTCCAAGCGGCCGCCGCGGCCCCCACGCGAACCGCGCCGGCCCCGCGGCGACGACGCTGCCGGCGCTGGGGGCCGTGACCGGCTGCGCCGGCGCGCCAAGCCGCTGGCCGGGCTGCTCGTGCTCCTGCTCGGCGTCGTCGTGGCGGTGGTCGCGCTCGGCGGATCGGGCGATCCGGAGAAGCCGAAGGTGGTCGGCCAGCCGATCGACGCCAAGCTCGGCGCGGTCCCGACGAACCGGGTCATCGGCAACGGCACCGCAACCATGCGCCTCGACGGCCGCCGTCTGACGGTCTCGATGACGACGGCGAGGCTGCTCGACGGCGCACCGCACGCGTTGCACATCCACGCGGGCGCCAAGGGGACATGCCCGACGGCGGCGGCGGCCTCGAAGCACAACGGCCACCTGTCGCTCGCCACCCACCAGGGCGGGCCGTTCTACGGCGGCCCGGTCCTCTCGATGACGACGAGCGGCGACACGAGCCCGAAGAAGAGCCTGCTCGCCTTCAGCCGCTACCCGAACACGGCCAACGTCGACTACGAACGAACGATGACGGTCACGCCGATCGTCGCCTCGTACCTGCGCAAGAACAACGCCGTGGTCGTCGTGCACGGCATCGACTACAACGAGAACGGGGTCTATGACGGCGTGCTCGAGCGCAGCGACATCGATCGCAGCCTCACCGGCGAGTCGACCGCTCCCGCGCTGTGCGGCCCGCTCGTCGCCGGCAAGGCGCCGGCCGGCACGAAGAGGGCCTCCGCGGGTGGCACGCAGGTCTTCACGGCCGCGCTTTCGCGCGCTCCCGCCGCGGCCACGCGGCCGCGCTTCTGCACCCTGCACCCAGCGTTCAGCCCGACGTGACGGGCGGCGCCCGGCGAGCGCTGTCAGGGCCGCGGCTGGCGGTGCCGGCGGCGATCACCGTGGCGATCGCCGGCTTCGGGATCCTGAGCGTGGTGGCGCGATCGCCTCCGAAGGAGCGGCGCGCCGCCACCGCCGCGCCCTCGGTCAAGCTGCGCACGGGCAAGCTCGGGCGCATCCTCGTCAACGCCCAGGGCCGCACGCTGTACCTGTTCCTCGAGGACGTCGGCGCCAAGAGCTCCTGCTACGGACCCTGCGCGCGGATCTGGCCGCCCGCGCTGGTGGCCGCGCGCACCAAGGCCCAGGCGGGCCCCGGGGTCATCGCCCGCAAGCTGACGACGGTCGCGCGGCGGCGCTCGCCGCAGCGCCAGCTCGTCTACAACGGCCATCCGCTCTACACGACCGATGCCGACGCCAAGCCCGGCGACACGAACGGGCAGGCCGTGTTCAACACGTGGTTCGCCGTGTCGCCGGCCGGCCGGCAGGTGGGAAAGGCCAACGCCGACGCGGGCGGCTACTGAAGCCGCGAATCGCCTTGCGCGGCGCTCCGGCACGGGCGTAGGGTTGCGCCAACCTGAAGGAGGCGCCGTGTTGTCGCACAAGCTGTCGCGCATTGCTCTGCTGGCCGCCGTCGTCGCGATCGCGGCGCCCGCCCCGGCCGGCGCCGAGCCGCCGGCGTTCCCCTACGGCGTGTCGGCCGGCGAGGTCACGTCGTCGGCGGCGATGTTCTGGACGCGCGCGCAGCGCAGCGGCCTCGTCCGCCTGAAGGTCTCGCGCAACCTGAGCGCCGTCGGCTGCTCGGCGCCCGCCCCGCGCCCGGGATCTCGCACCACCGTGCTGCGCCGCGGGGCGCTCGCGTCGGCCTCGGCGGACAACACCGTGCGCGCGATGATCGCCACGCTGCGCCCGGCGACGCGCTACTTCTACCGCTTCTGCGCGGGCACCCAGAGCAGCCGCCTCGGCTCCGTCGAGACGGCGCCGTCCGCGACGGCCTCCGGCCCCATCCGCTTCGCGCTCAGCGGCGACGCCGACGGCGCGATCGATCCCGCCACCGGCCGGCCGGCGTACAACACCTTCGAGACCTACGGGCGGATGGCCGCGGCCAACAACGACTTCAACGTCAACCTCGGCGACATCATGTACTCCGACAGCGCCGTCGCCGGCGTCCCGCCCGCGCTGAGCCTGACCGACAAGTGGGCCAAGTACCGCCTGAACCTGGGCTATCCGCACCTGCGCAGCCTGCGCAGCAAGGCGGCGCTCTACAACATGTGGGACGACCACGAGTTCGTCGACAACTTCAACCGCCCGCAGCACGGCGAAGCGCTGTTCGAGGCCGGCAAGAAGGCGTTCGTGGACTACAACCCCGTCCGCTTCAAGCCCGCGACCGGCCTGTACAGCCGCGTGCGGTGGGGCCGCAACCTCGAGGTCTTCTTCCTCGACGAGCGCGCGTTCCGCAGCGCGCCCGCATCGCAGCACCCGGCCTGCACGAACCCGGCCATCGGCCGGCCGGACCCGCTGCCGACGCTCCCGCAGCGCCTACGCGACGTCCTCGGCCCGCAGATCGGCCTGCCGCCGCAGGCGCTCGCGATCGCCGCCGACGCCTGCAAGACGGTCATCAATGATCCCTCGCGCACGCTGCTCGGGTCGCCGCAGCTGCGGGCCTTCCAGAACGCGATCAGGCGTTCCAGGGCGACGTTCAAGGTCGTGGTCAACGCGGTGCCGATCCAGCAGACGTTCTTCGATCCGTTCGATCGCTGGGAGGGCTACAACGCCGAACGCACCGCGCTGCTGAACTTCCTGCGCACGAACGTGCGCAACGTCGTATTCCTGACGACCGACTTCCACGCGAACATGATCAACAACGTGCGCCTGGGGACCTTCCCCGAGGAGGGAAACTCGATCGACACGGGCTTCGTGGATTTCGTCACGGGCCCCGTCGCGCTGAAGACGTTCGCCGTCGACACCGATCTGAAGACCGGCACGCCCGGTGCCTCCGAGGCGATCCGCGCGTTCCTCAAGGCGCCGCGCCCGGTCGGGCTGGCGATGCGCTGCGCCGCGCTTGACGCCTACAGCTACATGCAGGTCTCGGTGACGTCGCAGGCGATCACGGTCGCGCTGCGCGACGCCCGGGGCAACGCGGTCAAGGAGACCCCGAACGGACCGTCCTGCTCACCCGTGACGATCGCCCGCCGGTGAAGCGCGACCGGAGGCTGGGAGCTCACCGCCAGACCCAAGACGTCCCCCCCGCGACGGCCCCGCGCCGCCCGCCGCCCGGCTCGGCGCCCGCCGTCGTGCTCTACCACGGCCGGCGCATCCCGGTCCCGGACACCGGGCTGCAGATCGGCCGCCTGCCCGACAGCGACATCTCGATCCCCAGCAGCGCGGTGTCGCGCCACCACGGGCAGATCAAGCCCGTGTCCGGCGGCCACTGGATCGTCGACCTCTCCTCGCGCAACGGCACGCAGCTCAACGGCGAGCGCTTCCGCGGCGAGTCGCGCTGGCTGGTCAACGGGGACACGGTCGTCGTCGGCGGAGAGGCGCTGCGGTTCCTGACCGGCGAGGAGACCCGCTTCGCCGCCTCGCCGCAGGCGTCGGTCGTCGCGACGCACGTCATCCAGTTCCCCGGCGACCGGCTGACGATCGGCCGCGACGAGTCCAACGACGTCGTGCTCGACGATCCCAACGTCTCGCGCTTCCACGCGCAGGTGCTGCGCACCGACGGGCAGATCGAGGTGCGCGATCTGTCCTCGCGCAACGGGACGCGGCTGGACGGCCAGCTCATGCGGCGTGCCGCCGTCGATACGGGGTCGGAGATCGGGATCGGCCCCTACCGCCTCATCTTCGACGGCGACGGCTTCGTCGCGCGCGCCGAGCAGGGCGCGGTCCGGCTCGACGCCGAGGGCCTCGGCGTGCGCGTCAAGGAGAAGGTGATCCTCCAGCCGACGGCGCTCTCGATCGAGCCCGGCGAGCTCGTCGCGATCATCGGCGAGAGCGGGTCGGGCAAGTCGACGCTCATGAAGGCGCTGGCCGGCGTCAGCACGCCCTCGGAGGGCACGATCACCGTCAACGGCGAGCCGCTGGCCAACCGCCTGACGGACATCGGCTACCTGCCCCAGGACGAGGTCGTGCACGCCAACCTGACCGTCGTCGAGGCGCTGGACTACGCCGCGCGGCTGCGCCTGCCGCACGACACGAGCGACGCGGAGTACGACGCCACCGTCGACCGCGCGCTGGAGGAGCTCGAGCTCGTCGAGCACAGCGACACCCGCATCGGGGCGCTGTCGGGCGGGCAGCGCAAGCGCGTGGGCCTGGCCGCCGAGCTGCTGAGCCGGCCGAGCCTGCTGTTCCTCGACGAGCCCACGACGGGCCTGGACCCAGGCCTGGAGTCGCGCATGATGGGGCTGCTGCGGGGGCTGGCCGACGACTCGCGCGCCGTCGTGGTCGTGACGCACGCGACGAAGAGCCTCGACCTCTGCAGCCGGATCATCGTGATGGGCCGCGGCGGGCGGCTGTGCTTCGACGGCTCGCCGGACGACGCGATGACGTTCTTCGGCGCCGGCACCTACGACGAGATCTACGCCCAGCTCGACCGCCGGCCGGCCGAGGAATGGCAGCGCAAGCGCGAGCAGGAGGGGGCGGTGGCCGTCGTGCCCGAGGACCCCCAGCGAGTGCCGGTGCCGGCGGCAGCGCACAAGCAGCGCCGCGGGTCGCTGTGGCGTCAGGCGCTCGTCCTCACGCAGCGCTACGTCAAGCTCTTTCAGCGCGACCGGCGCAACCTCATCATCCTGCTCGCCCAGGTGCCGCTGCTGGCGCTGGCGATCGTCGGGCTCTACAAGGTCGACGTCTTCGCCGCGGCGACCGACGCGGGCAACGCCGTCACGGTCCTGTTCCTCGTCGTGACGATGACGATCTGGTTCGGCTCGATCGACGGCGCGCGCGAGATCATCAAGGAGAAGTCGGTGTACGTGCGCGAGGCGGCGGTCGGCGTGCGCACGGGTGCCTACCTGCTCTCCAAGGCCGCGGTGCTGTTCACGCTGGCGACGTTTCAGACGCTCGTGCTCACGGCGGTCGTGTTCTTCTTTCACCGGCTGCACGAGGGGCCCGGCACCTACGCGACGATCGTCGGGCTGCTGATCCTGACCTGCTTCGCGTCGGTCGCGATGGGCCTGCTCATGTCGGCCGCGGTGCGCACGCAGGACCAGGCGACGAGCTTCATCCCGCTCGTGCTGGTCCCGCAGCTGTTCTTCGGCGGCTCGATCGTGGCGATCGCGACGATGAGCGCTCCCCTGCAGGCGCTGTCCAACGCGGTCGTGGCGAAGTGGTCCTACGCCGGGCTGGGGTCGGCGATCGACCTCAACGCGCGCATCGCGGGAAGTCCGGCGTACGCGAAGGTCAGCGCCTTCGGCGACGACTACTTCGCGATCTCGACAGGGCGGGTCGGGCTCGCGCTCCTCGTCTTCGTGGTCGTCTCGTTCACCGGCATCTTCTTCCTGCTGCGCCGCGACCAGGCGTAGAGGGAAAGCGGCCGGCTGGTGCTCAGCCGCGCAGGCGCCCGCGCGCGGTGACCGCGAACCCGTCTGCCGTGGGACGCGCGCCGATCGCCTCGACCGCGATCCGCTCGTCGGAGAAGATCGGCACGGTGACGAGCGAGGCGAGCGGGATGCCCTCGGGGCGCAGGACGATGCGGCCCTCGTCGTCGACGAGGATCTTCGCCTGCGCGCGGATCTCGCTGCCGAACACGCTCGTCACGCCCACAACCGACAGGCCTTCGGCGTCCGATCCGCCGGTGAGGCGCAATTGCGCCGGCAGCGCGGCGTCGACGTCGACCGTGCTCAGGGCGACCTCCGCGACGAGCGTGTCGCCGTCCTTGCGCAGCTGCACGTCCTGCATGCGCAGCAGCCGGTCCTCGAGGACGCGCACGCGCACGTCGAGCTCGCCGACGGCCTTCGTACGGGCCAGCAGGTCGGGCAGCGACGTGCCCTCGCCCTCGCCGCCCGAGTTGTAGTCGGTCACGTCGACCGTGACGCGGTCCGCGCGCTTGAACAGCAACTCGAGCGCCGGGAAGGCCTTCACCTCGACGTTGACGTTCGAGCCGTTGGCCTGCAGGTCGGAGCGCAGCTTGCTCGCGGCGATGCCCGGCAGCAGGAGCTGGGAGGCGATCAGCGCCACGATGAGCAGACCAGCGGCGGCGAGCAGCACGCGGCGCATAAGCGCACGCTACGCCAGTGGCGCGCGGCTGCGGTGAAACCTTCGGCGCAGACAGCCGCGGGACCCGCGCGCGTCCTGTGTGATGCGGCGCAGGTACGGAGGGAGGGCGCTGCCGGCGTCCTCCCTTCGCCACGTTCGACGGCAAGCCCTCCATCGGACGCGAACCGATGACCCCTTCCTTACCATGGAAGCCGGAGGGCTTCACCGGATACCCCGGAGTCCGGGAAGTCCGATGAATGCTGGTCATGATGGACCCGATCGTACCTCGCAGATCAAGCGCGCACCCCACCGACGCCCCACCGATCTTCTCCTATCCCGTCCAACCCGGCCGCGCCGGGAACGACGATGCTCTGTGCGACACTCGAAGCCGTGTCATCCCCAAAGCGTGGCCGCTCGGCCGAGACGCCGATCGAGCACGTCATCGTCCGGCTCGACAAGGCGCAACTGGTCGAAGTGATCAGCACGGCGACCGAGCGCCACAGCGACGTCGAGCGCGTGGTGCGACTGGTCGCGGCACGCGCCGACGGAGACCTTGCTGCATTGCGCATCGCGGTCGACCAAGGGCTTCGCACCCGTCGCTTCCTCGACTACCGCGAGAGCATGGCCTGGGCGGATGCCGCGCGGCCGGTCGTCGCGGAGTTGGACAAGGTCGCCGTCGACGCCCCGTCGCGTGAGCTGGTCGAGCTCGTGCAGCGAGCGATCGGCCATGTCGTCAAGGTGATCATGCATGCCGACGATTCCTCAGGATTGATCGGCGACGTCGCGCTCGAGCTGCTGCGCGTCCATGCCAAGGCGTGCGAGGCCGGGGTCGCCGATCCGGTCAAGCTCGCGCGGTGGATGATCCGCTTCCGGTTCGAGGATCAGGACTTCTTCGAGGTCGACCCGGTGCGCTACGCAGATGCGCTGGGCGAGCGCGGACTGCGCGCGTACCGCCAGGCCGTCGCCGAGAGCGCCAGCCCGCGTTCCTTCGCCGCTCGCTACGCGCACGAGCGGCTGGCCATCCTCGACGGTGACATCGACGGACTCGTGCGGCTCCTGGGCGGCGATCTGTCCGGAGCGCACCAGTTCCAGCGGGTGGCCGAGGCGATGGTGGAACTCGACCGGCCCGACCTCGCGCTTGACTGGGCGACACGCGGCATCGAGAAGACGGGCGGCTGGCAGATCGCCAGCCTCTATGACCTCGCCTGCAAACTTCACGTCCAGGCCGGCACGCCCAGCGAGGCGCTACGGCTGCGCCGCGCCCACCACGAGCGCTCCCCTTCCGGGTCGACCTACGGCGCCCTGCGATCGGCAGCCGGCGCGTGCGACGCGTGGCATCTCGAACGCGACGCGGCTCGCCAGGCGCTCGAGCGCTCAGACCGGCGGGCCTTCGTCTCGGTGCTCCTGGACGACGGCGACGACGAGCTTGCCTGGAAAGCCGCCAGCAGATGCGTATACGCCGAGATCGGCCACGATCTGCTGCTGCGGCTGGCCGACCGTCGCCAGTCGAGCCATCCTTCCGAAGCACTCACGGTCTACACGCGCGTGGTCGACGAGATCCTCGTCGAGACAGATCGCCGCGCCTACCAGCGCGCCGTACAGATCCTCAAGCAGGCCCACGCGGCGGCGCAGGCCGCGGGCGAGACCGACGTATTCGCGGCCAACGTCGCTCGGCTGCGCGAGGTCCACCGTCGCCGACCGACATTCATCGCAACCCTGGACAAGGCCAAGCTCACCGACGCTTGAGACGACCCGTCCAACGCCGATACCGCATCGGCGGATCTGCTACGCCTTCGGGCATCCATCGATTCGCGCTTACGGCGTTCACACCGCTCGCTTCACACGCGAGAGGTCGCAGGTTCGAAACCCGCCGCGCCCAT
>Ga0136633_1002348_pt1 | contig 13132 bp, 16 predicted proteins | sample AntDrymeUQ832206_2_FD_105494 | JGI IMG/M metagenome (GOLD analysis project Ga0136633, IMG submission 105494) | Polar desert sand microbial communities from Dry Valleys, Antarctica - metaG UQ83 (22.06) | ecosystem: Environmental > Terrestrial > Soil > Desert | place: Antarctica: Dry Valley... | reverse complement strand
TTCAAGGAAAGCATGGCTGAATGAGGCGCACAACTGGCGGATTTACCCGTCAGCGTATTTATGAACTTGACCACTTAGCGACAGGAGGAGAGCCATGAAGATGGAGCAGAAAGTCCCTGATCCCGGCGGAACGAAGGCGAGGAAGCCCTTTGCGGTCGGCTCCAACGAGGGCGACCCCCGCTGGGTGCTCGACACCCTGGACACGGTCAAGGCCACAGCCGCGCAGACGGGCGGGACCTTCGGGGTGATCGAGTCGAGAGAACGCGGGGGCTCGGGACCACCGCTCCACGTTCACGAACGGGAGGACGAGGCGTACTACGTCCTCGAGGGCGAGTACATGTTTTTCGTCGGCGACGAGACCATCCCTGCGCCGGCCGGCACCTTTGTCGTCTGCCCCTGCGGGCTTCCGCACACATTCCGGACCGAGTCACCCGAGGCGCGGCTACTCGGGCTCATCGTGCCGGGAGGGTGGGAGTCGTTCTTCTCCGAGGCGTTCCCGCGGGCCGCGGAACGACGCCCTCCTCCACCGCCCGACACACCCCCGGACTTCGACCGCATCTCCGCCGCGGCCTCTCGGCGCGGCGTCACCATCCTCGGTCCTGGGCCGGGAACCGGGGACGCGTAGCGGCGCGCGTCCCGCACTCCCGGGTGCCGCTGGGTGGGTGGTCGGGTTCATCGCCCGAAGTTGCCCAGCGCCCGAAAACGTCGCCTCCTCCTCGCCAGCCTCTGGTCGGCCGCCTCGTCGAGCAAGGCTTCGAGCTCTGTTGCAAGCACCCCCGCCAACCGATGAAGCCACCCCTCCTGCTCACCCACGATCGTGTCTACCAAGCCGAAGCGTTTTAGGTCCCACGAGGCACCGCCTTGGGCGGCCGCCAACTCACCTGCCTTGTCGACGGATCGATAGACGATCGCCGACGCACCCTCCGGGGCAATGGGTAGCAGCCACGCGTGCTCGGCGCAGATGACACGGTCGGCGGGAAACAGCGCCAGCGCCCCGCCACCGGCCCCCTCACCCAGCAGGACCGACAGGGTCGGCGTGGGTTGTCCGGTCATCTGGTACAAACAGCGAGCGATCTCGGCCGACAGTCCTCCCTCATCGGCTGCCGGAGTCAGTTCCACGCCCGGCGTATCCACGATCGTCACGACTGGAAGACCGAGCTCGGCTGCGATACACATCGCCCTCTGAGCCTTTCGATAGCCGCCGGGTCCGAGTCTGGCCCCCTTGGGAGTGGCCGAGCGATCCTGCGCGATAACGATGCAGGGCCTGCCGGCAAGTCGCACGAGCCCCGCGATGCAAGCCGGATCGTCGCTTCCACCACATCCATCACCCCGAATATGGGTTAGCTCATCGGCGCAGAGGGCGAGAAGATCGCTTGCCCCCGGCCTGGAGGACTTGCGAGAGGTCTGGATCGACTGCCATGCATCGTCGGATGAGGGCTCCGGTTCCGGCGGCTGTGACAGACGGGCCTGGGGACGAGGCTCAAGCACCGAGAGCAGGGCGGCCATGTGCCCCTTCAGCTCGTCCGGAGCAAAGACGCCGTCGAGGAGCCCGTGCGCCATTAGGGTCTCGGTTGTCTGCACACCTGGTGGGAACTTGCCCCCGCCAGTGAGTTCCACCGTACGGGGTCCGGAAAATCCCACAACGGCCTCGGGCATGCCGAAGTTGAAGTGGCCGAGAGAGCCCCACGACGCGAGAACGCCGCCGAACGTAGGACTTGTGAGATAGACGACGTACAGCAAACCCGCCGACTTGAACTCACGCACCGCCTGAGCCGTCTTTATCATTTGTACGAACGCCAGAGAGCCCTCCTGCATGCGGGTGCCACCCGACGCGGTCACGGCCAGAACCGGAAGGCGGGCCTCGAGCGCGCGCTCAAAGGCCCGGGTCACGCGCTCACCGCTTGCGACTCCGACACTTCCTCCCAGGAAAGGATACCGGCTCGCTATGAACGCGAGCGGATGCCCACCAAGGGTTGCCCGGCCCGTGGTGATCGATTCAGTGTGTCGAGTCTTCTGCAGGGCTTCGGCAAGCCGCTCGGGGTAGGGCCGGGAATCAGAGAACTGAAGTGGATCGCTGGCCACGATGTCTTCGTCCCACGGATGGAACGTGCCGTCGTCGACAACGCCTGCCAGAAGCCCCGAGCTCAAAGCTCCGACTTTCGCACCTTACCCATCTCGTTGTGCGGCAGGTCGTCGAGAAAGTGCACCGTCCGGGGACGCTTGTGCGGTGCAAGCAATGAGGCGACGTGGTCCTCAAGCTCCTCCGGCGACGACTGTGCCCCCTCGTAGAGAACGACGAACGCCACAATGCGTTCCCCGAGGTCATCGTCCGGTCTTCCCACGACGGCAGCTTGGGATACCGAGTCATGCTCCAGCAGAGCCGCTTCTATCTCGCCCGCACCCACCTTATAGCCACCAGTCTTGATGAGGTCCGTCGAGCGGCGTCCCATGATGCGTATATATCCGTCGGAGGCTCGCGTGGCGAGATCCCCGGTGAAGAACCACCCGTCCTCAACTGCCGCCGCCGTGTCCTCGGGACGGTTCAGGTATTCAGTGAATAAATTGGGACCGCGCACAGCAATCTCTCCAAAGGTCTCGTCATCGCTCGCATCAATGGTCTTCCTCTCATCATCCACCAAACGAACCTCCACCCCCGCCAGGGGTGGACCGACATAACCCGGCCGGCGATCGCCCGAAACCTGAGTCGCGCAGTTCATGAGAGTTTCCGTAAGTCCGTAGCGTTCAACGACCTTCTGCCCGCTTGCCTGCTCGATGCGCGTGAAGTCTTTCGCCGGCAGCGGAGCCGAGCCTGACACCAGAACGCGCGCCCGACGGAGCGCATCGGCGAGAATGTTGTCCTGCTCGATGGCATCGGCCAAGCGGTGATACATCGTCGGTACCGCGAACAGCATCGTCGCCTCCGAGGCCAGAGAGTTGCAGACGGCCTCGGGCGAGAAGCGGCCGATGTGATGCAAGCGTCCACCCCGCCGGAGGGGTCCGAGGACACCAAGGACAAGGCCGTGTACGTGAAACAACGGCAGGCCGTGCACGAGCACATCTTCAGACGTCCACTCCCAGGCCTCCGCCAGCGCGTCCAGGTTCGACTGGATCGCAAGGCGGGGCAGAACAACACCCTTCGGGGGACCCGTGGTCCCCGACGTGTAGATGATCAACGCCGGCGCCTCCGGCGAAGGTTCTGGTGGAAGTTCGGACTGGCTTCTTACGTCGAGCTCCATCGGTAAGCGTTCTAGCTGCCCGAGCCGGTCCGGTAGGTCGACGCCTTCTTCGGCGATTAGAAGTCCCGGCCTGCAATCATCCAAGATGTGATCGATCTCTCGCGTCCCGACGTTCGGATTTATCGGAACCGCGGCCGCGCCCGCTGCCAGTACTCCAAGTACGCCGACGCATGCTTCCATGCTCGGGGACGCCCATACCGCTACTCGCTCTTGTCCCCGAACCCGATTCGCAGTATTGGACACCGCTCCACGCAGGTCCTCGTAGGTCAAAGAGATATCGCCGAAACGAAGCGCTTCGCGTGCGGGTGGATTCGCCAGTGGGGGAAATAGAGTATCGGCCATCACGAGCTGGGAACCACCAGGGCCAGCCACAGCAGAACCGGGGCGACCGCGACGACGACTGCGCCGTAGGCCAACAGCCTGCGGAAGAAAAGCTGTCTGTCGACATCTATGCCGTTCGCCAGAACGATCGCGCCATTGGTCGAGAGCGGACTGACGTCGACAACGGTGGAGGACACCGACAGGGCGGCAATCATGCCGACGGCGCCGACGGAACCCTCTCGCAGGAAGGGAATGGCGAGGGGAATTGTGGCTCCCAGGATGGCGGTGGAAGACGCGAAGGCGGAAACAACTCCGCCAAGGTAGCAAAGCAAGAGCGCGATCAGGAGCGGGGCGCCGAGATCGGCAACCGTGTTGCCGACATAGGTGATGGTGCCGATCTCCTCCAGAACGCCAACGTAGGTGAGCACTCCCCCGACCAAGAGGACGACCGACCAGCTAATCCCATCTATGGCGTCCTTGGCCGCCCCGGGCGATACGAGAGTCAGAGTGACGGCCACCAGCAGCGCGCCATGAACCCAACGTCGAGATCGAACACGACCACGGTGACCGCCAATACCACGATGCCCGCCAGGGTAAGTGCTCGGGGAATGGTCAGCCGATCCACAGGCTCGTCTGAGCCTTCTGTTGCGTCGCGGGCGGACGACTGTTCCTGCGCGTGGGCCTCGCCGGCCTCCTCTGAGGCACGCCGCTTGAGCAGGGGCAAGCCGCCGAAGACGACGAACACGACCACCGCCACGAGGGTGTTGAAGACGAGGCTGGCGAGGAACAACGAGATCTGGCTGCTCGGAAGATCTGCCCTTGCCACGACTCCGTTCACTATGACGCCGTAGATGCTGATCGGGGAGAAGCCACCCGCCTGCGCTCCGTGTACCACCATTAGGCCCATCAGGAGCTAGCTGATCCCATAACGTGCCGCCACTCCGAGAGCAAGAGGAGCCAAGATTGCCACCGCTGCCGGGCTCACCGCACCCACTGCGGTGAGGGTGCCGGCGACCACGAATACGACCCACGGGATCAGCGCGAGACGTTCCCCACCGCCCGCACCGACGCGCCCACCAGCCAGGTGATCGTGCCGTTGCTCTGTGCAATTGCAAATAGATAAGTGACTCCGACGAGGAGAACGAAAAGATCGCCCGGGAACAGCAGGGCGATGTCTTGGGCCTCGATGTCGGTATAAACCGATCCCACTACGAAGGCGGCCACGAAGGCGAGCACGCCCATGTTCACAGGTAGAGCGGTGGCGGCTGCGAACATCGCTATCAAGACGAGGATCGAAACCAGCTCTGGCGACATCCGCCTCCCCCTTTACGTTGAAGCACCGACGTGAGCGAAGCCTGGCTCAGGGTAGCGCACTCACTTCGTTCTCGCTCTGGATTCCGTTTTGACCCGTCAGAGGGTTCCCGAGATCACCGGACCCACAGCTGCTCCAACAGCACCCCCGATGCAACCTGAAACTGAAGGTTTCCGACCCGCTCGGACAGGAATTGGATGGCGCTGGGGTTAACCAGAGGTATATCCATGGCGCGCGGTCCACTATCGCCGCCGCCGCTCGAACCTGGCTATTGAGCCGGATGTCGAGATAGATATGTAGCTGATGCATCACCGCACTTTGCACTGCGGTGCATGATCGGTGGAGAGCGGATGCTTCGGCTCGGTCCGGACCGGAACAATTGGAGTTGGAGGGCTCGTCCAACCAACATGCGAAGGACACCCACATACCTGCTGATCCTACTGATGCTCGCTTCCTGCGCTCCAGCGGCGGAAGGCAGGGGGCCGCGCTCCGGCGTGGCCGGCAGGGTGTTCCTCGGCCCCCAATGCCCCGTCGTGCAGGCCGGAAGCCCCTGCCCCGACAAGCCCGTTGCCGCCGAGGTCCAGGTCTTGGAGGTGGGCTCCGACGAGTGGTGACGAGCACCGATTCCGGCGAGGATGGCCGCTTCCGCATCGATCTCGAGCCGGGCTCCTACGAGCTGCTCCCGGTCGTTTCGGATGCAGGCAGGCTCCCTTTCGGGAAGCGGGTCCAGGTCACAGTGGAGCCCGGTGAGTACGCCCGCCTGACGTTGAGCCTCGACTCCGGCATTCGCTAACCTGCTCTCGAAGGTCACAGAACGCCGAGTGGTGGTAAATGGTTTACATAGCAACCACCATCCACCACTCGGCCCGAAAAAAGCAGGGGCAGCCGGTGGAGCTGGAGCAACTATTAGGCGTTCACGAGTTCGAGGCCTTGGCACGGGACAAGATGTCCGCGGACGTCCACGCCTACGTTGCCGACGGGGCCGGGGACGAGGTCACCGCGGCAGACAACCTGACCGCCTTCTCTCGCTACCGGCTGCGCCCCCGAGTCCTCGTCGACGTGTCGGATGTCGATCCCTCGGTCGAGCTACTGGGCCGAAGGGTGCCGTTGCCCGTGGGGCTGGCGCCGACCGGGTGGCAGCGGTTCGTCCATTCAGACGGCGAGCTCGCCAGCGCCCGAGCGGCGGCGCGCTGCGGCGCTCCCCTTTGTCTCTCTACCGCCTCAAACTTCTCCCTCGAGGATGTCGCCGCGGCCCACGAGGAGGCGGGCGGTGGCTTGCGCTGGTTTCAGCTGTACGTCAACCAGGACCGCGGCATGGCGGAGAACCTCCTGGGCAGGTCCAAAGAGGCAGGTTATGAGGCGGTCGTAGTTACGGCCGACCTCCCGGTCTTAGGCTACCGGGAGTCCCAGTTTCGTCACGAGATGACCCCGAGCGAGAATGTCGCCCCCGCCAACTACGAGGCGTACGCCCGGGATCGCTCTCGCTCGTCACTCGAGTTCCTGGAGGGCTTCACCGATCCGAGCTTGACGTGGGACGACCTGCCCTGGATCGCGGAGGTCTCACAGCTGCCCGTGGTGGTGAAGGGAGTGATGACGGCCGAGGACGCCCGCGCGGCGATCGAATACGGCGCTGCAGGCATCGTGGTTTCGAACCACGGCGGGCGCCAGCTCGACCGGACTTCGGCGACGATCGACGTATTAGAGGAGGTCGTCGCGGCCGTCGAGGGCCGAGCCGAGGTCTATCTCGATGGGGGAGTGCGGCGCGGCGTCGATGTCCTCACTGCCCTGGCTCTGGGGGCCCGGGCGGTGTTCGTAGGACGGCCCTATCTGTGGGGGCTCGCCGTCGCCGGTGAGCCAGGTGTGGTGCGGGTCTTCGAGATCCTGCGCGACGAGATCCTCAACGCCATGGCGCTGCTGGGCGTGACTAAGCTGGACCAGCTAGATCGCACCTATGTAGGCCTGGTCGGTTGAGCCTTCGATGTGCTCTCGGCGTCGTCATGGGCGCGGGTGCGGTTGAGGGCAACCAGCAGCAGTAGTAGTCCCACGAATACGACCGGGAACGGCCACCACAGCTGCGGGCGCAGGTGCGAGAAGTCCACATCGATCACCGACAGGGCGATGCCTGCAGCGACGAAGGCGATCCCGAACGCCAGCGACCAGGGATCCATCCGGTGTCTCTCCATCACCCAGCTCCTCGCTTGTCATTCTGACCCCGATTAGGAGCGGATTGGGATTGCTTCTGCTTGTTGTTCTCCTGCCTCTCCTCTTGCCTCTGCTGCTTCTCTCTGCGCTTGGCGCGGGCGGCGGCGCGCAGGTCCTTCACGAGGCGGTAACGGTGGACCGCGACGGAACCAAAGGCTGCATCGACTTGCAGGATCATTCGACGAGTGAGGTCGTCCTTGGCATCGGACTCGTCGAGGTTGAGCTCGAACCCCTGCTTCCTGCGCCCCAGAAAACTGGATCTTCCTGCGCCGATGTGACCGTCAACCTCGACCGAGACGCCGTGTGGGACCGACAGAATCAGGCTTCCCACGATCATGCGGACGGGGACGATGATGGTTTCGCCCTCGTTGAAGTCGAAATTCGTCATGTCCAGTTGCAGATCGCCGGCCAGTACCCGGTAGCCTGAGCGGAGACCCGCAGCGTTCGACGGATACTCGTAATGGCCACCGATCGAACCCCTCAGCGGGACCTCGACCACGCTGGCGAAGATGAGCCCGGGCATCAGGAGTATCCCGAGGGGTATCAGCCAGCGGGCGCGGCCCCAGAACGCCCCCACAATCAGGCCTGCGCCTAGCACCGTAACCGCTGTCGCCAGGAGGACTCTCAGCCCCAGATCAACAAGCCCTAGGTTGTCTAGGAGGGCCCCGCATCCGACCACCAACAGCATGGCCCCTAACACGATCCAGACGAGAGGCGAGCGCTTGCGGCGAACCCGCGGTGGCTTGGTCCGGCGCAGCGGCAGCCGGGCCGTGGTGGTGCGCTTCGCGAGGCCCGTGCCGGGCGGCGTCACGGGGGGTGAGGGCGGCGGCGCGGCGGTCGAGCGAGGCGGCCGATCGCCCTGCAACAGCATGAAGCCGAGTGCTACGAGCACCACCGACCACAGCAGAGAGGCGTCGAGGTAACCAGCCTGAACAAACGGCATCCACACCGGCCCTGCGAGAACGAGCAGGGCAACCGCGAACAGCGCCAAAGCGGCCAGCTTGCGGACGCCGGTGTCCCTAGTCGCGGCCACCACGGCCGACTCGCCGGCGCCTTCCTCGGGGAGTAAGAGCCAGCCGAGGACGTAGAGAAGCACGCCCGACCCCCCGAATACGGCCAGCACCACGAAGCCGATGCGAAAGAGAACGGGGTCGAGGCCGAAATGATCGGCGAGGCCGGAGGCAACTCCTCCCAGGAGGCGTTCGGTTCTCCGTCGCTCCAGCCGCGGGTAGACGGCCACCTGCTGATCCTCGGCCCCCGCGTCGTCATCCCCACGCCCCCGTCCTTCTCCCCCCATGGGCTCGTCCTTCATGTGCGCGGTCCTCTTGGCTTCACGGTCCCAGCATCGTCCACGCTCGCACATCGAGCCATCGGGGATCACCCCCAATCGTCCCTGATGGCAGCCGCCCATATTGGGGGTGAACTCGGCTGGCCTAAGAGACACCGGATATGCCAACATTCGAGTCAACCCCCGTCCCTCTGGAGGAGAAGCCCTAATCGCACGCGCCGCGGCCCCCGTTGTCAACGACCTGACCACCCGCCTCGGGCTGCGGCGCAGCGCGACGAATCGCGTTGTGGTGGGGGTCGCCGGCGGAGTGGGTGAGCGCACCGGCATCGAGCCGACGATCATTCGCGTCGCGCTCGTCGTGCTGTGCCTCGCTTCGGGGCTCGGCTTCGTCGTCTATGCACTCGCGTGGGCCTTGAGCCGCGGGCCTTCGCCGGCCCCCCAAACGCGCATGCGAACGACCGACAGCCAGCTTCGCCAGGTGATTGCGGTGAGCTCGATCGTCGCCGGGATCTTGCTGGTGGCGCGGGCGGCCGGACTGTGGGTGGGCGACGCCGTGGGGTGGCCGCTGGCGCTGGCCGCGTTCGGAGCCTCAGTCATCTGGGTGCGAAGTGATCGTTCGGAGGCGCAAGCTCCGCTCGACCCGCTCGCAGCCGTCTTCGCCGTCCAGCCGGCTTTCCGCCTCGCAGCCGGCGGGTTGTTCGTCGTCTCCGGAATGTTTCTCGTCTTGCAAAGCGGCTACTCGGCCGGGCCAACAGGCGTGTTGCCTGTGGTGGTCGCCGTCTTGGGCCTGACCTTGATCTTCGGCCCCTGGCTCTACCGGCTCGCACAGCAGCTTGCCGACGAACGCCGGGAGCGCATCCGCACCGAAGAACGCTCGGAGATGGCCGCCCACCTTCACGACTCGGTGCTTCAGACTCTCGCTTTGATCCAGCGAACGACGGACGTTTCGGAGATGGCCGGCCTCGCCCGCGTGCAGGAGCGAGAGCTGCGTGCGTGGCTGTTCGGGGCCCCCAGGCCCGGTCTTGACCTCTTGAGTACCGCGCTGGAGGCGATGGCGAGCAAAGTCGAGTGGCAGCACCGAATTGCAGTCGAGGTAGTCGCGGTAGGTGATGAGGAGATGGGCGAGGCCATCGCAGCTCTCGTGGATGCAACAACAGAGGCGACACTCAACGCGGCCAAGCACTCGGGGGCCGATTTGGTCTCGGTGTTCGTTGAGGTGGATGAGAGCGCGGCAACGGCTTACGTGCGCGACAAAGGCTGCGGATTCGATCCGCGACTCGTGCCCGAGCAGCGTGGGGGGATCGCCGAATCGATCAGGTCGCGCATGGAGCGCCACGGCGGACGGGCCGAAATCATGAGCGCGCCCGGTGAAGGCACCGAGGTCAAGCTGCAGATCGCGCGCACGCGGTGACTCGCATATCTGTCTATCTCATCGACGACCACCGCCTCTTTTTGTCCGGAGTCCGCAGTGAGCTCGACGCCGCCTTCGACATTCTCGGCGAGGCCTACGACGTCGACGCAGCGGCAGAGGACATCGCATCTCTGAAGCCCGACGTGGTGCTCGTGGACGTGCACATGCCGGGCGGTGGGGGCGAGCACGTCATCAGGGAAACCTTGCGCCGCTCACCCGCGACCCGCTTCCTTGCCCTCTCGGTCTCGGACGCCGCCGAGGATGTGATCGCCGTGATCCGCGCAGGCGCGCGCGGCTACGTCACGAAGACGATCTCGCCGGCCGATCTGGCTGCCGCCGTGCGGCGGGTCCACGAAGGGGACGCGGTCTTTTCGCCCCGCCTCGCCGGGTTCGTGCTGGACGCCTTCGCACTGGTTTCCGAACCGGTCGACTCGGAGCTCGACCAGCTGTCGCCGCGCGAGAGGGAAGTGATGCGGTTCATCGCACGCGGCTACTCCTACAAGGAGGTCGCTGCTCGTCTCCACATCTCGGTCAAGACGGTCGAGTCCCACGTCGGGGCGGTTTTGCGCAAGCTGCAGCTCTCGAGCCGCCACGAGCTGACCCGCTGGGCCGCCGACCGCCGTATCGTCTGATCGCGGCCACACCGCTGCTAGCGTCTGCGCCATGACCGTTCGCACACGCATCGCGCCGGCCCCCTCGGGCTACATTCATGTCGGTAACGCCCGTACCGCGCTCTACAACTGGCTGTTCGCCCGCCAACAGGGCGGGGTTTTTGTGTTGAGGGTCGAGGACACCGACGCCAAGCGCGCCACCCAGGAGGGCTTCGAAGGCGCGCTTGAGGACCTGCGCTGGCTGGGTCTCGCATGGGACGAGGGGCCGGGCGCGGGCGGCAAGTACGGGCCCTACCGGCAGAGCGAGCGGTTCGATCGTTACCACGCCGCGACGCTCTCCTTCGTGGAGAGCGGCCACGCCTATCGCTGCTACTGCACCACCGAGGAGGTGGCAGCTCGGCGCGCCAAGAGAGGGGGAGGACCCCAGGGCTACGACCAACACTGTCGCAAGCTCGCCGAAGCCGAGCGTTCCGAGCTCGAGCGCTCGGGTCGGCCCTCTGCCGTTCGCTTCAAGGTGCCTCCCGGCCGCACGATCTCCTTCGACGACATCGTGCGGGGCCGCGTCGAAACCGGCACCGAGCAGATTGCTGATTTCGTCATCCAGCGCTCGGACGGCTCGCCGACCTATCTCCTCGCGGCGGGGCTAGACGACCTGCTCATGAACATCACGCACATCATCAGAGGAGAGGACCTTATCCCCGCGACCCCCCGCCAGATCCTGATGCGCGAGGCGATGGGGGCCACCGACGTGCCCGTGTTCGCGCATCTGCCGTTGCTGGTCGACGAGCGCGGGCGGCCGTTGTCCAAGCGGTGGGGAGATGTGGCGGTGCGCTCCTACCGGGAGCACGGCTTTCTGGCTCAGGCGATGGTCAACTATCTGGCGCTGCTGGGATGGTCCTATGACGACCGCACGAACATCTTCTCTTTGGAGGAGCTCGTCGAGCGTTTCTCACTGGAGCGCGTCGGCCGCAATCCCGCCGCCTTCGATCAGAACAAGTTGGAGTGGCTCAACCTCCATTACATCAAGCAGACGGAGCCTCGCGACCTCGCCCGGGAGCTGGTGCCCTTCTGTGCCGCAGCCGGTTTCGACGCAGACGCGGCGCTCCTCGAGGCGGTGGCGCCGCTGTTGGTCGAGCGCCTGCGGCGCCTGGACGAAGCCCCTCCCATGGTGAGGTTCCTGTTCGAGGAGGTCGCTCCCGACGACAAGGCACGCAAGGCGGTGGAGGGCCAAGAGGATTACCTGGCGGCGGTGGTCGACGCTCTACAAGGCCTCTCCGAGTGGACCGCCCACGCCATCGAGGAGTGCTTGAGAGAGCTGGCGTCCGAACGCGCGCTTAAGCCCAAGAAGGCGTTTCAGCCGATCCGGGCTGCGGTCACTGGGACCCTGGTGTCGCCGCCTCTATTCGAGTCGCTCGAGATCCTCGGCCGCAGCCGCACGCTTGCTCGCATCGAGGCCTTGACAACAAACCAAGGTGGTTGATAGGCCTTCCGAGCTGGGTTAGGCAGCAGCCCTTCACGGCGCAGAGGGGCGCCGGTGGCTCGACTAGCCGGCGGTTATGCCTCGTCCGGCCCCGCCCGAGCCGAACTTCGTGGCTCCAACCACCTCACGGGTGGTCACGGCCGCAATGTTGGCCCCCGGCCTCGCCCCGGCCCCCGCCCGAGCGAGGGTTAGTCTTGACCTAGGCCTAAGGAGGCTGTTATGCTGTCGAAGGAGACTTTCTTGCCTGAGCTGCGAATCCTGATGAGCGATCTCGCGTTCCCCGAGTCCCCACGGTGGTTCGATGACCGACTTTGGCTCTCTGAACTGGGGCGCGCACGAGATCATTGCCGTCGATCTCGAGGGCAAGGGCGAGGTCATCGTCCGCGTCCCGTCGTTCCCAATGTGCATCGACCGGCTCCCCGATGGGCGGCTGCTGATCGTTTCGGCAAGCGAGAGGCTTCTCCTGCGCAGGGAGCCCGACGGCTCGCTCGCGACCTCTTCCGATCTGACCCGCATCGCCGACCACCCTTGGAACGACATCGTCGTGGATGGTCGGGGCAACGCTTACGTCAACAACATCGGCTTTGAGTTTCCGGGCGGCGAGTTCGCGCCGGGGATCGTCGCGTTGGTGACCCCTGACGGCTCCGCTCACCAGGTAGCAGAAGGAGTCGCGTTCCCAAACGGCATGGTCGTGACGCCCGACGATTCGACTCTGATCGTCGCCGAATCCTACGGCAACAGGCTGACGGCCTTCGACGTCGCGACCGACGGCAGCCTGTCGCACCGTCGGGTGTGGGCCGACCTCCAAGGCGGCGTCCCCGACGGCATCTGCCTCGACGCCGATAACGCCATCTGGTATGGGGACGTCCCCAACAAACGTTGCGTACGCGTTCGCGAAGCTGGTGAGGTGCTGCAGACGGTCGACCTTGACCGCGGCTGCTTCGCTTGCATGCTCGGGGGCGCGGACAACAGAACGCTGTTCCTGGTAGCGAACGAGTGGCGTGGTACTGCGGGCATGGCCGACGGATCACGAAGGGGCCAAGTGCTAACTGTTCAGGCATCCGCACCGGGCGCCGGATGGCCAGGAAGCTGAACGCCAAGCCGGCCCCCGCAGCGAGCCTTGAGGAAACAGTGCTCGTCGGACGCCTCGAGGTCTTCCTACAGAACTGGAGCCCCAGACGGAGAGGGCGCGGAGCCTTGACCCCACACTCCAACGAGCAATAACCTTGCCTTGGACAACTAACTCTGTTGCCTTAAGTCACGACCCACAG
>Ga0136633_1002347_pt1 | contig 13133 bp, 12 predicted proteins | sample AntDrymeUQ832206_2_FD_105494 | JGI IMG/M metagenome (GOLD analysis project Ga0136633, IMG submission 105494) | Polar desert sand microbial communities from Dry Valleys, Antarctica - metaG UQ83 (22.06) | ecosystem: Environmental > Terrestrial > Soil > Desert | place: Antarctica: Dry Valley... | reverse complement strand
TGGCCACGTTGACCAGGAAGACCAGCGTGGAGATGCCCAGCAGGAACGAGCCCACAGTCGACACCACGTTGAGCGTGGTGAAGCCGTCCTCGGCCCGGTAGTCGGCCACTCGGCGGGGCATGCCCGACAGGCCCAGCTGGTGCTGCACCAGGAAAGTCAGGTTGAAGCCCACGAAGGTGGAGAACAAGTGAAGTCGGCCCAGGCGCTCGCCCAGCATTCGGCCGGTGAACTTCGGGAACCAGTAGTAGACGCCCGCGAATAGAGCGAACACCGAGCCACCGAACAGGACGTAGTGCATGTGAGCCACCACGAAGTACGAGTCGCTGACCTGGAAGTCGACGGGCGGTGACGCCAGCAGGACCCCGGTGAGGCCCCCGAGCAGGAAGGTGACGAGGAACGCTATGCCGAACAGCAGCGGCGTCTTGAACTGCAGCTGGCCCCTCCACATGGTGCCGATCCAGTCGAAGAACTTCACCCCGGTGGGCACCGCGATCAGGTACGAGAGCCCGCTGAAGAAGGGAAGGAGGACGGCTCCGGTAACGAACATGTGGTGGGCCCACACCCCGGTGGACAGGGCGGCGATGCTGAGGGTGGCGAAGACCAGGCCCTTGTAGCCGAAGACCGGCCGGCGGGAGAACACCGGCAGCACCTCGGTGATGACCCCGAAGAAGGGCAGGGCCAGGATGTACACCTCGGGGTGGCCGAAGAACCAGAAGAGATGCTGCCACAGCAGCGGGGACCCGCCGAAGCGCAGGTCGAACACGTGGGTGCCGAAGTGGCGGTCGGAGAGCAGCAGCACCGAGGCGGCAGTGAGCACCGGAAAGGCCATCAGCACCAGCCCGCTGGTGACGAGCATGTTCCAGGTGAAGATGGGGACCCGGAACATGGTCATTCCCGGGGCCCGCATCCCGACGATGGTGGTGATGAGGTTTACGGCCGTGAACACCGCCGAGAACCCGGTGAGCAGGAGTCCGATCAGCCACAGCTCGCCGCCGATGCTGGGGGAGTAGGTGCCACCGGAGAGGGGGGTGTAGGCGAACCAGCCGAAGGCGGGCGCGCCCTCGGCGGTCAGGAAGCCCGAGACCATGGTGAGCCCGCCGCCCAGGTAGAGCCAGTAGCTGAGGGCGTTCAGGCGGGGGAAGGCCATGTCCGGCGCCCCGATCTGGAGGGGCACGATGTAGTTGGCCAGGCCGAAGGCGAACGGCCCGAGGAACAGGAACATCATGATGCTGCCGTGCATGGTGAACAGCTGGTTGTAGACGTCGGTTGTGACCACCTGCATCTCGGGCTGGGCCAGCTCGGCCCGCATCACCAGGGCCAGCACCCCGCCAACGAGGAAGAAGGCGAACGCCGTGACCATGTAGCTGAGGCCGATGGCCTTGTGGTCGGTGGTGGTTAGCCAGCCGAGTAGGCCCCCGGCGCGGCGATGGGCCTCCTCAGCCGGGGGGCCGGGCAGGACGGGGGGGTCCTCCAGCGTGGTCATCCCGCAGCCTCCCTGGTCCTGGTGCGCTCCTGGTCGAGCCAGGTCCGGTAGGCGGCGGGGCTGACCGCCTCGACCTGGAAGTCCATGCGGGCGTGGTCGAGCCCGCAGAACTCGGCGCAACGCCCGGGGAACACGCCCGGATCCTCGACCAGGACGTCGAACTGGTTGTCGAGACCGGGGACCAGGTCGAGCTTCTTCAGGAACCGGGGCACCCAGAAGGAGTGGATGACATCGGTGGTGCGCAGGCGGAGGCGCACGGTGGAGCCGACGGGCAGGACCATGGTGGGCCGGGGCTCGGCGGTGGTGCCGGTGATCACCACCCCCTCGTCGGGATAGCGGAACTGCCACTGCCACTGGTAGCCGATGACATCGACCACGACGTCGGGCGTGGCCACCCTGGCCGTTACCTTCTCCTGGGTGTACACGGTGAACCCGAAGAGCACGGCCACGATCAGCACCGGGGTGAGGGTGTAGGCGATCTCGAGGGGCACGTTGTGGGCCCGCTGGCTCGGCAGGCCCTCGACCCCCCGGCGCCGCCGGTAAGCGAGGACCGACCAGGCGATCAGCCCCCAGACCAGGGCGCCGACGGCGAGGGCGGTGAGCACCGACCCCTGCCACAGCGACAGGATCCGTTTGCCGTCGGCGGTGACCGGGTCGGGGGCGCCGAACCGGGGGCCCCCGGCGCAGGACCCGGCGACGGCCGCCAGCACGGCCACCAGGACCGCCTGCCGAACGAACCTGGCCATCCCCCATGCCCCCTGCACGAGGCCCAACGTATCCACCTCGGCACCCCGGGTGGCGGCTCGGCGCTTACGGGGTCGACGATCGCTCCGTCAGCGGGCTGCGGGCTCCCGGCCCAGGTCGCGCAGGAGGCGCTGGTGCGAAGCCACCGCAGCGCGGACGGTGGGCAGGACGACCACCTCGACGCCGGCGGCGGCGCTGTGGCGGCGGACCACCGAGGTGATGGCGGGCAGGAGCAGCTGGTTGGCCTGGGGGAACAGGTGGTGGGCCACGTGGTGGTTCAGGCCGCCGGTGAAGGTGGTGTAGAGCCGGTTCGAGGTGGCGACGTCGGCCGTGCCCGCGATCTGGGACAGCGCCCACCCGCGGTTGATCTGACCGGTCTCGGCCTCGGGCTTGAGGAAGGTGGTGCTGTCGAGGCAGTGGCCGGTCTGGAAGACCACGGCCATGATGAATCCGGCCAGGAGCCCGGCGGCGAGGTAGACGGCCAGGACGGCCAGCGCCGGCTGAGCCAGCAGGGCGACGCCCAGAAGGAGCACCAAACCGGTCAGCTTCTCGGCCAAGAGCCACAAGGCCCGCCGTGGTGTGGCGTCGGCCACCTTCGACGTCCCGATGACGCCCCGGGTGATGAAGGCGAAATCGCCGTTCACCAGCATCGCCGGGTAGAGCAGCGGGTAGAGCAGCCAGGCGTACAGCTGCTGGTAGCGGTGCCAGGGCCGCCACGGCTGGTAGGGGGTGAGGCGGACCAGGCGCCCGAAGTGCAGGTCGTCGTCGACGTCGTGGACGTTGGTGAAGGAGTGGTGGAGCAGGTTGTGCTTGGTCCGCCACCACGTGCGGCTGATGCCGAAGGGCGCCGCCACCAGAGCCACCGCCGCGTTTCGGCGGCGGTTGAGCGAGATGGTGCCGTGCACGGCGTCATGCGCGGTGCCCATGGCCACCGAGGCGGCGGCCAGGCCGAGCGAGACGGTCAGGCCGGCGGCCTGCCACAGCGCAAGGTCGAGGAGCACCAGGGCCAGGTACGAGCCGTAGAACCAGGTAGAGGTGATCACGGCCTTTCGGGCCAGCCGCCGCCGGGCCCCACCCGCCGAGGCGAGGAGGAGGGCACCGACCTCGGCCTGCAGGCCCTGGTGGAAGTCGCCTTTCCGCTGGTAGCGGACCTTGGCCGGCTTCCTCTCCTGCAGCAGCATCCTGGCGACCCTACCGGCGCGGCGGCGGCTCCCCGAAACCGGCCCTCGCCTGGTCGCTAGGGCTGCGGGTCGACCTTCGGTGTCGATTCGGTGGCCTTCGGGCTGATCTTGCCCTTCCTGGCCGCGGCGGCCGGGCTCCCGTAGCGGACCCCGCCAGTCACTCCCCAGCTGGTGATGACGCGGATGGCGCCCTCGTGGCCTTGCGGGCACGAGGTTGGCTGGTCGAAGTCGGCTATCGACCGTTGCACCTCGAACCGCGCCTCGCACGAGGGGCAGCGGAAGTCATAGGCCGGCATGGCCCCATGGTACGGCGGAGGCGGCCGTAGGGCCTGGCCGGGCTACCTCGGCTCGTCGGTCCCGACCGGGTCGCGGCGGAGGTGGTCACGCAGAGCGACCTGGCTGGGATGGCCGGTGATGACCTCGCGCAGGCCTTCGCCGGTGGCGTCGAGGTAACGGCGGGTGGTGTCGAGGGAGGCATGGCCGAGGAGGGCTTGGAGCTCCACCACGTCGGCGCCGGCTTGGAGGGCGTCGGTGGCGAAGGTGTGGCGCAGGGCGTGCACCATGGCCCCGGCCGGGATGCGGGCCCGGATGCCGGCCCGGGTGTAGAGGCGTTCGATCAGGTAGCTGATCTGGTGGGCGGCGAGGCGGCGGCCCCGGGTGTCGATGAGCAGTGGGGTAGCCGGGTGGTCGAGGTCGTGGTCGGAGAAGCGCTGGGCGCGGGTGGTCTGGTAGAGGGCGAGCACCCGTTCAAGGGCGGGGTCGACAGGGATGGTGCGGGCCTTGCCGCCCTTGCCGATGACCTCCAGGCGGCGGGCTCCTTCCGGCCCGCCGATCGATGCCATGCCGAGGGCGACGGCCTCGCCTTCGCGGATGCCCGAGACGAGGAACAGGGCGACGAGGGCGAGGTCGCGCTCGGGCCAGGGGGAGCGGGCCCCGCCGTCGACCGTGGCGGCAGTGGCCAGGAGGCGGACGGCGGCGTCATCGGCCCTGATGGCCTTGGGCGCCGAGCGGGCCAGCCGGGGCTTGGGCACGGCCGCCATGGGGTTGCCGTCGAGGAGGTCCTCGGCCACGAGGAAGTCGAACAGCGACGACCAGGCCGAGTGGGCCCGCAGGAGCGAGGCGGCGGCGTGGTCGGCGGCCCAGGAGGCGAACCCGGCCCGCAGCGCCTGCTTGGTCAGGTCCTCGAGGCGCAAACTGGCGACGCCCTCGCTGTCCATCCGCCGGGCCACGCCTTCGACGTCGGACCGGTAGGCCTTCAGCGTCCGAGCCGACGGCTTGGTCGCCCCCAGCTGGAACAGCCACGCCTCGACTATCTCGAGCAGGGGAGAGCCGGGAGCGAGTCGTCGGGCTGCGGCCATGCCGGGCACCCTAGTCTCGATAAGCACCCTAGTCTCGATAATCCTGGTTATCGAGACTAGGGCACCGCCGGGTGGGTTGACGTCCAGGTGTCACCGAACGGGTTGTCGCGGTCCCCGTTGAACCCGCCGAACAGCAGTTCCCCGACGGCCGCTGACCCTGAGCGGCTGGCGCACCACGACGAGGTGATCCGGGTCCTCGATCACCTTGATCTCGACGGCGCGAAGATACACGAGGCGTGGCGGCTCGCCGAGCCCGATGTCACCGAGGCCGTGATCCGGCACCGGGTCTACGATCTAGCTGCGGCGGCGGCGCCACCGGCTGTAGACGCTATTCGGGCCGCAGGGGCTGAAGATTGGCGTCAACGCCGTGCACCACGAACGACACCTCGCCAACCTGCTCGCCATCAAGCGAGAAGGCGACGTTGTAGCGCCCGGCTGCAGGAGCGAGGAATCCAAGGGGCATCGCCAGGGCGAGTACCGCCTCCTCCTCGTCGACGATTGGATCATCCGGGGACACGTGCACGAGGACCCCGTGCACCTCGGCAAGCGGCTTCTCCTGGCCGACCCTGCTCACCTCGTAAGCCAGGTTGATCTCCACCGACCTCCCGGCCGGGAGAAGTTCGGAGTGCAACTGCACGAAGAGATGCGCCTGGACCGCACCTGGGAATGCTTGCAGGCCGATCCTGGAGACGCCGGCTCGCAGGATGTGGACGACACCGTCAGGGCTCGCTACCGCGCTTCCGACAACGCTGAGCGCAGTGAGCCGCATCAGGCCGAGATGGGGTGGAACCTGGCCGGCCGCTCCCTGGGCAGCACAGGGGGTACAACGAACGACTGGACCCCGGCCTCGACAGGCTTCTCCTCGTACCTCAAACTGGCCTGGCCCTGCCAGGCCAAGACATCGGGAGGATGGTCGAAGACGAGCACGAGAGTGGCTGATCCGGCCGGAAAGACACAGGCGCTAGCGGGGTAGACCCTCAGAACGTAGGTCTCCCCTCGCTCTGCACTCACCCAGGCCAGCCGCTCGGTCCCATCGTCGTCAACGGCCCAAACCGTCTCTCCGACGACCAAGGAGTCAGTCAGGAGCTCCTTGAACACCCGGACGGTGTCGCCCCGACCACCGCCGAAGTCGACTCTTAGGCTCTTCAGTCCTTCCACGGGCATGGGTTCCTCTCCGGTTCATCGAACAGACTCACGAGACGCTCGATCGCGACCAGGTCCCCGATCGTACCCAGGTCGATGTCGTAGTGCGCCTCGCACGTGTCCTCACCGTCCGGATCGTCGGGTGTGTGCACCAAGCGGAAGCCTGCCCGTACTACCCGCTCCTCGTTGCTGACCCGGACCTGCCCATTCCTGATCCTTCCTATCGTTGCGATCCGACAGATCGTGGCGGCACGATCTTCCCCGCCGTTCGGTGCGGCGGCACAGACTGAGACGGGCCACACGAGGCCGAGGCGGGCCGCGTAGCCATCGCTGACATCCGCCCTTGCGTTCCTGGCTACGAGGTGATCCTGCGCGGGAACCCCGGCCTGTGGGTTCGAGCCGGGGAGCTGGAGGCCGCTCTCCTCAGCCAGGGGGATGAACCGGTCGGGGGCCACCAAAGGGTCGGGTGCTCCCAGCGGACCAGGGCCTCGACGCCGGCGACCCGGTCGTTGGCCAGCAGGACCTTGGGTTGGTAGTGCACGACGAACTCGCCGCGGTCGAGGGCCCGGCGCAGCTCGTCGGTGCGCTCGGAGAGCTCGAAGGTGACCAACCCCGCTTCGAGGACACGGCGATTGCGCTCGTCGTCGTCGACGACGATCAGCTCCTCGGCGCCCGCCTTATCCAACGCCCCTTCCGCCCACGCGTAAGTCGAGTCCCGGGCATCGTGTACCCTTCGGAGGGGTGGCGAAACGCAACTATTCACACCGGCCAAGCGTATGCGGAAGGCTCAGCCTTCGGGCCTCTTGCCGGGGTGTCGACGCGGCCGCTCGAGATCGAAGCCGACCCGCCCCCGGTAGGCCTCCCATGAGTGGCGATGAGGACGATCAGCTGATCGTTGGTGAGGGCGTCGACCATGCCCAGCAGCCGATGCAACGGCTCTTCTGCTTGCACCTCCGGCGCCTCGCCGTTCGGGAGGTAGCCGGCGTATCGCATCAGGTCCGAGACGTTGACCCCGAGCACCTCGGCGAGCTTTCGGATCCGCCGGGAACCACCCTCGCCTGCTCCCACTTGGAGACCGTCCGCTGCTGCATTCCTGGCCGCCGTGACGTTGAGCGGCCGGAAAGTTCATGCCAGGACGATCTCCCTCAGGTTGCGGCCTCAGCACGCCGATGAAGGGGTGCCGGATCAGCGAGTTCCGGGCACGCCCTGGCTGCTGTCGTCGCGCACCGAAGTCGCGGGAGGAGAAGATGTGACCGCGAAGTCGATGTTCCGGGCCGACGAAGGGCGTCGGATGAGGATCCTCGTTGCCGATGACGACCCTTTGGCCAGGATGCTGCTGCAGAGCGCCGTCGAGAGTCTGGGGCATGAGTGCATCGTTGCCGCCGACGGCGACCAGGCCTGGAAGCTGTTCCTGGACCTTGGCCCCGAGGTGCTCATCACCGACCGGGTGATGCCGGGGATCGATGGCCTGGAGCTGTGCCGCCGGATCCGGGCCCAGGAGTCGACGGGCTACACCTACGTCATCCTCTCGACCTCGCTCATCGAGCGGTCCGACGTGCTGCACGGCATGGAGGCGGGAGCGGATGACTACCTGACCAAGCCACTCGACCACCTTGCCCTCGAGAGCCGGCTGGTCGCCGCCCGCCGGGTGACCTCGCTCCACGCCGAGCTGCATCGCTACCGCTGCGAGCTGATCGACCGGGCCAGCACCGATCCGTTGACCGAGCTCCGCAACCGCCGATCCCTTGACGTGGACCTGTCCGCCCTCCACGCCACGTGCATCCGTCACGGGCGCAGCTACTGCCTGGCCATGTGCGATGTGGACCTCTTCAAGGCCTACAACGACGCCTTCGGCCATCCAGCCGGCGACGAGGCGCTGCGAGCGGTGGCTGCAACCCTGTCGCAGCAGGCACGGAAGGGCGACACCGTCTACCGCTACGGCGGGGAGGAGTTCCTCCTCCTCCTGCCCGAGCAGGACCTCACCGCCGGGGCCGCGGCCGCCGAGCGGTTCCGCCGATCGGTCGAGGAGCTCGACATGCCGGACCCGGCAGGGACCCCCGCCAGGGGCGTCACCCTCAGCATCGGCATGGCTGCGTTCATCCCGACCGAGGGGACGACCACGGAGGCGCTGCTGGCGCAGGCCGATGCGGCGCTCTACAAGGCCAAGGCCTCCGGCCGGAACCGTGTGGTCGTGGCTTCGTCCACCGACCGGGCATAGGTGCACACCGATCGGGCCAGGCGCGACTCCGGTCCCGATCCAGGCCCGCCCAGAATCTCGCGAAAAAGAGGTATGGTCGCTTCCACCGGTGTCTGGATCTCTCCGGCCGGAACGACCGGGTCCATCCTGACAGGACGACCGGTGGAGGTCCGCACCTTGCCAGGCCCGCCCTCGTTGCGAGGGATCGCCAGTCAGCTCCGGCGCCCATGACCATCGACACCGGGCTGACAACCAGGTCCCTCTTCGTGCGGTCGGCCGCGCTCTCGATGGTGGCCGTCGCGGTGTTCGCAGCGTTCCTGGTGGCCAAGTCCGGCACGCCCCTGGCCACGACCGTAGCCGACATCGTCCTCCAATTCGCCGCCGCCGCCGCCGCCGTCTCCTGCTTCCGAGCGGCTCGCCGCCGGGACGCCGATGCCCGGGGTTGGGCCGTGCTGGGCGTGGCGGCCCTGACATGGGGAGCGGGGAACGCGATCTGGACGGTCTACGGGCTGACCCGCGACCACGTCTACCCGTTCCCCTCGGTGGCCGACCTCGGCTTCGTGGGCTTCGGCCCGATCGCCGCCGTCGCCCTCCTCTGCTTTCCCCGCGCCGGGACCCTCAGGGTCTCGCCGGTGCGGGCGGGCCTTGACGCCCTGCTGATCGCCGCCTCGGTCCTGTTCATCAGCTGGGCTCTGGTGCTCGGCAACGTCTACCACACCACCGCTGCGAGCCTGCTCAGCCAGGCCACCGCCATGGCCTACCCGATCGCCGACGTCGCCGTCGGCTCGCTGGTGCTGGCCCTCGGGATGCGGCGCCCTGCCGGGTCCCGCCTGCCGTGGCTGCTCCTCGGCGGTGGTCTGGTGACGTTGGCCCTGACCGACAGCACCTACGTCTACCGCAACCTGGCCGGGACCTTCAGCTCCGGGACGGTGCTCTACGCGGGCTGGCTGGTCGCCTTCCTGCTGATCGCCCTCGCCCCCATGGCGCCGGCCCGGGACGCCGTAGCAGGTGAGAGGACTCGGAGCCTGTTCCAGGAGTCCTTGCCATACCTGCCCTTCGTCACCGCTCTAGTGGTCGCCGGCGCAGGCCAGCGGGTCGACCTGAACGATCCGTTCCTGTTCTGGAACGGGTTGATCGTGCTGCTCGTCTTCTTGGCCCGCCAGGCTCTCATCGTCGCCGAGAACGTCGCCCTGACCAGCGACCTCCAGACCAAGGTCGAGCGGCGGACTGCCGAGTTCCACTCCGCCGACGAGCGGTTCCGGTCGCTCGTGCAGTCCTCCGACGACGCCATCGTGTCCAAGACCGTCGACGGCGTGATCACGACCTGGAACCCGGGGGCCGAGCGCCTCTACGGCTACCGGGAGGCCGAGGTGATCGGCCGCCCGGTCACCCTCCTCGTCCCACCGGAGCGCCTGGAGGAGGAAGCCGCCATCCTGGCCGCCGCCGGGAGGGGAGTGCAGCTGGCGCGCTACGAGACCGAGCGGGTACGCAAGGACGGCTCGATCGTCCCGGTGGCCCTGACCGTCTCACCCATCCTGGACGGGGACAAGGTGCAGGGCGTCTCGGTGATCGGGCACGACATCAGCGAACGCAGGCGCAACGACGAGGCCCTGCGCGGCCAGCAGGAGCACACGCGTGCGATCATCGACACGGCGAGCGACCCCTTCGTAGCCATGGACGAGCAAGGCGTCGTGACCGACTGGAACTGCGCCGCGGAGCGCACGTTCGGCTGGTCGCGGGAGGAGGCGGTCGGGCGGTTGCTGGCCGAGACGATCGTTCCGCCCCGCCATCGCGACGCCCACGCGGAGGGCATCAGGCGGGTAGAGGCCGGAGGGGAGCCGCACGTGATCGGCACCCGAGTCGAGATCGAGGCGCAGCACCGGGAGGGTTCCGAGCTTCAGGTCGAGCTGTCGATCTGGCGGGCCGGTCAGGGCGCAGGCGGCGGGTTCAACGCCTTCCTCCACGACATCACCGACCGCAAGCAGGGGGAGCAGGATCTGGCCACCGCCCGCAACCAGGCACTGGAGGCCTCACGCCTCAAGTCCGAGTTCCTGGCCACGATGAGCCATGAGATCCGTACGCCGATGAACGGCGTGATCGGCCTCACCGGCCTGCTGCTCGACAGCGAGCTGAGCGAGGCGCAGCGCCGTCATGCCGAGGGGGTGCGGGCATCGGGCGAGGCGCTGCTCGGCATCATCAACGACGTCCTGGACTTCTCCAAGATCGAGGCGGGGAAGCTCGAGATCGAGACGGTGGACTTCGACCTGACCCACGCCCTGGAGGACGTCGCCAGCCTGGTCACCGAGTCCGCCCGGGCCAAGGGACTCGAGCTGGTGGCCTACTGCCGGCCGGAGGTCCCGACGGTGCTGCGGGGCGACGTCGGCCGGTTGCGCCAGATCCTTCTGAACCTGGCCACCAACGCGGTGAAGTTCACCGAGCACGGCGAGGTCGTGCTGCGAGCTGGGCTGGACGAACAGTCGGGCACCGATCAGGTGGTGGTTCGCTTCGAGGTGTCCGACACCGGCATCGGGATCAAGCCGGAAGCCGCCGAACGGCTCTTCGACCCGTTCTCCCAAGCCGACACATCCACCACCCGCCGCTACGGCGGCACCGGCCTGGGCCTGGCCATCTGCCGACGGCTGGCCGAGGCGATGGGCGGCAGCATCGGCCTGGATGCCCGAGCCGGTGAGGGCACCACGTTCTGGGTGAGGCTGCCCTTCCAGCACGCCTTGCTGCCGGTGCCCACCGCAGGTGAGGCCCGCACCCACTCGCTGGAGGGCAAGAGGATCCTGGTGGTCGACGACAACGAGACCAACCGACTGGTGCTGGCCTCCCAGCTGCGGGCCTGGGACATCACGGCCGACCTGGCTGCCGACGCCGAGGTGGCCTTGCGGCTCCTGCGGGCCGCCGCCGGGGCCCACCCCTACGACCTCGCGGTTGTCGACATGGCCATGCCGGGCATGGACGGGCTGGAGCTGGCCGGCATCGTCAGCACCGATCACCAGCTGGCCGGCATCCCGCTGCTCCTGTTGAGCTCGGTGACGGTGGAGTTCGAGGCGGCCACCCGGGCCGGCTTCGCGGCCCGCCTGACCAAGCCGGTGCACCTGTCACAGCTCTACGACGCCCTGGTACGCGCCCTGACCCCTCATGCCGGGGGTTTGACAGCCAGCGCGCCGACGCCAGCGGCGGCCCGAGGCGCACGGGGCAAGCTGCTGATCGTCGAGGACCACGCCATCAACCAAGAGGTGGCCAAGGGCATCGTGGCCAAGCTGGGCTACTCCTGCGATGTCGCTGGCGACGGGATCGAGGCCCTCGCGGCCCTGGACCGCCAAGGCTATGACGCCGTGCTGATGGACTGCCACATGCCCCACATGGACGGCTTCCAGGCCACCGCAGAGATCCGCCGCCTGGAGGCGGGCCGGCGTCACCTCCCCATCATCGCCATGACCGCCGGGGCCATGGTCGAAGACCGCGAGAAGTGCCTGGCCGCGGGCATGGATGACTACCTGACCAAGCCGGTGAAGGAAAGGGCCCTGGAGGACATGCTGAACCTCTGGCTCGATGACGCGGGGCCGGAGGGGGCGGGCAACGGCGCCGGGCGTGCTGAGCCCGAGACCGGTGGCGTGCTCGACCTGGAGCAGTTCGACCAGCTGCGGCAGCTGGCCTTGACCAGCGGCGACCCGGACCTCTTGGGCAGGTTCGTCGACCAGTACCTCGCCGAGGCCACCAGTCGCCTGGCCGAGCTGCACGCCGCGGCACAGAACGGGGACGCCAAGGCACTGGAGGAAGCGGCCCACGGCCTGAAGGGCACTTCGGCCACGATCGGCGCGGTCGCCGTCGCCGCGGCCTGCGCCCCCCTCGAGCTGGCGGCCCGCCACGGCCAGCAGGCCAGCGTCGTCGAGCTGGAGCAGGTCTCCTCCGCCCTGGAGCGGGCCGCCACCGCCCTCCAGGCCCAGGTCCGCGATGCCGCCCTCTCCGCCGGCCTCCTTCCTGGGCCGCAATTAACCTGACAGTCCGCCAGAAGATCTCTGGGATCGCCCCTTTCGGGATCGGCCCTCGGGGAACAACGGAACGGAAAGTGGCGGTAAGCCCCGTTCGGTGGCCCGGCGAAGTGGGTCAGAGCCGTCAGTGCTCGGGCTGGCTCGTGGGCGGCCGCGACGGAGGCCTTGTCGAGGTGGCCGTAGATCGTTGAGCGGGGGACGCTGAAGATGTCGGCGATCTGCCGGACGGTGCGGTCGCCGCCGCCATAGAGCTGCTCCGGAGCGGCATGATCACGACGGGCAGGTGAAGGGTAGGAACGATGCCGATCTCGTGCCGAAAGGCGGGCTGGGAGGTCCTGGCGGACATCGACGAGACGTAGCCCACCCACGCCGGCCTCCGCCGGGCCGTGTACGACCTCATTGAGGGGCTGGTACAGCACCCGCCGGCTCCACAGCTGACGACCGTCGCCGTGGTCGAGGACGACACCCACATCCTGGCCGCCTATCACCAGGGGCTTGACCGAACGGGGCCACGTGGTGTTGGGGGCATCCAGCGGGCTGCGGGCCCTGGGCGAGATCGTCGACCAGCAACCCGACGTGGTCGTCCTCGACCTCGGGCTGCCCGACATCGACGGCCTCGAACTGCTGCGGATGGGCGGTGGCACCGTCCCGGTGATCGTGGCCACCGCCCGCGACGACTAGGGCGACACTATCCCGACACTCGACGCCGGCGCCGATGACTACGTGATCAAGCCGTACTCGGCCGACCAGCTCGATGCCCGCATCCGGGCCGTGCTCCGCCGGGTCAGGAAGGACGACGCCGACGAACCGGTCCGGATCGGTGGGCTCACCCTCGACGCCCGCAGCCGGGTGGCCGCCATCGACGGGCAACCGATGGACCTGAGCCGCAAGGAGTTCGACCTGCTCTGGCACCTCGCCACCCGCCGAGGCGAGGTCGTCTCCAAACGGGAGCTCCTCGCCGCAGTGTGGCGGCAGCCCTACGGGGGCCCCGAGAAGACCGTCGACGTCCACCTGTCGTGGTTGCGG
>Ga0136633_1002346_pt1 | contig 13140 bp, 11 predicted proteins | sample AntDrymeUQ832206_2_FD_105494 | JGI IMG/M metagenome (GOLD analysis project Ga0136633, IMG submission 105494) | Polar desert sand microbial communities from Dry Valleys, Antarctica - metaG UQ83 (22.06) | ecosystem: Environmental > Terrestrial > Soil > Desert | place: Antarctica: Dry Valley... | reverse complement strand
TAGCCGCAACGGAAGTTGCACCGATCGGTGACGCTGACGCGCAGGTCGCGCATCGGTCTGCCGAGCGTATCGAGGACGGTGGGCGGGGAGGTCATCGGCCGATGATCGTGGCACTCGTCCGCCCGATGCGCAACGTCAGGCGGCCGCTCACGTAGTCAGCTGGCCCAGGCCGATCACGAGACCCAGGACCACCGCCGTGACGCCGCCGCCCACCAGGGCCAGGCGAGAGGCCAGCGCCTCGCAGCGGGGGAGCGCCATGCCACCCAGGCCGAGCCCCAGCCCGAGTGCCCCGCCGAGGACGAGCACCAGGGCGATGGCAACGGCGGGGTTGAGAAGCGTGGTGATGCGCCCGTCGTCGATGCCGTCGTCCGAGAGCGTGAACGCGAAGCGCTGGCGCGAGAGCTCGGTGTCGTCCAAGGCGAGGATCCGCACGCTGGTGTCCCACTGGCTGCCGGCGGGCAGCACGACCGCATCGGCAAACCAGTCGACCATTCCGTCTTCCGATTCCATCGACATCGTGCTGTGATCCGTGCCCTCCATCCCGACGTGGGTCAGCGGTACGCGCGTGGTCGAGCCTTCATCCAGGCGGTCGAGGCTCAGCTCGAAGGCAGGGGCCGCCGCCATTGCCTCGGTGGTGGTCACGACGACGCGGTTCATGCCCGGCCGGCCGGGCATGATCTCCATGCTCATGCCGGGCGTCACTTCGCCGAAGGCATCGGGGATCGGCTGGATCGCCACGCCTCTGACATCCTCGACCGGGGGCGTCGTGGCCAGCGCCGCGGTCATGACCAGCACGGCGATCGCGGCCATGGATTCCACCGTCAGGCGCGTGCGGAAGCCATTGAGCAAGGCGAGCATGCGGCCGCCGTCCAGGTAGTTCAGCCCGCCCATGGCGAATGCACCGGCCGCAAGCGCAGACTTCATGAGCAGGGTGCGGCCAAATTCGGTCTCGACGGTGACGAGCGTCCCGGTCTGGAGCCAGGCGGAATAGACGCCGGTGAGCCCCACCAGACCGATCGAGACCAGGGCCAACGCTGAAAAGCGAGGAACGTACGTTCTCAGCAGCGGCCGCACCTGGGAAGTCAGCAGGCTCGGCCGAAGGATCAGCGCCATCAGGCCAGCGAGCCCGCCGATCCAGACGGCCGCCCCGGCGACGTGCACCACCCCGCCGATGACCGGGCCCGGTCCGGGCAGCGCCGCCGCGTGCCCGGAGACGATCAGCAGGATGATCCCCACCAGGCCCGATGCCGCTGCTACAAGCCCGGACAGGCGGGCCGGAGCAACGAGCAGGACGCCAGCACCGAGCGCCGCCACGGTCGCACGCGCCAGTTGGAGCCCGCCGTTGCGCGTGCCGAGCAGATAGTCGGGCACTGATCCCGCTTCGAGGCCCGAGGCGACTGCCACCGCCATGGTTGCTGCGGCCGAGATCGCCATGCCCGCGGCCAGCAGGCGGATCAGGCGCATCGGCAGGAAGCCCTCGCGGATCACGACGCGGTGGAATACGGCGACGCCCAGCGCCAGGAGCAGCCCGAGGTAGGTGAGCCAGCGACCGATGACCCCGATCGCGTCGGTCTCCGTGTGGGTCATGCCACCGCCGGCCGCCTGCGGAGGTGCCTCCTGTCCCGCGCCGACGCCGAAGGTGAAGGAGCCCTCGGCGGTGTGGCCATCCACGGTCGACAGGGTGCGCCAGGTCAGCGAATAGATGCCGTCGGCGAGCTTCGGAGCCACGACCACCAGCGCGTACGGATCCTCCGGATCGATCTCGCCCGCAGCGCGCAGGATCGAGGTCCCGTCCTGAGCAACCACGTCGAGCGATGTCACCTGCGCCTCGAGCACTTCGCTGAAGATCAGCCGCAGCTCCGCAGGCGATTCCGCGACGATGGCTCCCGCCCCGGGCGAGCTTGCGATCAGCTGTGCGTGCGCCAGCACGCGGCTGCCCGCGGCGCCCGGGAGAGCCGGGGCCGCGAGCATCGCCATGAAGGCGATGACGCCCGACATCCGCCACCAACGGGGGAAGCGCATCACGCCCGGCGTCCAGTCAGGGTCAGGCCGACTCTCCGTGCCCGTGGGGATGCTCCACCATGCGCATCGGCAGTTTGGGAAGCTGTCGCGGATCGGGATCGGGCTCGTACTCATCGGTGTCCGGGTTGACGACGTAGGTCCAGCGCGGCCCGTCGGCCGCGATCGCGCGCAGCGCATCCGCGAATGCGTCGACATCAGCGGTGGTGGAGCCCAGCCCGAGGCTCATGCGCGCGGCGCCGGGCAGGCGCTCGTGATGTCCGGCGCGGGCCTCGTCCAGCAGTCGATGCATCTCGCCGTCGTCCACGCGGAGGAGCCGCATCATGAGCGGGTGGGCGCAGAAGCAGCCATGGCGAATGCCGATGCCGTGCTCGGCCGAAAGGACCGCGGCGAGCAGGTCGTAGGGCATCTCGCCCATGTTGAAGGTGAGCAGGCCGACACGCGGATGCTCGGCTGGCCAGACGCGGTAGTGCTCGAAGCCGTCGACGCCGGCCAGTTGCTCCCGGGCATGCGCCAGCAGGTCGGCCTCCTCGGCGGCGATGCGGTCCATGCCGACGCTGCTGAGCGTGTCGCAGGCGACCCCCAGCGCCACGGCGCCGATCACGTTGGGCGAGCCGGCCTCCTGGCGGTCGGGAAGATCGGCCCAGAGCGTTTCATCCACGGTGACGAGCTTCACGGCTCCGCCGCCACGCAGGAACGGATCGCCGGAAATCAGCCAGTCGCGCTCGCCGATCAGGGCGCCCGCGCCATACGGTGCGTACAGCTTGTGGCCGGACATGGCCAGGTAATCGATCCCGTCGCGCTGCATGTCGATGGGCGCGTGCGGCGCCAACTGCGCGGCGTCCACGAGCAGCCGCGCGCCGTTGTCATGGGCCAGCCGCGCGATGTCGGCGAGCGGCCAGATCTCGCCCGTCACGTTGCTGGCACCGGTGACGGCCACCAGATGAGGGTCTTCGCACCGCGGCAGGTCGCGGAGCGTGGCCTCGATCTGTTCGAGCATCTCCGCGGGCGTCTCCGGCACCGGCAGGTAGCGGACCCCGATCCGCTTCCAGGGCAGGAGGTTGGCGTGGTGCTCGCCGGCGAATGCGATCACGTGTGTGCCCGCCGGCAGCGTGCCGGCCAGCAGGTTGATGGAGTCGGTGGTGTTGCGCGTGATGATCACCGCGTCGTCGTGGCGTCCATGTACGAAGCGCCGAATCGACTCGCGCGCGCCCTCGTATGCGGCGGTCGATGCGCGCGATTTGAAGCCCGCGCCGCGGTGGACGCTCGAGTACCAGCCCAGCAGCTCCTCGACGGCATCGTGCACCGCCTGGAGGGCGGGAGCCGATGCGGCGTAGTCGAGATTCACATAGCGGCGCGTCCCGCCGGTGACGAGCGGCACCTCGGTCTCGGCGCCCACCAGGCGCAGGAGATCGCTGCCGTGCAGAGGAGCCTGGTGGGTGGCCGTCATCGGCCTCATCCTACCCCCGCTGTCACGGCAGGAAGACGAGCTTTGCAGCGGCAAGCACGAGCACGAACGCGAGCACCCGACGCAGGTCGAGAATGCTGAACCTGGCGGCGCCCAGCCCTGAGCCGATGAGTCCGCCGGCCGCGACGGCCACGACCCAGATCGGGATGGCGGGCGGAAGACTGAAGCCGCCGGCGAGAAGCCCGGCCAGCCCGGCCAGCGAGTTGACCAGGATGAACGCGCCCGAGAGCCCAGCGGCATCCCGAGTGCCGGTCCAGGCGGTAAGGACCAGCAACGGCGTCAGGAAGATGCCGCCACCGGTGCCCGTGAGACCCGCCAAGAGACCGATGCCGGCGCCGGCCACCACGCCGGGTATCGGCGGAACGGCAGCCTCCTCTTCGTCATCGGTCGGTGCGGCCGCGGTCGCCAGGCGCCAGGCGCCCGCCACGAGCACCAGCGCCACCAGGGGCCGATAGACCTCGTGCGGCAGCTCGATGCTGCCGCCCAGGAAGGCCATGGGAACCGAGCCGATCGCCAGCGGCACCAGGCTGCGCCATGGCAAATGCCCGGCCCGGCTGAACCTGACGATCACGATGCTTGCCACGAACAGGTTGAGCACCAGCGCGGTCGGCCGCATCGTCTCGGGTGCCACCCCTACGAGCGCCATCGCCGCCAGGTAGGCCGATGCGCCCGCGTGCCCCGCGCTGGCGTAGAGGAGAGCGGCGGCGAAGAAGAGCGCAGCGAGAGCGAGGATCTCCATCGGGGCATCCTACGTGCGTCCTTATACCGCTGTGAGCAGCGTTCTCAGCGCCCGCGCACCGCGGTCGACACCTGCGCTGTCTGCGCTGGAGTTAGTGACCACCCACGAATACCCGCGCCGGCCACGGCCGCATTGCAGCCTTCTAGCGGGCGCTCCTCCGAATTAGTGCCGCCACCATCGGCATTGGGTCCATCGACATAGCGGCGGGCCTATCCTGCGACGGCGGACGGATCGTCGCGACGGAGGAGGATGCCCAGGTAGGCCTTCCAGGGGCCCACTTCGGCGTCATGCGAGCCGGCCATGCCGGCGAAGATCTGCGACACGTGATCGAGGTCGTGCACCGCCCAGGTGGCGAGCAGCTCGCGCAGCGTCACCTCGCCGAGGGTGGGATGCATGCCGCGCCGATCGAGATCCTGCTCGCTCACCAGCTCGTCCAGGCGCGCGAGGTTCTCGGCGCGCAGCCGGGCGAAGTGCTCGACCAGCTCATCCAAGGTCGCATCGGTGTCGCGTTCGGCGTGCGCGAAACGGTCGAACTTGTCGAACGGCACCGCTGTGCCATTCTCCAGGATGCGCTGGGTACGCTCGATCCAGTCGGTCAACTCGCCGGTGATCAGATGGCCGACCACGTCGTGCGGTCGCCAGCCATCGGTGGGCACATCGGTCGTATCGGTCCAGGAGTCAGGCAGATCGATGAGCAGCGCGCGCAGCAGTCCTGGCGTTCGCCGCAGGACGCTCGTCGTCTCACCGATGAAGTTACTCACGCGGACGATCGTACTCTGTAACGGATCGGGGATCGCAGCGGCGCCCATCCGTCGTCACATCATCATGAGGTGCACGCTAGGCGATGTGGAGGTCGCCGGCGAGGGCGAGTTGAGCGTGCGCCTGCGCGGCTTGGGCGTCTTGGGTCGCCTTCGTGCGACTGGTGCACAAACGACGACGAAGAAGCGCTGAGGAGGGATAGCTGCCACCGGATGGGCAACAGCCGTAAAGCGGGCGGTAAGTCGTGCGTAAGCGGTGGAATGCATCATCGGCTCGTGACCGATGCGCAGATTGGCAGAGCGGTGCGTGCACTCCGGCACCGATTGGACTGGACGCAGGAGGAGCTGGGGCGCCGCGCGGGTTGCAGTGCATCGAGCATCTCGCGGATCGAACGTGGCCGAATACGATCGTGCTCGTTGACGACGCTGCGTCGGATCCTCGAAGCGCTGGATGCCTGGGCGTTTATCAAGATCAACTGGCGCGGAGGTGAGCTCGAGCGCCTGCTCGACGCTGACCACGCGCTCCTTCAGGAACGGTGGGCGAGTCGAAAGCGTGCGGCTCGCGTCGGCTGGATCGACCGCCAGGAGATCAGCTACAACATCTTCGGCGAGCGCGGCGCCATCGACGATCTTGCGTACCACCCGGCGTCGAGAACGCTCGTGGTCAGCGAGCTGAAGACGGGGATCTACGATGCACAGAGCACGCTGGCCAAGATCGACGAGAAGGAGCGACTGGCGGCGGGCATCGTTGAGCGATTCGGATGGCGTGTGGACCGAGTCGTGGCGTGCCTGGTCGTGGGCGAGGGACGGACGAACCGGCGACGGATCGAGGAGCACCCGGCGCTCTTCGGCCGCTTCGACTGTCGTGGGTGGAGCGCGACAGCGTGGCTGCGAGACCCAACGCTGCCCATCGGCGGGCTCCTCGTCTTCGAGGAGTTGTCAGATCGTCACGGCGTGCGCAGTAGGCGAGCTGGTCGGCAGCGCGTACGGCATCCAGGCAGCCAATCGAGCGTGGGGAAGCCCGCATCGGCGCGTCGCAAGCGGTCCTCCGTCGCCTAGCGTGCGCCTGGTGCACCGTTGACGGGAGTCGCAGCCCGCCGAACTGTAATTGTCACCCGGCGCACGGATGACGCGAAGAGGGCGCCACGAGCTACGCCCCGAGGTCCCGATCGGCCTGGATGAAGGCTGTGCCCAGGACGCGGGCGACCGTCGGGAAGGCGTGGATGGTGTCGGCCAGGGTGGCGAGCGGGATGTCCGCCCGGATGGCGAGCACGCACTCGTGGATGACCTCCGACACCGCCGGCCCAGCCAAGAAGGCTCCGACCAGCGTCCGCGACGAGCGGTCGACCACGATGGTGCAATGGCCCTGCACCTCGGCGGTGTAGCCCTTGGCGGAGGTGCCGATATCGACCGTGAACTCCAGGGCGTCGATCCCGCGCTCCTTGGCCTGCTCAAGCAGGAGGCCCACCGATGCGGTCTCCGGATCGGTATAGGTCGCGCGCGGGATGGCGTCGAAGGCGGGCCGATAGTCATCGCCCAGCGCGATGCGTGCTGTGGCCTCGCCGGTGTAATGCCCGAGATGAGTGTGCAGCTCCGGCCCGGCGATATCGCCGGCAACGTAAACGTTCTCCGCGATTCGCAGCCGGTCGTCCGGCACCACGCGCCCATCTGACGGCGTTACCCCAACGGTCTCCAGCCCCAGGCCGCCCAGCGGGATGTTGCGGCCGATGGCCAGCAGGATCTGGTGCCCCTCGATCGGATCGGCGTTGCCAAGCTCGATGACGTGGCCGCCCTCCGCACCCTCGCCCGCCCGAACGCGTGACGCCCGGGCACCCAGGCGGAGGGTCACGCCGTCACGCTCGAGCGCCTTGCCCAGCAGGTCGGTCGAACGACGGTGCTCCTTGTCATGCACGCGGTCGCGCGGGTGGACGAGCGTGACCGGCACGCCGTAACGGGCATAGACCTGCGACAGCTCGACGCCGGTCGGCCCGGCGCCCAGGATCGCGAGCGACCGTGGCAGCTCTCGCGTCGAGGTCCCCTCGACGTTGGTCCAGGGGTGCGCCTCGGCCAGGCCGGGAAGGTCGGGCACGCGGCTGACCGAGCCGACCGCCACGACGATCGCACCCGCCTCCAGCTCCCGCTCGGCGACTTGCACGCGTCCCGGACCTGCAAGCGTGGCCGAGCCGCGGATCACCGTCGCGCCGGCGTCCTCCAGCGAGTTCACGTGGCCGGCATCGTCCGGCGGCCCGTCGCCATGGCGGTTGATCATGTAGTCGCGGAAGTCCGACGCCTTCTTCCACGGGTAATCCCCACCACCGTGATGGACCGATGCGGCATGCAGCAACGCCTTCGATGGCATGCACGCCCAGAACGGGCAGGAGCCGCCAAACAGGGCGCGATCGATGATCGCCACCGAAGCGTCGCGCGATCGAGCGTAATGCGCCGCGGCCTCGCCGGCCGTGCCGGCGCCGATGATGACGAGGTCGAATCGGTCCATCGGCGCATGATAGGTGCTCACCCGCGGAGGTCGATCTCCTTGCCGGCGATCCAGATTCGCAACGGCCGGACCGCGCCGAGACGCAGGGCGAAGGCGCCCTCGTGCTCGGCGTCCCATGCCACCAGATCGGCGGCCATGCCGACGGCCAGCCCGCCCAGATCGGGTCTGCGCAGCGCCGCCGCGCCACCCGCGGTCGCCGCCGTCAGCGCCTCGCTGACGGTCATGCCCAGCAGCGCAGCGCCCAGGCCGATGACCATCGGCATGGTCCCGAAACCGCCGTAGCTGCCGGCGTTCGCGTCGCTTGCCAGTGCCACGCTGGCGCCCGCATCCAGGAGCGCGCGGGCGGGGGGCAGCCGGTCGCGCAGCACGATGGCGGGTGCCGGGAGCAGCGTGGCGACGGTGGCTGAACCGGCCAGCGCCGCCACGCCGGCCGCGTCCAGTTGCTCAAGGTGGTCGACAGATGCTGCCCCCAGCCGGACGCCGAGCTCCGCCGCCCCGGTGCGCCGAAGCTGCTCGGCGTGCAGGCGCACGCCCAGTCCCGCCGCACCGGCGGCGCGCGCGATGCGTTCGGTGGACGCGAGGTCGAAGAACCCGGCATCGGCAAAGACGTCGACGAACTCGGCCAGGCCCTCGCCCGCGACCGCGGGGATCATCTCGTCGGCGACGTGCGCCGCGTACTCCGCCACGGAGGAGGCTTCGGGCGGCACGGCGTGCGCGCCGAGGAAGGTCGCGACCACGCGCACGGGCATTCGCTCCGCGACGCGGCGGATGATGCGCAGGTGGCGCAGCTCTTCGGCCAGCGACAGGCCGTAGCCCGATTTGCATTCGACCGTGGTGGTGCCAGCCGCCAGCGCAGCGCGCAGACGGGTTTCGACCAGAGGCTCAAGCGTCGCGTCGTCGGCCGCGCGGGTGGCGCGCATCGTGCGCAGGATGCCGCCATCGGTGTATGCGGCGTCCTCCAGGCGAGCCGCGGCCTCGTCGGATCGGTCACCGGCGAAGACGGGGTGGGTGTGGCTGTCGACCAGCCCGGGCGTGACCAGTGCGGCGCCGAGGTCCACCGCGTCGCCGGAAGGCGCATCGGCGGGCGAGCCGACCCAGGCGATCCTGCCGTCGCGGACGAGGAGCGCCCAGGGCGAGAGGCCGCCGGGCGCCAGGCGGCCGGTGCCGGTCAGGAGCATCGGTCTACCAGACGGGCTTGCCGGTCATCAGGCGGTAGATGACGATCACGAGTGCCGCGATGAGGAGCACGTGGATGAGCCCGCCGAATGCCCGAAGGACGAAGCCCAGGAGCCAGAGGACGAGCAGGACGATGAGGACGGTTCGCAGCATCGGTTGAGGGTAGCGGCTCGCCATCGGTTGCGTTCAGTGCACCGATGTACGAACTTCAGGTCGATTGAGGCCGTTTCCGCGCCAGGAATTGCGCCCGCGCGCAACTCTTGATCGGAAACTGCCGCGTCTTCGTAGTTCGGTGCGCTCAGCGCAACAGCGTGCGCGGCCGCTTCGCGGCGGTCCATCGCAGCCCTACACTCCGGACATGGCCGCCAAGCCGGCAATCCTCGCGGTGGATGACGACCCCCCGGTGCTCCGGGCGGTCGAGCGTGACCTGCGTGCGCGCTACGGCCCCGACTACCGCGTCCTGGCGGCCGGCTCGGGAGCAGACGCGCTGGAGCTGGTGCGCGAGCTTACCCGTCGTGGCGATCCGGTGGCCCTCTTCGTTGTCGACCAGCGCATGCCGACAATGACCGGGACAGAGTTCCTGACCGAGGCGTTGGTCCTTCAGCCAGAAGCCAAGCGCATCCTGCTCACCGCCTACGCCGATACCGACGTCGCCATCCGGGCCATCAACGAGATCCGGCTCGACCAGTACCTGCTCAAGCCGTGGGATCCGCCGGAGGAGCGGCTCTACCCCGTGCTCGACGACCTGCTGGCCGACTGGGTCGCCGCCTTCCGGCCACCCTTCGAGGGACTGCGCCTGCTCAGCAGCCGATGGGCTCCGCGCGGCCATGACATTCGCGACTTCCTCACGCGCAACCAGGTGCCGTACGCCTGGCTGGACCCCGAGGCCGATGAGGCGGGTCGTCACCTGGCGGCATCGCTCGAGGAGCCCGTTGATCCCATCCTGCCGGTGGTCGCGTTCGCCGACGGCCGCGTGCTGGTCGATCCTTCGAACCGCGAGCTGGCCGATGCGATCGGGCTGTCGACCCGCGCGGCGCTGCCGTTCTATGACCTCGTGATCGTGGGCGCCGGCCCAGCCGGGCTGGCGGCGGCGGTGTATGGCGCCAGCGAGGGCCTGAAGACGCTGCTCATCGAGCGCGAGGCGCCCGGCGGTCAGGCCGGCACCACCAGCCGGATCGAGAATTATCTCGGCTTCCCATCGGGCCTGACGGGGAGCGACCTGGCCCGACGTGCCCTGGCCCAGGCGCGGCGCCTGGGCGCCGAGATCCTCTCCTCCCAGGAGGTGGCGACGGTCGGCCGGGCCGATCCGTACCGGACCGTGATAATGGGCGACGGCGCCGAGGTGTCGTGCCAGGCAGTGGTGGTGGCCACCGGGGTCAGCTATCGACAGCTCGACGTGCCCGGGGCGGTCGAGCTGGCCGGCGCGGGCGTCTACTACGGCGCGGCCACCACGGAGGCGATCCTGTACCGCGACGCGGAGGTCGCCGTCATCGGCGCCGGCAACTCCGCCGGACAGGCTGCGGTGCACCTCTCGCGCTTCGCGCGCCGCGTCCACCTGGTGGTGCGCGGGGACGACCTGGTTGCGGGCATGAGCACTTACCTGATCGAGCAGATGGCCGCGCTCGAGAACGTCGAGCTCCACACGGGGGCGCAGACCAGCGAACTGCGCGGCACCGGCCACCTGGAGGGGGCGACCTTCACGACAACGGACGGCGAGCTGAAGCTGGAGGTGAGCGCGGCCTTCATCTTCATCGGCCAGCAGCCGCGAACCGCGTGGCTGGACGGCGTGGTGGCGCGCGACCCGCGTGGCTTCGTGCTCACCGGCTCCGACATCGGTCCCGCGCAGGGCTGGAACCTTGACCGCGAACCGCTGCTGCTCGAATCCAGCCTGCCCGGTCTCTTCGCCGCCGGCGACGTGCGTCACGACTCTGTGAAGCGCATTGCCAGCGCGGTGGGTGAGGGCGCCATGGCCGTGCAGCTCGTTCACCTCTACCTGGCCGAGCTGTGAGCCACGACCATCTCCCGGCCGCCGACATCGCGGAGCGGCTGCGGGACACGCCGCTTTTCGGCGGTCTCGACGACGAGCACCTCGATCGCCTGGTCGAGATGGGCGAGATCGTCGACCTGGCTCCGGACGAGATGCTCATCCGCGAGGGCGACGTGGCCGATGCGCTCTTCGTGGTTCTCGACGGCGAGCTGGAGGTGACGAAGCAGTCGGGCACCAGCCAGATCCCGCTGGCGCAGGTCGGCCCGGGCGCGCTCCAGGGCGAGCTCGCGGCGCTGGAGGGTGGGCGGCGCCTGGCATCGGTGCGAGCCATCAGTGAGGCGGAGGTGCTGCGCATTCCCATCGGGGCTATCCGCGAGCTGCTCGGGGTTGGGCCGGACGTGGCGTTGGCGGTCATCCGCACCGCGGTCGGGCGGCTGCGCGCCATGGAGGCGACGCTTCGCGAGCGCGAGAAGCTGGCCGCCCTGGGTACCCTTGCCGCCGGACTCGCGCATGAGCTCAATAATCCTGCCGCCGCGGCCATGCGCTCCATCCAGGCGCTCGAGGGCGCAGTTTCCGCCGCGGAGTCGCTGCCTCGTCCGTCGCCGCCACCCCGCCCACCCGAGGGTGCGCAGCCGCCACGCTCGGCGCTGGATCGGGCCGATCGGATCGACGAGCTATCGCCCCTCGCCGGCGACGCGGCGGCCGCCAGCGCGCTGGCTGATGCGGGATGGACCGTGGCGTCGCTGGCCGCCCAGCCGGCGGAGGTGATCCCGTGGCTGGCCGCGGATGCATCGGTCCGACAGTTGCTTGGGGAGCTCGAACTGGCGCTCGGGCGGATCAGCGACATCGTGACGGCGGTGAAGGGATATACGTATCTTGATCAGGCGCCGATGCAGCGCGTGGACGTTCGCATCGGCCTGGAGCAGACGCTCGTGATCATGCGCCATCGCCTGCGCGATACCGACGTGCGCCGTGAGCTCGCCGACGATCTGCCCGAGATCGAGGCGTACGGCTCCGAGCTCAACCAGGTCTGGACCAACCTCATCGACAACGCCATCGACGCCATGGACGGCCGGGGAACGCTGACCATCCGCGCCGAGCCGGATGGCGAGGGGGTGACGGTCTCGATCTGTGATACCGGTTCCGGCATCCCACCCGAGGTGCGCAAGCGCCTGTTCGAGCCGTTCTACACCACCAAGGAGCCCGGTCGCGGCACCGGCCTGGGGCTCCACATCTCGCATAATGCGGTCGCTCGCCACGGCGGCCGCATCGAGGTCAGCAGCGAACCCGGCGCCACGTGCTTCACAGTGTGCCTGCCCGCCCGGCTCGCGACCTAGCCCAGCTCGGGCTGCGCTCGTCGCGTCCACCGTCGACGAACGCGCAGCGTCGTCAGCAGCAGCCCCGCCAGGATGAAGAGCACGCCCACCAGCTGGAACGCCGATGGCGCCTCGGCCAAAATCCAGATCCCCAGCAGCACCGAGCCGACCGGCTGAATCGTCAGCACCACCGAGGTCACCGCGGCGGGCAGTCGGGGCAGGCTGATGCTGATCAGGAGCCAGCCGATGACCTGGACGGACAGCGCCAGCAGCATCAGCCAGCCATGCGCCGGCCAGCTGGGCATCAGGTCCACCTCCCCCAGCGGCAGACCGATGAGCCCCGAGACGACTGCCGCCGACAGCGTGGCGTCGAAGAGCGGCCCGGCCGGGCGCCGGTGGTCAGCATTCGCGCGCCGCTGCACCAGCAGGAAGCCCGCGTAGGCGAAGCCGGTGCCGATGCCAAACAGCACCCCGAGCACCGGGTCGCGCCCGTAGGGCTCGCCGCCACCCAGCACGCCCGAGATGAGCACGACGCCGATGAGCACCACCGGGACCGATGCCGCCACGCGTCCGCCCGGCCGCTCCCCGAGGAACAGCCAGGCGGCGATCGGCACGATCACGACCTGCGTGTTGCCCAGCACCGTGGCAAGCCCGGCGCCGACCTGCCCGATGGCGTGATGCCACAGCACCAGGTCGGCGGCGAAGAATCCCCCGGCAATCCAGGCCAGGCGGGCCTGGCCGCCGGCGCGTGGCCCGTAGCGGCGCTGTTCGTACCAGGCCAGGAGCCCCAGGGCGGGAAGGGCGTAGACGCAGCGGAAGATGGCGGCCGTGGCCGGCGACACGTCGGCCAGTCGCACGAAGATCGCCGAGAAGGCGATCGTCAGGGCCCCGAGCACCGCGGTAAGGACGGGGCGCCGCGCGAGTCCCGCCGCGGCAGCTCGGAGGAGGGAGGTCACCGGCAGAAGCCTACCGGCCCCTTCGCCCTTGTGCTGATGACCGTCGCCGTCGCACACTGCGGTTCGCAATGACGAATCTGCCGACCGGCACGATCACGTGCCTGTTCAGCGACATCGAGGGATCGACCCGTCTTGCCCAAGCCCTGGGGCCTCGATGGTCGGAGGTCCTGACGGAGCACCGCTCAGTGCTCCGCGAGGCCTTCACGGCGCATGGCGGAACCGAG